>Ga0316628_100002093_pt1 | contig 14584 bp, 13 predicted proteins | sample OWC_Aug_M2_C1_D5_FD_207648 | JGI IMG/M metagenome (GOLD analysis project Ga0316628, IMG submission 207648) | Wetland soil microbial communities from Old Woman Creek delta, Ohio, United States - OWC_Aug_M2_C1_D5_C | ecosystem: Environmental > Terrestrial > Soil > Wetlands | place: USA: Ohio... | reverse complement strand
ATGGGGCTGCCGCTCACGTTGTCCTTGCGCATTGGCGCCGAACGGATACACTGTCCACCTTGTCGTTGCGTCGCCTCTTCTTACCCGTTGTGCGGCAGCAGTCTTCCAGGGAGTGAACGCCATGATTATTCGTGATGACGACGTGTTCGATTATCACGAGAAGCCAAGGCCCGGCAAACTCGAGGTGGTCACCTCCAAGCCGTGCCTGACGCAGCTCGATCTGTCGATCGCCTACACGCCCGGAGTGGCGCGGCCCTGCCTGGCGATCGAGAAGGACCCTGAACTCGCCTACCGCTTCACCGGCAAGGGGAACCTCGTCGCGGTCGTGTCGAACGGCACCGCCGTCCTCGGTCTGGGGGACATCGGGGCGCTGGCCGGCAAGCCGGTCATGGAAGGCAAGGGCGTCCTGTTCAAGCGGTTCGCCGACGTGGACGTGTTCGACATCGAGCTGAACACGAAGGATCCCGAGGAGATCGTCCGCATCGTCAAGGCGCTGGAGCCGACCTTCGGCGGGATCAACCTGGAGGACATCAAGGCGCCCGAGTGCTTCTTCATCGAGGAGAGCCTGAAGAAGCAGATGAACATCCCCGTATTCCACGACGACCAGCACGGCACCGCGATCATTTCCGGCGCGGCGATGACCAACGCCCTCGAGATCGTGGGCAAGAAGCTCGAGGACGTGCGGGTCGTGTTCTGCGGCGCGGGCGCGGCCGGGATCGCGTGCGCCAACATGTACCTGAAGCTCGGTGTCCGCAAGGAGAACATCCTGTTCGTGGACACCGTGGGCGTCATCTACGAGGGCCGCACCGAGAAGATGAACCCCTACAAGCAGCGGTTCGCGGTGAAGACCAGTGCCCGGACGCTGGCCGACGCGATGCAGGGCGCCGACGTGTTCGTCGGGGTGTCCGCGAAGAACCTCGTGACGCCTGAGATGCTCAACACGATGGCGCCGCGCCCGATCGTGTTCGCCATGGCGAACCCCGACCCGGAAATCACGTACGAGCTGGCCACCTCCACGCGATCCGACGTGATCATGGCGACGGGCAGGTCCGACTACCCGAACCAGGTGAACAACGTGCTGGGGTTCCCGTTCATCTTCCGTGGAGCGCTCGACGTTCGGGCCACGGCCATCAACGACGAGATGAAGCTGGCCGCCGCGCACGCGCTCGCGGCGCTTGCCAAGCAGGACGTGCCCGAGTCGGTGCTGAAGGCCTACGGCGTCAACAGCCTGTCGTTCGGCAGGGATTACCTGATCCCGAAGCCCTTCGACCCGCGCGTGCTGACCTGGGTGGCGCCCGCCGTGGCAAAGGCCGCGATGGACAGCGGCGTGGCGCGCAAGCCGATCGAGGACCTCGACGCCTACCGCGAAGGGCTCGAGCGGATCATGGGACCTTCGCGGAAGGTCATGCACATGGTCTTCCACAAGGTGAAGCGCATCGGCGGACGCCGCATCGTGTACCCGGAAGGCGAGGAGCCGTGCATCATCCGGGCGGCGCACAACGTCGCGGAGCAGGGCATCGCGCGGCCGATCCTGCTCGGCAACCGCGCGGTGATCACCGAGCACGCCGCTGCGCTCGGCGTCGACACGGACGAATTCGACGTCCTCGACCCCGCCAGCGCCCCGCAGTCGGAGGTGTACGCGGACGAGATGTACCGGATGCGCGAGCGCAGGGGGCTGACGCCCGGCCGCGCAAAGGACCTGATCCTCGACCCGACGCTGTTCGGCCTGATGATGGTGCGACAGGGCGATGCGGAGGGCTTCGTCGGGGGCATGAAGAAGCCCTACCCGGAGACGATCAGGCCCGCGCTGCAGATCGTCGGCCTGTGGAACGGCATCTCACGGATCTCCGCGCTGCACCTGCTGGTCCTGCGCGACCGGCTGTTTTTCTGCGCCGACACGATGGTGAACATCGAGCCGACGGCGGAGGAACTGGCGGAGATCGCGTGCCTGGCGGCCGACACGGCGTTGTACTTCGACGTGCAGCCCAAGATCGCGATGCTCGCCTTCTCCAGCTTCGGCTCGGTTCGCCACGAGAAGGCGGAGCGGGTCGCGCGCGCGGCCGCGCTGGTCAAGAAGCGGCGGCCCGACCTCGTGATCGACGGCGAGATGCACCTCGACACCGCCGTCGTGCCGGAAATCGTCGAGACGAACTACCCGCACTCGCGCATCAAGGGCGATGCGAACGTCCTGATTTTCCCCGACCTCAATTCCGGGAACATCGGGTACAAGCTGGTGCAGCACCTGGGCCGTGCGGATGTCATCGGACCGATCCTGATGGGGATGCGGAGGCCGGTGAACGTCCTGCAGCACGGCTCGACGGTCTCCGAGGTCGTGAACACGACGGCGATCACGGTGGTCGCGGCGGAGATGCAGGCGCAGGGCGCCCTCGGCTCGATCGGTCTGCCGGCGTCGCTCGTGAAGGACGGCGCGGTTGGGGTTTAGGCAGGTTCGGCAGCAGCCAGTAGACAGTCGAACGCGTGTCGGCTTGACCGTGACAAGCGGCTACTGACTACTGGCTGCTTCGTTGTTCTCATATTCGGCGGTTGATAATCCGGTTCCGCGTTTCGTCTGCTGCTACGGGTACTCGCTGCTCGTGACTTCTCGGGCGGAGCGGGCTCCGCCGCTACGACGAAAGGAGAGTGTCCCTCCAGCGGCCAGGACTCACGGTGACGCGATCACAGTTCCCTCAGGCGTTCATAAGCCCATACCCGTTTCGGTACCTCTACCCGGCGACAGCTCTCATCGACCCGGCGATCGCGTTCGACCCACGTCACGGCATCATCCGAAGTTACTTCGGAACAGCGGGCACAGGGTGTGTCCGCTGCTGCCCCGGCACTGGAGGTTTGCATGTCGAAGTTGCAGGAGAAACTCGCAGGACAGGTTCCATCCGCTCGCGAAACGGTCAAGAAGCTCCAGAAAGATCACGGAACGAAGGTGATCTCGCAGGTCACCGTCGAACAGGCGTACGGCGGCATGCGGGGCGTGAAGTCCCTCGTGTGCGACACGTCGGAAGTGCCGCCCGACAAGGGCCTCATCGTGCGGGAGATGCCCGTCGCGACGCTCACCGAACGGCTTCCCGAGGAAGTCCTCTGGCTGCTGTTGACGGGCGAGCTCCCCGCCGCAGACGAGCTCGCCGACCTGCAGGCGGACCTGCGCGGCCGTGCAGCCGTACCCGACTACGTGTGGGCGGTCCTCGCGGCGATGCCGGCCGATTCGCACCCGATGGTGATGCTGAGCACCGCCCTGCTGGCGCTCGAGCGAGAGTCGGTGTTCCGGCAGCGCTACGACGCCGGCCTCAAGAAGGACGAATACTGGATCCCGACGCTCGAGGACACGCTGAACATCGTCGCGAAGCTGCCCGCCATCGCTGCGGGCATCTATCGCCAGCGGTTCGCCAAGGGCCCGCGCATCGCCTCGAAGGCGTCACTCGACTGGGCGGCCGGCTACGCGCACATGCTCGGCATCCCGGACCCGAGCGGCGAGTTCGCGCAGCTGATGCGCCTCTACATGGTCCTCCACTGCGACCACGAGAGCGGCAACGTCAGCGCCATGACGACCGCCACCGTGAATTCGGCGCTGTCCGATCTCTACTACTCGCTGTCGGCCGGCTTGAACGGTCTGGCCGGGCCGCTCCACGGGTTGGCGAACCAGGAATGTCTCGCCTGGATCCTCGACACGAACAAGCGGTTCGGCGGGGCGCCGACCCACGAAGAGTTGAAGAAGTACGCGGAAGACACGCTCGCCGCCGGCCGCGTGGTCCCCGGCTACGGGCACGCCGTGCTTCGCATCACCGATCCGCGCTTCGACGCCTTCCTGGCGTTCGGCAAGAAGCACTGTCCGACGGACCCCGTGTTCCAGACGGTCGCACGCGTGTTCGAGACGGTGCCAGACGTCCTGAAACAGGTGCAGAAGATCAAGGACCCGTGGCCGAATGTCGACGCGGGGTCCGGCTCGCTGTTGTACCACTACGGCCTGACCGAGTTCCCGTACTACACGGTGCTGTTCGCCGTGTCCCGGGCGCTCGGCGTCTGCTCGCAGGCGGTGATGGCAAGGGCCCTCGGCCTGGCCATCACGCGGCCGAAGTCGGTGACGACCAAGTGGATCCAGTCCGCCATCGTCACCGCGCCGATCGCCGGATCGTCCGCCGCGAAGGTGTAGCGGACTGACCACAGGCCGGAGCTTGCTTGTGTTGGCTACATCGCGCCGATGGCAGGGCGAACCTTCAGCTTTGCCAGGCGGCGCGAAGAACGCCAACACAAGTGAGCTGCGGTCCAGTGGCTGCTGGCTGCCGTCTCTTTGCCTGTGCTCGGGCCTCCGCCTTCGGCCCTCCGCCTGCCGCGTTACGCCTGCCGCCTTACGCCTACCGCCTTCGTGATCTACGCTACAATCCAGAGACGACCTGCGAGAGAACGACTATGAGACTCATGGCAGTGGCGTTGATGCTCTTGCCCCTGTTTCCCGGCCGCGCCATCGCCCGGGACTTCGAGCGGGATCTGCAGGCCGCCCTCGGCCCTTACTATGCCGCTCTGGTCGCCAGTTCGCGCGGCAACATCGATCAGACACAGCGCCAAATCCTGCTGTTCGCCTCGAAATGGGAGACCGTGGCGCGCGAAGCCCCGGCACAGGCACCCGCCGCCTACCGCGACGACCGCCAGTGGCGTGCGCTCGTCGACAGCGTCGCCGGCACGCTCCGCGAGGCGACCGAGCTGTGCCGCAGGCGCGACGTCGCAGGCGCCCACGCAAGGCTCGAGTTGATCCGCCTCGCGCTGCGCGAGATCGACGAACGTCACAACCTGCTGACGGTGGATGATCACCTGACCGACCTGCACGACGCCATTCAGCGCATGATCGGGCACGTGGGGGGCCTCAACGAAATCCGGCTCAAGCCGAGAGACTTCGAGGATATCGAGGAGGATTTCAAGGCCGGCGAGCAGGCGTGGAAGGCCGTCGAGGCGTCGGCCGGCCCGTTGGCGGGGTCGGAAGCGTGGCGGGCGGCCGCATCGGACATGACGCGGACCCTGTCGACGATCGCACGGGACCTGCAAGGGCGCCGCCCGGGCACGCTCGTGCCCGCGATAGAGCGGCTGCGTGACCGGTACTACGACCTGCTGCTGGCGGTCTCGAAGGCCCGGGGATGAACGTTCGCGACTTTCGGTGAAGGAGCGGACTCATGAACTTTCCTGTCTGGGACGTGCCGCTGCTCGGCGGGGGCATGCTCATCGCCATCGTCGCAATCCTTCACGTATTCGTTGCGCACTTCGCGGTCGGAGGCGGACTGTTTCTCGTGTGGTCCGAGGCGCGCGCCTACCGCAGGCGCGACGCCGACCTGCTGGCGTACGTCCGCCGGCACTCGACCTTCTTCGTGCTGCTGGTGCTGGTCTTCGGCGCCGTGAGCGGCGTGGGTGTCTGGTGGACGATCGCCCTGGTCAGCCCCTGGGCCACGTCAAGCCTCATTCACTCGTTCGTCTGGGCCTGGGCGATCGAGTGGGTGTTCTTCTTCGTCGAGATCGCCGCCGCCTTCGTCTACTACTACGGCTGGGATCGCCTCGATCGCCGCACGCACCTGGCGGTCGGCTGGATCTATTTCGGCGCGGCGTGGCTCAGCCTGTTCGTCATCAACGGCATCCTGACGTTCATGCTCACGCCGGGCCGTTGGCTGATGACTCCCACCCTCTCCGCCGGCTTCTTCAACCCGACGATGGTGCCGTCGCTCGTCGTCCGGACCGCGTCCGCCGTTGCGCTCGCCGGTCTGTACGGCCTTGTGACCGCTGCACGCCTCGGCGGCGGAGACGGACCGAAGGACACCAGACCCCCTGCGGAAGAGTCGCGCCAGCGCCTGGCGCGTTATGCGGCCGGCTGGCTGCTGGCCGGCGTCGTCATCCTGCCCGTTGCCGGCGCGTGGTACGTGTCGCGTATTCCCGCCGCCGCCCGGCTGTTGACCGTCGGCGGTGCGCCCGCCGTCACGATCTTCGCGGCGCTGTCGATGGCGCTTTCCGTCCTGATCTTCCTGATCGCGTACTTCGGCCCGTACCGGCAGCCGCGTTTTGCGAATCTGCTCGTCGCGTCGATCCTGCTCGTTCTCGGATTGGGCGTGACGGGCGTCACGGAATGGGTGCGTGAAGCCGTTCGGAAACCTTACGTCATCTACGGATACATGTACTCCAACGGGATCCGGCAGGCAGATCGGGCGAGGATCACGGACCTCGGCGTCCTGCAGGCCGCCAAGTGGGTCGATCGCCAGGCGATCGCTGGTAGTCGCATGAAGGCAGCTGCCGAGATCTTCCGGGCCGAGTGCCGCAGCTGCCACACCCTCGACGGCTACAACGCCCTCCGCCCGCTCATGCACGGGTGGAGCGAGCAGTTCATCGACTACCAACTGCAGCGGCTGAACGAACTGAAGGGGTACATGCCGCCACTGGTCGGCAGCGAGGACGAACGGCGGGCGCTCGCGATCTGGCTCGCCGGCGTCGCGCGGGGGCCGGCGTTCTCAGCGCCTCCCACGCAGAGGGAGTCCGACTCCGGGCAAGCGGCGCTGCCAGAGCGGGAGGTGCTGCGATGAACGGCCTGCGAATCGTGCTCGCCGATGCGGATCCGGCCGGCCTGCCCGCCGAGGTGTGGCTGCTCAAGGGCCTGCTGATCTTCACGTTCGTTCTGCACCTGTTCTTCATGAACGCCGTGCTCGGCGGCGGCCTCGTCTGGCTCTGGGCCAGCGGGCACGCGCGCCGAACCGCGAGGCCGCACGCCCCGGCGTCGGGCCCGGACGGCTACGGCGAGCTGGCGGGTGCCATCGGCCGCCTGCTGCCCGTGACGACCGCGTTCGCCATCACGACCGGCGTTGCCCCGCTGCTGTTCACGCAGCTTCTCTACGGGCAGCTGTTCTACACCTCCTCGGTGCTGATGGCTTGGCCGTGGTTGGCGATCGTGTTGCTGCTGCTGGCCGGGTACTACGCCAACTACGGCATCGCCTACACGCGCCCGACCACGGGCCGCGCGCTGGCGCTGGGCGTGGCGTCGTCGGCGCTGTTCCTGGCAATCGGTTTCGTCTTCACGAACAACATGACGCTGATGCTGCGTCCCGAGCAGCACGCACCGCTGTACTTCGCGAGCGACGCGGGATGGCACTCGAACGCCGGCGATCTCTGGGTGTGGCCGCGCTTCGCGCACATGCTCGCCGGGTCCATGGCGATCTGCGGCCTGGTGGTCGCGTGGATTGCACGCCTGCACCGCCGCCTCGATCCGCGGGTGGCCGCCTGGATGGGGCAGCGCGGCGCGCGCCTGTTCGGCGCCGCGACGCTCGCCCAGTTCGTCGTGGGCGTCGGGTTCTTCTTCGCCCTGCCCGTCCCGGTGCGCGAGGTCTTCGAAGCGGGCGTCACGCCCGACGCCATCCTGCTCGTCACCGGCGTGGCGTTTGCCCTTGCTGCCGTGGTCCTGGTGCGGCGCAGCCTGCTGCTGGCATCGTGCGCGGCGCTCGTCGCCGTCGCCGACATGGCCGTTGTCCGGCATCGCGTGCGGACGCTGCTCCTCGAGCCGTACTTCCAGCCCGAATCGCTGCCCGTCGTCCCTCAGACCGCGCCGTTCGTTCTCTTCGCGGTACTGCTCGTCGCGGGCCTTGCCGTGGTCGGATGGATGATCTGGAAGTTCGCCGCCGCGCGGCCTGTCGAGGCCCCGACCGACGCCGCGGTCTCGTAGCGCGACGCCCTACTCACGCTCCTGCCGCTGCGCCTCGATGCGAGGCGTGTAATAGCGCTTCAGCCAGCGGCTCAGGCCGTCGAGCCCGGGTTGCAGCACCCGTTCGGTGATGTTCGCCTGATCGAGCTTGTCGCGCACCTCCCACTTGAGCGAAGCCGGGATGATGATCTTGCGGAAGACCTGAGGGGAGTTGGCGAGCCACGCGTCCAGGCTGATCTTGTAGTTGGACACCAGCGAGAACAGCGCGAACTGCACGACGATGCGCTCGTCGAGGGACGGCGGCTCGAAGAACGCGACGAACGTCTGTTGCGACAGCCGGTCGAATTCGGCGAGCGTGGCGGCTGCGCGTTCCAGCATCTCCGCGGTGAAGACGAACGACCCTTCCTCGGCGAGGATGTCCTTCAATCTCTGCGGCAGCAGGGTGTTGGTCTGCACGTAGTCCACGCACCAGATGACCCCGTCCACGGCGTAGTCGGCCACGTTCTCGGTCGCGAAGTGCATGGCGACGTACGGCGAGTAGGTCCAGTCGAGCAGGCGCGTGGGCAGGCCGTGATGCTGCGCGACGGCAAGCCAGTTCCACACCGAATCGCCAGGGGCCGCTTCCTGGCTGGCGTATTTCCGGAAATTGCGGAGCAGGTGTGCTTCGAGATCCAGGCTGCCGCCGAGCCGGGCGACGCTCGTCTTCAGGTCGCCGCGCCAGTCCGACTGACCCCGGAAGGCGAACGACGACCTGAAGCGCCGCAGCTCGGCCTTCCAGGACCCTTCGAACAGCCGTTCGTTGAGTTCGTTCCAGCTGGTCACGCGGAGTTCGGTGACGGGTGTCGTCATGGCACGTCGCTTCGCGCTCGGTTGACGTTCGCCGGCCCGCGTCGGCCGTGGGAGCCGTCTCGGATCCGATTCACGACACGCGCTCGGCGAGCACGCGACGGATTTCGTCGAGCAGGGCGCCGGGCGGGCACGGTTTGACGAGGATGGATCGAACGCCAGCGTCGCGGGCGAGATCTCGCTGTTCCGGCAGGGCCCCGGTGACGGCGACAATCGGGATGTCGCGGGTGTTGCGGTTGTTCTTGAGCCAGCCGATCACCTCCCACCCGTCGAGGCGCGGCATCAGGAGATCCATCAGGATGAGTTCGGGATGAAGCTTGTAGGCCTTGTCCACCGCTTCGAAGCCGTCGACTGCCTGCTCGACACGGAACCCTGCTGCGCTCAACGTCGCCGCGTACATCTCCCGCCCGTCGCGGTCATCGTCCACCACCAGCACGAGAGCCGACTCGTTCAACACGGAACAACACCTCCCGCGATCTCGGGCGCCCCGCGGCCACGCGAGCGAACGCCGGACGCCGACGGCCGACCCAGGCCCGAACCTTATCTCGGCCGCGTACGAGAGTCAAGCCGGCCTCGACGTCGAGAGCCGGTGCACGCGCACGAGATTCGGGAACCGCACCGACGCCGGCCGATTCCTGGCGGCGCCCGACGCCGCCGCGGGATCGAACCGATGTTTCCTGGTCCTCGCGCTTCCCGCGACGGGCCGGTGCGATACGAACTGGCCGCCTTCCTGCACGCGCCTCCTGATGTGTTCGTCGTTGGAAAGCTCGGCTTGCCGGGCCAGCCGCAACTGACGATGGGCGGCACGATCGCGACGGGCGGGACGATCGGACGTGATGCGATGGCCAGTGTGACGACCGAACGGCGAGCGCAGAGAGGAATGCGGATTGCCGCGGTCGGCGACATCCACTGCACGAGGAACTCGCAGGGCGCGTTCCAGGGCCTGTTCGCGCAAATCGCGTCGTCGGCAGATATCCTCCTGCTGTGCGGCGACCTGACCGCGTACGGGTTGCCCGACGAAGCGCGCGTGCTGGCACGGGAGCTGACGGTCGCCGCGAAGATGCCGATCGTGTCGGTGCTGGGCAATCACGAGTACGAGTCGGGCAAGGAGAACGAGGTCCAGCAGATCCTCATGGACACGGGGGTCCGCGTGCTCGACGGGGAAGCGTGCGAGATCAACGGTGTCGGTTTCGCGGGAGTGAAGGGATTCGGCGGCGGGTTCGACCGCCGCTCGCTCGAGCCGTGGGGGGAAGCCACCATGAAGCGGTTCGTGCACGACGCGGTCGACGAGGTGCTGAAGCTGGGATCGGCGCTCGCGCGGCTCCGCACGATCCATCGCATCGCGGTTCTCCACTACGCGCCGATCCGCGCGACGGTCGTCGGCGAACCGCTCGAGATCTTCCCGTTTCTCGGATCCAGCCGGCTCGAGGAGCCGCTCAACCGTTACACGCTCGCCGCAGTCTTTCACGGCCACGCCCACAACGGGCAGCCGGAGGGGCGGACCACTGGAGGCGTGCCCGTCTACAACGTGGCGATGTCGCTGCTCGAGCGCCATTTCCCCGGCAAGCCGCCGTTTCGCATCCTCGAGATTCCGTCTTCCCCGCGATCGGAGACGGCGCATCCCGAGACCCCGCGCACGCGCGAGTCGGTCGTCGCGCGTCACAGCCAATGAGGACGAATCGCAATCCTGCCCACTGCACACGAGGCGCCGCCAGCAAGCAACGGGCACGAAACCTGCAGGTTGATTCGATTCAGGTCTCGAGGCGAAAGGACACGTGGGCGCACCAGAAACGTCGAATCCGGCGCAGCACCTCGGCGATCCCGACGCGAATCGATTCTACGCGCACGTCCTCTCCACGCTCGACCGCGCCCGCATCCCGTTTCTCGTCGGCGGGGCCTGGGCGCTCCACCGCTACACGGGCATTTCCCGGTTCACCAAGGATTTCGACATCTTCGCGCTTCCATCCGATCGCGACCGCATCCTGGCGCTGCTCGCCGACGGCGGGTACCGCACGGAGGTGACCTTCTCGCACTGGCTCGCGAAGGTCTTCGACAGCGACGCCTTCGTCGACGTCATTTACAGCTCGGGCAACGGCGTCGTGCAGGTCGACGACGGATGATCCACGAGGACAAGTAGGCCTCACCCCGACCACTCGTTCCTGTCGAGTTGCTCGCCTTGCCCCGCCTCCGGTGCGTCGTTATACTGAACTCTCTGCCGTACGGAATCCCAGAACCTCGTGTCCGGCTGCCGCTGAGCGGTGTTCCGCCGCGGCCAGCCGCCGGATGATCGTGTCGTTCCGCGTGCCGGGAGTTGCCAACGCAACCGATCATGGACCAGCCGTTCATCGAACCACTCGTGCTCGTCGTGGAAGATGACGCGGATGCACGCGACATGTACGAAGTCGTGCTCGGCGGCGCAGGATTCCGGGTCGAGTGTGCCGAGAACGGCGTCGAGGCGATCAGCAAGGCCCGTGCGTTGCAACCCCGGCTGATCCTGATGGATCTGTCGCTGCCCACCATGAACGGGCGGCAGGCCGGTCGCCAGCTGAAGGAGGAACCCGCTACGAGGCACATCCCGATCGTGGTCTTGAGCGGGACGCCGATCGAGACCGGGCACGGCGAGGACCAGGAGGTGTTTGCAGCCGCGCTCATGAAACCCTGTTTCCCCGATGACCTGGTCGCCGCCGTCAGGCGTCTCGTCGGGGCTCATCACACCTGACTTTTCCGGTTGGCCTGCCTGTTGCCGCTGGGGCGCGTGACGGTGGGTGGTCCGGTCGTTCACGAGGTAGCCATGGGAGATGCAGCCGAAGGATTGGTCGACGCCGAAGCACGGATCCAGGAACGACTCGATGACCTGCAGGCGCCCAAGAAGACCCGCGTGCGCGTCAAGGACCCTGATCGCGAGCGGGCCGTCGAATCCTGCCGCCTGGCGAAGGCGGAACTCGAGCGCCAACTGGAAGTGACGCGCCACCCGGTTCGTCGACAGCAGATCCAGGCGGCCATCGCCGAGTTGGACCGTCGCATTGCCGAGAGCCAGGCGGTGACTGCGTGATCCGCGCGGCGGCCGGCCGGCGTGTGGTCATCGCGGTCGCGCTCGCCGGCGCCGCCGCCACGTCTCCCGCCGCCGTCGCTTTCGAAACCGGCATACGGACCGACGCGATCAAGCGGGCTATCGACATCGGCCAGTCGCCCGGCTCGGAGGCCTCGCTCGGGTTCCACGAGCGTTACGTGTTCCTTCTGCGCGACCGACTGCTCGACCGGCTCGAAATCGTCACCGAGTTCCGGCGGGTCGTGCTTGCCACCGAGGACCGCGTCCGGCTGGCCGACATGACCTGGGGGGCGCAGCGGGCCGAAGCGATGTTGCGGCCGTGGCGAGACAAGGTCTCGCTCGTCCTTCACGTCAGCTTCTCACCAAAGAACACGTATCGCGCCATGCCCCGTTTCCGCATCGTCCTCTACTCGCGGTCGTCGACGACCGCTGTGCCTGGCGCCGCCCTCTCTCGCCAGGCCAACCGCATCGAGCCGATCGACCTTGTCGAGACTCCCCGTTACATCTCCGGACAGCCCGCGCCTCCCGGCACTCCCATCCTGGCCGGCATCGTCGAAGCGACGTTCGCGGCGAGGATGCTGGAGCCCCGCAGCGCGTACCTGGCCGGCATCTTCCTCGAAGACCGCGAGCTGCGGCGCGTCGAACTCGACTTCAGTCGAATCGAGTGATCTTCTGACCCACCTCCGGGCCTCCTGAAGTGCTATCCTCCTGCCGGTCGGGCCGGGGCTCGACCCCTTCAACCGAATCGTAGGGGCACGGCACGCCGTGCTCCACCCGGCATCAGGTGCACATCCCGGAAGCCCGTGTCGCGGAGGAGACCATGACGAGAAGACTCGCGATAGCGGTGATCGCTGTGCCCGTGCTCGTGTCGCTGGCCGTCGTCGGGCCCGCAGTGGCGCAGCAGAAACGCCTGCTCGACAAGGACACCTTCATGAACATGGAGTCCGTGAGCGGGCCGGCGATTTCTCCGGACGGCCGCCAGATCGTATTCACGAGGGAATGGACCGACGCGGTCAAAGACCAGTCGCGAACGAACTTGTGGATCGTCAACACGGACGGGTCGCGCGTTCACGAGCTGACCCCGGGCGCGTGGCGCGACAGCGCGGCGGTGTGGTCTCCCGACGGAAAGCGCATCGCGTTCCTCTCCGACCGCGATGGCACGACGCAGCTGCACGTGCTGTTCGTCGACACCGGCTCGGTGGCGCAACTGACGCATCTCGAGCGGGCGCCGGCCGGCGTGAAGTGGTCCCCCGACGGCAGGCAGATCTGTTTCACGGCCTTCGTCCCGGACGAGGAGCCGATCCTGCCGATCCAGTTGCCGAAGCGGCCGCGTGGCGCCGAATGGGCCAGACCGGCGACCATCGTCGACCGGCTGTCGTGGGGACGCGATGGCACCGGGCCGACCGAAAAGGGATACACCCACGTCTTCGTCGTTGATGCCGCTGTCGGCGGCACGCCGCGCCAGGTGACCGACGGCAAGTACAACCACTCGGACCCGGACTGGAGCCCCGACGGTCAGACGTTGTACGTGTCGGGAATCAGGAAGCCGGATGCGGAGTACCTGCGCAACGACACGGAAATCTACGCCCTCGACGTGAAGACGCTTCGCGTCAGTACGCTGACTGACAGGAAGGGACCCGACACGAACCCGACGCCGTCACCCGACGGGCAGTCGATTGCGTACACGGGTTTCGACCACAAGAACTACACGAGCCACCTGTCCGGCCTGTACCTGATGGACAGGACGGGCGCGAACAAGCGGTTGTGGGCGGGCAACCTGAACAACTCGCCCGGCGATCTGGTCTGGGCCGCAGACGGGTCCGGCGTCTACTTCACGGTCGCAGAACGCGGCGCGACCAGCATCTACTTTGCGCCGGTGAAAGGGACCCCGAGGAAGGTGACCGCCGACGCCGTGCAGGTTCTGAACGGGCTGTCGGTCGCGGTCAGCGGCCAGGCAGCCGCGATCCGGTCGACGCCCAAGGAGCCGGGAGCGGTGGTGGCGTTTCCGGTCCAGAACCCGGCCTCGATGAAGAAGCTGGTCGACGTGAATGACGACGTGCTGGGCGGCATCACGCTCGGGGAAACGGAAGAACTGTGGTTCGCGTCGAAGGACGGCGTGAAGGTCCAGGGCTGGCTGATCAAGCCAGCGAACTTCGAGGCGGGCAGGAAATACCCGATGGTGCTGTGGATTCACGGCGGCCCGTGGTCCATGTACGACGTCTCGTTCAACTGGAGCTTCCAGCACTTCGCCGCGAGCGGATACGCGGTGCTCTTCACCAACCCGCGGGGCAGCACCGGGTACGGCCAGGATTTCGTCAACGGCATCCAGTACGCGTATCCGGGCAGGGACTATGACGACCTGATGGCCGGTGTCGATGCGGCGATCGGGAAAGGGTTCGTCGACGAGAACAACCTGTTCGTGTGCGGGGGCAGCGGGGGAGGCGTTCTGACGGCGTGGATCGTCGGCCACACCAACCGCTTCGCGGCGGCTGTCTCGATGCGGCCGGTCATCAACTGGCACTCGTTCGTCGGGACGACGGACGGCCCGTCCTGGTACGATCAGTTCCAGAAGTACCCGTGGGACGATCCGATGGAGTACGCGGCGCGCTCGCCGCTCACCTACGTCGCCAACGTGACGACGCCGACGATGGTGATGACTGGCGAGGCGGATCTGCGAACTCCGATTCGCCAGAGTGAGGAATTCTACCGGGCGCTGAAGATGCTCAAGAAGGAGACGTTGCTCGTGCGGATGCCCGACGAGTTCCACGGGTGGCGGCGACCCTCGCACCGCATCGCGCAGCAGCTCTACCTGCTGGCGTGGTTCGAGAAACACAAGCGCGGCGCTGCCAAACCGAGCGCGCCGGACATGGACGGGCACTGAAGCCGGACGGACATTCGTATCCGCAGATTACGCAGGTTACGCCGATTGCACGTGACATTCGTATCCGCAGATTACGCAGGTTACGCCGATTGCACGGGACATTCGTATCCGCAGATTACGCAGGTTTACGCCGATTGCA
>Ga0316628_100002092_pt1 | contig 14585 bp, 13 predicted proteins | sample OWC_Aug_M2_C1_D5_FD_207648 | JGI IMG/M metagenome (GOLD analysis project Ga0316628, IMG submission 207648) | Wetland soil microbial communities from Old Woman Creek delta, Ohio, United States - OWC_Aug_M2_C1_D5_C | ecosystem: Environmental > Terrestrial > Soil > Wetlands | place: USA: Ohio... | reverse complement strand
CGGATTACGAGTAGTTGGTCCGGAGCCCGTCGGCCAACACGAAGCGCGACCGTATCTCGCTCGGCATCTGCTCGATCCTCTTTGCGAACGCTGTGTTAAGTTACGCGGGAGTCAGCTGCTTCAACAATACCTTGGCGGCCATGAAAGTCGTCGACGTTCACTGCCACATCGTCCCCAGCGAATTCCCGGCGACGCCTTCGTCGTGCGAACGATGGCCGTCGATGGATCATCGCGCCGACCGGCAGGCCATGGTGATGATCGGCAAAAAGGAATTTCGCCTCGTCGACAGCCGGTGCTGGGACATCGAACGCCGGATCGCCGACATGAACGAAGAGGACGTCGGCATGCAAACCCTGTCGCCGATGCCGGAGCTCCTTTCCTATGGGATCGAACCCAGGGACGCCCTCGCTCTCTCGCAATCCGTCAACCGCGCCATCGCCGCGATGGTCCACGCCGCGCCCGGCCGGTTCGTCGGGCTCGGCATGGCCCCGCTCCAGGACCCCGCATTGGCCGCGAAGGAGCTGGCCAATTTTCGCTCCGAATACGGCCTGATCGGAGTCGAGATCGGCAGCAACATCGCCGGAAAATCGCCAGGCGACCCGTTCTTCGATCCCTTCTATGCCGAGGCCGAGCGGCTCGGGCTCGCGATCTTCGTCCACGCCCTGCACCCCTCGATCGAAGGACGGCTCGTCGGTCCGGCGCTGCTGGGAGCCTACGTGGGATATCCCACCGATGTCGGGCTTGCCGCCGCGTCCGTCATCACCGGACGCGTGCTGGAGAAGTTTCCCAGGCTGCGGATCGGCTTCAGCCATGGCGGCGGCACGCTGTCGGCGTTCCTGCCGCGTCTCGAATCCGGCTGGCAGAGGGTCGGCGCACTGAAGAGCGCCTTCGCCTCGCCGGCCGAAACGGCGCGCCGGATGTACTACGACAACATCGTTTTCGAGCCGCGGCTCTTGAAATATCTGCTGGATGCTTTTGGCGTGACGCAGATTTTCGTCGGCTCGGACTACCCGTTCACCGCCGGCCAGAAAAACTCGGCGCGCTTGTTCGAAGGCCTCGGGCTTTCGCCGGACGATCTTGCGGCGTTGCGCGGTGGAAATGCGGGACGGTTCCTCGACATCGGCGCGCCCGGCGGTTAAAAAATGGAGCCAATTCGTTTCGTCGGTCCGGCTTGCGCTTTGGCCGGCGGCTTGACCGCGAATGGTGCGCGGCCTCAGCCGCCTTCCTGCATTTTCTTGTATTCCGGCGATACCTCGCTCTGGGTCATCTCGGACGCAACGTATTGCCGCGTCGGCGAATGGATGAACGCCATCCAAAGGGCCGGATGCTCGGCGTCCAGCGAGTTGAAGTGCTGGTGCTCGACGCCTTTTTCCCGTAGCGGCAACAGCACCAGGTCGCCCTTCTCCCAATCGACGCGCTCGCCATCGACAACCGAATAGCCCTTGCCGGAGATCACGTAGATGATCAGCCCGCCCTGATGGCGGTGCTTGCCCGAGGCGGTGCGGATCTCGTGGGTGAAGACGATCCAGTCCTGGAGCGGCGTGTCTTCGATGGTGAGGCCGAGGTAGTTGCGCAGCCGTCCCTGGCGGGTCAGCATTTGCGGACATTCCTCGTACTTGCAGACGATGCGCCCGGTCATCTGCCGCTCGGCGAATTCCCGGTCTTGCCGAATGGCGAGCTCATAGGACGATTGAGCCGGAGCCTCTTTCTCCCGTACGCGTACGCGTTCCCGTTCAGCCATGGGACCTCCGTGCCTCAAGTATACAAGCCCTCATTTGACCTGTCGCGGAGTCCTGTGCTTGGCTGGCGGTCGATTGAAGACGGGAGTCAGTTACATGTCGGATGACCGCAAGCAGCGCTTGGCGGGGACGAACTTCTGGAACGAATTGCTGGCGCTGCGCGACCGCCAGCGCGAGCAGCGCAAGAACGGGCTGATGGTGATCCGGGGCAAGGAGCTGCCGCAGGAGGTCAATCGCCAGGGTTTGATGCGCTGGTATATGCACCCGTCGATCACCGACACCATCCTGAACACCCATTTGTTCTTCGAGCAGGAGATCCCGCCGGGGAGCCGTTCCGGCCGGATGAAGTTCCAAGGCGAGCAGGTGATCTACATTATCGAGGGCAAGGGCTACACGCTGATCGACGGCGTCAAGCATCACTGGAAGGCAGGCGACGTGCTCAATCTGCCGATCCGCAAGCAAGGGATCGTCATTCAGCACGTCAACGAAGACATGAACGAGCGCGTGGTGTTCGTCGCGGCCGAGCCCAACCTGTTCGCCTGCACCAGCGTCGACCGCGGCTCGGGCTTCGAGCAGATCGAGGATGCGCCGGAATACCGGGGCTAGCGCATGCCGCACGACGACCCAAGTCACGGCCACGATCACCATCACATCCACACCCACCCGCACCGGCGCTTCAAGGCCACCGTCGATCACCTGTCCAACGATTACACCGCCTCGAGCCGGCTGCTGATCGCCGTCGACGGCGCGCTGATGCACGACCACGGGCTTGCGCCGGACGAGTTCGTGCGCATCGCCACCGAGCGCGGCCGTAGCGTGCTGGTCCGGCTGGATCATCCCCTCGCCGCCGATCAAGGGCGCGGCGTCGTGAGGATGGACCGATTCCTGCGCCAGGCGCTGAAGGCCCACCTCAACGAGATCGTCGAGATCGAGCCCGCCGAGCTCAAGCCGTGCGCGCGGCTCGAGCTGACTCCGGCCATCGACGTTTCGACGGCGCATGACCTGATCCCACACCTCAAGAAGGTGCTGGCGGCGAACCGCACCCCGGTCAGCGTCGGTGCGGTGTTGTACGTTTCGTTCCCCGGCACGCAGGCGGGCACGACTTACGAGGTGCATCGCGTTCCCGATGGCCCGGGCATCGTCACCGATGCGACCGAGCTCCGGCTACACTTCCACGACGAGCACATTCCCGAGGGCGCTTTCGACGTCACCTTCGAGGACGTCGGCGGGCTCAATCGGCAGATCAAGCTGGTGCGCGAGCTGGTGCAGCTCCCGCTTCGGTTCCCGCACGTCTACCGCCAGCTCGGGATCAACCCGCCACGCGGCATCATCCTGTACGGGCCGCCAGGATCGGGTAAGACGCACCTCGCGCGCGCGGTCGCCAACGAGATCGATGCCCGGTTCTATTACATCAACGGGCCAGAGATCATCGGCACCTATGCCGGCGAGACGGAGGGCAACCTGCGGCGAATGTTCGCCGAGGCCGCGCATCACGCCCCCTCGATCGTGTTCATCGACGAGCTCGATGCGCTTGCGCCCAAGCGCGGCGAGACCGGTGCGCATTCCGACGTGCGCGCCGTAACGCAGCTCCTTTCGCTCATGGACGGGCTGACCCGGGTCGACTCGGTCATCGTGATCGGAACCACCAACCGCATCGACGCCGTGGACCCCGCCTTCCGCCGCCCCGGCCGGTTCGATCGCGAGATCTTCGTCGGCCCGCCAGACGCGCAAGGACGGCGCGAGATCCTCGAAATCCAGACGCGCGAGATGCCACTGACCGACGATGCCCAATCCGCGCTAGACGACGTTGCGCGCCGCACGCACGGCTTTGTCGGCGCCGACCTGATGGAGCTGTGCCGCAACGCGGGGCTCAACGCCCTTCGCCGCTCGACCCTCAATCTGGAGGATCCGAAGGCTGCCTTCCGGGTCGACATGACCAACCTGCGCGTCGACAAGCAGGACTTCGAGACGGCAATGAGCCTGGTCCGCCCGTCGGCCATGCGTGAAACGCTGATCAGCGTGCCCGACGTGCGATGGGGCGACATCGGCGGGCTCGATACGGTCAAGGATCGGCTGAAGGAGTTGATGGAGCACCCGCTGCGCAACCCGCAGCTTCTCGCCGAGATCGGGCTGACGCCCCATGTCGGCGCGCTTCTCTATGGCCCATCCGGCACCGGCAAGACGCTGCTTGCGAAGGCGCTTGCCAACGAATGCGGCGTCAACTTCATCGCGGTCGACGGGCCGGAAATTTTTTCGAAATGGCTCGGCGAGTCCGAGGAGGGCGTGCGCCAGATCTTCCGCATCGCCCGCCAGGTGGCGCCGACCGTGATCTTCTTCGACCAGCTCGACTCCATCACTCCAGTGCGCGGCACGCACGACGGCTCGATGACGACAGAGCGCGTGGTCAATCAGCTTCTGGCCGAGTTGGACGGGGTCGAGCAGCTCTCAGGCGTGATCGTGATCGGTGCAACCAATCGCATCGACCTGGTCGACCCTTCGATCCTGCGCCCCGGACGGTTCGGCGTGCACATCCCCGTGCCGCTGCCCGACGCGGCGGATCGGCGTGCCATTCTGCGCATCCATCTCGGCAGCCGATCGACGGATAAATCCCCCGCGCTGGACGAGATCGCCGCCGCACTCGCGAAGCTGACCGAGGGCTTCTCCGGCGCGCGGCTGCGCCAGGTGTGCCAAGAGGCAAAGCGCCTCGCGATCCGCGGCGCACAGATCGAGCACGCAGTCCAGCCGACCATGGCGCAAGCACTCCACGCCCTCGAGGCCGACATCACGGAGCACCAGCACCAAGGTGCCGCGGGCGGCTGACGGAGCCTCGGATCGGCTGGCGAGGCCTGGCATTGTCCTATATCCTTTCTGGGGCCGAGGACGCGGGCGGAGCCCAATATGTTGAGCAAGGAACAGAATGAGCGGCTGACTCGGGTTGGGCCCGGCACTCCCTGTGGCGAGCTGCTGCGCCGCTATTGGCAAGCGCTGTGCCCTTCCGGCGAGTTGACCGCCGAGAAACCCAAACGGCGCATTCGCGTCATGGGCGAGGATTTGATCCTCCTGCGCGCGCCCGACGGCGAAGTCGTCTGCATGGAGGAGCGTTGCCCCCACCGCCAGGCCTCGTTCTATTTCGGGTTCCTCGAGGAAGACGGCATCCGCTGCTGCTACCACGGCTGGAAGTATCGCTTCGACGGCCAATGCATCGAGCAGCCCTTCGAGCCCAAGAAATTCTGTGAGCGCGTTCGCGCCCGCACCTTTCCGGTGCAAAAGCTCGGCGGCATTCTGTTCGTTTACATGGGGCCGCATCCCGAACACCCGCCGATCCTGCCGCGCTGGGACGTGCTGGTGCGCTGCGACCGCCCGCGTATCATCAACATGTTCCCGGATCACAATTGCAACTGGTTGCAAATCCAGGAGAATACAGCGGACTCGGTCCATACTTACTACACGCACGGCCACATGTCGGCGGTGCTCAACCTGCCGGCGCAGTATCAGGGCAGCTTCTTCTACCGGCCCATCTTGGATTACGACTGGAAGCCGAGCCCTTGGGGCGTTGAGAAGACACTGGTGTACGGCGGCGACCGGCCCGAGATCGAAATTCGCCCGCCGCTGATTTTTCCCAACATCCTGCGAATCCCTGAAGGTCCGGTCGAGGCGCTGCATTTCCGTATCCCGATCGACGACGAGCGCACGCGCATCATCTGGGTCGGATTGCTACCGGAGAACGCCAAGGCGCCGAAACCCGAGAGCGAAAACGCCGACGTGCCGTTCACCTACGTGGCCGAGACCGCACTCGGCAACGGCGAGTACGACCTTTCGGACTTTTACGGCCAGGATCGCGCCGTGTGGGAGACCATGGGCGTCGTCGCCGACCGATCCAAGGAAACGCTCGGCGCCACCGACCGCGGCGTGGTGATGTATCGCCGCATGCTGGCCGAGCAGATCGACCGGGTGGCACGCGGCGAGGAGCCGAACGTCGGCATCGCCCGCGAAGGCGAGAATAACCCCATGATCGAGTTCGTCAGCGCGACCAAGCCCTGGCGCGACGAGCGCTTCGTCGGCAGCAAGTACTGAGCGGAGGCGAAACGCCATGGCCGATATCCTGGGACTCGGACTGAGCCATTACCCCGGCCCCAGTGTTCCGGTCGAAGCCTGGCCGAGCATGCTGGAGAAAAATGTCGAGCTGGGCCGGGTCACGCCGGACCTCTACGCCGACAAATCGCGCTGGCCGGCGGAGATGCGAGCCGAGTGGGGCAGCGACGATGGCGTGACCGCGGCCAAGGCACACCGCGCGCGGCTCATGGCGGGATACGCCAAGCTGCGTGACGCGCTCGACGCGTTCCGCCCCGACATCGTGTTGATCTGGGGTGACGATCAGTATGAGAACTTCAAGCGCGAATGCATTCCGGCCTTCTGCGTCGGCGTGTTCGATAAGGTGGTGGGCAAGCCTTTGTCAGGGACGCTCGGGCCCTTCAAGACCAAGGCCAACGCTTGGAACCTTCCGACCGACACCGAGCTCACGATTCGCGGCCACTACCAGGGCTCGTCGGAGTTCGTGCGCTTCCTCCTCGACGACGGATTCGACGTCGCCTACCTGATGGAGACGCGCGATCCTCGCGGCCTCGCCCATTCGTTCAACAACACCATCATGTATCTGGATCACTGGCGTCGTCCGTTCGAATACCCGGTGATCCCGTTCCATGTGAATTGCTACGGCAACCAGTTGATGAAGGTCGCCGCCGGCGCCGCGGGTGAAGGCAAGGACATCGTCTCACCGCCGGCACCGAGCCCGCGCCGCTGCTTCGACGTCGGTCGCGCCACCGCGCGCTTCTTCGCCGCGAGCCCCTGGCGTGTCGCGTTGATCGCCTCGTCGAGCTGGTCGCACGGCTCGCTCTGCGCCAAGCACGGCAGGCTCTACCCCGACCTGCCCGCCGACCGGGCGCGCTGCGAGGATCTCGCCAGCGGGCGCTTTGCGCACTGGGGCGAACTCAGCCGCGATGAGATCGATCAGGCCGGCCAGGCGGAGCTCCTCAATTGGATTTGCCTCGCCGGCGCGATGACCGAGCTAGGCCGCGGAATCGAGGTCGTGGATTACGTGGAAACTCTCGTGTTCAACTCCTCCAAGTGCTTCGCCCTGTCGCTGCCGCAGGGCGCCCCGCGCGCGGGCGAGCGCGCAGCGGCGGGCAAGGTCGCCGTCTCGTCCTGACACCGGAGTGCGGGTGAGCGGGGAGCTTCGCGCGCTGGGACGCGCCCTCGTCCGGACGCGCCTTTCCGGGCTCATCCTCGTGGTCGCGTTGCTCGCACTCTGGGAGGCGAGCGTCGCCTGGCGTTGGGTGGAGAGCGACAGCTGGCCGGCCTTCTCGGCGGTCCTCGCATCGTTCTGGCGCGGCCTCGCCGACGGCGAATTGGTCAATGCCATCTGGTCGAGCCTGTGGCGCATGGTGCGCGGCTATGCCGCTGGATGCGCGCTTGGAATCGGGCTCGGCGTCGTGCTGGGCACTTGGCTTCCAGCCCGGCGTGCCTTGCAGCCGCTCATCGAGTTCATCCGGCCGATTCCGGCGCCGGCGATCGTTCCGCCGCTCATGTTCCTGCTCGGGGTCGACGACGGGCTGAAGATCTTCGTGGTCGCCTTCGCGGTGTTCTTCCCGGTGCTGGTCAGCACCATGGCTGGAGTTTCCTCGGTCGACGTCGTGTACCGCCAGGTGGCGCGCACCTTCGGCGTATCGCCCCTGGCGACGCTATGGCGCGTCCTCTTGCCGGCCTCGCTGCCGCACATCCTCGCCGGGATGCGTATCTCGCTGGCGCTGGCCATCATCGTGACCGTCGTCGTGGAGCTGATCTCGGGCTCCCAAGGCATCGGCTACTACGTCATATCGATGCAATTCGCGTCGCGCGCGGCGGATATGTACGCTGCCATCGTGCTACTGACGTTGGTCGGATACGCCTTGAACCGCGCCTTCGTCGCGTTCGAGGCGCGCATCCTGCACTGGTCGCGGCTGCGCGAAACCATGGGCGTCGAAACGTGAGCGACCGCGGCGTCGCGCTCCGCGTCGAGGATGTTGGCAAGTCGTTCACGGCGAAGGGCGGCGTGGTCGAGGCTCTGCGCACGGTGTCCCTGGACGTGGCGGCGGGAGAGTTCCTCGCCGTGGTCGGCCCGTCGGGTTGCGGCAAATCCACGCTTTTGCAAATCGCCGCCGGGCTCATCCCCGCCAGCGTGGGACGTGTGCGCGTGGGCGAGGAAGTCGTCGTCGGGCCGCCGCCCTCGCTCGTCTACCTGTTCCAGCAATACTCCAAGTCCCTGTTCCCCTGGCTGACGGTGGAGAGCAACGTGATGTTCGCCTTCCGCCATCGCATGCCCCTGGGCGCGGCGGAGGCCAAGGCACGCTGCGCGGAGTATCTCGGCATGGTCGGACTCGCCGATTTCGCGGGGCATTACCCGTGGCAGCTGTCCGGCGGCATGCAGCAGCGCGTCGCGATCGCACGCGCCCTTGCCGCCGAGCCGCGCGCGCTCCTGCTCGACGAGCCATTCTCCTCCGTGGACGCGCTGACGCGCATGGACCTGCACGCGCTGATCCTCGACCTGTGGACCCAGAAGCAATTCACGGCCGTTCTGGTCACACACGACGTGGACGAGGCGGTTCTGCTCGCCGACCGCGTCGCGGTGCTCACCCATCGCCCGGCGGTACTGTCGGAAATCGTCGAAACAGGCCTGCCGCGCCCGCGTGATCCGGTGGCAACCAAGGAAAGCGCACGCTTCCTCGACATCCGCCGCCATCTGCTCGACAAGCTCCTGGCGAGGCAGGCATGAACGCGCGACTGATCAACGCCGTGCCGGGTGCGGCGGTGGTTGCGCTCGCGCTCGCCGCTCTCGAGGTCGCGGGGCGGACCGGCCTGATCAAGGCGGCGATCATGCCGCCCACCTCCGAGATCGCCCGCGTGCTGTGGCGCCTCCTCAGCACGGGCGCCTTTGTCGATCCGATGGTCCAAACGCTGACGATCTTGTTCGTCGCCTATGCGATCGCCTGCCTCGCCGGAATCGCGCTCGGCGTCGCGATGGGCTGGTTCCGCCCAATCTCCGGCCTGCTTGAGCCGCTGGTGGAGATTCTGCGTACCATCCCCAAGCCCGTGCTGCTGCCGCCGCTGATGCTGTTTCTCGGGCTGGGCGATCCCATGAAGCTGTTCATCGTGGCGCTCGCCGCGTTCTTTCCCGTATTGATCAACACGGTTCAGGCGGTCCGCGCGGTCGATCCAGTGCAGATCGACACGGCGCGCACCTTCGGCCACGGGACAGTCGCGACCTTGACGCGGGTGGTCCTACCCGCGAGCGCGCCCTTGATCCTCGCCGGCATGCGAGTGTCGCTCGGCATCGCGCTTGTTCTCGTCGTGCTGGCGGAGATGATGGCCGGCACCGGCGGGCTCGGCCAGATCATCCTGGACACGGAGCATTCGTTCAAGGCGCGCGAAACCTTCGCTTGGCTGGTCATCCTGGCGGTCGTAGGCTTTGCGCTGGCGATGCTGTTCGATTGGATGGAGCGGCGCATCGCGTTTTGGAATGCGCCGCGGCAACAATGAAACAACATAGGGGGACACGATGATCCGTCCGATAACGATGATCTGCGCCGCGATCGCGCTCGCGCTCAGTGCGCCGGCCGAAGCGCAGACCACCAAGCTGCGGGTCTCCATCATCCCGATCGTCGACACGGCGCCGCTGTTCGCGGCGCTGAAGCAGGGCTATTTCGCCGAACAGGGACTCGAGATCGACACCACCCCCGTGGTCGGCGGCGCGGTCGGCATCCCGGGTGCGGTCGCCGGCGTCTACGACATCGTCTACACCAATATCGTGTCCAGCCTGAGCGCCAAGGAAGAAGGGCTCGACATCCGCATCATCGCCTCGGGTAGCCCGTCCGGCGTGACCCCGCCGGATACCGCGGGACTGATCAAGCGCAAGGCCGATCCGTTCAAGACCGGTGCCGATCTCGAAGGCAAGATCGTGGGCGTGAATGGGCGCACCAGCATCAACTGGGTATTCGCCGCCGCCTGGATTAAGAAGACCGGCGGCAACATCGCCAAGGTGCAGTTCCGCGAGGTGCCTTTCCCGCAGATGGTCGACGCGTTGAAGCTGAAGCAGGTCGACGTGGCGCACGCCATCGAACCCTTCCTCGCCAACGGATTGCGCGATCCCAACCTGGAAATCCTCGCCTGGCCGTTCTCCACAGTGATGCCCGGCATCCGCGCCGCGCAGTGGATCGTGACCGGCGAGACGGCCGAGAAGCGGCCCGACGCCGTGCGCAAATTCGTCACCGCGCTGCACAAGGGCGCCGACTGGCTCAACGCCAACAACGGATCCGATGCGTTCTACGCGGTCATCGCCGGCTATACCCGCCTCGATCCGGAGCGGATCAAGGGCATGCACCTGCGCGACATCTCCGTCGACAACGACCTTCCGGCGATCCGGCGCCTGTCCGGATTGATGGTCGAGCTCGGCATGCTGAAGCAGGAGATCGACCCGACGTCCATGGTCTTCGACGCGAAGCGCTGACGAGACCGCCATGGCACGCATCCGACTCGGGCTGGCTGGCGTCGGCATCGCCGCGCTCCAGGTGGTCGACAACCTCAAGTCGCTCGACAACGAGATCGAGCTGACCGCGCTCGCGGATATTCGCGCCGACAACATGGAACTGTTCTGTGAACGTTTCGGGCGCGCCGTGCCGACGTACGGCGACGTGCACGAGATGCTGCGCTCGCCCAAGGTGGATGCGGTCTGGGTCGCAACCCCGAATGCTTTCCATGCCGAACACACCATCGCCGCCGCCCGGGCCGGCAAACACGTCATCTGCGAAAAGCCGATGGCGGTCACGCTCGACCAATGCCGAGAGATGGTTGCCGCGGTGGAAAAGGCCGGGGTGAAATACGTCCAGGGCCATTCCAAGGTCTACGACGTGCCGATTCGCAAGATGGGCGAGATCGTGCAATCGGGCGAGCTCGGCGACGTGGTGTCGATCCAGACCTGGAACTGGAACGACTGGCTGATCCGCGCGCTGATGCCGGCCGAGGTCGACACCGACCAGGGCGCCGGCGTCGTATTCCGGCAGGGCCCGCATCAGATCGACATCGTGCGCTTCCTAGGCGGCGGACGGGTGCGCAGCGTGCGCGCGTCGGCCGGGCGCCACGCGCCGCATTTCCCGAAGTGTGAAGGCAACTACACGGCGTTCCTCGAATTCGAGAACGGCGTTGTCGCCACCATGGTGTTCGACGGCTACGGCTATTTCGACATCGCGGAGCTGACCTGGGGAATCGGCGAATCCGGCAAGCGCCTGAAGAACCCGGATTCGACCGAGAAGCGTTACCGCCCCAAGGGTCCCGTCACAGCCGAGGAGAAATACGCCCAGGTGCGCGCCGGCAACCCGTACGGCTACGGGGCCGGCGGCGGCATTGATCCCAAGTCGCCGCTGCGCACGCCGTTCTTCGGTCTCACGGTGGTGACCTGCGAAAATGGCGTGCTGCGCCAGTCACCCGACGGCATTTATGTCTACGATAAGAGCGGCAGACGCGAGCTGCCCTGCCCGCCGCATCGCGGCCGCGCGGCGGAGCTGATGGAGCTGGTTGAGTCGGTGCGGCGCGACCGGCCCACGCTGCTCGATGCCCGCTGGGGAATGGCGACCGCGGAAGTCTGCCTCGCGATCCTGCAATCGTCCCGAGAACGACGCGAGCTGATGATGACGGAACAGACCGACGCACCGGTGCTGGCGTGATCGCCTGGCTGGCCGCCGTCAGTTCTTGAGCCGCGCGGCTGCTTCCTTGACGTAAGACAGGTCGACGTGGGCCTTTACGTCGATCGACTCCGGGATGACGCCGGCGGCCTTCAGGTCATCGACGTTCTTTTGTAGCCGCTCCACGTCGAGCATGGCGTTCGGGTCGCGATAGTTGTCCCGATGGGTGAATGCCCAGTCCTCGTACTCCTCGACCGGAATCTTGGTGAGCTTGGACATGACCGCGATCCCCTGCATGCGTGTCGCGGGATCGTACAACCAGCGCCGGAAGCGCAACGCGTCCTCGAGGAAATCGACCACGACGGCGCGATTCTGCTCCAAGAACTCGCGTTTGGCGGTGAAGAAGACGGTCTCGGCCGGACCGACCACCTCGCCCATGGTGAACAGGAGCTTCACCCCTGGGTCATTCTCCGCGCGGTAGTTGAATGGCAGGAGCAGAAATGCCATGTCGATGCGCTTCGACTTGAGTGCGACGAGTTGCGACGGCAGCGGAATCTCGACGATCTGGTAATCGGTTTTGGCGTCGAGCCCGTGCCGGTTGAGCATGGTACGCATCACGCCGTCGATCGAGCTGCCGTGGCTGTTGATGCCCACGACCTTGCCCTTCAAATCCTCGATCCTCGCGATCTCGCCCGTGCGCACCCAGAACGTGCCGGAGCTCGCCCAGCCCGGCAGGTCCGTGGTCAATTCCTGGCCGAATGCCACCATGTCGATCTTGGCCTGGTCCACGGCGTTCGCCAGCGATTGGGGGCTTGAGGTCGAGAACTGGATCTCGTTGGCGGCGAGAGCGGTCAACGCCGCGCCGGAGCCGCGCATCCGCTCGGGCTCGAGCACGTAGCTCTTGCCCCAATGACGGTAGATCTCCTTCGGCACCAAGGGCATCAGCGGCGCCAAGTTGGCCGGCAGCACGGTCCAATTCATCTTGATCGTCATCGGCTCGGCGGCTGACGACGGGTCCGCCGCGAATACAGCGAGGATGCCCAGCAGAATCGTTCGCTTCATTTGGATTTCCTTGATCGGCTACGCATCACTCGCATGCTCGACAAATCCGGTCAACTCAAGCCGGACCGGTTGTTTGATGGAAAGGTCGCCATGGTTTGAGACCTTCAAGATAACGACAGCGCAGTCGGGCGTAACGTTGCCATCGAGGCTAACGTTAAACGCCGCGACGCAGGATCGCATCATGCGTAGCTGTACGGGAGTTCTACTTTTTGCGAACTGCCACGAGCGAGCGGACATCGAAATTGCTCGGGAAAATCGTTCCGACGCAGTTCGCACCGGCGAGATTCGTGTCAATCAGATTGGCGTCCGTCAAATCCGCATCGCAGAGATCGCATTCGCCCAGATCGGCACCCAAGAAATTGGCCATGCGGAGATCCGCGCCGCGCAAATTTGCGCCCACTAGAATTGCTCGGCAAAGATTCGTCGGCCAAAGCCGCCCGGTCGGACGTTGATATGCGTCGGTGATCCGGATTGAATGAAGTTTTGCGCCCGCAAGGCATGCGCCGGAGAGATCGGCGTCGCTCAGATTCGTGCCTTCGAGCTGCGCGTACCGCAAGTCAGCGCGCCTCAAATCACCATGAGACATGTCAGTCATGATGAGCCTAGCGTTCGCAAGAATACTATCGGCCAGAATGACCCCGCGAAGATCGGCACCGCAAAGATCAATACTGCGCAGATTGTGCCGCCCGAGATCAACTTGCCGCAAATCAGCCCGCTGTCCACGTTGCCCTGCGGAGGCTAGCCACAATTGATGATCATCGAAAGCCTTTTTGATCTGCGCGGCCATTGCTGAGATAGGAATTACGAGCTTCGCGCCGTCGATTCGGGCCGACGATAAGTTCACGTCGACGATCACAGCTTCCGTGAGATCTGCATTGGCAAAATTGGTGTTCTTGAGCTTGGCGCCGGTCAAATCGGCATTCCGGAGGTTACAACCTGCGAGGTCGGTATCTGTAAGATCGGCTCCCGCCAAACTCGCGCTCGCAAGGTTGGCACCAATCAGCACCGCACCTTGCAATCGAGTGCCTTCGAGATTAGCACGCGATAGATCGCTTCCAACAAGAGTCGAACGTTGTAGATTGGCCCTGGCGAAATTCGCGCCCGAGAGGAGCGCGCCATCAAGTTTGGACTCGCTGATGTCGGTTTTAACGAATGCTAAGGAGTCATTCGAATCCGGCTTTAGCAACGCGCCTTCGCGAAGGTCTGCACCCATAAGATTCGCGTCCGTGAGATCGGCGTTCTTGAGCAAGGCAGCGCGGAGATCGGCACCCGACAGATCGGCACCGGTCAAATTGCAGCTCGTAAGATTCGCGCCGTACAAATCGGCATGGGCGAGGATTGCCTTGGCCAGTCGCGAGCCGGAAAAATCAGTGCCGACAAGCCGCGCATTCTTAAGATTGACTCCGATGAAGGCCCCGCCCGCCAGGTTTTCTAGCGAGAGGTCGGCGCGAATCCCGCGCGGGTCGCCTGCGACCCAAAGCTCGTGTTTCCTCAGCAGCCGAACGATAGCATCCGGGGTCATGCGCGTCCTCGGTTCCCCGGGCCGCGGCGCCAATCAACATCGACTCGCCGCATTGCGGTCGCGACCGGTTTGAGCGGCGCCGGTCAGAGGGTGACTGCCCGGAGTCTTGGCCGAAATGGTAAACCACTGCTTAAAGCCAGGCTTTGCGCCGACGTACAATCAGGACCTCAGGTCGCGCAGCGCCACAGCGACGGGTCATCGCCGATCTATGCCGCCCGACAGGACCCTTGCCCGAGCCGAACGGTGGCGGGCGCGGCTGCGTCGAGCGAACACTTCAAGGCTTCGGCGGTCGTGCGTTCAAGAGGCGCGGGGCCGTCCTTCCCGCGCCTGCAGCTCTTCGAGGGCGAGGACCATCTTCCGCCGGGTGTCGATGAAGCCGGGCCGCAGCCATACCGCGATCTGAGGGTCGTTGGAGGTGGGGCAATCCTCGATCGGCCCGAGGTCGTGGCACATGGGTTTCTTCGGCGCCGCGTAGCTCAGCAGCACGTCCTCCTGGGACGAGATGGCGTCCCAACTCGCGTAGCCCAGCCGTCGCGACAAGGCGATGGCGGC
>Ga0316628_100002091_pt1 | contig 14587 bp, 14 predicted proteins | sample OWC_Aug_M2_C1_D5_FD_207648 | JGI IMG/M metagenome (GOLD analysis project Ga0316628, IMG submission 207648) | Wetland soil microbial communities from Old Woman Creek delta, Ohio, United States - OWC_Aug_M2_C1_D5_C | ecosystem: Environmental > Terrestrial > Soil > Wetlands | place: USA: Ohio... | reverse complement strand
CCAAAGACGAAATGGACCAGGCGCTCGCCATCCTGGCTTAACGGGCTGCTGAAAACGGCCCATCTGCGTTGTTGGCTCCCTCCCGTGGCGCTGCGGCGTACGTGCCAAGTACGCCTCGCGCCCCGGATCGGTTGCCGCCTAGCATCTGGACCGTTTTGAGCGGCCCGGGCGAAAGTGGGTAGCAGTCTGCTAAGGGAGGAGGAATGGGCAGCATGCGCATGGAGAGCACACGGGTCGCGTTCCTGGAGACGCTGACCGAGCTCATGGAAGCGGACCCGAAGACGGTCGTGGTGTTCGCCGACTCGGTCAAAGTGTTCCGCGCCACGGCGGACTTCCTGCAGAAGTTCGCGGGTCGGGTCTTCGACGTCGGGATCGCCGAGCAGAACATGGTCGCGACGGCCGCCGGCCTGGCGACCTGTGGCCTCACCGTCTTCGCCGCCACGTATGCCGGCTTCATCACGATGCGGGCGTGCGAGCAGGTCCGCACGTTCGTGGGATATCCGGGCCTGAACGTGAAGTTCGTCGGCGCCAATGCGGGGCTCTTCGGCGGGGAGCGGGAAGGCGTGACGCATCAGTTCTTCGAGGACCTGGCCATCGTGCGTAGTATCCCCGGTGTGAAGGTCGTCGTGCCGGCGGATGCCGCGGAGGTGCGGCAGGCCACTCGGGCGATCGCCAAGGTCGAGGGTCCCGCGTACCTCCGCATCGGGAGCGGCCGCGACCCGGTGGTCGTGGATCCGCCGCGCCCGTTCGAGCTCGGGAAGATCCGCCGCCTGGACGACCACGGGCGGGACTTCGCGATCTTCGCCAACGGGTACCTGCTCCAGCGGAGCCTGGAGGCTGCCGCAGGCTTGAAGGCGCAGGGGTTCAGCGGGCGGGTGGTGGAGGTCCACACGCTGCGTCCCCTCGATGTCGAAGGCATCGCGCGGGTGCTTGCAGAGAGTCCGGCGGCGGTGAGCGTCGAGGATCACCAGATCAACGGCGCCCTGGGGAGCGCCATCGCCGAGGTGATCGCCGAGCGCGGGACGGGGCGGTTGGTGCGGCTGGGCCTCCAGGACGTGTTCCCGGAGTCGGGCGACGCCTTCGGGCTCCTGGATCGGTATGGGCTGGGGGTGAAGGACATCGTGCAGGCGGTCGAGCGGGTCATGAACAGCATGGGGGCAACAATTGGGAAACGTTGAATGCGGCGGAGAGCTGGATGAGCGCGTAGGGGTCGTCTTTTTGGCACTCGTTGGTGGAAAAAGGGGGTAGAGGCCATGAAGAAACTCGTGTGTCTGATCGGTATCGTAGCCCTGGCACTGGTGGGTGCCCTGACGGTGCAGGATGCGGCTGCGCAGACGGTGACGCTCCGCTATGCCCACATGAACGCCCCGAGCAGTATCGCCGGGCAGCAGGCGACCATGCTGGCGAAGGCCATCGAGGAGAAGACCAAGGGGGCCGTCAAGGTCAACGTCTTCCCCGCCTCCCAGCTCGGGACGCTCCAGGAGCAGGCCGAGGCCGTGAGCTCCGGCTCGGTGCAACTCCACCACAACACGATGGCCGGGATCGGATCGCTGTACGAGCCGTTCGGGGCCCTGGACACCCCCTTCATGTACCGGGACGTGGATCACCTGATGCGGGTGGCCGATCCCAATTCGCCAGTCATGAAGACGCTGGGCGAGGGGCTCTTGAAGGCGCGCGGTGTCCGCGTGTTCTACACGTTCTACTTCGGGACGCGGCAACTTACGGCGGATCGGCAGGTGCTGGCCCCCAAGGACCTGCAGGGCGTGAAGATCCGCGCCATCCCGTTCCCCATCTACATGGCGGCGGTCGAGGGGATGGGGGCGGTGGCAACCCCGGTAGACTTCGCCGAGCTGCCGACGCAGCTGGCGACGAAGGCAGTCAACGGCCAGGAGAACCCAGTCGACACGATCTTCGCCAACAAGTTCTACGAGACGCAGTCCCACCTCATGCTGACCGGCCACATCAAGGGGGCCGAACTGGTGGTCTTCAATGATGCCGCCTGGAAGAAGCTCTCCCCCACGCTGCAGAGCCAGATCATGGAGGCCGCGGGCGAGGTCAGCAAGAAGGCGACCCAGATGACGAAGGAGAGCGACGACTCCTACACCAAGCAGCTTGCAGACAAGGGGATGAAAGTCATCGGCCCCAAGGAGGGCCTGGACATCAACGCCTTCCAGACCCGCGTGCAAGGCGAGGTGTCAAAGCGGTTCGACGCCAAGTTCGGCGAGGTGTACAAGCAGATCCGTGCGATCCAATAGTCGGCTGCTTGGGATGACGAGGGCGGCGGATGCGGGCCAAGAGGGCCGGCCCGCATCCGCCGGCAACCGCCCGATGAAGGGATGGAATGGACCATGGAAAAACCCGCGCCGCGCGTGAGCCTCATCGGCAGGGCGGCCCAGGCCTGCGAATATGTCTCCCTCGGATGCCTGGCCGTGATCGCGACGCTGATCTTCGTCCAGATCCTCTTGCGGAACTTCGTCTCCATGGCCTTTGCCGGCATCGAGGAGGTGGCCCGTTTCGCGCATATCGCCCTGGTGTTCCTGCTGGTTCCCCTGTTGTTCCGGGAAGGGCTCCACGTCAACATCGATCTCGTGACCCAATACGCCGCTCCGAGGCTGAAGCGCGCCCTGGACGCCTTCGCCGCGCTCTTGACGGTCGTCTACTGCTCCTTCTTCCTGGTGAGCGAGTACCAGTTCATGGCCAAGAACGGCAGCGTGCCGAGCCCGGGCCTCGGTATCCCCAACATCCTCTTCTTCGCCGGGGCGTACCTGGGTATGGCGCTTCTGCTGCTGACCGCTGCGGAGAAGTTCCTCCAGCGGGTGAAGGGCCAGCCGGACGGAGGGGAGCGATGAGCGGTTTCGAGATCATCGGCCTCTTCCTCCTCTTGAGCCTCCTGGGGGTTCCCCTGGCGGTGAGCATGGGGCTGTCCGCCATCACCTACATGGTCGTGTCGGACATTCCCCTGGCGACGATCGCCCACCGGATGGGGAACGCCCTGAACTCATTCCCACTCCTGGCCGTGGTGCTGTTCATCTTCGTCGGGAGCCTATTGAACGCGACGGGGATCACCTATCGGCTCTACGAGGGGGCAAAGCTGGTGGTGGGTCGGGTGCGGGGCGGGTTGGCCTACGTCAACGTCCTGGCCAACCTGGTGATGGCGGGCATCTCCGGCGCGGCCCTCGCCGACATCGGGGCGCTGGGCAACATCCAGATCAAGGCCATGAAGGAGCAGGGGTACAAGGAGGAGGTGGCCGCCAGCATCACCGTGGCCGCGGCGACGCTCGGCCCCATCTTCCCCCCCAGCATCCCCATGATCATCTATGCCAGCGTCGCGGAGGTGTCGGGGATCAAGCTGCTCATCGCCGGCATCGTCCCGGCCCTGGTCATCACGCTCTGCCTCTGCGTGCAGGTCTGGTACTTCGCCCGGAAGTACAACTTCCCCCGCGAGACGCACCTCAGGCCGTGGCGGGAGAAGCTCCACACGGCGCTCGTGGCCCTTCCCGCTCTGGCCACGCCGGTGATCCTGGTCTGCGGCCTCCTGTTCGGGTGGTTCGGGCCCACCGAGCTGGCGGGCTTCACCGTGTTCTATTCCCTGCTGCTGGGAGCAGTGATTTACAAGGAGCTGACCTGGGAGCGGCTGCTCACGGGGGCCCGGGATACCGTCCGGGCCACGGCCACCATCATGTTCATCGTCTCCTCGGCGGCGATCTTCGCCTGGGCACTGACCGTGGAGCAGGTTCCGGCGCAGATGTCGGCGCTGCTCCTCGGTTTCTCGAAGAACCCGGTCGTGCTCCTGATGCTGGTCAACGTGATCCTGCTCATCGTCGGCATGTTCATGGAATCGATCGCGGCCATCATGGTCATGACGCCCCTGATCGTACCGCCGTTATACGAAGCGGGCGTGGACCCGGTGCATCTCGGTGTCGTGGTCGTCCTGAACCTCATGATCGGCCTGCTCACCCCTCCGGTGGGGATGAGCCTGTACATGGTCAGCATCATCTCGAACGTGACGTTCTCCCGCATGGCCCGCGTGATCTGGCCGTTTCTGGTGCCGCTGCTGGTCTCGCTTCTGATCGTCACGCTGGTGCCGTCCATCTCGACCTGGCTACCTGACTTGATGTTCAAGAAGTGAGGCGAGGGCAGACATGCCGGCACAAGAGCGGGAACGGAGCCCCCTCCTCATCGAGCACGAGAACCTCGACGACAAGATCTACGCCCGCTTGAAGGCGCTGATCGCCGACGGGACGCTCGCGCCTGGAGAGCGCATCCTGCAGGAGAAGCTGGCGCGCGAGATGGGGGTGAGTCGGACGCCCCTGGTGAACGCGCTGAAGCGCCTGGCGCAGGAGCGCTTGGTGGAGTGGGTGTCGCGCCGGGGAATTTACGTCAAGCGGTTCACCATGCGGGAGATGGCCCAACTGTTCGAGGTCCGCGAAGGCCTCGAGCCGATCGCGGCGCGTCTGGCCGCCACCCGGATCACGCCGGCCGAAGTGAGAATGTTCAAACGGATGTTCGACGGATTCAGCACGAAACCGTCCGCGGCCGACCTTCGCCGGTACCTCAAGTGCGATCGGGAGTTTCACTGGCGGTTGGTGGAATTGACGGAGAACCCTCATCTGGCCGCGGCCATGGAGTCCGTCAACATGATGATCTCCGCGTACCAGGTGGGGGTTCCGCGCAGCCTGGCCGAATCCCTTCCCGAGCACCGGGCGATCCTCGAGGCGCTGAGCCGTCGCGATCCGGACGCCAGCGAGGCCGCCATGCGCGTGCACATCCGCCGCTCGGTAGAGCGCCTCTGGCAGCGAGCCCGCGTAGAGGAAACCGGCGGTTGAGCGTCTGCGGAAGACGGCGCACCGCTGTTGGCCGTCGTTTTCGCGAGCGCCCCTCCGCTCTCCCACCTTTCCCGTTGACAAGCCCATTCGGCCAATGGTATTCGTGAAACCTAACATTTCACACGACAGGCCCGGCGCGAACAGACTCGCAGCTCTTCGGGGGATCGCACCGATGGCGAACGTCGCTCGCCGCACCGTGTCACGCGCCCCCGCCGCGCCGCGATCCACGCCCCGACCCGTTGTGCTGTCAATCCTGCCGCAGCGCATGCCTCCTATTCAGCGGGAGAGCCTCGAGGAGCAGACGTATGCCCGCCTGCGCGGGGCAATCATCGAGCGCAGGATCATGCCCGGCCAGCGTATTCCCGTGGACCAGCTTGCGCGTGAATTCGGGATCAGCCGGACCCCCATCCTCAACGCGCTGAAGCGCCTGGCGCAGGAGCGCGTGGTGGACTGCGTCTCCCGCCGCGGTGTGTTTGTGAGGCGTTTCAGCAAGCGGGAGATGGCGCGGCTCTTCGAGGTCCGGGAGGCCCTGGAGGGGATGGCGGTCCGGCTTGCCGCTCCGCGCATCGCGGCGGGCGAAGTGCGGAGCCTGGAGAGACTCTTCCGGGGATTCGACGGCCCGGCCACGGCGGCTCGGATACGCCGCTACATCGAGCGCGACCGGCATTTCCACTGGCGGCTGGTGGAGTTGGCAGGCAACGAACAACTCATGGCGGCGCTGGATTCGGTGAACATGATGTTCTTTGCCTACCAGGACGGCGTGGTGCGACCCCCGACGGAGACGGTCCCGGAGCACCGAGCCATCCTGGAGGCGCTGGGCCGCCACGATCCGGAAGCCGGCGAAGCGGCCATGCGACTCCACATCCGACGGTCGATCGAACGGCTGGAGCACGAGGCGGAGGAGGAGGATGCCCGAGCGGCGGAGGCGCGCGGGCCGGGGAGGGGCGGGACGCACGGGACGAAGTCGGCTGCGGTCACGCGGGGCGATGGGCGCACCGCACGACAACGCAACAGGAGGGAGACACCATGAGCGCGCGACGAGGTAGGGACACGGTATCGCGACGGACATTCCTCAAGGCCGCGGCAGCCACGGCTGGCGCGACGGCTCTCGGGGGAATCCCCGGCATCTTGCACGCGGGGCAAGCGCCGGCGTACGCGAAGGGGACGAAGCTTAATCACCTGATGCAGCTCCACTTCATCCCGGCCACCGACAAGGTGTTCATGGATCAGGCGGCGGAGTTCGGAAAGCAGATGGGCGTCGAGATCCAGATCGAGCGGATCGGGCAGAACGATGTCCCGACCCGCGCGGCGGCGGCGGTCGAGATGAAGTCGGGTCCGGACATCATCCAGATCCAGAACAACTTCCCCCTCCTCTTGGCCGACGGCGCGGTGGACGTCGGGGATGTCGCCGAGGCCATCGGGAAGGCGCAGGGGGGTTACTACGACCTCCCCAAGGCCAACGCGTTCTCAGGCGGCCGGTGGGTCGCGGTTCCTCACGACGTCTACTCGTGGGCGTGGAACTACAGGGAGAGCTGGCTGGCCGAGGTCGGTTACCACAAGTTTCCGGAGACGTGGGAAGCCTTCCGGGACATGGGGAAGAAGCTGAAGGCCAAGGGGCACCCGGTCGGCTGCGCCTTCGGCCACAGCACCAACGATCCGAACAACTACTGCTACGCCCTAGTCTGGGGTTTCGGCGGATACGAGGTGGAGAAGGACGGCAAGACCGTCGTCCTGGACAAGAAAGGCACGCTCGAAGCCCTCAAGCTCAACACCGCCATGTGGAAGGAGGCCATGGACGAGGGGGGCCTGTCGTGGGACGACGCCTCGAACAACCGGGCCTTCCTGGCGAGCAGCATCTCGGTCACCGGGAACTCGCCGAGCATCTATCCCGTTGCGCGGGAGAAGTTCCCGGATGTCTACAAGGACATGAATCACGCCCCCATGCCGAAAGGGCCGGCCGGCCGGTTCTACCAGCTCCCGACAACCGGCATCATGGTCATGAAGCACTGCAAAGAACAGAAGCTCGCCAAGGAGTTCATCAAGTGGTTCATGGCCAAGGAGCGGTACGAGAAGTGGTTCGATACCGCGGACACGTTCGCCATCCCGCCGACCAAGATGTGGTACGACCACCCGGTCTGGGTGCGGGATCGCAAGAACGTCGTTTTCCGGGACGTCATCAAGGACGCCCGCTGGCCCGGCTACGCCGGACCCGCAAGCCGTAAGGCGTCGGAAGCGATGGCGAAATACATCCTGGTGGATATGTTCGCCAAGGCCATCCAGGGCACATCGCCGGAGGATGCCCTGAAGTGGGCCACGGCGGAATTGAAGAAGATCTACACCGCTTGATGCTTCCTCGCCCGGGCGCACCCCTCTCACTTCGATGAATGGGGGGTACGCCCGGGCCTCGACCTAGCTCGATCATACGGAGAGCGAAATGAACCTGCATCGCAAATTGTGTCGGCGCGCCGAGGAGAAGCGCCCGATTCGGGTCGGTCTCATCGGAGCCGGGAAATTCGGCACGATGTTCCTGGCTCAAGCGCGGCTCACGCCGGGAATCCAGATCCTGGGGGTGGCCGACCTGAACGTGGGACGTGCGCGGGAAGCGTTCCAGCGCACCGGATGGCCGGCCGAGCAGGTCGCCGCCCCGTCCTTTGCCGCGGCCCTGAAGAGCGGAGCGACGCACATCACGGCTGATGCCATGGCCCTGATCAAGGCGGGCGGCCTCGACATAGTGGTCGAGGCGACGGGAATCCCCCAGGCCGGAATCAAGCACGCCCTGGCGGCTATCGCGAACAGACGGAACGTCATCATGGTCTGCGTGGAAGCCGACGCCCTGGCGGGTCCGCTCCTGGCCAAAAGGGCTGAACAGGCCGGCGTGGTGTATTCCCTGGCATACGGCGACCAGCCGGCCATCATCTGCGAATTGGTGGACTGGGCCCGGACCTGCGGGTTTCCCGTGGTCTGCGCCGGCAAGGGAACGCGGTATCATCCGAGCTTCCACGAGTCCACACCCGAGACGGTCTGGAAGTATTTCGGTTGGAGCGAAGAAACGGCGAAGAAGGCCGGCGCCAACCCGAAGATGTTCAACTCGTTCATCGATGGAACGAAATCCGGCATCGAGATGACCGCGGTTTGCAACGCCACCGGGCTCATTCCGCCGCCCGACGGGCTCGGATTTCCGCCTGTGCCCGCGGCCGAGGTCGCCAAGTTCCTGAAGCCCACAGCCGACGGCGGCACGCTGGCCTACAAGGGCACGGTCGAGGTCATCTCCAGCCTGAACCGAGACATGACACCGGTGCCCCACCACCTCCAGATGGGTGTCTACGTGACCTACGAGGCGCCGAGCGAATACACCCAACGCTGCTTCAACGAGTACTGGCTGCTTCCCGACGAGACGGGGAAATACGCCGGCCTTTATCGGCCGCTCCACATGATCGGCCTTGAGCTAGGGGTAAGCGTGGCGTCTATCATGTCGCGGGGCGAGCCGACCGGCTGCCCGATGGGGTGGCAGGCCGACGTGGTGGCGACGGCGAAGCGAGACCTCAAGCCGGGCGAGGTCCTCGATGGCGAGGGCGGTTACATGGTGTGGGGGAAGATCGTGCCCTCCGCGACCTCGCTGGCGAAAAAGGCCCTTCCCCTGGGACTGGCCCATATGAAACTCGTACGCCCGGTGGCCAAGGGACAGATTGTCACCTGGGCCGATGTCGAGGTCGATTCGAAGGATCCCACCGTCGCATTCCGACGAGAAATGGAGAAGGTCTTCGCGCCCAAGGCAAACGCATGAGACGTCTGCCCGGTATGTGCCGCGCCCAGCGCGGGTGCGGCCGATGAGCGACCGTCCATTCCGGACGAGAGGCATCGCCGCCTCGATTCGGCGCCTGCGGACTGCCCGCCCCAGCGAACGGCGCGAGTGGCTCTTCGCCCTCGCCCTCCTCACCCCTGCCTGCGTGATGCTCGCCGTCTTCGTCGCCTATCCGTTTGGCCGCGGTATCTGGCTGAGCTTCTCGGACACGCTGATCGGACGCGAGGGCGCCTTCGTCGGCGTCAGCAATTTCGTCAAACTGTGGCAGGATTCCATCTTTCAACGCACGACCCAGAACACCTTCATCTACACGGCAATCGCGACCGTTCTCAAGCTGGCGCTGGGTATGGCTGTGGCGCTCATGTTGAACATGCTGATCGGGTTCAAGCGCCTCCTACGCGCCTCCATGCTCCTGCCGTGGATCATTCCCACCGTGCTGTCTACGCTGGCCTGGAAGTGGATGTTCGACCCGACGTTCAGCATCGTGAACTGGATCCTCTATCATCTCGGCTTCATCAACGTGCGCGTGGACTGGCTGGGCGGTCCCGTGGCGGCGATGGGCTCCGTCATTCTTGTGAACGCCTGGCGGGGCATGCCCTTCTTCGCCATCACGCTGCTGGCAGGACTCCAGACCATCAACCCCGACATCCATGAAGCCGCAGCCATTGATGGTGCTAGCGCTTGGCAGCGCTTCTGGAGGGTCACGTGGCCCCTCCTCATGCCCGTCACGATGGTCGTCATGCTCTTCTCCGTGATCCAGACGTTCGCGGATTTCCAGCTTGTCTACATCCTGACGGGCGGGGGACCCGCCAACAGCACGCATCTGTTTGCGACGTACGCCTACCAGATCGGGGTCCAAACGGGGAAGCTCGGGGAAGGGGCGGCGACGTCCCTGGCCATGTTCCCCTTCCTCTTCCTGGTGGTGGTCTTTCAGCTCTGGTACGTTCGCCGAGGCGAGGCGCGGTAAGGAGAGACGATTGGTTTCCGGGGCGTGGTGGAAACGGTGGCTGTGCCTGTACCTCCCGCTGGGGGCGGTGGTCGTCCTCACCCTGTTCCCGTTCTACTACATGGCGGTGACGGCAGTCCGGCCGGACCGGGAAATGTATATCCCGTGGAACCGGCCCAACTTCGCCCCCTTCTGGACCATGCATCCAACGCTGGAGCATTTCGCGCTGCTTTTCGAGGAGACGCTCTTCGCCCGCTGGCTTCTGAACACGCTGGTGATCTCCCTCGGCTCCACGATCATATCCCTTTTCTGCGGCCTGCTCGCCGCCTACGCTTTGGCGCGGCTCCGCTTTCCCGGGGGCGGGGCCATGGGAACGGGGATCTTCGTGACCTACCTCGTTCCGCAGACGCTCTTGTTCATTCCGTTGGGAGACGTCATCCGAACCTTTCACCTGGGCGACACGCCCTGGGCGCTCATCCTCACGTACCCCACGTTCCTGATCCCGTTCTGCACGTGGCTGATGATGGGGTATTTCCGGACGATTCCGAGGGAGCTGGAGGAGTGCGCTCAGATCGACGGGGCCTCGCGGATTCAGGCCATGGTGCGCATCGTCTTTCCGGTGGCCATGCCGGGTATCCTCTCGGCCGGCATCTTCGCCTTTACGCTTTCCTGGAACGAGTTCCTGTACGCCCTGGTCTTCCTCTCCAGCGCGACCCAGAAGACGATTCCGATCGGCGTCGTGAGCGAGCTGGTTCGCGGTGACACGTTCTTCTGGGGGCCTCTCATGGCCGGCGCCCTCCTCGGCTCCATCCCGGTCGCGTTCATCTATTCCTTCTTCGTGGAGCAGTACGTCAGCGCCATGACCGGGGCGGTGAAGGGGTAGGAGCGCTTCGCGTGACGGTCTGCGGGGGCGCGACGCCGTCGTACGGAAATCCCCGGGCGGGACATCGCAATTAGAAATCGCCCGGGCGTTCCCGAAATGGGCGCCCGGGCGGTCTGACGTTGCGTCGGGAGGCTGCGGACGTTACCTGGCGGGTTGACGGAACGGCGTATGGCATGAGCCGCACGCCTTGGGCCCGAAATCCTTCATGATGGCTTCAGTTGCGGAGGCGTTCTTGCTCCGGGCGGCGTCGCGCAACTGGGCGGCCAAGGCGGAGGAACTCTTGGCCGTCTCGGTGAACTTCATCCACTGATCCCACACCTCGGGTTTCGCCTTGGTGTTCGCGACCATCGAATCCACGGGGAAAAGCCCTGGAATCTGGTCCGCCATCAGTGCGATGTTTTCCGCATTCACGGCGACGCCCTCGACGTTTCCGGCCTTGAGTTTTGCCTGGGCGTCGGCCCAGTTGGCGCCCATTGCTTTCATCAGACGCTGGCGCGCCTCGACGGCTGCGGGCCCCGGCAGCGTCACCGACTGCGAGGCGGCACAGCCGACGACGAACACGGCAATCAGAATGGCAAGGGAGAGCATAGGCTGAAGTCTGCGTTTCGGTGCCATGATGTCTCCTTTCCGAATGGGGTGCCCCACTGCGCTCCGGTTTGCCTACGCGCGGTACGCATACGCATCGCGCGAGAATCTGCTCTTGCCGTGAGAGGCCGTATTACTGATGCGAGCCTGCGATTCGGGACGGCGCGCCGGACGATCGTCGACTCCGCCGTTCCGAGGGCGTCATTCCTGCCAACGAGGCCCCGAAAAATCGGCACCATGACTACCGCAGGGTAGGTCCGAGCGTCAAGCTGAAAACGGAAGCACATCGAGGTTGGCACGCACCCGCCGCGGAGCCGGGGTCGGATTACACTGTTGAGGCACGACTGTGGCGGTCCAGGGCACGTTCGAGATGCTCGCATTGACTTTCGCGTCACGCCTTGATATTCAAGCGAGATCGGAATAGGGTATGAAGGAGAATCGCCGACAGTCCCGGCGTGTGCCGGCGTAGGCGTCGCCGCTTCATGGCGGGCTAATCCGAAACGACGACCGACAATGAGAAACCGTCCAATCATCCGGTGGACCCCCGGTGGTCAATGGTCCGTTGTTGGTCGTCGATCTTGCATTTTCCGTTGCCCGAAGGGAGGTCCTTCATGGAGTTTACAGGACAGACCGCCATTGTCACGGGGGTAGCCCGAGGGTTCGGCCGAGCCATCGTGCGGCGACTGGCGCGAGGCGGCGCCCGGGTGGTGGGGGGGGACATCAACCTGCCGGGGGCCGAGGAGACCGTGGCGCTCGTGAAGAAAGACGGCGGGGAGGCTACCGCTGCCCGTCTGGATGTCACGTCCGCCGAGAGCGTGCGCGCCGCGGTCGACCTGGCGCTTTCGACGTACGACAACCGAGTTGACATTCTGGTGAACAACGCCGGGATCCAAATCCTCGAGTCGATCGAGGAAATCAGCGAGGAACACTGGGACAGGGTGATCGGCGTCAACATGAAAGGCCACTTCCTCACCTGCCGTGCCGTGATTCCCATCATGAAGAAGCAAGGCCGCGGCCACATCGTCAACATCGCCTCTGTCGGCGCGCGGAACGGCGGGACGTTTGCCGGGGTTCACTACATCGCCTCCAAGGGCGGCGTCTTGGCGATGACGAAGAAGTTGGGGAAGGAGCTCGGACAGTATGGAATTGTGGTGAACGGTGTCAACCCCGGCCCGAGCCTGACGGACATGATGGCCGATTGGCCACGATCGGTCGTCGATGGCGTGGTCAAGAACACCCCTCTCGGCCGGATGGCCGAGCCCGAGGATATCGCCGATGCCGTGGCCTTCCTAGCGTCCGACGCGGCGCGCTTCATCAGCGGCGAGACGATCGAGGTGAATGGCGGCCTCGTGTGCGACTGAGAGACGCCCGAGCGGTGGAAAGGAGTCGTCCATGGAGTTCGCAAATCAGACCGCAATTGTCACGGGGGTAGCCCGGGGATTCGGCCGAGCCATCGTGCGACGGCTGGCCCGGGGCGGCGCCCGGGTCGTCGCAGGCGACATCAATATGCCGGGGGCCGAGGAGACCGTGGCGCTCGTGAAAAAAGACGGCGGCGAGGCTACTGCCTTCCGGCTGGATGTCGCGTCCGCCGAGAGCGTGCGCGCCATGGTCGACCTGGCGCTGTCGAAGTATGACAACCGGGTCGACATCCTGGTGAACAACGCCGGGATCTGGAAGCTCACGCCGACCGAAGACACCAGCGAAGACGAGTGGGACCGGATCGTCAATGTGAACCTGAAAGGGCCGTTCCTCACCTGCCGCGCCGTGGTTCCCATCATGAAGCGGCAGGGTCGCGGCCACATCGTGAACATCGCGTCCATTGCCGCCCGGAACGGTGGCACGATGGCGGGGATCCACTATGTGGCCTCCAAGGGGGGCGTCCTGGCCCTCACCAAGAAACTGGGGAAAGATCTCGGGAAGTACGGCATCGTGGTGAACGGGATCAATCCCGGAACGGGCCAGACCGAGATGACGGCGGATTGGCCCCGGGCCACCATGGAGGGGATCATCAAGAACACGCCGCTGGGCCGACTCGTCGAGCCGGAAGACATCGCCGATGCCGTGGCGTTCCTGGCATCCGACGCCGCGCGCTTCATCAGCGGCGAAACGGTGGAGGTGAATGGCGGCCTCATGTGCGACTAGACTGACTCGATCCGCAGATTACGCAGATTGGCCGATTTCACCGCGGACCACGTCCAAACGAATCTGTACTACACACTCGCAGAACCTTGTTTCTCTGAAAAGGTTTTGCCGTTCCCCGTGAAATCGGCCAATCTGCGTAATCTGCGGATCTCGATAGTCCGTTGTTTTGGTTACGGCCCTCGGGCCGCGCTGCGTAATCTGCGGATGACATAGGGGGTCGGCATGCGCTGGATTCTTCTCAAGGGTGGGCATGTCTTCGACCCGAAAGACCGGGGGACGGCCGACGTCTTGACGCTGGGACGAGAGATTGCCGTCGTCGGCCCGGATCTGACGGAGCCGAGAGGGGTTGGGGACGGAGAGGTCGTTGAAGTCTCGCATCGCATCCTGCTTCCCGGGCTCATCGACCCGCACATCCACGTCATGGGCGCCAGTGGACTCGGCGGGCCGACGACGCGAAGCACCGACCTGCAGATCGAGCGAATCACGACCGCGGGCGTGACGACGGTTGTCTCACCTCTTGGGGCGGATAGCCTGACTCGAAGCATCCCCTGCCTTCTGGCGCGCGCCGCGGCCCTGGAGTGTGAGGGAATCAGCGCCTACTGCTACACGGGAGGCTGGTGGAATCCGGTGCCTACGGTCAGCGGGAATCCCCAGGCTGACGTGGCCTATGTGGATCGCATCCTCGGCGTGAAGGTGGCCGTCTCGGAGCCCATGGCGCCCACCTACACCATCGAGGAACTGTGTCGACTGGCCCACGCCGCATGGACGGGGGGCCGCCTGGCGGGGAAGCGCGCCGTCCTCCATGCCCACGCTGGTGACCTGCCGGATGGATTGATGCCCATCCGCGAGGTCCAGCGCCGTACAGGGATCCCGGCCGACAGTTTGATGGTGACGCACGTCAACCGAAATCCAGCGCTCTGGCGGCAGGCGATGGAGTTCGCCAGCGCCGGCGGGAGCATCGACCTCACCACGATGCAGCGACCGGAGACGCTCCACGTTCACGCGATTCCGGCCGCGAAGGCCATCACGGAAGCAATTGCGGCGGGGGTGCCCGCGGCGCGGATGACGCTGTCGACGGACAGCGGCGTCCCCTATCCGAAATTGGACGCTTCCGGCAGCGCGGTAGGTCTGTATATGGCAGGCCCGGATGCCATCCTAGAGACCATACGGGAATTGGTGCAGGTGGGATTCTCGTGGGGATCGGCCGCCGCTTTCGCGACCGCGAATACGGCGAGCGTCCTGGGTCTCTCGCGGAAGGGGCGACTTGTGGCAGGCACTGACGCGGACATCCTGATCTTGGAGGCGGACGGACGGGTGGACCGAGTCTATGCGCGGGGTCGCGAACTCGTGCGGGGAGGGCAGCCGCTGGTCCTGGGTCCGTTTGGCAGTCACGACGCTTAGGG
>Ga0316628_100002090_pt1 | contig 14589 bp, 9 predicted proteins | sample OWC_Aug_M2_C1_D5_FD_207648 | JGI IMG/M metagenome (GOLD analysis project Ga0316628, IMG submission 207648) | Wetland soil microbial communities from Old Woman Creek delta, Ohio, United States - OWC_Aug_M2_C1_D5_C | ecosystem: Environmental > Terrestrial > Soil > Wetlands | place: USA: Ohio... | reverse complement strand
GGGACCGTCGCCGCCCCGCAGCTTCACGTCTCGCGGGCACGTCTCGTAGCAACGCGCGCACGCCAGGCAGTCGGCGCGGTCGGCACGGTTCGCGCGGATGGCACCCACCGGACACGACTGCGCGCACAGGCCGCAGTCGAGTTCCTTGTCCGGCGTCACACGCACGTACTTCCACGAAAACCGTGACGCGAGCGACAGCAACGCGCCGTACGGACAGAACCAACGGCAGTACGGCCGCGCGTAGAAAGCCCCGACGCCGAGGAACGCCGCGCCGATCGCCAGCATGTGGAACGGCCCGGCGACGCGGAAGAACCCGATGAACGGATCCCACTCGCAGATCACGAACCGGCGGCCCGAGAGCGCCTTGCCCGTCGCGCTCACGGTGGGGATGCCCCAGCCTGCGAAGAAGACCGCCACCGCAAGGTAGACGAACGGAAGCCAACGCAGCCAACGATCGAGTGTCTCGGGAACCCTCTTCGGTTTCAGTACGACCAGGTCCTGCACCGCGCCGAGCGGACAGACGCCGCCGCAGAACACCCGGCCGAACAGGAACGCCGCGACGAGTGGCAGGAAGAAGAAGGCAAGGACCGTGTACGAGATCAGGTACCGCGGATCGACCAGTGACAACGTCACGTTCTGGATGGCGCCGATCGGGCACGTACAGCCCTTGCGGTAGAACCCGAAGTAGGCGATCGCGGCCACGCCGAGGGCCAGCGCGCCGGCCCGGCTGCGCCTGCCGAGCACGAGGTACGCGCCCAGGCCGAGACCGGCCGCAAGCAAGACGAGGTCGATGCCGAGGGCAACGCCGGATCGCGGCTCGGGATGCGTCGGTGTCGGAAAAGAGTAGCTGCCGCCGAAGTCCGGCGGCGCCTTCTGGTACTGCGCGAGGAGCGCGCTCGACGCGAACGCGACGAGCAGCAGCAGGAGCGGCCAGAACGATCGCGTGCGCGCGCCGCCGCAGCTGGACGGACTACCCACCGTGCTCTCCGGCAGCGGCCACGGGCGACAACCCCGGCGCGGCAACGCGCACGATGGCCGCTTCCGGGCACGCGACGAGAATCGAGCACTCGTTGCACGTCAGGCAGCGGTCGTAGCGGATTTCGAGCCGCAGCGATCCGTTCCCGGCCGGCGGCTTGCACGCCTTCACGCACTTTCCGCAACCGTTGCAGCGCGTTTCGTCAACCGTGTACTCGTAGTAGTTGTTGTTCGGATCGTCCGGATCCTCGCGTCCCACCACGCGGCGCTTCAGCGCGTCCTGCGGGCAGACCTTGCCGGAAGGAATGCCCAGTTGGTCCGGCGCGCTCGTGACGTCCATGTACGCCGGGCACAGCCGGCAGTAGCCGCACTTGGAAAACTCGTTGACCGCCCTGACGGCCGACATGGGCAGCACGCACGCCGTGCGGCAGAGATCGCACGCCGTGCACTTGCCCGGGTCCACCTGAAAGACCGCGTGCGCCGACGCCCGGCGGGCAATCAGCGTGGCCGCCGCGCCGCCGAGCGCGGTCAGGCCGACCACGCGGCCGATGAACTCTCTCCGACTGCTGTTCTCGCTCATGACCGCCTGAAGACGGCAATCGTCCGGCGCTCGGGATCCGCCGCGACAACCTGGCCGGTGGAATCGACCGCGAGGTGGATGTGCCGGCACATCGGATCGAAGTGTTCGGGACCGATGACCGCCAGGAGCGAGCGGTCCTTGTCGAAGACCTTCACGCGCGCGATCATCTTCTCCGCGGTGACGATGCCGCCGCCGGGCGCGAGGGCGACGTTCACCGGGTTGCAGCAGCCGACGAAATCCTCGGGCCTCGCCATCCCGAACTTGCCGAACGACCCGACCATCCTTCCGTCGAGCGTCCAGGACGTGACCTGGTGACGCCCGGTGTCCGTCGCGTGAACCACGCCGGTTGGATCCACGTCGAAGTCGAGGCTTCCATTCGGCAGCATGAAGCCGCCCGTCTTGTTCCTGTCGCCGATGACGCCAAGCTCCACGCCGCGGAGGTCGTACCGCCGGATGATCCTCGCCGCGGCGTCGGCGACGAGAATCGCGTCGCGAACGAACCGGACTGCCGTGACCTCCGCTGGTTTCTCGCGCGTGCCAGCCGCGAAGCCGCCGATGCGGGTGCCCGTGCCGTCGAACAGATCGACGCGGCCCGGCGAACCGACGGCCACGCGGCCATCCGGCGCCACGCCGAGGCACGACGCCTTGTCTGGCGCCTTCCAACTGCGCGCGAACCGGCCACCCGCGTCGAACGCGCGCACCTCGTCGTCGCCGAGGGCGTAGACCGCGTCGCGCGGTCCGAGCGCGAGTCCCGCAAGCGAACGGCGGAACTCGCACGCGGTGCCCGGTCCGGCAATGAGCGCCGTGCGCGAGTAGGTCTGAGGCAGCGGCGGACCCGGCATCGCCGGCGGCAGATTTGCCGAGGGCCCGGGCGCCGCTGTGGGCGCACCCGCCGTCCCTTCGGCATCCGCGCCGAGCACGCCCCCGGCGATGATGCCGAATGCACCGACCACGCTCGCGAGCGGAAGCAACCGTCGCGACCGCAGTGCCTCAGCGCCCGTGTGGCGCGTCTGACTGTCTTCCTTCGGATCCATGGCCATCACCGACGTTGACGCACGGCCTCACGCTTCCGAATTCCAAACTCTCGGACTTTCGGACCTTCTGACTCTCGGACCTTCGAACTACTTCCCCGCCACCGCCGGTCCCACCTGCAGGCACACCAGCTCTCTCATGTCGCGCACGACGAGTCTCCGGTCCGACAGGGCCGGTGGCCCCCACACCTCTTCGCCCGACAGCACCTGCGCGCTGGCCAGCTCCTTGTAGCCCGTCGTGTTCGCTTCGACGAGGCGCAGCATGCCCGACTGGCCGTCGAGGACGAAGAACATGCCGTCGGCGAGGAGGAACCCGCCGAGCTCGAACGTGCGCGTGCCGGCCGGGTCGCCGGAGGCGACGGGGCTTTGCCAGACCGCCTTGCCGTCCAGGCCCACGCACATGAACCGGCCTTTGGTCTTCGATCCGACCGCGAACAGGTGGCCTTTGTAGAGGATGGGCGTGTGAACCTCGGAATTGAACTGGGCGCTGGTGAGGGTGTACAGCTTCTTCGCCGTCCAGCCCCCCGCGCCCTTGTCCACCTGGATCATCATGCTGCCGGCTTCGTAGCCGCTCGTGACGAACACGCGGCCGTCGCCAATCGAGACGGGCGACGGCACGGCGGCCATCTTGGTCGCAAACGGTATCGTCCAGAGGATCTGCCCGGTTGCCGCGTCGATCCCGACGACCTTGTTCGGCGTCATGTAGAGGTACTGCTTCACGCCGGCAATCGTCGTGGCCATGACCGAGCTGTGCGACATCACGTCGTTCGCCGGATTCGGCGAGCGCCAGACTTCCTTCCCGGTCGCCTGATCGAAGGCGACGACCAGCGCGCTGCCGCCGGTGGCCAGCACCACGCGGGTGCCGTCGAGGAGCGGGTTCTGGCCCGCGTACCACCCCGGGATGGTCGTCTTGTAGTCCTGCACGAGGTTCTTCTCCCACGCGACCTTGCCGGTCTTGATGTCGAGCGCGTGGAAGCGGCACTTCGGGTCGAGCGAGAACACCAGGCGTTCGCCGACGGAGGGCACGGTCCGGGTGATGCCGTGGTTCGGCCGGATGTCCACGCCGTAGCTCCAGCGCCACACCTCCTTGCCGTCGGCCATGGACAGGCAGCGGACGACGTGTTCCTTCTTCGCCGGGTCGTAGTCGTTGATGTACGCGCGGCCGCCCTTGATCGCCACGCCCGCGTAGCCTTCGGCCACCGCCGTTTTCCAAAGGACCTTCGGCCCGCCGGCCGGCCAGGACCGATACAGGCCGGTTTCCGTCGACTGGTTGTCGCGGTTGGGCCCGCGCCACTGGGGCCAGTCAGCAGCCATGAGCGTCGTGGCGGCGCAGACAATGAACAGGAGCACGCAGCTCTTGAACGTCATCACGAGGCACTCCGATGGAGAAGCTTGCGGACCTGCGCCAGCGCGGAGCGGGCATTATACCCGGCCGGGTCCGCGACCACCCGATCGCGCGTGGGGCGACTGATGAGCTGCCAGGCGTCAGTGTCCGCCTGGCGCTGGCGCCATCGACGTAGAGAAGGCGGGGCGACCGCAAGGGTCCCCCTACTGCCCGAAGCAGTACATCGTGCCGTGCGTGCGGACGTAGAGCCGCCCGGCGTCGATGGCCGGCGTGGCGAACACTTCTTCGCCGAGCGTGTTGACGGCCACCACGTCCCACTCGCCTTTGGCCGTCACCACCGACACCGTGCCGTCCTGGCTGATCAGCCACACCTTGCCGTCGGCGCCAACGGGCGAGGCGAAGTACTTGTCGATGGCGCCCTTCAGGCGCCCCTGCTTCAGCACGTTGCCGGTGGCGGGATCGAACGAGGTCAGGATGCCGCTGTCGTTCACCATGAAGAGCACGCCCTGGTAGAGCAGCGTGGATGGCACCTGCGGCACCGGCTTCTGATATCGCCAGCGGACGGCCGTCTCGGTCATGTCGCCGCGCCCGCCCAGCTTGATGGCCAGCAGGCCGTTCTCCGACGCCATCATCATCCGGAACACATCCCATTCCGACGCGTTCAGTTTCCCGTCGCGATTCAGGTCGAACGCGGGGAAGCCGGACCTGGGCGACAGCATGCGGTCGATCGGGTCGGTGCCGGAGATCTCGCTGTCGGCGATGAACCCGTCACCGTTCTTGTCGTACCGCTTCAGCCCCTCCTCGAACGGCATCGTCTGCACGTGCTGGCCGGGCTGGTTCTGCGGGAAGCCCCACCCATTGATGTACAGCGTGGTGTCGTCGTAGGTCGCCACCGACTTCATCTCGCACGGCAGGCCGCGCACCCACCACACGCGGCTGCCGTCGGCAACCGAGTACGCCGACAGCTGGAACGACTCGGGGATGACGAGCTGTTTCGGCCCGCCCTTGGGCGCGTACACCGTCGGCGTCGAGTAGCCGGAGATGACGCCCGGCCGATCGACCTTCCACGACGTCTTGCCGGTCGCCTTGTCCACGGCAATCAGGTACGAACCCGAATCCTGGTCAACCGGCAGGACCAGCAGGTTGTCGACGAGGATCGGCGAGGCCCCGAACCCGTAGAACATGTCGAAGGGGCCGAGCGGCAGACGCCACTTCTCGCGGCCATCGGCGTCGAACGCGAGGATTCCGAACTCCTGGAAGAACGCGTACACGTTGGAACCATCGGTCACTGGACTGGGCGAGGCCGGGCCGTTCGGTCCCTCCAGGCGTCCCTTCTGCACGCGCGGCACCTCGCGCTGCCACAGGACCTTCCCCGACTTGCGGTCGAGCGCCATCACGAACAGCTTGTAGCCGTCCTTCTCGGGTGAGTGCGCCGTCAGGAAGATGCGCGTGGAAGTGAGCACCGGCGACGAGTGCCCGGGCGGCACGACCGTCTTCCAGATCACCGCCTTCTCCGGGCCGAACTCCGCTGGCAGGTTCGCGCTCGCGGACACGCCGGTGCCGTTCGGGCCGCGGAACCGAGTCCACTGTGCTTCGGCGGTAACGGGCAGGACCAGCAACGAAGCGGCTGCGGCAATCGCGGAGAGGGTACGGTTCATTCGATTCCTCCGGCAGTGTCAGTCCGATCGCAGGGCGGCCAAAAGCGGCGAGCGCAGCGCGGCCATGCCAGCCAGCACGGCCGACGCGAGACCGAACACGATCACGCCGCCCAGCAGGAGCGCCAGCATCCCGAGCGGCAGCGATCCACCCCGCGCCCGGAACGCCGGCACGATGGCGATCCCGGCCGCGATCGTGCCACAGAACAGCCCCGCGATCATCAGGAAGAACTGTTCGGCGACAATCACTACCGCCAGCGCCGGCCGCCGGAATCCGACCGCGCGCAGCAGCGCAAGTTCCTTGCGGCGCTCGAGGACGTTGCGCAGAAGCATGGTCGCGAGACCGATCGTGCCGAGGAGGAGCCCCAGCGCGCCGAGCGACTGGAACGTCGAGAGGTACGTGTTCTCGACGCGGTGGTACGCCGCGAGCCGCGCCGAAGACGACTCCACCGACACATCCCAGTCCGCGAGGCGGTCGGCGAGCACAGCGGCGAGTTCTCCCGCGCGCTCGGCCTGCCGTGAGCGAGGGGGTGCTGCGCCCGAGTCGAACGGCGCTTCAACCAGGAAGAACCCATAGCCTTGCTGCCTGGGAAAGGCGCGAAGGAAGTTCGCCTCCGAGACGATCACTTCTCCTTGCAGGATGCTGTCGGCGAGCGCCGCCACGATCCGCAGGCGCACGTCGCCGCTGTTCCCCGCCACGACCAACTCCTGGCCCACCTCGAGATGCAGGCTGTACTCGAGCGTGTTCGCATCGGCGATCGCCGGGATCGCGCCACCTGGTTGCGGCGCCTCGAGGAGCCGCCAGGGGTTGCGCTCCTCGCCTGGCGTTGCCGCCAGGGTCTTGGCGAATGAGAACCGGCCCGCGGCGACAAAGGCGTGCGGCGCGCCCAGGATACGCGGCTCCCGTGGCGCGTACAGGTTCAGGCAGCTCGCCTCGTCTCCGGGCCGCACACGGAACGGCGCGAAGCGCACGTCCTTCAGTTCGGGCGCGTCCGCTTCGGAGATGCCGAGCGCGTCCCGGCCAGCCGCGCTGTTCACATCCTGCGCAATCGGCACCGCGGCGCTTGCCACCAGCGCGTAGCCCCCGGTGCCCGAGTGCGGACCGGCGTCGATATCGCGCGGGTCCTTGCGGAACGCCTCGACCGACACGATGACGAAAACGGCCGCCGCCACCATGCCAACGCAGAACAGGCTGCGCGCGGGACGATGGGTGGCGCTGCGGGCGCCGAGACGCAGGAGCGCCGGCCATCCAGTGCCGGCGACGGGACGAGGACGCGCGCGCCTGAGGAACAGGTTCATGACTGCGAGCGCCGCGACGAGCAGGAGCGCGCCGCCGCCGAAGAAGGCCGCCGACTGCGGCATCCGCTCGAGCGCCGCGGCGCCGACGAGCGACGCGGCGACTGTGACGCTCGCTGCTGCGGTGATTGCCGATGGCAGGTCACGTCGCCGCCTGCTGTCGGACGAACTGTCGATCGCGCCCGACAGCAGCGCGCGCGGCGACGCGCGGCGCAGGCCGCGCAGCGTCCAGGCGGCCGCGGTAATCGAGGCCGCGATCCCGATGACAGCGCCCACGGCGAGGTCGTGCCACGACGCGCTCAGGTGCAGGCGCTCGGTGCCAACCGCCCCACTCCACCAGGTTCTGAGGCCGAGCACCATCAGCGCCCCGTACGCGATACCGCCCGCCACGCCCAGCAGACTTCCGCTTCCCGCGAGCACCGCCGCTTCCGCGGCGTACATCTTCTGCAGCGTGCCCACGCAAAAGCCGACGGCCCGCAGCGTGCCGATCTCACGCGCCCGCTGCTCCACGCCGAGGCGGAAGAACGACGCCGACAACAGCAGCGCGGCGACGATCAGGAAGAAGCTGAACGACACGAAGTACTGGCCGAGATCCACGGCGCCCCGCGAGCGATCGAGCCCGTCGCGACGAACCGCGGCGACGGTGAAGCCCGTTGCCTCGGGATCGAGGCGCGCCCGCAGCGCGGCGACGAACGGTTCGAGGTTCGCGCCGAGCGACACCCGAATCGACGTCAGCCGCCCGAAGCGCGTCTGCCACAGCTCCTGTCCGCGTGCAAGCGAGACCAGGGCCTTCGGCGTCGCCCGGTACTCTTCCCAGTAGCGTTCGTCCTGCGGCCGGATGCGCCGCAAGTCGATGGGGAACGGCGGGTCCCAGTCCGCCATGCTCCTCGCGTCGGTGACGCCCGCAACGTCGGGCGCGAGCGTCGAGTCCAGGCGGCCGCCCATCGGTACGATGCCCGCGAGATGAAAGGTCGCTGCGCGCGTAACCAGCTCGCCTGGTTCCTGCCACGCGTAGTACTGGAGTTCGATGGCGGCTCCGGCGCTCACGCCGAGGTCGCGCGCGGCCCAGGCGTTCAGGTAAATGTCATCGGGCGTTTGACTTCGGACTTCGGACTTCGGACTTCCGCCTTCGCTCTCCGAGCTACGGCGGACAATTCGGACCCCGGGTATCCACCGTTCTAGATCCACCGCGGACACGACGCTGTACGGGATCTCATGGCCGCGAGCGCGGATTGCGTTGGCCAGGTAGGTGAGCACGCCGTAGGTCGGGGCTCCGACATCGGCGGCGGCGGCGAAGACGGCCCTGACCACCGACTCGTCCAGGACGATCCGGCTCGTGTCCACCACGACCTCGTCGTCGCTGACCCGCCGCACGCGCACGCCCAGATCATCGAGTTGCAGCGAATCCTTCAGCGCGCGGCGAACCGCGGGACCGCGATCGCCTTCCCCGGTTCCCGCGATCAACACCGTGTTGACGCGGTCACGCTGCCCGAGCGCGCGCTGCAGCCGCGCGAGCGGAACGAAGACCGAGAGGATCTCGCCCTGCGATGGACGCAGGGCGAATTCGCCCAGGGCGGCGGGCGGAAGGGTCCCCTCGCACGTGAGCCTGACGGTGCGGCCCGACGCCTCGCGGCGCCCGAACATCGACTCGGTGGGCACGTCGCGTCCAGCGTCTACGCGCAACAGCAGGCCGTCGCCCTTCTGCGCTCCGAGACGCGAGGCAAGCGGCATGCCGATCAGTGCGCCGTTGTCCTGCGCGAACCCCGGCACCGCCACGCGCTGCAGGTCCCAGAACCGCGCGTCCACGCCGTACACGTTCACGTCGTACGCGCGGCGCCTGCTTCGTTCGTGGACCAGCGTGCCCTTCAGCGCGACGACGGGGCAGGCTCGGATCTTCGGTGCGGTCTGACCCTCGGACCTTCGGACCTCCGGACTCTCGGACTGCCCGAGTCTCACCAGGCGCGCGCCGAGGTCTTCGGGGAAGAACCGATCCGCGGAGACGGCGACGTCGGTGGTGCCGAGACGCTCGAAGACGAGCGCGCGCAGGCTCGCCCTGACCGACTGCCCGACGAGCAGCGCACCCGAGAGCACGGCGACCGCGACGGCCACGCCGGCGACCATCGCGGCGTTGGTCCGCCAGTAGTGTGCGAGGCTTCTGAAGATCAAGCGCCTCATTCGAGTCGCCCGCCGGCGAGCCGTGCCGTGCGGTCGAGGCGCGCGGCCAGATCGGGGTTGTGCGTGACGATGACGAGCACGCTCTTCTCCGCGCGGTGAAGAGCGAGCAACAGGTCGAAGACTGCGCCGGCCGATTCTGTGTCGAGGTTGCCGGTTGGCTCGTCGCACAGGACCAGCGGCGGGTGCTGGACGAGCGCCCTCGCGATGGCCACGCGCTGCTTCTCGCCGCCGGAGAGCTGATGCGGCCGGTGATCGATGCGCGGCGCCAGCCCCACGCGCTCGACGAGCTCGCGCGCGCGGCGTTCGACCTCCCGCCGATCACCATGTCCGACCAGCGTCGGCACCAGGGCGTTCTCGAGCACCGAGCATTGCGGCAGCAGGTGATGGTCCTGGAAGACGAACCCGATCTGGGTGTTGCGGAAGGCCGCCAGCCTCCGCTCATCGAGCGCGAACGGATCCCGGCCGCTCAGCCGGACACTCCCGGACGAGGGCGGTTCGAGCGCACCCAGGATGTAGAGCAGCGTGCTCTTACCGCTGCCGGACGGGCCAATGATTGCCAGCGATTCACCGGGACGGACGGCCAGGTTCACGTCCGTCAGCACGCGAACCGGCCCCGCGGGGCCGTGGTAGTCCTTCGAGATGCCCGTCGCTTGGAGCACGCCGGAATTATAGCGGGTCGCCGCGGCCGTCGTTGTAGCATACGCCCGACAACGCGTTGGTCCACATCCTTCGACTCGCTGCGCTCGCTCAGGACTGGCGCATGAAAGGAACCATCATGGCTCGCCGTTGCCCCTGGACTGTTCCGATCTTCGCAGCCGTCGTAATCCTCGCGCTCCTGTCGCCCGCGTGGGCGCAGGACTGGAACCAGTGGCGCGGACCGAACCGCGACGGGGTAGTGGCGGGGTTCACGGTTCCCCAGGCATGGCCGGAGACCCTGACACCGGCGTGGAAGGTCACCGTCGGCGCCGGTTACTCGTCGCCGGTCGTCTCGGGCGGGACCGTGTACGTGCTTTCCCGCGTGGAGGCACGCGAGGTCGTTTCGGCCTTCGACATCGCCACCGGGAAGCTCGTGTGGCAGGACGCGTACGACGCGCCGTACACCGTGAATCCCGTCGCGGCCAGGCACGGCCCCGGGCCGAAGTCCACGCCGGTCATCGCCGGCGGTCGGCTCTACACGTTCGGCATCACCGAGATCCTGTCCTGCTACGACGTCGCCAAGGGGAAGGTCCTCTGGCGGAAGACGTTTACCGGCCAGTTCCCGGCGACCTCGCCGACCTACGGAACCGCGGCGTCGCCGATCGTCGATCGCGGCCTCGTCATCGTGCACGTCGGCACCGCGAAACAGGGCGCGCTGACCGCGTTCGACGCGACGACCGGCGACGTGAAATGGCAATGGACTGGCGACGGCCCCAGCTACGCGTCGCCCATTGTGGTCGAGATGGCTGGCGTCCGCCAGGTGGTCACGCAGTCAGAGACCAGCATCGTGTCGGTCGCCGCGGCCACGGGCGCGCTGCTGTGGAAGATGCCGTTCACGACGCCCTACGTGCAGAACATCGTCACGCCGGTGCTCTACAAGGACACGCTGATCTTCTCGGGACTCGAGCAGGGCATGTTCGCGGTCAGGGTGGCGAAGGGGGCAAGCGGGCTGACGGCCGAGAGACTTTGGAAGAACGACCAGGTGTCGATGTACATGAACTCGCCGGTCGTGAAAGGCGATCTGATCTTCGGCTACTCGAACAGGAACCGCGGACAGTACTTCTGCGTGGATGCGACGACGGGAAAGACGATGTGGCTGGGGGAGCCCAGGCAGGGCGACAACGCCGCGTTGCTGCTCGCGGGCAACTTCATCCTGAGCCTGAACAACGACGCCGATCTGATCGTCACCAACGCCGTCGGATCGGGCTACGAGGTAGTGAAGAAATATCACGTGGCGGAGAGCGCCACTTATGCGCACCCCGCGCCCACGCGCGGCGGCCTGCTCGTGAGGGACGCGAATACGCTCGCACTGCTGAAGTTGTGACGCACGCGAACGCCCAAGCCGCCCCGGGGATCTCTGGTGATCCTTCGCGGCGCCGCTCGGGTTCACCGCGTCCTTGCACGCTTCCTTGTTGTACCCCCTGCGCCCACTGCCCGCCGGCGAACCGCGACGCCGCCAGGAGGCCCCGCGAGCGGGGTCGAAGCGCAGCGGAGAGCCTTGTTGCCGCCGAGCACCGCGCCAGTCTGTCCGTTGGACCGGCCCTGCCCCGAACCGTCGTTTGACCGAAGGACCGATATCGGACGCCTACGACGAGCGCTGATTCCGGACGCTTTGGAAGTAGGCGTTGCGGAACCAGCGCCGCCCAAGACATGCGCGCAGGGCGTTTAGCCGGCGTTGATGGCATCGACCTACGCGCCGCCGACTGCCGCACGGGCACGTTTTCTTGTTGGCGATTCGTTTACGCAGCCCCGCCAGGTGGACCAACTCCAGCGCAAGTCGAGGGTCATCGACGCCAAACAACGAAGCATAATCCTCAGACAGGCCTCGGTGCCCATGAGCGAGCTCACCAAACGGCAGGACACCGTGCGCCTCGTAATAGGAGCGGCCGTATAGGTAAGGGACGACGCAGCGATCGACGAACCCGAGAAGTGACGGCGACTCCGAGACGATCAGCCGGAGCCGAGCGGGCGATCCGAGGCAGAGAGAGCCATACGCGCGCTGCTTCGTGCCGGCCGACAAGTCGGTCGAAAACGAAGGTCCGCTCTACGAAGCGGCCTTCGCAGGGCGACCTTGCGAGGGCGATTGCGATCTGCAGCTTGGTTCTGTTCAGCACCGGTACCACGTCCTCGCCGTTCCTTTGTGGACGGAGCAGCCGGACGCAGGGCCTGCCGGGGAGACCGGCGTCGCCGCCGTCCTGATGCCACTGGACGGACAAGTGCAGGCACGCACGCATGCTGCGCGATTGCTCGACGAATCTTAGACCCCGAGCAACGACCGGTACACCCCGAGCGTGGCCTGCAGCATGACGTCTGCGCCGTAGTGGGCGCGGACGCCGGCGTAGGCCGCATCGCCCAGCGCGCGGCGCCGCTCCGGATTCTGCCACAGGTCGAGAATGGCGTCTGCGAGGCTGTCGGGATCGTCGGGGCGGACGAGGACGCCGCCGCCGGTCTTCTCCAGGATCTCGATGAACGCGCCGCGGCGCGGCTGCACGACCGGAACGCCGCTGGCCATCGCCTCGAGCACCGACAACCCCTTCTGATCGTCCTTGACGGCGGGCAGCGAGAAGACACTCAACGAGCGCAGGAACGCCAGCTTCGACTGCCGATCCACCTCGCCCACATACGCGAACTCGTTCGCCAGGCCCGCCGACGCCATCGCCTTCCGCACGTCGGCCAGCAGCCGTCGTCCTTCCGGCATCAGGTAGCCGGCCGCGACCACGCGGCTCGGAGGCAGGCCCGCGCGCGACCGCAGCCGCCGGTACGCTTCGCACAGGACATCGAGGCCCTTTTCCGGCGACACGCGCGCCAGGTACCCGATGGTGAACGGTTCCGCGGTCCCCCCGTTTCGCTCGTGGCCGTCGAACCGGACGCCGAGCGGGACCACCGTGATGCGATCGCGGTCGAGACCCAGGCAGCGGGCCATCTCGCCGGCGCCGAACTCGCTCACGGCGATGAACCGATCGACGCTTTCCGCATGACGACGAATCAGCGCCAGCGCCTCACCGCGGTACGGTTCGCCGAGCCCGTCGAGGAACACGTCCTCGCCCTGAAGCGTGCAGCACACGGGAACGTCCAGCGCCGCCTTGACGGCGGGCGCGAGCGAGATGAGCAGAGAGTTGGGAAGCGTGACGATTTCCGGACGCACCTCGTCGGCCAGGAACCTCACCAGCTCCTCGATCTCCTTGCGCACCGGGCCGTCGAGTCCCTGGAGCATCGAGACGGTCATGTGGCCGAGATGCGCCGGTTCGACGCTCACGCCGTGCCGCGTGACGAGGCGCAGCAGCGTCGCGTTGTCGAGCACCCGATCGAAGCGTTTCGGGATCTTCCGGAACAACGCGAAGTGCTCCTGCAGGAACACGTTGATCCCGCCGAGGAAGATGCGCGGCGCATCCGGCTCGTGGTCCTCGGTGCGCGTTGGCGTGTACACGGGCAGCAGCGCGATGTCGTGTCCCGCGCTCCGGAGCGCGGCACCGAGCGTCGTGTCACGCAGGCAACTCCCGCAGTACATGTGCCCGGCGCCGGCAGTGACGTGCGCGATCTTCATGCTACTTGAGGTCCGAAGTCCGAAGTCCGGAGTCCGGGGTCCGGAGTCCGCCCCTCGACTCCCGCTCGGGGCGCCCTGAGTAACGCCGAAGGGCGGGGTCCGAAGTCTCGGACAATTGACGATTGGCCCCGGGCGCTCCGAAGCAGAACACCGCTCCGTCCTGCGAGCCGACGACCAGCGCCCCGTTCGCCGCCGCGGGCGACGCCGACACCGGCGAGCCGGCCGTGAACTCCCACGTCTTCTTTCCGGTTGCCAGGTCCAGCTCGTACAAGTTGCCGTCGTTCGAACCGACGAACACGCGGGTGCCGGCGATGAGCGGAGAAGACTCGACGCGAGCGCGCGTGGTGAAGGTCCACGCGGCGCGCCCGGTGGTGGGCACGATGGCGTGCACCATCTTGTCCCGCCCTCCCACGACGACACGGCCCGAGGCCACCGCGGCAGATGCGTAGAAGGGGAAGTTCCTCGTCGGGTGGCGGTAGGTCCACTTGACGGCGTGGCGGGCCAGGTCGATCGCAAGCACCTCGTCGCCGAACGTGCCGACGTACGCGGTGCCGGCCTCGATGGCCGCCGACGCCCCCGCGTTCGATCCCATCGACACGGCGAACAGCTGACGGCCGCTGGCCAGGTCGATGGCACGCAGGTACTCGTCGCAACCGGAGATGTACACGACGCCGCGATCCACGGCCGCCGTGCCGTGAACCGGTCCTTCGGTCGTGAAGGTCCAAGCGCGCTTGCCGGTAGCGGCGAGCAGGCAGTAGAGGTTCTGATCGTACGATCCAATGAGGATCTTGTCGCCGGCGGGCGAAGGCGAGGAGCGGATTTCCCCTTCCGTCTTGAACGTCCACCGTGCGCGGCCCGACGCGGCGTCCACGGCGTGCAGAACGCCGGCGACGTCGCCCACGTACACGACGCCCGCGGACACCGCAGGCGACGATTCCTCGATCGCACCCGTCGCCTTGTACGACCACCTCTCGCGGCCGGTGGCCAGATCGATCGCGTGGAGCAGGCCGTCCATCGACCCGACGTACACCGTGCCGTCTGCAATCGCCGCAGACGACATCACGCCTTCTTTGGCCTGGAAGGTCCAGCGAAGGGCGAGTGGCGCGGGGAGCGTCGTGCCCGCCACGCCAGTCAGCGTGGGCGATCCGCGGAACCTGGGCCAGCCGCCTTCGCGCTCCACTGGCGACCGCTTCGGCGGGCCAGGCTGGTCCCCGCCTGGACGCTGCGCGAGTGGTACCGCGGCGACTGCCGCGAGGCACGCGACGGCGAGACACGAAGACGCCACCGCACGA
>Ga0316628_100002089_pt1 | contig 14592 bp, 10 predicted proteins | sample OWC_Aug_M2_C1_D5_FD_207648 | JGI IMG/M metagenome (GOLD analysis project Ga0316628, IMG submission 207648) | Wetland soil microbial communities from Old Woman Creek delta, Ohio, United States - OWC_Aug_M2_C1_D5_C | ecosystem: Environmental > Terrestrial > Soil > Wetlands | place: USA: Ohio... | reverse complement strand
GTGCGTGCTCATCTCCGGCGAGGCGTAGGGGAGCTGATCGCGGGCCACGAGCACCTGAGGCAGTTTCGCCGCGTACTCCTTCATGATCGGCAGGTCGAAGGCCGACTTCCGCGTGGCGATGTAGCCCGAGCCGATATTCCAGCGGGCCTGCATCTCCGGCGAGCAGGCGAACTTGGCAAACTGCCACGCCGCTTCCTGCTTCTCCCTGGACGCTTTCTTGAAGATGTAGAAGCCGGCGCCGCCAATGGCCACTGCCTGCTGCTTGTGCTTGGGTAGGAAGGCGACCCCCCACTCGAACTTGGCCGAATCGCGCACGAAGCGCAGGTTCCCGGTGGAATGAATGAGCATCGCCGTGTTGCCCGCGGCGAAGTCCTGAACCGACTGGGGGAAGGTCCGGTGGCGCGGCATCACCTTGTGCTTATTGGCCATGTCTACCCAGAACTGCACGGCCTCGATGGCCGGCTTCTCGCCGAGGTAGACCTTTCGGAAATCCGGACTCGAGGTTCGGCCCCCGTTCTGCATGATGAACGACATGACCAGCCAGATGTCATCGGGGATGGTGAGCCCCCAGGTCGTCACCTGTCCCTGCGGATTCCGCACGGTGGCATTCTGGGCGGTCGCCAGCAACTCATCCCAGTTTGTCGGGGGTTTGTTCGGATCCAGGCCGGCCTTACGGAAGAGGTCCTTGTTGTAGTAGAGGATCGGCGTGCTCCGTTGGAACGGGATCGCCCATGTCTTCCCCTCCCCCTTCAGATCGCTGACAAAGCCAGGGAAGAAGTCCGCCATGAACTTGTCGCCGCCCTCCTTGGCGATGAAGTCATCCAGAGGCACCACGGCGTCTAGGTCCAGCAGTGTGATCCGGTCCACGGCAAGGTGCACGGCCAGGTCGGGCGGACTCCCCGCCTGCAGGGCCGCCACGGTCTTCTGCATGTTCTCGGCGTAGTTTCCGCCCCAGACCGGATCCACCTTGATGTTTGGATTGGCCTTGTGGAAGTCGGCCACGATCGCCTCGACTTCTTTCACCAGTGGACCGGTCAGGTGGACAGGATAGTAGAACTTGACCTCCGTGGCCGCCCAGCCGGGCGCCACCAGCAGCACGAGCAGCCCAACGACCATCCATACCATGCGCCTCATGACACTCCCTCCTGTTCGATGGGGACGCGACCGCGTCCCATACCTTACCCCCCGAGGCCCGATTGCATGAAACTGTTGATAAAGCGACGCTGGAAGACCAGGAACATGATGAGGGGCACCGCGATGACCATCAGGGTCATGGCCATCAGCATGGTCCAATCGGCCGATCCTTCGGCGGTCTGGGCGAAGACGCCGAGCCCGAGTGTCAGCGTGCGCGACTTGGCGGTCTCCGTCACGATCAGCGGCCAGAAGAACTCGTTCCAGTGATAGGTGATGCTCACCAGGCCAAAGGCCAGGTACCCGGGCAACGCCAAGGGGATGGCGACGTGGAGGAGGAAGCGGAGCGCCCCGCACCCATCCAGGGCCGCCGCCTCCTCCAACTCTTTCGGGATGCCCTTGAAGGTCTGCCGCAACAGGAAGGTGCCGAACGCCGACGCCAGATAGGGCGCCATGATCGCCAGCTTCGTATCCAAGAGCCCGACGCGGGTCACCGTGATGTAATTCTGGACCACCGTACTTTGCGGGGCAATCATGAGTTGGACCAACAGCAGGATAAAAAAGAGGTCGCGGCCCCGAAACTCCATCCGGGCAAACGCATAGGCGGCCAGCGTGATGGTCACGAGCTGGACGGCCAGGAGCCCGAAGGCGACCACCAGGGTATTCCAGTAATACTGCCAGAAGGGCATTGCGTCCAAGACGCCGAGGAAATTGTTGAACGTTGGATGCGCGGGCAGCCACTGGGGAATCTGGGAGAAGACCTCGTTCCGCTCCTTGAAGGCCGTCAGCACGATCCAGACGAAGGGCACCACCATCACCAGGGATGCCATGACGAGAAGGGCGTGGACCACCAGGCGCCACAGGGGTCGGCTAGGCATAGTGGACTTTCCGGTGAAGTGTCCGGAACGCCAGCAGCGTGAGGGTCAGAAGAATCAGGAACAAGACCGCCGAGACTGCGGAGGCGTAGCCGAAATCGAAGAAGCGGAACGCGTTCTGGTAGATATAGAAGATGAAGAGGTTCGTGGCATTACCCGGCCCGCCCCTGGTCATCAGGTACACCTGGTCGATGGCCTGGAAGGCATCGATCACTGCCATGATCCCCACGAAGAAGGTCGTGGGGGACACGAGGGGGAATGTGACACGCCAGAAACGCTGCCAGGGTCCGGCCCCCTCGATGCGAGCGGCCTCGTAGAGGTATTCGGGGATCACCTGGAGTCCCGCCAGGTAGATCACCATGTAGTAACCGACCCGCTTCCACACCCCAACTAAGACCAAGGCCCAGATGGCGAGCTTGTTGTGGCCAAGCCAGTGAACGTCGGGCAGGCCCAGCCACTTCCCGTAGTAGTTGAGCAGGCCGTAGTTCGGCGTGAGGATCCACAGCCAAATCATGGCGGCCGCAGCCATCGGGATCATCGTCGGGTAGAACAAGAGGGCCCGGTAGATGGCAAGCCCCCGGATCTTCTGATTAATGAGCAGTGCCAGCGCCAGGGCCAGGGCCAGGGTGAGCGGCACCGTTCCCGCCGCGAACACGAGATTGTTCCACAGAACTTCCCAGAACAGGGGCGCGCTCCAAGCCTGGGCATAGTTAGCCAGCCCGACAAACTCCATCTTGGGCGTGGCCATGTTCCACTTGAAGAAACTGACGTAGAACGTGCGCAGGATTGGCCAATGAGTAAAGATGACGAGGAAGAAGAACGTCGGCAAGATATACAAGTAGGGCCGGGCGACAGCCAGCGTGCGCCGCAAGGTTATGCCCTCCGTGTTGGGACTAGGCCCAAGATCGAGCCACAGGTATCGCAGATCGCACAATCTTGCACGGAGAAGCCTCCGAAATGAATCCGTGCAATCTCCGGGTGAAGCCGATCCCGGGTCGTGTCGCCCCATCCAAAGCGAACACCCTCACCGGCGGCGCAGGGGTGGCCGGTGTCGCTGGGGAATCCCTCCCGGCATCCGGAGAACCCGGATGATCTGGTCGTGGACCCGTTTGTTGCTGGCCACCGTTTCACCGTCATAGATGTCGAAGGGGCCGCCACGGAAGTCGGACATGCAGCCGCCCGCCTCCTCCACGATCAGCCCGCCGGCGGCGATGTCCCAGGGCGACTGATCGATCTCCCAGTAACCGTCGAGGCGCCCGCAGGCCACGTAGCACAGGTCCAGGGCGCCCGCACCGCGGTCCCGGACGCCGAGAGAGCGCGCGGCGAACCGCCCAAACGTCAGCCCCACCGACTTCATGAATTGACCGACGCGATGAGGACACCCGGTCGCCATGAACGCCGATCGGAGGTTTCTCACGTTCGACACACGGATGGGCCGGCCGTTGCACCAGGCCCCCTGCTGTCGGACGCCGACAAACATCTCCTCGTGAATGGGATCGTACACCACCCCCAGTTCCACCCGGCCGCGGTACTCGGCTGCGATGGACACGCAGAAGGTCGCGATGCCACGGGCGAAATTCTTGGTGCCATCCAGGGGGTCGAGGATCCAGCGCCATTCCGCATCCGGGGACCTGTCCAGCCCTTCCTCGGCCAGGATGCCGTGATCGGGGAATCGGCGTAGCAGCCGACGCACCACCAGCCCCTGCGCCTCGACGTCCGTGGCGGTGACGATGTCAGCCACTCCCTTCATCCGCACGGACACTCCCGTCCGGAATCGCCGCACGAGGATCCGGCCGGCCTCCCGCGCCGCAATGATCGCCTCTGCCACAGGCTGCTGGACGTGGGCGGGCAACCGGCTGATCCGAAACCCCTCTGTGGTCATGAAATCTCCTCCAGTGGGAACAGCATTACATCCTCCGCCCGCACGGCGAACCGGACCCGCGCGCCTTCGGGCGTGAGCCGCGCCGCGTTCGGCTTGTGCTCGTCCAGGTGGATCAGAGCGCCCCCGGGAAGTCGCAATCGGTACCGTAAGACAGCCCCCAGGAACTCCCGACTCACCACCTCGGCCTCTCCGATCGTGGCGTCAGGAACGTCCCGCCGGTCGAGCGCGAGGCTGAGAGCTTCCGGCCGAAACACGGCCAGCACCGCTCCTGTCAACCCCCCTGCCCGGCGCGCGCGAAGCGTCCAGCCACCGATCAAGACGCTCGACCACTCTCCGTCCCCGGGGGCCAGCGTGCCCGTAAGGGCATTGCTGGTCCCGATGAACTGGGCTACGAAGGCGCTCCGCGGCGCCTGATAGACATCCCACGGAAACCCCACCTGTTCCACACGGCCACCGCTCATCACCGCCAGCCGTTCCGAGATGGCCAGCGCTTCCTCCTGATCATGGGTCACGTAGATCGTGGTGATGCCGAGCTCGCGCTGCAGCCGCCGGATCTCGGTTCGCATCTCGACGCGGAGCTTCGCGTCCAGATTCGAGAGGGGCTCATCCATGAGCAGGAAACGCGGACGGATGGCCATGGCGCGCGCCAGAGCGACCCGTTGCTGTTGCCCCCCCGACAACTGATCCGGCCTGCGGTCTCCCAGCGCGTCCATCTGTACGAGCTGGAGCGCCTCCAATGCACGCTTTCGAAGATCGGCGGGCGGGACTCGCCGAGCGCGCAGTCCGTAGGCCACGTTCTCGAAGACCGTGAGATGGGGGAAGATGGCGTAGTTCTGAAAGACCATGCCGATGTCCCGCTTGTGCGCCGGAAAGCGGTCCAGCCGCTCCCCGTCGCAGAGGATCCGGCCATCGTCCGGGCGGAGGAACCCCGCAATGCACCGGAGCAAGGTGGTCTTCCCGCAGCCACTGGGCCCCAGCAGCGTGAAAAATTCCCCGCCGTGGATCGTCAGGGACACCCCGTCCAGAGCCGCGACGTCCCCATATCGCTTATGCAGTTGCTCGACCTGCAGGTTCGCTCCCATGGCTCCTCGACCGCGAACTCGCGGCAATCGACTGTCAGTCGTTACACCGCAGCCACGGCGCGCTCGCCCACCACCCAGTTTATGAGAAGGACGGGGATGAAGACCGCCACCAAGAGGAGCGTGGAGGCGGCGGCGGCGCTCCCGAAATTGCTGCTGCTCACCTGGCGGTAAATGACGACGGTGATCGTGGACCAGGCGCCAAAATAGAGGAAGATGGTGGCGCTAATCTCCGTGATGGTCTGGACCCAGGTCAGGATCCCGCCCGAAACAATCCCAGGAAGCATCAGGCGTGCCGTGATCTTGGCAAAGCTCTTGAGCGGTGAGACGCCGAGACTGATCGAAGCCTCCTCCACCGCCGGGTCGATCTGGTGAAGAATGGCGGACCCCGCCCGCACCGAATACGGCAGGCGCCGGATGAAATAGGCCAGGAGCAGGATCAGGAATGTGCCGGTGAGGACAAGAGGCGGCTTGTTGAAGGCCACGATGAACGCCACGCCGATCACGGTCCCGGGAATGGCATAAGGCACCATCACGCAGGAGTCCAGCGCCGCTGTGCTAGCAGACCGCCGGCGCACCACCAAATAGGCAATGAGCGTGCCCAGCAGCACGTCCAGCAGCGTCGAGAACGTGGACAGGACGAAGCTGTTGGCAATGGCTCGCGGCACATTGAAGAGGACCTCCCGGTAATTGCCCACGCTGAAGTTGGGGTAGAGCACGGGCCCGCGGCTCTCGAAGAATGAGGTCACGGCCACCACGACAGCCGGGATGAGGGACAGGCCCACCAGGAGGTAGGCGTATCCAGCGCAGAGCCACTGCATGACGGGCCCGAGGCGGACCGGCGGGATCGGGCGCAACTGGCTCATGGCGTAGCGTCTCCGCCCGACGGCCCAGTATTGGACCAGGAGGATGCCGGTGGTGCACGCCACCAGCACCGTTGCTGCCGTGCTGGCCATGGCGGGGTTCCCGCCCATCTCGTTCACGAAGAGGCTGTACACGATGGTGGGCAGCACCTGGTAGCCTTCACCGATGATCATGGGCGCGCCGAACTCGGCGAACGCCGTGAGGAACACCAGGAGCGCTCCGCCGAGAATTGAGGGGAGCGTGACCGGGACTGTGACCGTCCAGAAAACCCGCCAGGGGCTGGACCCCAGGCTCTGCGCCGCCTCCTCCAATGACTGATCCAGGGTGCGGAGCGCTCCCGTCACCATCAGGAGCACAAACGGATAGAGGTTCAGGCTGAGCGCCAGGACGATGCCGTGCATGCCGTATACGGTCGGAATGCTGACGCCGATGCTCTGGAACAGGGTCGTGACGTAGCCGGCGCGCCCGAAGAGGAGGATCCACGAGTAGGCTCCGATAAACGGAGGCGAGACCAAGGGGAGGATGGCGAGCGAGGTCAGGATCGCTTTCCCCGGGAGGTGCACCCGGGCCAGCAGAAACGCAACGGGCACGGCCACCACCAGGGCGGAGAGGGTAACCAGGCTGCTCACGAGAAAACTGTGGACGATGGTCCGCGAGTAGTAGGGATAGGCCAAGAATTTCTGGTAGTGCACCAGCGTGAATCCGCCGCCGCCGTCCAGAATGCTCGCCCACAAGAGGCGACCCAGCGGCAGAATCAACAGCACCGCCAGGATCGCGAAGGCGATCCAGCTCACGCCGGTCCAGACATCCGCTCGTTCACGCATGATTTCTCACAAGCCGGTTGTCATCATGCCGAGAATGACCAATGACCAGCTTCCAATGACCAAGCGGGGAGCCGCCCCCCTCGTTGGTCATTAGTCATCGGCCATTGGTCATTCATCCTGCTCCTCTCCCGCTATTTCACACGCACGATGATCTCCTGCCACTTCTTGATGAAGGGCTCGTAATTCTTCCCCGCCCATTCCATGTCGTAGGCCACGGCCTTGATCTCGCCGAGCGGCACGAAGCCCTTGGGCGGGTTGACGTCCGTCCGGGCCGAGCGAAGGGAGAATTTCTCCGCCAAAAGGTCCATGATCTCCTTCGACGTGACATACTCGAGGAACATCTTGGCTGCCTTGGGGTGCTTGGCCCCCTTGAGCAGGGCGTTGCCGTCCGGCGGCACGGAGGTTCCATCCTGCGGATAGATCACGCCCACCGATGCCCCGCCGGCCACCTGGCGCATTGCCGCGTCCTCATAGGTCAGGCCCGCGGAGTATTCGCCGTCGGCTACGCCCTTCGGCACCCGGCTGGAGCTGGGGAGGATCTTGGCGTTCTTCATGATGTCCTCCACCACCTTCCAGCCCGCGTCGTTGTCGCCGAACACGGTGAGCAGCGTGGCCAGGATCGTGTAGGACGATCCCGACTTGTCGGCCGCCGCGTAGGCGATCTTGTCCTTCCACTTTGGATCCGCCAACGCCCGCCAGGTCTTGGGGGCGTCGGCATCGCTCACCAGCTTCTTGTTATACACGATCACCATGGGGGTCACGTTGTTGGGTTGCACCCGGCCGCCAGCCATGCCCTTCTTGTAGATGGGATTGATCTTGGCGTCCTCGGCCAGAGTGACCGGCTCCAGGAGGTCGGCGTTGGCCGCCATCGGCTCGGCCGCCAGCGCCCAGAACACGTCCCCGAGCGGGTTCGCCTTCTCGGCCTGTGCCCGCTTCAGCACCTCTCCCGTCCCCCCCTCGACAAACTGGATCTTGATCCCGGTCTTCTTCTCGAACATCGGCCCGACCGCCTGGACGATCGTGCTCTGGGCGGCCGTGTACACCACCACCTGCCCCTCGTGGTCGGCGGCCATCGCCGGCTGCCACGCCCAGAGCGTCAGAACCGCCAGGATCCCGGTCCCTACGCCCGTCCCTCGCCATGCGCGTCTCATGGTGTTTCCTCCCCTTTGGGGGTTCGCGGCCGCCACATCCTGCGCCCTCGCCCCGGTTTGGTGCGGCCCTCCGCACGTTAGCCTCGCACGCTCCCGTCCGTGCCGATCCCTTCGACCGATGTGAGTCCGCTGTACGCCACGGCCAGCGTCTCGCACTCCAGGCACTCGCCGGGTTGAAGCGTCCGGTGCCGGCCGGCCGCCACCGCCTTGTCCAACTGGTGCGGCCAGCCGGTCCAGGGCTCCAGCGCCGCGTGATAGTGGCCGCGCCACCCCCCGTACACCATCCAGCACCAGAGCACGGGAAAGATCTCGCGCGGAAACGCCAGGCCGATTCCAACTTTGGCCCCCGGATCGGTCAAGGCAACCCAGCCGTCAGTCAGGTCCGTGGCATAGTGTCCCTCGCACCACCCTTGGCTCGCCGGAGGCACCTGGCACACCTCGGGCCGCGGCCACGGGTAGGTCGTGCCCACCGGGCCGAACGGCGCCGTCGCGGTGTGGTCGATGACCCCGACCCGCGCCGGTGCGTCGATCCGATAGCCGGGTTCCAGTCGAAGACAGGGATGAATGCCCCAGACAAAGTCCATCGGCTGGGTCCCGATGTTCGTCAGGCGGTGACGAAACCGCACGATCGGCTCACCAGCCGCCAGGCAGATCCATTTCTCCATCCGGGCCGGGGCGATGACCGTCGCCCGGCTGAGGTAGAGGCAGCCGTGCGACGGACCGTCCTCCTCCACACGCCACTCCCAGGGAAGTGACCACAGTTCGCCGAGGTAGGGATACCTCTCGCCCCGGTAGGTGCTGGCGTCGCAGGTGGGAAAGACCTCGTCCCAGCCGCCGGACCACCAGTCGTCGAAGTTTTGTCCGTACACCGGCCGCCGGGGCTCCAGGCGCGGATTGTGCCACAGGAAGTTCCGGTCCGACGGCTTGAGGATGAAGTCGTAAATCTTGGCCCCCAGCTCGGGGAAGAGCGTGAGGCGGAGGCGGGCATTCTCCAGGACGATGGCCGTGAGGTCGTGATATCGCCAGTGCGGGTCGATCCGAACAGGCGCCATCGCATCGTCTCCCGCCTTCGGATTCCGGCCTCCCCGGCCGTGAAAGCGCTTGACAGGGGGTGCGGCCAGGGTATAGAAGGATTAACGGTAACGCTAACAACAGAGCCGCCACGCCATGGCACACCCGCAGCGGTCGCCGGTTACGTTGAAAGATATCTCGGACCATACCGGTCTGTCAATCATGACGGTTTCCCGAGTGGTCCGCGGTCGGCCCGATGTCAGCGCCGCCAGCCGTCGTAGGGTCCTGGCCGCCGTCAAGCGGCTCGGCTACATCCCTAACCCCGCCGCCCGGCAGCTCGCCTCCCGCGCCGGCGCACCAGTCGAGAAGGACCGCATCATCGGGACGATTTTCAGCGGCGAAGTGGTCACCTCGCACAGCTACTTTGCCGGAATCATCCAGGGGATCGCGGATGAGGCGCGGCACCAAGACTGCCACCTGCTCTTCGGCTACGGTCTGGGCGAGTCCACCGAGTCGCTGGAATACCCCAAGATGCTTCGCGACATGATGACCCGCTGGATCATCTTGATCGGCAAGGTCTCTCCCCGGTTCGTGCGCCAGCTTCGGGCCAACGGATTTTCGCTGGTGCTCGCGGACATGCGGCCTCCCATCCGGGACGTGGACGCGGTGGTCTGCGAGGATGCGGCGGGGGCCTTCGAGGCCACGCGGCACCTGGTCAAGCTGGGACACGAGCGCGTCGCCCTCATCCGGGGGCCGGCCCGCCACCCGTTCTTCGAGGCGTTGACCAGCGGCTATCGCCGGGCCCTGCAAGAGGCGGGGATCGGCCCGCAGGATGGCTTCATCGCCGAGGCGCCCCTGAGCCTTCAGGGCGGATACGACGCGGCCGAGGCGGTCCTCGCGCGCGCGCCCCGCCCCACCGCCATCTTCACCAACGACGACATGGCCATCGGCGCGCTGCGCGCCATCCACGAGCGCGGCCTTTCGGTCCCGGAGGACATCGCCGTGGTGGGTTTCGACGATATCGAGTATGCGGCCCACACCACGCCTCCGCTCACCACCGTGGCCGTCCCCAAGGAGGAAATGGGCCGCCTGGCGGTGCGGAAGGCCATCGCCCAGATGGAAGAAGCGGAGCAGCACGTGTTTTCAACGACCGTGGTAGCGCACACATTGGTGATCCGGTCTTCGTGCGGCGCGGGCGGCCCGGTGACGGCGCCCGGCCCGCGCAACGGAAGGAGGAAGCCATGACCGACACGCTGGCCATTCGAGGCGGGGCGCCCGCGGTCCCCGCGGACCTTCACCGCCGCTGGCCGGTGATCACCGCCGAGGACAAGGCCGCCGTCCTCGCGGTCCTGGATCACGGCGTCCTCAACGGCCCCTATGCGCCCCAGGTGAAGGCCCTGGAGGAGGAGTGGGCGCGCTTCTGCGGTGTTCGCTATGCCCTCACCACCAACAGCGGAACGGCGGCCCTCCATACGGCGGTCGCGGCCGGCGGGATCGGCACCGGCGACCAGGTGATCACCACCGCCTTCACGTTCCTGGCCACAGCCCTGGCCGTCCTGCAGCAGAACGCCGTGCCGGTCTTCGTGGACATCGATCCGCGCACGTACAACATCGACCCGGCCAAGATCGAGGAGCGGATCACGTCCCGGACCAAGGCCATCATCCCGGTCCACATCCACGGCGTCCCGGCCGACATGGACCCCATCCTCGCCGTGGCCAAGAAGCACGGCCTCCTCGTGATTGAAGATGCTGCGCAGGCGCACGGCTCCACCTACAAGAGCCGGAAGGTGGGGGGAATCGGGGACATGGGCATCTTCTCGCTCCAGGCCAGCAAGAACCTACCCGCCGGCGAAGGGGGAATCATCGTCACCAATCGCGAAGAGCTTCGCGACCGCGCGAACCGGTTTCGCATGTTCGGCGAGGACATCCGCGAGAGTGACAAGAAGGCCTTTGACCCGTCCCGCCCCTTGGATGGCGCACGGGAGTACAACTCCCTGATGATGGGCTGGATGTACCGCACCACGGAGATGACGGCGGCCATCGGTCGCAGCCAGCTCCGGCGTCTGGACGGGTCGCTGGCAAACACCCGGCGAAACGCCGCATACTTGACGGACGAGCTCGGCAAGATCCCGGGGGTCACCCCGCCCTACATCCCATCGGATTGCACCTCCAGCTTCTACCAGTACCGCATCCGGTTGAATCCCCGCGCCGCCGGCTCCAGTTTATCTCCCAAGGAGTTCCGCCTGAAGGTCTTGGCGGCGCTCAAGGCCGAGGGCGTGGAGGTGAGCCTTTGGCAAACCGTCCCTGTCCCAGGCCAGACCCTGTTCCAGGAGCGGACCGGCTACGGCCTGTCCTGCCCTTGGAAGTGCCCGCTGGGTCAGGAAGTGAAGTACGACCTCAAGGAATATCCCGAGACGCTCATGCTGCTCGAGGACTCGATGGTGATCGGCTCCCACTCCTACCCCCTGTTCCCCCAGCCCTTGGAGCTGATGCAGGCCTATGTCAAGGCCTTTCAGCGGGTCTTTGCGAACCTGGACCAGACGCTGGCATAACATGCTTGGTGTGGCATGGAAGGCATTTCCATGCGGGTGAGAAAGGAGGAGGGTCATGAAATGGACGGGTGTTGCGGTCCTGGTAGCACTCTGCATCGGCCCCCTGTGCCTGCCCCCTGCCTTGGCTGGGGAGAACCGGGTGAACCTCCTGTGCACCCCCGACCCCGCTTGGTGCGAAGCCATCAAACGTGAGTTCCCCACGGCCACCGGTGTCCAGACAGACTTTGTGAAGCTGGCCTCGGGAGCATCCCTGGCCCGCCTGCGCGCGGAAAAGGGGAACGCCACCATGGATGTCTGGCTCGGCGGCAGCGGGGACTCGCTCTGGGTCGCACAGGCGGAAGGCCTGCTCGATTTCTATCGCCCGACGGCCTGGGGGGAGTTGCGGCCGCAGCTCACCAAGGCGGTGGACGGCCACTACATTCCACTGTACACGGGGATCCACGGCTTCGGCGTCAATGAGAAGATCCTCAAGGAAAAGAACCTGCCCGTGCCCGCCACCTGGAAGGAGCTGGGAGATCCGAAGTACAAAGGCCTCATCGCCACGCCCAACCCCAATACCTCGGGCACCGGGTACGTGATGATGACGACCATCGTCCAGATCTACGGCGAGGATCAGGGATTCGAGCTCCTGAAGGCCATCCACAGAAATGTCGCGCAGTACACCCGGAGCGGCGGTGATCCCAGTCTCCTCGCAGGGCGGGGCGAGGCCGCCATCGGAGTCTCCTTTGCCAACGACGTGGTGGAGCGCGGCCGCAAGGGCTACCCGATCCGATTCATCGCGCCCAAGGACGGCACCGGCTACGAGATCGGCGGCATTGCCCTCATCACAGGAGCCCCTAACCGAGCCAACGGGATGCGCTTGATCGACTGGGCCCTGGAGCCCGCGAACCAGCGCCTGGGGCCGCTCAATGGCGAGGTAAGCATTCCCTCACACAGCAAGTCCATTATCGATCCGGACGTGCCGAAATTCGAAGACGCCAACCTGATCAACTATGATTTTGCCAAGTACGGAACGCCGGCAGTTCGGGATGGACTGATCAGGCGGTGGACTGAACAGGTCTTTCCGTTGCCGAAATGACCTAGCATAATCAATGGAGTGGCGGAGGAGCGTTCGTATTCTTAGTCCAGCTTTCTCCACCGCTCCATGACCACAATTCTGTATCCAGGACTACATGACTGCCTATCGTCGGGAGACGATTCTCTGGGCCTCGTTGACGCTCGGGGCGTTCGCCCTGCTTCCCTGGGAGCGTGTGGGAAAGGCCTTCCTGGCCTGGTCCTGGTCCTCCACCGGCCTCACGCGCATCCCGACCGCCTGGCCGCTCGTCGCCGTCGGGCTCGCCGCCTCCCTGGCAGTCTTCGTCGGGCTGTGCAGCCAGGGAAGCCGGAGGGCAGGGGGACTCCTCCTCGCCATCTCCACGCTAGGAATCCTGGCGGGGCTCTACCAGATGGCTACCGCGGGCCGTGCCTTCGGCTTGGGAGGTTTCGTCAGTCTGTTCGGCCTCCTCACGCTGGTGGGCATCGGCCTGGCGCAGGCCGGCTATGTGCGGGGCGGGGCTTTCGTCGCAGCCACCATTCTTTGGACTGCCGGCCTCATTGCAATCTTTATCCTCCTCCCGCTCCTGAGCATGCTGCAGGCCAGTGTCTTTATCCAGGGACACCTCACCACTGCGGGATTGCGGCGATACCTTACCTCCCCCATTTTCCTGCTGCTCCGCCATCCTGAGCTCTCAACCGACCCCATACACTGGGGGATCGGCGTGGGGGGTTTCGTTGGAGTCACAGCACTCCTCGGGGTCCGCCTGGCCGTCAGGCGATGGACGCCCGCCTTGGCTTGGGGGATCGGTCTCGGCATGGGGGCCAGTCTCCTCACCATGCTGGCCCTGGGACTGGGGGCTCTGCGGAATAGCCTGTTCTTGGCGGTCAGCGTTGGACTGATCTCCACAGGGCTCGGCTTCATTTTCGCCCTGCTCGAGTCCCGGAGCACATTATGGACGCGGCATCTCCTGGCCCCGTTCTCGATCCTGCCGATCATCACGCCGGCCTTTGTCCTCGGTTTGGCCATGATCTACATGTTTGGTCGCCGCGGCTTTATCACCCACAGCCTGCTCGGGTTGTCCACCAACGCCTTCTTCGGCCCGCTGGGCGTGGGGGTGGCGCAGGTTCTCGCTTTCACCCCGATCGCCTATCTGGTCTTGGTGGGCGTGATCCACTCGCTGGACGTTTCCCTGGAGGAGGCAGCCCGGACTTTGCGTGCGGATCGCTGGACGCTGTTCCGGACCAGCCTCTGGCCCCTCCTGCGTCCCGGGCTGGCCAACGCCATGCTCCTGGTGATGATCGAGAGCCTGGCCGACTTCGGAAATCCGCTCATCTTGGGGGGCGGCGTTCCCTTTCTCCCCACCGAGATCTTCTACGCCATCGAGGGTCGCTTCGATCAGCATGAAGCGGCGGTGTACGGCCTGGTCTTGCTGGTCATTACGCTGACCATTTTCTTCCTCCAGCGCTACTGGCTGGGCAGACGGTCGTATGTCACCGTGACCGGGAAGCCGTCAGGGGGGCGCCCGACTCCCCTGCCCCTGGCCTCCGATCTCATCCTCACCTGTGTCTTCCTCCTCTTCACGGCTGTGGCCGCACTGCTGTACGGATCCATCCTCTTCGGCAGCTTCGTCAACCTCTGGGGCATCGATAACACCTTCACGCTCAAGAACTACCAGGACCTGATGAGCCACGGCATCCCGGTGCTGCTGGACACCATGCGCCTCTCCCTGCTGGCGGCAATTCCCTCGGCCCTCTTGGGGTTCCTGATTGCCTACCTGACCCTCCGGCAGCGTTTCGTCGGCCGGACTGCTCTGGAGTTCTCGGCGCTGCTCTCCTACGCCATCCCCGGTACCGTGATGGGGATCGGCTACATCATGGCATTCAACGCAGGGGCGCTGCAGCTGACCGGAACAGGCCTGATCATCGTCTTGGCCTTCATCTTCCGCGGGATGCCCGTAGGGATTCGCTGCGGGGTGGCCGCGCTCACCCAGCTCGACCCTAGCCTGGAAGAAGCATCTTTCACCCTGAAGGCCGGAACCGCAACCACGCTGCGCCGCGTGGTGATCCCGCTCGTGCGGTCGGCGCTCATGACGGGCTTGATCTATAGTTTTGTCCGAGCCATGACCGCGGTCAGCCAGGTCATCTTCCTGGTGTCGCCAGGGTACAATTTGGTGATGGTCCTGATACT
>Ga0316628_100002088_pt1 | contig 14597 bp, 9 predicted proteins | sample OWC_Aug_M2_C1_D5_FD_207648 | JGI IMG/M metagenome (GOLD analysis project Ga0316628, IMG submission 207648) | Wetland soil microbial communities from Old Woman Creek delta, Ohio, United States - OWC_Aug_M2_C1_D5_C | ecosystem: Environmental > Terrestrial > Soil > Wetlands | place: USA: Ohio... | reverse complement strand
GGTGCCACTGCTCTATACCCGCCTCAGCTCTCCCATGTTCCGCCGGCTTGGCGATGCACAGAATCGCTATCGGACTCTCGTTGAACTCTCTCCTTATGGAGTCTTGGTCATCGATGCAAAAACTTCCCGTGCGCTAACCTGCAACCGCGTCGCTCACGAACAGCTTGGCTATACCGAGCAGGAGTTCCTCGCGCTGGGTATCTCCGATTACGAGGCAGTGGAGAATCCTGAAGAGACGCGCCGCCACATCGAAACGATCATCAACACCGGCTACGACGAATTCGATACCCTGCATCGCACCAAGAGCGGTGCCCTGCGCCATGTGCATGTCCATGCCCGTTCGTTCCAGTTCGATGGACGACCGGCGTTCCACACCATCTATCGCGACATCACCGATCAGATGGCGGCCGCCGATGAGTTGAATCGCCACCGCAACCATCTCGAAGAACTGGTCAAGGAGCGTAATACCGAACTGCTTGCCGCCAATGAGCAGCTGGAGCAGGAGATCGCGGAGAGAATCGCTGCAGAAACCCAGCTCAAACTTGCCGACATCGTCTATCGCAACACTGTGGAAGGGGTGTTCGTTACCGACGCCAAAGGCATCATTCTCAGCGTCAATCCGGCCTTCACTACAATCACCGGCTATACACTCGAGGAAGCCATCGGCCAGAATCCCCGCATTCTCAAGTCACACCATCAACCACCGCAGTTCTATCAGGAGCTATGGAGTTCGATCACGGAGCATGGCCATTGGCGAGGCGAGATCTGGAACCGGCGCAAGAGCGGCGAAGCCTATCTGCAACACCTGACCATCACCATGCATCCCGGCCCGGACGGCAAGCCACACAACTATGTGGCGGTGTTTACCGACATCACCGAGCTGCACGAGAAAGAGGAGCATATCCGCCACCAGGCCTACCACGATGCCCTCACAGGCCTGCCCAACCGCCTGCTGTTTCAGGACCGTTTGAAGCAGTCACTGCTCATGGCAGAGCGCAGCAACCAGCCGTTGGCGGTGATGTTCCTGGATCTGGATCGCTTCAAGATGATCAACGATACCTTCGGCCACCACGCCGGCGATGAGCTGTTGCGCCTGGTGGCCGACAGGTTGTCAGCCTTGCTGCGCCAGAGCGATACCGTGTCGCGCTTCGGCGGAGACGAGTTCGTGGTGCTACTCACCAATGCCGAAGATCTCGATGACGTACGCAGCGTGGCCGGGAAGATCATCGAAGTCTTCGCCAGGCCGCTGACCATCGACGACCATGAGCTGGTAATTTCCACCAGTATCGGAATCAGTCTCTATCCCGAGCACGGCAGCGATGCCGCCACGCTAATGAAGAATGCCGATGCCGCCATGTACAGTGCCAAGGAGAGCGGACGCAATACATTCAAGCTCTACAGCTCTGACATGAATGCCAAGGCCTCTTATCATTTGGCCATCGAAAGTCGCCTGCGCAAGGCACTCGAAACCCGTGCCTTCGAATTGCACTATCAACCCCGCGTCAGCCTCTCTACGGGAGAAATCACCAGTGTCGAGGCATTGATTCGCTGGAATGATTCCGAGTACGGTGCGATCCCACCCAGTGATTTCATTCCCATCGCCGAAGAGAGTGGTTTGATTATTCCTATCGGTGAGTGGGTATTGGAAACCGCCTGCGCACAGGCACAATCATGGCGTGACATGGGGCATGAGTTGCGCGTCTCGGTCAATCTCTCACCGCTCCAGTTCAGCTACGCCACCCTGGTTGATCACATCGCGCAATTGCTGGAGGACACTTCACTGCCAGGTCAGTGCCTGGAACTGGAGTTAACCGAAACGATGATCATGCAGCAGGCCGAACAGACCATTGATACCCTCAAGCGGCTCAAGGCGCTGGGTATTCTTGTTGCCATCGATGACTTCGGTACCGGCTACTCCAGTCTTAGCTATCTGAAACGATTCCCCATCGATACCCTCAAGGTGGATAAATCGTTCGTCCGCGACATCACCACAGACAGCAGCGACGCGGCCATCATCGAAACCATTATTACCTTGGGGCGTAGCCTCTCCATTGAGGTCGTGGCGGAAGGGGTCGAGACCGCCGAACAGCTCGCTTTTCTGAAAGAACGCGACTGTGATGCCATTCAGGGCTACTATTTCAGCAGGCCGCTGCCACAAATCGACCTGACACGGCTACTGCAGACAGGTCAGCGCTTGAATCTATAAGAGCAGAACCCGACCATGGAACGTGCGCTTCTCCAGCAATTGACCACAGGTGAGATCGACTTCTATCTACAGGAGGTTGACCACGCCATCGAGGCACACATTGTCTGGTTTTCGCGCATCAATCGTAACCTGATCTTTCTCACCCCGCCCGCCGACACCGATCTTGCCGATCACCCTGAACACCTCTGTTCCTTCGGCCGCTGGTATCAGAGTGTAGAAACACCCGAGCTGCGCAACGATCCGGCCTTCATCGAAATCGGCAAAATCCACCTTAAGGTACATGAGAGCGCCAGGCACCTTCTTGCCCACTTGCATGAGGGTACCCCCATCAGCATCGAAGACTACGATGCCTTCGTGCAGCATAGCAATGCGCTACGCCAAAGTGCGCGGCATCTGCGGATGTCGCTCAAACGCAACCAGCGGCTGGTAACGAGACTGATGCTCAAGGTTTTCGAAAACGCGAGCGAAGGGGTCATCGTCACCGATCCGCGCACCCATATTCTGCGCGTCAACAGTGCCTTTACCCGCGTTACCGGCTATCGGGAAGAGGAGGTGATCGGCCAGAAACCGACCATTCTCTATTCAGGGCGCCAGCCCGATGATTTCTACCGGCAAATGTGGCATCAGCTCACTGAGTCAGGTCATTGGGAAGGAGAGATCTGGAATCGACGCAAGAATGGTGATGTCTACCTGGAGTGGCTCTCCATCACGGCAGTCAATGATGATAGCGGCAATATTACGCACTACGTGGGCATCTTCTCTGACATTACGCGCGCCAAGGATAATGAGCAGCAATTGCGCTATCTTGCCCACTTCGACCAGCTGACGCAGCTACCGAACCGGACACTCTTTCACGATCGGCTCCATCATGCGATGGCCATGGCACGACGCGAAGGCAAACAGATTGCCGTGCTGTTCCTCGATCTCGACGGCTTCAAGGCAGTCAACGATTCGCTCGGTCACTCCGCTGGAGATGAGCTATTGCGCCAGGTGGCCAAGCGTCTGCAGGATAATCTGCGCGAGTCGGATACCGTTTCGCGATTCGGCGGCGACGAATTCACCATCGTGCTACCTGATGTACCAGGCCGTGAAGGTGTGGAGATCATTGCTGCCAAACTGATTGAGGCCGTCGCGACACCCTATCTCATCAACGGCCGCAGCGCCCACATCACGACCAGCCTGGGTATCAGCCTCTATCCCACCATGGCCGACGCCAGCGAAAAACTGATCACGCAGGCCGACATGGCGATGTACCACGCCAAGAACCACGGTAAAAACCACTACGAGTTTTTCAATCCGGATTTCGAGGGGGAAGTGTAAGTTCAAATACACGTCAACCGGCAAGAGGCCCGGGCACGGATCGAATAGTCGTACCACGTCCGTTCGCTCCAGACACTCCTGCAACTCTTCTGGGAACAATTCACGCCTGCATCGTCTTTCAAAGACTCTTGCTTGCCACCTCATAGACATCACGTGACAGCTTGCCGCTGGCGAGAATGCGCTCCAATTGCTCGACCATCTGTTTCTGACGCAGTTCATCGAAGCGACGCCAGTGAGTAAGCGGTTCGAGCAGGCGGGAGGCGACCTGCGGGTTAAGCGCGTTGAGCTCGATCACGTAGTCGCCGAGGAAACGATAGGCCATACCGTCGTTTCTATGGAACTGCGAAGGATTGCGCAGGCAGAACGTGGCGACGAGCGAACGCAGGCGATTGGGATTTTTCAGTGAGAAGTCTTGATGCTGCGTCAGTCGCTGCACGCGCTCCAGTCCACCGGGCTGAGGATTGGTCGCCTGCAGCATGAACCATTTATCGATCACCAGCACATCCTTCTGCCAGCGCTGATAGAAATCAGCCAGCGCCGCATCGGACTGCGGTGCCCCAGTGTGCAGCAGTGTGGTCAATGCGGCCAGTGCATCGGTCATGTTGTTGGCGCGCGAATAGAGCTCATGGCACTGCTGTTGAATCGACGTGTCGTGCAACTCCATCAGATAGGACAAGGCCAGATTGCGCAGTCGGCGCCGCCCCGATGAGTTGGCATCGAACCGATAGGGACCATGGTCGACGAGGGTGTCGAACAGATGCTGCCACTGTTCCCGGTGCAGTGCCGCCAGTTGCTGACGTAACGCGAGCCGTACGCGATGGATCGCCAACGGCTCAACTTCGTCCATCGCCTCAGCGATATAGAGCTCCGACGGCAGCGTCAATGCCTCAGCCATCAGGGCGCGATCAAGCGAACTATCGGCCAGTGTTCTGCCGAACGCCTCGGCCAGTGTAGGTTCGAGAATGCAGCCGTCACCGCGATCCAGCCTGTCGATGGCACGCAGAATGACGCGCATTGCCAACTGTTGTCCGCTCTCCCAGCGATTGAAGGAGTCTCGATCATGGCCGGCGAGAAAAGCCAACTGCTCATCGCTCAAATCGATCTGCAATTTGACGGGGGCTGAAAACCCGCGCAGCAATGAAGGAACCGGAGGCTGCACAACATCAGTGAAAATGAATTGCTGCCGTTCCTGGGTCACTTGCAACACACGTTGTCGCGCAGCGGCACCCGTTTCGCCTTCGAGCTGCAGTGCCATTTCATTGCCGTTCCTGTCGAGCAGAGCCATCGCCACCGGAATCATCAGTGGTTGCTTGTTAGGCTCGCCCGGAGTGGGCGGTGTTGCCTGACGAAACTCCAGGGTGTAGCGCCGCGCATTATTGTCGTAATGGGAGATGACCTTAAGCTGTGGTGTGCCGGCCTGGGAATACCAGCGCTTGAACTGCGCCAGCTCGACACCATTGGCCGCCTCCATCGCCGCCACAAAATCATCGGTGGTCACTGCCTGGCCGTCATGACGCTCGAAGTAGAGATCACTGCCACGACGGAATCCTTCGGCGCCCAACAAGGTATGCAGCATGCGCACCAGCTCCGCTCCCTTTTCATACACGGTGAGCGTGTAAAAATTATTGATTTCTACATAGGAGGCGGGGCGCACCGGATGAGCCATGGGGCCTGCATCTTCGGCAAACTGGCGGGTGCGCAGCAGTGAGACATCATCGATGCGTTTCACCGCCGCGGAGTTCATGTCGGCGGTGAACTGCTGATCGCGAAAGACCGTAAAGCCCTCCTTGAGACTGAGCTGGAACCAGTCACGGCAAGTGACGCGATTGCCCGACCAGTTGTGGAAATATTCGTGGGCGATAACCCCTTCGATATGAATGTAATCATCATCGGTCGCGGTGTCGGGGCGCGCCAGCACATACTTCGAATTGAAGATATTGAGCCCCTTGTTCTCCATGGCACCCATGTTGAAATCATCGACCGCGACGATCATGTAACTGTCGAGATCGTATTCGCGCCCATAGACACGCTCATCCCACGCCATGGCTTTTTTGAGCGATTCAAGGGCGTGTGAGCATTTGTCCTCGTTGCCATGCTGCACGTAGAGTTCCAGCGCTACCTGGCGCCCTGAACGGGTAGAGAAACTGTCACGCACACAGGCGAGATCACCCGCCACCAGGGCAAACAGGTAACACGGCTTGGGAAAGGGATCATGCCAGGTGGCAAAATGGCGCCCTTCGGCCAGCTCGCCGTGTGCAATGCGGTTGCCGTTGGAGAGCAGTACCGGATAGCGCGCCTTGTCGGCATCCAGCGTGGTGGTATAGACCGCCATCACATCGGGGCGATCGGGATAATAGGTGATGGAGCGAAACCCTTCCGCCTCGCACTGGGTGCAGAAGTTACCCCCCGAGACGTACAGCCCTACCAGCGCAGTATTGCGATTGGGATGGATGCGGGTCAAGACGCGCAGTTCAAAATGTGCCGGGGGCGCAGTCAGGGTGAGGCTTTCGGCATCAACACAGTATTCGCTTGCCGCCACTGGCTGGCCATCGATCTCGATGGCCAGCAACTCCAATCCCTGGCCATCGAGTCGTAACGGCATTTTCTTGCCGGCCTCGCGCGCGGACAATTTCAGGCGCGAAGTCACTACGGTATCGGACTCGTTCAGCGCGAAGTGGAGGTCGATACTCTCCACCCGATAAGCGGGTGGCGTATAGTCATCCAGATAAGTCGCTGCGGGTTTAGCCGTATCATACTGTGCGGGCATCGTATTTCCTTGAGGGGGACACGCGAGGATTATGCGTAAAAAAATAACCCGTCGCTGCCTTCAGACCAATGGATAAAGGGAAAATTTCCATGTGACAAGAAAGACTGATCAGGCGACCGAGATCCACTCCCCAAGCAGATCATCGAGCTGCTCCTCCAATACCGGCTTGGTCAGACAATCATCCATACCGGCACGAATAAAGGCAGCACGTTCATCGGGCAACGCATGGGCAGTCAGCGCAATGACCGGTGTACGGTAACGGCCATGCTCCATGTTACGGATGCGAATAGTCGCTTCAATGCCATTCATGCCGGGCATGCGCACATCCATTAATATCAGATCAAAGCGGTGACTTTCCGCCGCCTCGACCGCTTCCATACCATCCTTGGCCTCGACCACCGAAACGCCACGCTGATCCAGTAGTACGCGCATCAATCGGCGGTTGATTTCATTGTCATCAACGATCAGCACACTTCTGCCATCGAATATTCCCCTGTTCTCGGAAGACCATTCCGCGCGCCGACGGGAATCCGTATTACAAGCGACGGTCGGCAAATCCACCCAGAAGATCGAGCCGACCTCGGGTTCGCTGCTCACGTTGAAGATGCCACCCATCTGATCCACCAGCTTGCGGGTGATCGCCAATCCCAATCCTGTTCCCGGCATGCTGCCCCGGGGCCACGCGTCGAGTTGAACGAAGGGTTCGAACATTCCTGCCAGATGCTCCTCGCGAATGCCGACACCGGTGTCGATTACCGACAAACGAATCACCCTCTGATCGAGGCGTCGCTCCGTAACACAGACGGTCACTGTCACCGAACCTGCATAAGTGAACTTCACTGCATTGCTCACCAGATTGACCAGGATCTGACGGATGCGCACCGGATCCCCCATGATTCCGCGAGGTACATCGGCTTCAATGTGCGCGCTGAGCGACAAGCCCCGCTCAAGTGCAGATTGCAGAAACAGGGAGAGGACCTCATTAATACATTCACGCACATCGAACGGTACCTGGTGAATCTGCAGTTTTCCCGACTCAATGCGCGAGAAATCGAGGATATCGTTGATGATCACCAGCAGATTGTTGACGGAGGAGCGAATCACTTCCACGTATTCCATCTGCTCCCGGTCGAGTGAGGTTCTGGCCAGCAGGTTGGTGAAGCCGACCACGCCATTCATCGGCGTACGAATCTCATGGCTCATATTGGCCAGGAACAGTGACTTGGCACGGTTGGCCTCCTCCGCCTGTTCCTTGGCTTTCAGCAGCTCGCTCTGAGCATGCTTTTGCTCGGTGATGTCTTCGAAAGTGCCGATTACACCAAACACATTGCCATTGATGTCCGTGAGAGGAACCTTGCTGGTCCTGGCCCATCGCTCGACACCTTGTGTATCAATTACCTTCTCTTCGTAGCCGATGCGGGGCGTGCCACTCTCCATCACCCAGCGGTCATCACGCCGGTAGTCTTCGGCCATCACCTTCCAGGGCAGATCAAAATCGCTTAAACCGACGACATTCTCCGGTGAGGCAAACCCTGTTGTTTGTGCAAAGACGCTATTGCAGCCAAGATAAATGGAGTTTCGATCCTTCCAGAAAATGTTGGTCGGATTGGAGTCGATCACCAACTCCAGCATCTTGCGCGAGGCATAGAGCGCCTCTTCCGCCTGCTTGACGTGGGTAACATCGCGCGTGGTCCCTTCCACACCGGCAATTGCGCCATTTTCGTCACGATAGTACTGGGAATTGGAGGACACCCATACCGAGCGGCCATTGCGATGGCGCAAATGTGATTCGAAACTGCGCACCACACCGCCGGCTTCATTCAATTTAGCCACAAACTGATTGCGCTCGTCTGGATGCATATAGAGACTGGCCAGTGGAAGACCAATCAGCTCTTCGGCACGGTAGCCAAGTAGCTGCTCCACTGAAGGGGAGATACGGGTGAGTATCCCGTTAGCATCGGTGCGGTAGTAGGTATCGAGAAGATTGTTGAGGATCAGGCTGAGATCGCGCTCGGAAGTGCGCAACTGCTCCTCCACCTCTTTCATAGCGGTAATGTCGACCAGAATGCCGTCGAGATGAGTTACCTCGTCGTCGAGATTACGCAATGGAGTGATGTAGTTATAGAGCCAGCGCACCTTTCCTGTAGCGGTGATGACCCGGTAGCTCTGCACCCAGCCATCCGCATTACTACGGATATGTGCGTCCACTTCCGAGGAGACACGTGCCATATCTTCGGGGTGGATAATAATGGCAAAAGGCGCACTGCCTTCCATCAATTCGTCGGCGCTGTAACCGAGTTGATGAATGTTGGGAGAGATGCTCATCACCGGCCAGCCGGGAGCATTGCGACAACGCACGCTATACACCGGACTGCCAAGGAGTGTCTTCTGTTCGCGGGCAAGTGCCGCTTCCGCGCCCTGCCAGTGAGTGACATCAAGAAAAAAGTTGAGAACACGACTTGGATCACCCGGAATAAGCGGACGCATCCAGAAATGAAGATGGCGCAGTTCACCGCTAAAGGTCTGCAACGTAATGTCACCATTGATGGCCAGTTCACCGTCCGCCATCCGTGCCACCACTTGACGAACGGCGGGCAGGCTTTCATCAATGAAACAATTATGGAAATGTTCGCGAAATGCATTGAAGTCCGGCACACCGATCAATTCGAGCAGTGCCGGGTTAGCGTCAATCAGTTGTATCCTGGATAAAATATCGACGGACAGTTGGGGATTTTGCGCAAACTGTGATTCCACCTGCTCGCCCGAGCCAATGCCGTATTCCGCCAGCGCCTGATACACGCCGCTCAGGTCTTCGATATAGGAAGGCACCGGGCTGCCCAGGAACAGCGTGGCATGACAACGCGTGTCACTCATCAAGCCCGTCACGATCCATTGCGGCGGCTGGCCCGGAATCGCGGTCTCCGTCACCTTCACATTCAGCGTGATGGGTAGTGTCTCGGGAGAGATAAGCTGTAACAGTTGCGGATTTGCAGAAGGAGTAATGCCCACCGGCAAACGCCATCGGTGTCGCCCCTCCCCTGCCAACTGATCGCGGCGGCAGCCGAGCAGACTGCAAGCCCGGGCATTGGCATCCATGATGGCCGAAGTGGTCGCATCGACCAGAAACAGGGGCTGATCTTCAGCCTCGAAAAACATGTGCGCAAGCTGCGCGATAGAAGTGACTGTCATTTTGGCGGCTCCGTGGCCAAGCTCTTTTCCCGAATTTCATCCCGGCCATCCTGGCTCGTTCAGCAGAACATCCTGACTATCTCCAAACCGATGCTCTCCCCTGGAAGGGAGTAAAACCTTACAACAAAGCGGTATAAATAAGAACTGCAACCTCACAAACTTCGAGCAATGCGCCCGCCGTGTCGCCCGTCGTGCCCCCGAGCCGCGCAAGAAGCACATAACGAAACAGCAGAAACACCCCCAGCATAACGAACAGCATTGCCACGGAAATTCCAGGGATCAGGACTAGCCCCACAGACACGGCCACGACGATAACCCAAGCTACAGTTCGAGGCAGCTCTCTGGAAAGAGTCTCACCCAGCCCACCGGGACGTACATAGGGTGTGGTCAGAAGCAGCAATAATAAAAAGGTCCGACCGAGTAGCGGTGCCACCAGCAATACATAAGTAGCTTGGCCGGCGATCTGCTCCAGTGCCGCGACTTTGAGCAACAATACCAGCAACAACGCCGTCACCCCCATCGGTCCGCAATAGGGGTCTTTCATAATCGTCAGGGTGCGTTCCCGATCGCCATGACCGCCTATCCAGCCATCAGCCATATCAGCCAGCCCATCCAGATGGAGCGCACCGGTGATCACCACCCAGGTGGCCACGAGAAGTGCTGCACGTAGCAGCGGTGCTGCCCCTTGCAGTAAGTGCTCAATGCCATACAGCAGCGATCCAATCAACAGACCCACCAATGGGTAAAACAGCATCGAGCGTCCGATGTCTCGAGGTTCAAGATGAGGATGTGACGGTAGTGGAATACGCGTCAGAAATTGCAGCGCGATTAACAGCGGCTTAACCATCATGACAGCCGGCCATTGTGGAAGATGAGCCGCGGCAAAGCATCATCGCCAGCGCCATCGATCTGAATGCGCGAGATCGATGCATTGTCCACCTGGATACGAAACAACCGATCAAGCGGCATGTCGAGCACATGGCGAAGCACCATACGTATCTGGCCCGCATGGCCGACGATGAGCAGATGTTTACCCGCATGTTGTTGGAGGAGATCGTTCCAGGCCGCCACAATGCGATCGCGAAATGCCTGCAATGACTCTGCACCCGGCGGTGTGTGGTTGAGCGGATCGCTCCAGAAATGTGCCAGCAACTTGTCATCTTGCGCCAACAGTTCCGTGGCGGTCTTTCCCTCCCACGCACCAAAGCCGATCTCCTTTAAACGCGGCGCCACCAGCAACGGGCGCTGGTGGCGCTGCGCCAGTTCTTCAGCAAACGCACTGCAACGGCTCAATGGCGAAGTGATGATCACATCCCACGGACAGAGATCACCCACTGCCTCCCGCATCTGGGACCATCCTTTTTCGCTCAACGGGTCGTCGATCTGTCCGCGATATTTTCTGCCACCCACCGGTTCACCGTGGCGGATCATGTCGATGGTCGTGGTAATCAAGTTGTTCATTCCGATTGTTCTCAGAGGAAGCTAACGCAGGATATTCCCACACAGGACACACACGACAAGGCGGACAGCCAGATTTCCTTCGTGGAAATATTCCAAATTATCAATGCTGATAACCGGTCATCATGCGTTCCCCTCCGACACCCCGGCCTCTGCGAACGTCGCCATGCCATTGTGCAGATCGCAGGCGAGGCGCAGCAGCGGCACGGTGGCGGCGGCACCGCTTCCTTCGCCGAGGCGCATGCCGAGGTCAAGCAGCGGGCGCATGCCAAGCGCCTCAACAACGAGACGATGGCCTGGTTCGGCGGAGGCGTGGGAGAGCATCAGCCAGGGGATAATGGAGGGGTTGATGCGTATAGCCGCAAGTGCCGCAGTGGAGGTGATGAAGCCGTCGACCAGTACCGGCAGACGTGCCTGAGCTGCAGCGATGTAAGCACCCGCCAGCGCGGCGATCTCGAAACCGCCGAGGCGGCGCAGTATTTCGCAGGGATCATTGAAGTGATCACGATGCAGCGCCAGGGCCCGGCCGATCACCTCGGCCTTGTGATGCACTCCGGCGGCATCGAGGCCAGTACCCGGGCCGCTCAATTCAACAGGTTGACGTGTGAGATAGGCACAGGCAAGCGCACTGGCCGCGGTGGTGTTGGCGATCCCCATCTCGCCGCCGATAAACAGTTGTGCCCCCTTCGCGATGGCGCGCATGATGGCCTGGCGGCCGGCATCCAGTGCAATGGCGAGTTGCTCATGACTCATCGCGGCCTCCGTACAGAAGTTGGTCGTGCCGCAGCCGGCTCGTTGCACAACCACGCCAGGTAACGCTCCCACCTCCCGTACCGCACCGGTATCGACCACTTCGAGATGTGCGCCGAGCGAACGGGAGAGCACACTGATTGCTGCACCGCCGCGCGAAAAATTCTTGATCATCTCCACTGTCACGGCCTGAGGAAAGGCCGAAACCCCCTCCGCGGCCACGCCATGATCGGCAGCGAAAACGGTAACCGCGATCCGCTCCAGTGACGGCCGCTCACACCCTTGCAGTGTAGCCAGATGGATCGCTGCCTCTTCAAGACGGCCCAGGGAACCGGGCGGTTTGGTGAGTTGCATCTGACGCGCGCGCGCGGCACCTGCGTAATGCTCATCAGGACGTGCAGCGGCTTGCGTCATCCAGGCGGTGGAGCTCATGAGGATCCTTTGAGTATCAAGGGCAGTCCGGCGGCAACGAAAGTAACGCGCTCGCAGCAGGCCGCCAGTTGTTGATGGAGCCGACCCGCCTCGTCGGCGAAACGGCGTGACAGTTCGCCGAGAGGGACGATGCCGAGCCCCACCTCGTTACTCACCAGCACGATCTGACCCGGCAAGGCAGGAAGAAGTTCAAGCAGAGCCGTACGCTCCTGTTCGAACAACGAGAGCTCTTCCGCCAGCAACAAATTAGTGAGCCAGAGTGTCAGACAATCGACGATTACACAGTGGTTCTCTGCGGCACTGCTCTGCAGTGCCGCTGCCAAATGCAGTGGTTCCTCGATGATGAACCACGTATCAGGACGGCGCTGGCGATGATGGGCGATGCGTGCTGCCATTTCTGCATCGCCCGTAGTGGCGGTGGCGATATAGAAAACCTGTTGGTCGCTTTCGCGTGCCCGCTGTTCTGCCAGCGCGCTCTTGCCGGAGCGAACACCGCCGAGGATCAATTCGCGCATTGGCTGACGGCCAGTGTCATCGTGACGGGAAGGATCATGTTTCTGTTGTGAACGATCTATGCGATCACGTGCTCCAGCCGCCCAGGGTGAGCAAGGCGAGGAAGGAAAGGAGAACCAGCACCATGCGGCGTACCAGCGCCATCGTTTCAGTGATGCGCGCGGTTTCGCGCTCGGGCGAAACTTCCTTTTCAGAGTCCTCGTCCTCCATCTGACTGAGGGCCCCCAGACCGCTGGCCAGTAATACACCACGGTTATAATCGGGCCATTTGCAGGCATCATCGCGCCAGCCGTGCACGGCCTCGACAAAATTACCACTCAACGCATAGCCGATGGCACACAGACGTGCGGGTACCCAGTCGAGCACTTTCATCAGACGCTGGGCAGCCTCGGCGAACTCCCCGCTCTTCTTCGATTCAGTGCGATGCAATAACGCGGCAAGACGATAGAGCATCGCACCAAAGGGACCGAGCAGGGCAAACCAGAAAAATACGGCGATGAGCCGGCCATTGGCCTCGACCAGGATATTTTCCACCAGGGTCCGTGTCAGCACACGGGAGTTGGATGGAATATCGCTACCGAGCAATGCCGAGGCATGCCAGAGCGCCGACTCCTCATCGTCACGCTCACGTGCCTCAATGAATGCTTCAACCTCCGCCTCCAAATCCTTCGGCCCGATGCAATAGAGCAACACCATGACGCCAGCAAGAAAAGAGAGCGGCATCCAGAAGCCATCCAGCAGATGGAACAGCAAGGCGATAAGCAGCAGCGGAGGCAACAACAGCGCCACCACACCCCCGCCCCCTTGCCAAGGGGCGTCTTCTGGCAGCCGGTGTCGAATCCAGACAGACCAAACGGTAAACCAACGGAAGTTGCGCAGCCCATCCAGCGCACCGAGCAGACGTTCGAAGGTAAGAGAGAGAAGGATTGCGATCAGAGCCATGGGCGTAGTGTCGTTTTTGGCGTCTAAAGATGCAAGCCACTACGAATTCATACCATTCTGTGGATCCGCATGAACAGTGGACTGGAAAACGGCCTGGAGTGGGTAAATAGACGGAATAATCAGCACGATTGGCGTCGTTCACGCCAAACGCGATGGTCCACCTTCGAGCAGCGCATAGAACTCCCCCCACTGAAAAAAAGGACCAGGATCGGTTTTGCGACCCGGGGCGATGTCACTGTGGCCAGCGATGCGACTGGCGCTGAGGGTGGGATAGGCATGCACCAAGGCATCGATGACGCGGGCAAGCTGATGGTATTGCACCGCCTCGTACGGCGACTCATCGGTTCCCTCCAGTTCTATGCCAATGGAGAAGTCATTGCAGCGTTCGCGCCCCGCGTAACTCGATTTGCCGGCATGCCAGGCGCGTTTGGTGAACGGCACATACTGGACCACTTCGCCATCGCGCCGGATCAGCAGATGGGACGAGACTTGCAACTGATGTATCTCCGCAAAATAGGGATGCGCAGCAGGATCGAGGGTGTTGGTAAAAAGAGCGTCGATCCATGGTCCGCCGAATTGGCCTGGCGGCAGTGTGATGCCGTGGATGACGATTAACTCAGGCACGCTGCCCTCGGGTCGCTCATCCCAGTTGGAAGAACTCACCTGGCGCGCGTCAATGAGCAGGCCTGTAGCGGTATCGATCATCATGGTGCCTCCTGAGCGGGCTCAGCGAGTGCTGCATCGATGGCCGCGCGCAAGCGGATCGGCTGAGCCTCGCCGAGCAGTTCGCAATGGTAGCTGCCGTCACGAAACAGGAACATGGCCGGCAGGTGAAAGACATCAAACTCACGGGTCAGCGCCATATCCTCGCCGGCGTCCACTTCGAACAGATTGAGGTCAGCGAACAGCTCACCACTCCCTTCGAGCACGGCTTTGACTCGGCGGCATGCGCCGCAAGCCGGTCCGGTGAAGATGACGAGTGAATCGCCGTGGGTCTCGGCCATCGTAGGGTGAAAGGAG
>Ga0316628_100002087_pt1 | contig 14599 bp, 15 predicted proteins | sample OWC_Aug_M2_C1_D5_FD_207648 | JGI IMG/M metagenome (GOLD analysis project Ga0316628, IMG submission 207648) | Wetland soil microbial communities from Old Woman Creek delta, Ohio, United States - OWC_Aug_M2_C1_D5_C | ecosystem: Environmental > Terrestrial > Soil > Wetlands | place: USA: Ohio... | reverse complement strand
GTCGACGTGATCCTGGTGCTGCTGGTGGTGTTCAGGATCACCGCGCCGCTGCAGACCGCCGGCGTCCCGGTCGACCTGCCGAAGACCTCGGCGGCCCAACTCGCCGGGCCGGACGAGCCGTTGGTCGTCTCGGTCGACAAGAACGGCAAGGTATATCTCCAGGACACCGAGATCGCCGACGACGCGCTCGGCGCGCGGCTCGAGGCCATCACCAACAACCGCAAGGATGCGCGCATCTTCGTGCGCGGCGACCGCTCCCTCGCCTACGGTCGCATCATGGAGGTGATGGGCATCGTCAACAGCGCGGGGTTCACCAAGGTCGCGCTCGTCGCCGAGATCCCGGGCGAGACGCCCAAGCCGACGCGGCCCCGGAGGTGAGCGGTGGAGCTGCGCGCGACGCTCGCATCTGCCGGTTTGCACTTGGTCGTGGTCGTGCTGGCCTTCATTGGCTTGCCGGAGCTGTTCCGCCCGCATCATATCGAGGACCAGGTGGTGAACGTGGAGGTGGTCTCGCTCCAGGACGCCTCGCCCAAGACCACGGCCGAGCCGCCGAAGGAGGCGCCGAAGCCGCCGCCTCCGCCCGAGCCACCCAAGGCTGCAGCTCCACCACCTCCGCCGCCTCCCCCGCCCCCTCCCGAGCCGGTCAAGCAACCGGAACCGCCGGCCCCGCCGCCGCCCAAGCCGGAGCCGATCAAGCAGCCCGAGCCGCCGAAGCCGAAGCCGCCGGAGCCGCAGCAGGTACAAAAGCCGGTGCCGCCGACCCCCAAGCCCAAGCCGGCGCCGCCGCCCGATCAACTCGCCACCCTGCTCAAGAACCTCAAGAAGGAGAAGGCGCAGGTCCAGCAGCAGGAGAAGCAGCAGGTGGCGAAGGCCGTGCCGCAGCCGGCGCCCGCCCCCGCGCCGCAGGTCTCGACGATCGATCAGCGGCGCGACGCGGCGACGCTCGCGGCCATGGTGTCGCAACAGATCACGCCGTGCTGGAACGTGCCCGCCGGCGCGCGCGATGCGCGCGATATGAGGGTGGGTATCCGCATCACGCTGAATCCGGACGGCAGCTTGCGCGGCATCCCCATCATTCAGGATCAGGGGCGCATGGGATCGGATGAGGTGTTTCGGGCGTTTGGCGAAAGCGCGATCCGCGCGCTGCAGCAGTGCTCACCGCTCAGGCTGCCCAACGACAAATACGCCATGTGGCAGGATATGATCGTCAACTTCGATCCCAAGCAGCTGGTGGGACCATGAGAAAAACAATCCTCAGCCTCGCGCTCGTGCTCCCCGCGCTGATCGCACCGCGCGCCCAGGCTCAGCTCCAGGTCGACATCAACCGCGGCCACATGGAGCCTATGCCGATCGCGATCCCTGACTTCTGGGGCAACGCGCCGGCCGGCAAGACGGCGGGCGCGCAGATCGCCGGCGTGATCGCCGCCGACCTCGAGCGCTCGGGCCTGTTCAAGCCGGTCGACAAGCGCGCCTTCATCGATCCCGAGGGCCAGACGCGCGCCGCCGCGCAGGGCGCGCAGCCGCGCTTCGCCGATTGGCGCGCCATCAACGCCCAGGCGCTCGTCACCGGCTCGTCGGAGCCCGGCGAAGACGGGCGCCTGCGTGTCGAATTCCGCCTATGGGATGTGTTCGGCGGCACGCAGATGGTCGGGTTCCGCTACGACACCCCGCCCAACAACTGGCGCCGCGTCGCGCACATCGTTGCCGACGCGATCTACAAGCGCATCACCGGCGAGGACGGGTATTTCGACACGCGCATCGTCTATGTCGCGGAGTCGGGTCCCGCGAACGCGCGCGTGAAACGTCTCGCCATCATGGACCAGGACGGTGCCAACCATCAGTTCCTGACCGACGGCAAATCGCTGGTCCTGACCCCGCGGTTCTCGCCGACGGCGCAGGAAATCACCTACATGGCTTATGTGAACGGCACGCCGCGCGTGCTGCTCTACAACATCGACACGGGCCAGCAGGAGGTGATCGGCGATTTCCCCGGCATGACCTTTGCGCCGCGCTTCTCGCCCGATGGCAACAAGGTGATCATGTCGATGGCCGAAGGCGGCAAGACCGACATCTACACGATGGATCTGCGCACGCGGCGCAAGGCGCGGCTCACCAATTCGCCGGCGATCGACACCTCGCCGTCCTACTCGCCCGACGGGCGGCGCGTCGTGATGAACTCCGACCGCGGCGGCACGCAGCAGCTCTACGTTATGAGCGCCGACGGCGGCGACGTGCGCCGCATCTCCTTCGGCGACGGGCGGTACGCGACGCCGGTGTGGTCGCCGCGCGGCGATCTGATCGCGTTCACCAAGATCGCAGGCGGGCGATTCCAGATCGGCGTCATGCGCCCCGACGGATCGGGCGAGCGCATCCTGACCGAGGACTTCCTGGTCGAAGGTCCGACCTGGGCGCCCAACGGTCGCGTCCTGATGTTTTTCAGACAAACCCCCTCCGACCGATCGGGTCGGTCGGAGTCGAAGCTCTACACGATCGATCTCACGGGTTATAACGAGCGACAGGTAATTACTCCGCTCGATGGATCGGACCCGGCGTGGTCGCCGTTAAAGCAGTGACACCGCGACGCATTTAAAGTACATCGCGTTAGTAGGTATTTTTGTGTTGGGCCGCGTCTCGACCCTGGTGGAAAGGGCCGGCCTTGGGTACAACGGTAAACGGCGTCGTTTGGCGCGCGGGGTTGGCCCCGGCGGCGCGGGCGCCAAGGATTGGGGGAAGATGATGCGCACGAAGTTCCTGGCCTTGCTTGGGGTTTTGCTCCTAGTTGGGGCCTGCGAGTCCACGCCGTCCGACACTGGCAACACCAGCGGCACGACCGGCGCCCAGACGGGCCAGGGCGGCGGCGTCGGGTCCGGCCAGGTCGGCGTTGCGCGCCCGGGCTCGGCGGAAGACTTCCAGCAGAACGTGGGCGACCGCGTGTACTTTGCCACCGACAAATCGGATCTGTCGGCGGAGGCGCGCGCCACCTTGCAGAAGCAGGCGGTGTGGCTGCGGCGCTACCCGAACGTGACGATCACGGTCGAGGGCCATTGCGATGAACGCGGCACGCGCGAATACAACCTCGCGCTGGGCGAGCGGCGTGCGAATGCGGCGCGCGAGTACCTGCGTGCCCTCGGCGTCGAGCCGACGCGCATGAAGACGATTTCGTACGGCAAGGAGCGTCCGGTTGCGCTCGGCTCGAACGAGGACGCGTGGAAGCAGAACCGGCGTGCGGTCTCCGTCGTTTCCGGCGGGCCGTCGGTCGCTGCGAACTAGCCACAATTCGGCCGTCATCGGGCGCGAGGGTCGCGCCATGAACCGGATGAGACCGTTGCACACGTCAGGCGCCATCGCGATCGCGGTGGCGCTTGGCGTTTGCGCGCCAACGCCGACACTCGCGCAGTCGCGCGATTTCTCCGAGCTGTCGTCGCGCCTCGATCGGCTGCAACGCGATGTCGACACGCTGAGCCGCACCGTCTATCAGGGCCGCACGCCGCCGCCGGCCGGCGCGGGCGGTGCGCTGCCGGCCGACACGCGCTTCCAGGCCGACATGCAGGTGCGCCTCGACCAGATCGAGAGCCAGATCGGCGCGCTCAACGGGCGGGCGGAGGAGCTCGAGCATCAAATCGGGCTGATGCGCGGTCGGCTCGACAAGCTCAACGCCGACGCGCAATCGCGCCCGTCGTCGACCGCGTCCGCGAATGCCGCCGCCGCGGCCCCGCCGCTCACGGCGCCGCCGCAGGCGGAGAGCGGAGCGACCGCATCGGCGGCGCCGACCGTTGCCGCCGAGGAAGGCTCTGGTAGCGCGGGCCCAGGCTTGGGTGCGCCGCCGCGCTCGCTCGGCACGATCCCGTCGGGAGCGGTCCCTCCGGGTCCACCGCCGGACGCCCCGCCCGCCGCCGCGGCCCAGCCGGGCGCAATCCAGCCGGCGGCCGCGCCCGCGACGCAGGTCGCGTCTCTGCCGCCGGGCACGCCCCAGCAGCAATATGAATACGCGACCTCGTTCCTTGCCAAGCAGGACTACGCTTCGGCGGAAAATGCGCTCAAGGCCTTCGTCGCCGCGCACCCGAAGGACGCGCTCGCCGGCTCGGCGCAGTTCTGGCTCGGCGAGACGCATTTCGTGCGCAAGGATTATCAGAACGCCGCCTTCGCCTATGCCGAAGGCATCGAGAAATTTCCCACCGGCACGAAGGCGCCGGATTCCCTCCTGAAGCTCGGCATGTCGCTCGCGCGGCTCAACAAGATCGACCAGGCCTGCACCGCGCTGTCGCGTCTTAAGACTAACTTCCCCAACGCGAGTGATGTGGTGAAGCGCCGCGGCGCCGCCGAGGCCACGCGGATCAAGTGCAAATCGTAAGCGCGGCGGATTTCTCCCGCCGCATGCGCGCGCTCGGGCCGTTCGAGGCGCGGCCGCATCTCGCGGTCGCGGTGTCGGGGGGCGCGGATTCGATGGCGCTTCTGTTGCTCGCCCATCGCTGGGCGCGCGCCGGCCACGGAAAAGTCACTGCGCTCACGGTCGATCACGGTTTGCGCATGGGTTCGGCGGCGGAGGCGCGCCAAGTCGCGCGCTGGTGCCGTGCCCGCGGCATCGCTCATGTCACCCTGCGCTGGGCGGGCGCGAAGCCTGCCACGGGTATCCAGGCGGCGGCGCGCGCCGCACGCTATCGCATACTCGAGGACTGGTGCGCGCGCCGTTGCGTGCTGCATCTGCTGGTCGCCCATCATGCCGACGACCAGGCGGAGACCGTGGCCTTGCGGCGCGAGCGCGGCTCGGGGGCCGACGGGCTGGCGGGGATGTCTGCGATCGTCGAAACCCCACGGCTGCGGATTTTGCGCCCGTTGCTTGGTGTGCCCAAGGCACGGCTCGCCGCCACCTTGCGCCGCGCCGGGCAAGGCTGGATTGAGGACCCGTCCAACCGAGACGCGAAGTTCGCCCGCGCGCGCTTGCGTGCCGGACCCGGCCGGCGCGCCAAGCCCCAGCCGGGCCGCGCCGCGCGCGAGGGCAAGGTAGCGGCAATCCTCGCCTCGGCCTGGGTGCATCCGGTGGGCTGGGCCGAGGCCGACGCCACCGCCATCGCCGCCGCCGGGGTGGACCTCGGCCGTCGTGCGCTCTCGCGATTGCTGATGTGCGTGGGCGGCACGTCCTATCCGCCGGCGACGGAAAAGCTCGATCGGCTGTTTGCGGCGCTTACCGAAGGGCGGCTGACAGCGGCGCGCACGCTGGCGTTTTGCCGGATCAGCGAACGATCGGGTCGCCTCGTCGTCGAGCGCGAGCTCGGCCGTGCCAACCCCGCGCGTAGCGTGGTGCAACCCTTGGTGCCTGCGCGATTTTCCGCGGTTTAAGGCTTGGTTTAGTGGTCTCGGCTAATTATCTTAAGCAACAAGGCTCGGACCCGAGGGGAGAAGCGTGAACAATTTCGGCAAGAACATTGCGTTGTGGACGATTATCGTCCTGCTTCTGTTCGCGCTGTTCCAGCTGTTCCAGGCCCCTTCCAGCCGTACCGCCCAGGTGGGCATCCCTTTCTCGGATTTCCTAGCTGAAGTCGAGAACGGCCAGGTTCGCGAAGTCACCATCAAGGGCGACAATCTTTCGGGCTTCTACGGCGATGGACGCGCCTTTCGCACCTACATGCCGAACGATCCGCAGCTTGTTGAGCGTCTGCACAAGAAGGGCGTGACTATCAAGGCTGTGCCGGCTGACGACGGCTCGCCGTCGCTGTTCCAGATCCTGATCTCCTGGTTCCCCATGCTGCTTCTGATCGGCGTGTGGATCTTCTTCATGCGCCAGATGCAGTCGGGCGGCGGCAAGGCGATGGGCTTCGGCAAATCGCGCGCGCGCTTGCTGACGGAGCGCACCGGCCGCGTCACCTTCGAGGACGTCGCCGGCATCGACGAGGCCAAGCAGGAGCTTGAGGAAGTCGTCGAGTTCCTGCGTGACCCGCAGAAGTTCCAGCGTCTCGGCGGGAAGATTCCGAAGGGCGTGCTGCTGGTCGGCCCACCGGGCACCGGCAAGACCCTGCTCGCCCGCGCCATCGCGGGTGAGGCGAACGTGCCGTTCTTCACGATTTCCGGCTCGGACTTCGTGGAGATGTTCGTCGGCGTCGGCGCGTCGCGCGTGCGCGATATGTTCGACCAGGGCAAGAAGAACGCGCCCTGCATCATTTTCATCGACGAAATCGACGCGGTCGGCCGCCATCGCGGCGCCGGCCTCGGCGGCGGCAACGACGAGCGCGAGCAGACGCTGAACCAGCTCCTGGTCGAGATGGACGGGTTCGAGGCGAACGAGGGCGTGATCCTGATCGCCGCCACCAACCGGCCCGACGTGCTCGATCCCGCGCTGTTGCGCCCGGGCCGGTTCGACCGCCAAGTCGTGGTGCCGAACCCCGACATCCTGGGCCGCGAGAAGATCCTGAAAGTTCACATGCGCAAGCTGCCGGTCGGGCCGGATGCGGATGCGCGCGTCATCGCGCGCGGCACGCCCGGCTTCTCCGGCGCCGATCTCGCCAACCTGGTCAACGAGGCGGCGCTGCTTGCCGCGCGCAAGAACAAGCGCCTCGTCACCATGCGCGATTTCGAAGAGGCGAAGGACAAGGTGCTGATGGGCGCCGAGCGCCGCTCCATGGTGATGACCGAGGAGGAGAAGACCCTCACGGCGTACCACGAGGCCGGCCACGCGCTGGTCGGGCTGCACGTGCCGAAGCACGACCCACTGCACAAGGTCACCATCATCCCACGCGGCCGCGCGCTGGGCCTCACCATGTCGCTGCCGGAGCGCGACCGCTACGGCTTCTCCAAAGTCGAGATCGAAAGCCGCATCGCCATGATGTTCGGCGGACGCGTCGCGGAAGAGCTGGTGTTCGGGCCCGAGAACGTGACCACGGGCGCGGGCGACGACATCCGCCAGGCGACCGGCTGGGCACGCCGCATGGTCACCGAGTTCGGCTTCTCCGAAAAGCTCGGACCGCTGCGCTATGCCGAGAATGAGGAAGAGGTTTTCCTCGGCCACTCGGTGACGCAGCGCAAGAACGTGTCCGATGCCACCGCGCGCATCATCGATGAAGAGATCCGCCAGATCGTCGAGGCCGGCGAGACGACCGCGCGCCGCATCCTGACCGAGCATCGCGACGACCTCGAGCGGCTTGCCAAGGCGCTGCTCGAGCACGAGACGCTGTCGGGCGACGAGGTCGCGGCTGTGTTGCGCGGCGAGACCATCGTCAAGCCTGAGGACACGACACCCGAGCCGCCACCGGCCGCGCAGGCGAAGCCGAAATCCTCGGTGCCGCTTTCGGGCAGCGCGGGCAAGAAGCCCGGCGGCTTCGAGCCCGAGCCCCAGCCGGGGACCTGACGCTCTTCCTCGCTGGCGAGGGCCGTTCGAGGCGACATGCTCACCTTCGCCGGCATCCCGATCTCGTGCCCGCTCGTGATGGGCATCGTCAACGCGACGCCCGACTCCTTCCACGTCCGCCATCCCGATCCGGGCACCGCCATCGCGCATGCCGAGGCGCTGATCGCCGCGGGCGCGGACATCATCGACATCGGCGGGGAATCGACCCGGCCGGGTTCCGCGCCGGTGGGCTGGGATGAGGAGCTCGCGCGCATCCTCCCTGTGCTCAAGGGGCTGCGCGGCGCGCGCGTGCCGATCTCGGTCGACACCTCCAAGCTCGCCGTCATGCGCGCCGCACTCGACGAGGGCGCGGCGATCGTCAACGACGTGACGGCGCTTGCCGCGCCCGGCGCGGTGGAGCTGGTTGCCGCGCGCGGCGCCTCGGCGGTGCTCATGCATATGCAGGGCGAGCCCGCGACGATGAACCTGGCGCCTGCCTACGACGACGTGGTGCGCGAGGTCCACGAATTCCTGTCGGCGCGGGTCATGGTCTGCCTTGCCGCCGGCATTTCGCTTGACCGGCTCGCGGTCGATCCCGGCATCGGCTTCGGCAAGACCAAGGCGCAGAATACGGCTGTGCTCGGGGCGGTCCCCCAGTTCCGCGCGCTGGGCTGCGCGGTCATGATCGGCGTCTCGGGCAAGATGGCGGATCACATCGCCCTCGGCGTCGCCTCCGGCGCCGACATCCTGCGGGTCCACGATGTGGCCGCGACCCGTGCGGCGCTGGCGGCGGTGACCAAAGTCACCTTGTGACGACTGTCACGGTTTCGGGTCAGCCCGCCTGACCTACGGGTTGTGCTATATATGGCGGTAGAGGTTGGTATGACGCGCAAGCTATTCGGCACTGACGGAATTCGCGGCACTGCGAATGCCGGCGCGATGACGGCGGAGATGGCGCTTCGGGTCGGCATGGCGGCCGGCAAGCGCTTCACCCGTGGCGACCACCGCCACGTCGTCGTGATCGGCAAGGATACGCGGCTCTCGGGCTACATGCTGGAGCCGGCACTCGCCGCCGGGTTCATCTCGGTCGGCATGGACGTGACCTTCGTCGGGCCGATGCCGACGCCCGCCGTGGCGCTGCTCACGCGATCCCTGCGTGCCGATCTCGGCGTGATGATCTCCGCCTCGCACAACCCGTATGAGGACAACGGTATCAAGCTGTTCGGTCCCGACGGGTACAAGCTGTCGGACGACGATGAGGCAGAGATCGAACGCATGATCGAGGCCGGCACCGACGGAGCGCTCGCGCCCTCCGCCAAGCTCGGCCGCGCGCGCCGGCTCGACGACGTCGAGGGGCGCTACATCGAATTCGCCAAGAACACCTTCCCGAAAGGGCTGCGCCTCGACGGATTGAAGGTGGTGATCGACTGCGCCAACGGCGGCGCCTACAAGGTCGCGCCCGCGGCGCTGTGGGAGCTCGGTGCCGACGTGGTGCGCCTCGGCGTGTTGCCCGACGGGTTCAACATTAACAAGGGCTGCGGCTCGACCGACACATCCGCGATGTGCGCGGCCGTGGTCACCCACGGCGCCGATATCGGTATCGCACTCGACGGCGACGCGGACCGCGTGCTGATCGCCGACGAACACGGCGCGCTGCTGGATGGCGACCAGCTCATGGCGATGGTGGCGGAGAACTGGCACCGCGCCGGGCGGCTTCAGGGCGGCGGCATCGTCGCCACGGTGATGTCGAATCTCGGGCTCGAAAAGCACCTCGCGCGCTCCGGCCTCAAGCTCGAGCGGACCCAGGTCGGCGACCGCTACGTGGTGGAGCGCATGCGCGCCGGCGGGTTCAATGTTGGCGGCGAGCAATCGGGCCACATCATCCTCGCCGACTACAACACCACCGGCGATGGGCTGATCGCCGCGTTGGAGGTGCTCGCCTGCGTGGTGCGCGCCGGCAAGCCGGTGTCTGAGGTCGGGCGCATGTTCCGCCCCTATCCGCAGCTTCTGCGCAACGTGCGCTTCAACGGCACCCAGCCGCTGGAAGATGCCTCGGTGAAGAAGATCATCGCCGCGGGCGAAACGCGCCTCGGCGGCGGCGGACGGCTCGTCATCCGCAAGTCGGGGACGGAGCCCTTGATCCGCGTGATGGCCGAGGGCGAGGACGAGGCGCTGGTCGGTCAGGTCGTCGCCGAGATCTGCGGCGCGATCGAGAAAGCCGCGGCGCGGTGAAAGGCCGCGTCCTCGTCGTCGCCGGCTCGGATTCGGGCGGCGGCGCCGGTATCCAGGCCGATATCAAGACCATCACCGCCCTCGCGGGCTATGCGGCGACCGCAATCACCGCGTTGACGGCGCAGGACACCCAGCGTGTCCATGCGGTCGTCGGCGTCGATCCGGATTTCATCCGCACCCAGATCCGCGTCGTCGCCGCCGACATCGGGGCGGACTGCGTCAAGACCGGCATGCTCCATTCCGCCGCCGTCGTCGAAGCCGTGTTCGAGGAGCTGGGCGAGGCGCTTCCCGGCGTGCCGGTGGTGGTCGATCCGGTGCTTGCCGCCAAGGGCGGCGCGGCGCTGTTGGAATCCGAGGCGCTCGCTACCTTGCGCGACGTGGCCCTGCCGCGCGCGGCGGTGCTCACGCCCAACGTGCCGGAGGCCGAGGCGCTGACCGGCTTCGCCATCGGCAATTTCGACGATATGGCGCGCGCGGCCGATGCGCTGCTCGCGCTCGGTCCCGCCGCGGTGCTGCTCAAGGGCGGGCATTTGCCGGGTGCGACGGTGCGCGACCTGCTCGTGACCGCGCGCGGCAAGAAGATTTTCGAGGCACCGCGCATCGACACAAAGCACACCCACGGCACGGGATGCACTTTGGCCTCGGCGATCGCGACCGGCATCGCGCAGGGCATGATGCTGGAAGATGCGGTCGCGCGCGCGCACGCTTATGTGCAGGCGGCGATCCGCTCGGCCCCCGGCTTGGGCAAAGGGCACGGTCCGCTCGACCACGCGCATACGGTCAAGCCGTAGCCGCGTCAACCCGCGCTACATGATTTCTAGAGCCGGGGTCTTGCCGGTGGCGAGCGTCGCCGCGACGACGGCGAGCGCCTGGGCGAGCCGGTCGCGCTCCAGCACCGCGTTGAGGCTGATGCGCACATGGCGCGCGCCGGCATCGCGCATCACCGCGAAGGCCTCGCCTTCGGCGATGCGGACGCCGCGGCGCAGCAACAGCGCGGCGAGATCCGCCGCCTGCGTGCCGTCGGGCAGGGCGAGCCAGAGATGCGGCGCGTCGGTCGGGTTGGCCGCGATGGGGCCGAGGATGTCGCGTGCGAGCTGCGCGCGCGCCGCGCGCTCCGAGCGGTGCCAGGCGATGAGCTCGTCGGCGGTGCCGTCCTCCATCCAGATCGTCGCGATCTCGGCATTGAGCGGCGCCGACATCCACGCCATCGCGCGCATGGTGACCAGGAAGGGATCGAGCGCGCCCTCGGGCACCAGCATGTAGCCGACGCGCAATCCCGGCGCGAGGGTCTTGGACACCGAGCCGGCGAGCCAGGTGCGCTCGGGCGCAAAGGCGGCGATCGGCGGCGGAATCGGATCGACGGTTTGAGCGGAGACGTCGTCCTCGATGATGCGTAGATCGTGCCGCTTCGCCACCGCGGCGATGGCGCGACGTCGTCGCTCCGACATCACCGAGCCGGTCGGATTCTGCATCGTCGGCACGGTGTAGAGCACCTGCGCGCCGGTGGCGCGGCAGGCCTCCTCGAGGGCGTCGGGCCGGAGCCCGTCGTCGTCGACGGCGACTCCGTGCATGCGCAGTCCAAGCGCGGCGGCAAGCGACTTGACGGGCGGGAAGGTCATCGCCTCGGACAGGATCGTCGCGCCCGGCTGCACGACGGTCGACAGCGCAACGGCGAGCGCGTGCTGCGCGCCGTAGGTGACGACAATGCGTGCCGGATCGGCGGTGAAACCCGGCCGCGACAGCCAGCGCGCTCCGGCTTCGCGATGCCGCGCCATGCCGGCGGGGCCGCCGTATTCGAGCAAGGTCGCGCCGGCGGTCTGCGGTAACTTCATGAGCGCGCGGTCGAGCGCCTTCTGGCGCAGGTCGCACATCGCGATGTTGGCGGACAGATCGGTGATGCCGTCGTCGGCGCCGACATTCAGCGCGAAGCGCTCCGCCGCCGTGGTGCGCTCGCGCACGTAAGTGCCGCTCCCGGTCTGGCCGCTCAGCAGCCCGCGGCGCTGCGCCTCGGCGTAGGAGCGCGTCACGGTGCCGACCGACACGCCGAGCCGGTAGGCGAGTTCGCGATGTGGCGGCAGCCGGTCGCCCGGCTTCAGGAGACCGCGACCAATGTCCTCGGCGATGGCATCCGTGATCGCCGTGGCCTTGGTTCCGTCCCGGCCCGAGAGTTCGGGGGTCCAATCCGCAAGTGTCATCGTGACAATGTATTTCTTGAATGGATACGATGTCAATTGTATCTAACCGTTCGCCAAGAACTTAACCAATATGGTGGCAATCATGCCAAATCGTATCGATACAATCTCTGGGTTCAGTTGCTTGGAATCCGCCGCGATCTCGGCCCTGCGCCAGGGGCTGCGTTTCCTCGACCGCGTCGCAACCGCGTTCCTCACCGCCCTGTATGAATCGCGCCGTCGTCAGGCTGAGCGTCACATGCTCGCCGGGCTCGACGACCGCATGCTCAAGGACCTTGGGCTCAATCGCTGCGACGTCGAGCTCGAGATCAGGAAGCGCTTCTGGCAGGAGTAGGTTCGCCAGCGTGCGCATCCCGCTCTATCAGGTCGACGCCTTCGCCTCGTCGGTGTTCCGCGGCAACCCGGCGGCAATCTGTCCGCTCGAGTCCTGGCTGCCCGACGCGACGCTGCAGGCGATCGCCGCCGAGAACAACTTGCCGGAGACCGCATTCTTCGTGCGCGAAGGCGACGGCTATCGCCTGCGCTGGTTCACCCCGACGGTGGAGGTGGAGCTGTGCGGCCACGCCACGCTGGCGTCGGGGTTCGTGGTGCTGGAGGCCGACGGCGCGGTGACATTCGCGACGCGCTCCGGCGCGCTCATCGTCACGCGCCGCGGCGATGCGCTGACGCTCGATCTGCCGGCGCTGCCGGCGCTGCCGATGGCGCCGCCGCCGACGCTGATCGAAGGCCTTGGAATTGCGCCGCGCGAAACCCTGCGCGCGAGCAACTGGCTTTGCCTGCTTGACGACGAAGCCGCCGTGCGCGCGGTGAAGCCCGATTTCGCGACCCTCGCCACCCTGCACCCACATGGAGTCATCGTCACCGCGCGGGGAAACACGGTCGATTTCGTGTCGCGCTTCTTCGGCCCGTCCTTCGGCATTCCCGAGGATCCGGTGACCGGCTCGGCGCATTGCACCCTTACGCCCTATTGGTCGGCACGCCTCGGCAAGAAGACTCTCGCCGCGCAGCAGGTCTCGGCGCGAGGCGGCGAATTGACGTGTGAGGATCGCGGCGCGCGCGTCGCGCTCACCGGGCACTGCGCGCTCTACCTTAAGGGAGAGATCAGGGTTTGACTCGTCGCCGCTGGTCGGGATTCATGATTCCGAGCATGACGGTCTGATACGCATCCACCGCCTGCGGTCCGGCGTCGCGATAGGCGGCGGCTATGCGCTGGCGCTGCGGCTCGGACAGCATGCGCTCCATCTCGATGCCCTTGGGCGTGAGCTCGAGCAGGCGCTGGCGCCGGTCGCGAGGGCCGGGGTGCTGCACGATGAACCCTTCGCGCACGAGCTGGCCCAACACCCGCGACAGGCTCTGCTTGGTGATGCGCAGGATGCCGAGCAGCTCCGACACGGTGATGCGCGGATTGCGCCCGACGAAATAGATCACCCGATGATGCGCCCGGCCGAACCCGTAGGTGGCGAGGATCTCGTCCGGCTCGGCGGTGAAGTCGCGGTAGGCATAAAACAGAAGCTCCATGCCGCGGCGCAGCGCCTCCTCGTCGAGATCGGCCGGACGGGGGGCGGTTTTTATGTCAGCCATGTTGACATATATAGCCGTCGGTGCTACGCCGGGGCAACAAATTTCGGGGTAACGCCCATGATGAATTTCCACGATCAGGACGGGCAAATCTGGTTCGACGGCAGGCTGGTGCCGTGGCGGGACGCCAAGATCCACGTGCTCACCCATGGACTGCATTACGCCAGCGTCGTGTTCGAGGGCGAGCGCGTCTACGGCGGCGAGGTGTTCAAGCTCACCGAGCATTCGCAGCGCCTGATCGACTCGGGAAAGATCCTCGGCTTCGAGATTCCCTGGACCCTCGCCCAAATCGAAAAGGCGACCCGCGAAACCGTCGCCGCGATGGGCTTCGCCGACGCCTATGTGCGCCCGATCGCCTGGCGCGGTTCGGAGCAGCTCGGCGTCTCGGCGCAGCAGACCAAGATCCACCTCGCCATCGGCGTGTGGGAATGGCCGTCCTACTTTTCGCCCGAGGCTGCCAACAAGGGCATCCGTCTCGCCTGGGCCGACTGGCGGCGCCCGCCACCGTCAGCCGCCCCGGTGCATGCCAAGGCCGCCGGGCTCTACATGATCTGCACCCTGTCGAAGCACGCCGCTGAGGCGAAGGGCTTCGACGACGCGCTCATGCTCGACTGGCGCGGCCAGCTCGCCGAGTCGACCGGCGCAAATCTGTTCCTGGTGCAGAACGGCAAGATCCACACCCCGACGCCCGACTGCTTCCTCGACGGCATCACGCGGCGCAGCGTGATCGGGCTCGCCAAGGCGCGTCAGATCGAGGTGATCGAGCGTGCGCTGACGCCCGCCGAGCTCGACAACACCGACGAGATATTCGTCACCGGCACGGCGGCCGAGGTCACTCCGGTGGGCGAGATCGAGGGAAAGAAATTCAACGTCGGGCCGATCACCCGCGCGCTGCGCGAGGATTTCTCCAAGCTGGTGCGTCAGAAGGCGACCGCCTCCGCCGCCTAAGGTTGCTTGACACGTCATGCGCCCGGCCTTAGAAGGCCAGCGTCAGGCGCATAAAATGATGTTTTAAACATGATAACGGCGTCCCAGCTCCGGGCCGCCCGGGCGCTGGTCGGCATGGACCAGCGGACCCTGGCCGAGGCCGCCGGCCTTTCCGTGCCGACCATCCAGCGCATGGAGGCGAGCGAGGGGGTCATCCGCGGCAACGTCGATTCCCTGATGAAGCTGATCGCCGCACTCGACGTGGCCGGGGTGATGCTGATCGCCGACAATGCCGCAAGCGAATCCGGCGGCCGCGGCGTGCGGCTGAAAAAGAAATGATCCTCATCCTCCT
>Ga0316628_100002086_pt1 | contig 14602 bp, 10 predicted proteins | sample OWC_Aug_M2_C1_D5_FD_207648 | JGI IMG/M metagenome (GOLD analysis project Ga0316628, IMG submission 207648) | Wetland soil microbial communities from Old Woman Creek delta, Ohio, United States - OWC_Aug_M2_C1_D5_C | ecosystem: Environmental > Terrestrial > Soil > Wetlands | place: USA: Ohio... | reverse complement strand
CCACGCGACTCGTGCGCCGGGGCGGAGACTTCGACCGGTGCTGGGGGGATGAACGCCTCAGGCGCGGTCTCGGCCCGGGCGCTCTCGACCGCGCGCGCCGCGTCCTCGGCCATCCGCGACTGGGGGGCGGCCTCCATGATCGGTAGGGCCGGCTCGGCCTCGAGCGCGACCGGTACTGCCAACTCGATCGTCGGAGCGGGCATCGGCGCCGGGGCCGGCATGGCGGCAGCCATCGGCGCCGGAGCAGGCGCGGCCATCGGGCGCTGCACCGGCACGAAAGCCGGGTTCATCGTCGCGGCAGGGGTCGGGTTCGGCGCGGGTCGCGGCGTCGGCATCGGCCGCTGCGCCGGATTCTGCACCACGGTCAGCACCGGTTTCGGCGCCGCCACCTGCTCGGCATCGATGCCGGTGGCGACCACAGACACCCGCATGCGGCCTTCGAGGGCCGGATCGAGTGTCGAGCCGAAGATGATGTTGGCGTTGTCGTCGACCTCTTCGCCGATGCGGTTGGCCGCCTCGTCCACCTCATAAAGGGTGAGGTCGGGCCCGCCGGTGATGTTGATGAGCACGCCCTTGGCACCCTTCATCGAGACGTCGTCGAGCAACGGGTTGGAGATGGCGGCCTCGGCGGCCTCGCGGGCGCGGTTCTCGCCCTCGGCCTCGCCGGTGCCCATCATCGCCTTGCCCATCTCCGTCATCACGTTACGGATGTCGGCAAAGTCCAGGTTGATCAGCCCGGGCACGACCATCAGATCCGTCACCCCGCGCACGCCCGAATGCAGCACGTCATCCGCCATGGCGAAGGCGTCCGCGAAGGTCGTCTTCTCGTTGGCGATGCGGAAAAGGTTCTGGTTCGGGATGATGATCAGCGTATCGACGTACTGCTGCATCTCCGCGATGCCGGCCTCCGCCATTTTTGCGCGCTGACTGCCCTCGAACTGGAACGGCTTGGTGACGATGCCGACGGTCAGCACGCCCATCTCGCGCGCAGCGCGTGCGATCACGGGTGCGGCGCCGGTGCCGGTGCCGCCGCCCATGCCGGCGGCGATGAAGGCCATGTGCGAGCCCGCCAGATGCTGGCCAATCTCCTCCATCGCCTCCTCGGCGGCAGCGCGCCCGACGTCGGGGCGCGCGCCCGCACCGAGCCCGTGGGTGATGTTCACGCCGAGCTGGATCTTGCGCTCGGCGAGCGAGCCGGTCAGCGCCTGGGCGTCGGTATTCGCCACGACGAACTCCACGCCCTCGAGCTTGGCCCGGATCATGTTGTTGACGGCATTGCCGCCGGCCCCGCCGACGCCGATGACCGTGATACGCGGTCGCAACTGTTGCTCCGGTTGCGGGACGTTGAGAGTGATCGTCATGGTGCTATTCCCTCCACTCAGGATTGGTCGATTGGGTCAAAAGTTCTCGCGTAGCCAGTTACCGATCCGTGCCACGCGCGTGATCGGGCCTTCAGGAAGCTTGAGCGCACGCTCCTCGTCCGAGCCGTGCTTGCGCACGCCGTAGGCGAGAAGCCCGGCCGAGACGGAGAAAGCGGGGCCGGAGGTCGAGTCGGCGAGCCCGGCGATGCGCAAGGGTCGACCCATTCGCACCTGCTTGCCGAGGATGAGCGCGGCGAGCTCGCGCACGCCGTGAAGCTGCGAGGCGCCGCCCGTCAGAACCAGCCGGCGGCCGGCCTGCGCCGCGACGCCGGAATCATCGAGTTTTTTGCGCACCGCCTCGAAGGTCTCCTCGAGGCGCGGGGCGATGATGCCGACGAGCATTGAGCGCGGCACGTGGTTCGGGTGGTTGGCGTTGTCCTCGCCGATCAGCGGGACGTCGATCAGCTCGTGATCGTCCGACGGCGAGGCGACGCAGGCGCCGTAGAGCGTCTTCATCCTCTCGGCGTGCGGGCGCGAGGTCGACAGGCCCGACGCGATGTCGCGGGTCACATGCGCGCCGCCTATCGGCACGGACTCGGTATAGATGACGTTGCCGTCGTAGCAGACCGCGATGGTCGTGGTTCCGCCGCCCATGTCGACGAGCGTCACGCCCAAGTCCATCTCGTCCTCGACAAGACAGGCGAGCGCTGCGGCATAGGGCCCCGCCACCATCGCCTCGATGTCGAGATGGCAGCGCTCGACGCAGGTGGCGAGGTTGCGCAGCGCACCGGTACCGGCGCTGACCAGGTGCATGTTCACCGCCAGCTCGTCGCCGAACATGCCGCGCGGATCGCGGATGCCACGCGAGCCATCGATCGAATAGCCGACCGGGATGCAGTGAATCAGCGCGCGCTCGTCCGGCTCTCGGAAGGCGTAGCCGTGGTTTAGCACCTTGCGCAGGTCGGCCTCCTCGACCTCGCGTCCGGTGATGGAGATCTTCGCGCCGCAGGTGCGCGAGGCGAGCTTGGCGCCATTGACGTTGACGAACACCTCGCGGATGCGTTCGCCGGCGAGCTGCTCCGCGGCGGTGACCGCCGTCATGATCGAGGCCTGCGCGGCTTCCATGTCCACGATGACGCCGGAGCGCACGCCGTCGGCCGCATGGTGCGAGGCGCCCGCGACGCGGATGCCCCCGTCGGCCGATACGCGCGCGATGAAGCAGCTCACCTTCGTGGAGCCTACATCCAGCGCCGCATGCAAACCGGTCTTGGTCTTTGCCACGCCTTCTGCTCCCTACGTGTCGCGCCCGCCGTTGCCGGCAGTGGGAAGGCGACCGCTCTTGGTCTGCACGATCAGCCGGTCGGGCAGGCGCATGTCGACCGCCTCGATGTCGCGCGACAGGATGCGGTTCTTGCGCTCGAGCTCGCCCAGCTTGGTCCACGCAGCATCTGCGCCGTCCTCGGGAAGGCGGATGTCGATGGCATCGTCGATCTTGAGGTTCCAGCGCCGCTGGCCGACGCGCACGGCGGCGTGCACGCGTGCGGCGAGATCCGGCTCGCGCGCCAGCATGGCGAGCAGCGCGGCCGCGTGCACCGGGGCGTCGTCACCAACCAGCACGATCAGCGTGCTGTAGCGCGCCGGCGGCGGGACACGGATCGGCTCGCCGGAGCGGTCGATCAGCACCAGTTTGCCGTCCTTCTGCCACCACGCCATCGGGTGGCGCTCGACGATGCGCACGCGGATCGTGTCGGGCAGGCGGCGCTCGACAGCGGCCGAGCGCACCCACGGCAGCGATTCGACCCGGGATCGCGCCGCCTCGGCGTCGATGCCGAGGATCGGCTCGCCGCCGCGGATGGCAAGCGCCTTCAGGATGTCGTCCTGCGTGGTCTCGGTGCGGCCTTCCGCGAGGACTTGCCGCACGGTCAGCCCGATACCAGCCGTCGCGCTCACCACCGGGCGCCAGGCCGCGGCGGCGCCTTTCGCGGCGAGGCCGGAATCGATCGCCCACCACGGCGCGGCGACGGCGGCGACAGCGATGCCGGCCCACGAGGCGACGCGGAGCGTCGGACGCACCCAGGCGGGTGCCGGCTTCTTGCGCGCGCCTTTTTCCGTCTTCTTCTTGTGTTTCAGCCACCGCATGCGGCGTTCTCCACCATCCAGGACACCAGCTCGCCGAATCCGATGTGCACGCTCGCCGCGATCTCGGGGACGAGGGACATCGGCGTCATGCCGGGCTGGGTGTTGACTTCGAGCAAATAGAACGAGCCGGGCTCGCCGGCCGTGTCGTCGTAGCGCATGTCGGCGCGCGTTACGCCGCGGCAGCCGAGCGCGTTGTGCGCGGACAGGGCGATGTCGAGCGCCTCGCGATAGCGCGCCTCGGGTAGCGGCGCTGGAACGACGTGCGTCGCGCGGCCCTCGGTGTATTTCGCGCCGTAATCGTAGAAGCCCTCGTTGGGGCGGATCTCGGTCGCGCCCAGTGCGCGGTCGCCCATGACGGCGACGGTGATCTCGCGGCCCGGCACGTAGCGCTCAACCAGCACTTCGTCGCCGAACGGCCAATGGTTGGCGGCGAAGGGCTGGCGGTCGCCCTCGCGCACGATGGTGACGCCGACGCTCGAGCCCTCGTCGATCGGCTTGACCACATAGGGCCGCGCCATCGGCTCGCCGTGTTGGAATTCGTCGCGCCGCACCACGCGCCCCTCAGCGCAGCGCAGACCGGCGTCGGCGAACAGCTTCTTCGCCATCGGTTTGTTCATGGCAAGTGCGGAGGCCATGACGCCCGAATGGGTGTAGGGGATGCCGAGCACCTCGAGGATGCCCTGGATGCAGCCGTCCTCGCCGTAGCGTCCGTGCAGCGCGTTGAACACCGCGTCCGGGCGCGGCGTCAGCGCGGCAAGGATGCTCGCAACATCGCGCTTGATGTCGCTGAGGCGCACCGCGTAGCCCTGCTCGGTCAGCGCGCGCGCGACGTTCGTACCGGAGGACAGCGACACCTCGCGCTCCGACGACCATCCGCCCATCAGCACCGCAACCGATTTGGTCATGCCCCGCCTCCGCCAAGGCTTCGACGCGGCGAGTTGGCGTGCCGGAGCACACATGTGCGACGGCGGCTCATGCGACCACCTCAGGCCGCGTGGACAACGGCAGGCCGATGATGCGGATCTCCCACTCCAGCATCACGCCGGAGGTTTGCCTCACGCGACGGCGCACCTCCTCGCCCAGCCCTTCGAGGTCGGCGGCGGTGGCGCCGCCGATGTTGATCAGGAAGTTGGTGTGTTTGTCCGACACCATCGCCTTGCCGCGCGTCAGCCCGCGGCAGCCGGCGCGGTCGATCAGCTCCCAGGCGCGCGCGCCGGGCGGATTCTTGAAGGTCGATCCACCGGTGCGCGTGCGCACCGGCTGCGAATCCTCACGGATCTCGCCGATCTCCGCCATTCGCTTGGCGATCGCGGCCGGGTCGTCGCGCGTGGCTTGCAGCCGCGCGGCGGTAAATATCCAATCCTCAGGCACACCGGAATGGCGGTAGGAAAATCCCATCTCGGCCACCGGGATGCGCTTGATCTCGCCGTGCGCGTCGAGCGCCTCGGCCTCGATCAAAACGTCCTTGATCTCGCGCCCGTAGGCGCCCGCGTTCATGCGCAGCGCGCCGCCGATCGTGCCCGGCACGCCGGACAGGAATTCCAGGCCAGCCAGCCCGGCGTCGCGCGCGGTGAGCGACACCTTGATGCCGAGCGCCATGGCGCCGGCGCGCACCTCCTCGCCGGCCACGCCGATATGGGCGAAGGGTCGATCGAGCCGCACGACCACGCCCTTCACCCCGCCGTCACGCACCAGAAGGTTCGATCCCGCGCCGATCACTGTCACCGGAACGTCGGCGGGCTTGCCGGCCAAAAACTTCGCCAGGTCGTCGCGGTCGGCTGGACGGAACATCACCTCGGCCGGGCCGCCGACGCGGAACCAGGTCCATGGCGCGATCGGCGCGTTCTCGTCATAGCGCCCGCGCACCTTGGGCAGGCGCTCGATCAGCCGGTCAGTCGCGTTGCGGGCGGGCATCATCCATGCCCCCCGTTCGCCTTGCGCCCGCCGCCGATGAGCTTGGCGAGCTGATCGGGCAGGGCCGCGGCCCAGTTGGTGATCGAGCCGGCGCCGAGGCAGACGACCAGATCGCCGCTCGCGACGAGACCGGCCACGATCTCGGCCAACGCCTCAGGGCCCGACAGCGCGATCACGTTGCGATGACCGTGGGCGCGCAGCCCCTCGACCAGCGCATCGCGATGTATGCCCTCGATCGGCGCCTCACCGGCGGGATAGACATCGGCCACGATCACCGCGTCGGCATCGTTGAAGCAGGTGCAGAATTCTTCGAACAGGTCGCGCAGCCGGGTGAAGCGGTGCGGCTGCACCACGGCGATCACGCGATGCTCGGTGGCGGATCGCGCGGCGGCGAGCACGGCGGCGATCTCGACCGGGTGGTGCCCGTAATCGTCGATCACCGTCACGCCGTTTACCTCGCCCACCTTGGTGAAGCGGCGCTTGACGCCGGAGAAGCATTCAAGCGCGCGGCGCAGCACGCTCTCCTTGATGCCCATCTCGCTCGCGATCGCGATGGCAGCGAGCGAATTCTGCACGTTGTGCCGTCCCATCATGGGCAGCTTGATGTCGGCGAGTGTGCGCACGCGGCCCGAGGTACCGCTGATCACGGCATCGAAGGTCCAGTGCCCCACGCTCGGGCGCACCCGCAGCGCGCGCACGTCGGCCTGCGGCGAGAAGCCGTAGGTCACGATGCGCCGGTCGGGCAGGGTCGGGATCAGCGCCTGCACCTCCGGATGGTCGATGCACAATGCCGCGAAGCCGTAGAACGGGATGTTGTCGACGAAGGAGTGGAAGGCCGCGCGCACCTTGTCGAAGGTGCCATAGAAGTCGAGGTGCTCCGGGTCGATGTTGGTCACCACCGCCACCGTCGCCGGCAGCTTCACGAAGGTGCCATCGGATTCGTCGGCCTCGACCACGATCCAGTCGCCCTGGCCGAGGTGGGCGTTGGTGCCGTAGGCGTTCAGGATGCCGCCGATAATCACGGTCGGGTCGTACTGAGCGGCATCGAGCACCGAGGCGACCAGCGAAGTCGTCGTCGTCTTGCCGTGGGTGCCGCCGACCGCGATGGCCCATTTGAGGCGCATCAGCTCGGCCAACATTTCGGCGCGGCGCACCACCGGGATGCGCCGGGCGCGTGCGGCGACGAGCTCCGGGTTGTCCGGACGGATCGCGGTCGAAACGACGAGCACCTCGGCCGTGCCGAGGTTCGCAGCGTCGTGGCCGACGCGCACCGGGATGCCGAGCGCGGCCAGCCGGCGCACGTTCGCGTTGTCGGCGACGTCAGAGCCCTGCACCTGGTAACCCATGTTGTGCAGAACTTCGGCGATGCCACTCATGCCGATGCCGCCGATGCCGACGAAGTGAATGAGGCCGATGTCGAGGGGGAGCGCTCTCATGTCCGACCTCCGCCAAGGCTCGGGCGCGACGAGCCAGCGCGCCGAAGCGCGGATGTGCGAAGGCGGCTCATGCCGCCATGCTCCGCAATGCGGTGTCGCGAGCGGCGGCGGAGCGGCCCCCCCGGCCGGCCCCACCGCCGTTCGCTCCCCCCGCGGCCTGGCGGAGAACGAGATCGGCAAGCCGATTCGCGGCATCCGGAAGGCCGACTTCGTGCGCCCGCGCCGCAGCGCGCATCAGCGTCGACGGCTGGCGTAGGTAGAACTCGAGCCGCGCCGACAGCGCCTCGGGCTGGAAAGAATCCTCGCGCATCATCCAGGCGCCGCCCGCGGCGGCGAGAGCGCGCGCATTCGCGGCCTGGTGATCGTCGGTGGCGGCGGCGTATGGAACCAGGATCGCCGGCCGCCCAGCGACGGAGATCTCCGCCACGGTCGAGGCGCCGGCGCGCGCGATCAGCAGATGGCACCAGTGCAGCCGGTCGGGTAGATCGGCGAAGAAGGTTTCAAGCACGCAGCGCACGCGATAGGCGGCATAGATCTCGCGCACCTGTGGCAGATCCTCCTGGCGGCATTGCTGCACGACGCTGAGCCGCGCGCGCTTGGTCTCGGGAAGGCGCACGATTGCCTGCGGCACGACGTCGGACAGGATGCGCGCGCCCTGGCTGCCGCCCAGCACGAGCAGACGCAGCTCGCCGTCGGGCACTGGCGCGGGATAGGGATCGTCGCGCAGCGCCACCACCGCAGCGCGCACCGGGTTGCCTGTCTTCACCACCTTGAAAAGATCGGCCGCCGCAATTCCGGAAACCTGCTCGTGCGCCGTGGCGATGATGTCGACGCGCTTCGCCAGCATGCGGTTGGCGCGGCCCAGCACCGCGTTCTGTTCGTGGATCACGGTGGGCAGCCCCATGCGCGAAGCGGCCATCAGTGCCGGCGCCGAGGGATAGCCGCCGAAGCCGACCACGCATTCGGGCGCGAGCCGGCGCAGCAGTGCCTTGGATTGCATGTAGCCACGCGCGAGCTTGGCGAGGCCTCTGGCGCGCTCGATCAGCGAGCCGGAGGGCGATCCGGCGACGATGCGGAAGGTCTCGACGCCGGATACCTCGTCGCCGAAACCGGCGCCGCGCGCGTCGGTGATCAGCGCCACGCGCACGCCACGCCTGACCAGTGCTTCGGCCAGTGCGCGGGCCGGGAACATGTGGCCGCCGGTGCCGCCGGCGGCGAGGACGACGGTGCGCTCCGCCATTACAGCACCTCCTGCCCCGGGCGGCGCCGCGTGAGCGCGAGCGTCATTCCCATGCCGAAGGCGATGGCGAGCAAGGACGACCCGCCATAGGAGATGAACGGTAACGTCATGCCCTTGGTCGGCATCAGGCTCACGGTGGAGCCCATGTTGATAAAGGCCTGCAGCCCGAACTGCGCGAGCAGCCCGGTCACCGCCAACATGATGAACAGGTTGGTTTCAATCAGCATGCGCGACATGCCGCGCAGCACAACGAAGGCGAACAGCGCCACGACCACGATGCAGGCGATCATGCCGAACTCCTCACCCATCACCGCGAAGACGAAGTCGGCGTGGGCGTCGGGGATCACCAGCTTCACCGTGCCTTCGCCGGGCCCGCGGCCGAACAGCCCGCCGCGCGCGAAGGCTTCGAGCGAGCGACCGATCTGGAAGCCGTCGCCCTGCGATGGGTCGAGGAAATGGTCGATGCGGCTCGCCACGTGCGGCAGGAAGGTGTAAGCGCCGATCATCCCGCCGATGCCAGCGATCGCCATGACGCCGACCCAGATCATCGGCAGACCGGCGACGAAAAGCTGCGCGAACCAGACGGTGGAAATCACCACCGCCATGCCAAAGTCGGGCTGCATGATCAGTAGGCTCACCACGAACCCGTAGAGCACGATGGCAACGATATTGCCGGGGAAGGACGGATCGGCGCGGCTCGCTGCGAACAGCCAAGCGGAGATAACGGCGAAGGCCGGCTTGACGAACTCCGACGGCTGCAAGGTCAGCCCGACCAGAGAAATCCAGCGCCGCGCGCCCTTGACCTCGAAGCCCATGAAGAAGGTGGCGGCGAGCAGCGCCATGGCGATGATGAAGGCGGCGAGCGCGAGACGCCGTACCCCGCGCGGCGAGAGCAGCGAGATGGCGAACATCAGCGCGACGGCCGGTACCAATAGTGCGATCTGGCGGCGCACGAAATAGAACGAGTCGAGCCCGATGCGCTCGGCCACGGCCGGGCTCGCGGCGAGCGCCATGAACACGCCGAAGGCGGCGAGCAGCACTACGGCGGCGAGCGACCAGCGGTCCACGGTCCACCACCAACGTCCGACGATCGAATTGTCGCTGCGATCGAAGGCGCTCATTGGGCCTCCTTCGCGATCTTGGCCACCTCGGCACGGAACGCCTCGCCGCGGGCCTCGAAATTGGCAAATTGGTCGAACGAGGCGCATGCGGGGGACAGCAGCACCACCGCGTCCTCCGCGTGCTCCTTGCGCGCGTCGGCGAAGGCCTCGCGCATGGCGCGCGCCAAAGTCTCGGACCGATTGGTCTTCACCTTGCCGGCCAGATCGCCTTCGAAGCGCGCGGCGGCCTCGCCGATCAGATAGGCGTGGCGCACGCCGTGCAGCCATTCCACGGCCTTGCCGAGCCCATCATCCTTCGGCTTGCCGCCGGCGATCCAATAGATGGCGGCGTAGCAGGCGAGCGCGCGCGCCGCGGAATCGCCGTTGGTCGCCTTTGAGTCGTTGATGAAGGTGACGCCCTTCACCGTGGCGATGCGCTCCTGGCGGTGCGGCAGGCCCGGGTAGGTCTCGATGCTGCGCGCGATGTCGGAGGGCGCGGCGCCGGCGGCGCGCGCGGCGGCATAGGCGGCCGCCGCGTTTTGCCAGTTGTGCGCGCCGGGAAGGTTGGGCGCGCTGCGCACGTCGAGCACCGGCCCGTGCGCGCCCGCGGTCTCGTCGTAGAGCAGCCCGTCGATGACGTAGACCCCGCCCTCGATGCGACGCATGCCCGACACGGGCACCACGCGCCAGGCACTTTCGTGGCTCAGCGCGTCGTGGATTTCGCGGCTGTAGGAATCGTCCATCCCGATGACGGCGGTTTGCGCGATCTTGCGTCTCTTCGCCTCGTCGGGGCCGCGCGCGCGGAAGATGCGCCGCTTGGCGGCGACGTAGCCCGACATGCCGCCGTGGCGGTCGAGATGATCGGGGCTGACGTTAACCAGCACCGCAACGTCGAACTTCGCGTGCTCGGTCAGGTCGAGCTGATAGGACGACAGCTCAAGCACATAGGCGCCGTCGGCTGGCAGCGGATCGAGGTCGAGCACCGGAGTACCCAGATTGCCGCCGACCTGGATCGATTTGCCCGCGCTCTTCAGCACGTGGCCGACCAGCGCCGTGATGGTGGATTTGCCGTTCGTGCCGGTGATGCCGATCACGATTGCAGTCGGCGCGGTCTCGGCGAACAGCTCGATGTCGCCCAGCACCGGGCAGTGCGCTTTCTTGGCAAGCTCGACTACCGGGTGCGGCGCCGGATGGGTGAGCGGAATGCCGGGCGCCAGCACGAGCCCTTCGATGCGCGTCCAGCTCGCGCGGTACAGGTCGAGCAGCGGCATGCCGATCTTACCGGCGGCTTCGCGGCGGCGCCCGTCGTCGTCCCAGGCCGACACCTTGGCGCCGGAGGCGACCAGGGCGCGCCCTGCGGCGAGCCCGGATGCGCCGAGGCCGAAGATGGCGAGCCGCTGGCCCGCGCGTGTCGGAACCGGAATCATCGCCCGCCTCTGCCAGGACCCCGGCACGGCTCGGCGCGCCGAAGCGCGTATGCGCGAAGGCGGCTCATCGCAGCTTCAAGGTCGAGAGCCCGGCGAGCGCCAGCACCATGGCGATGATCCAGAATCGGATCACCACGGTGGACTCGGCCCAGCCCTTCTGTTCGAAATGGTGGTGCAGCGGCGCCATGCGGAACACGCGCCGCCCGGTCAGCTTGAACGAGCCGACCTGCATGATGACCGACACAGTCTCGAGCACGAACAGCCCGCCGATGATGCCGAGCACCAGCTCGTGCTTGGTAACGATCGAGATCGCGCCGAGCGCGCTGCCCATCGACAACGATCCCGTGTCGCCCATGAACACCATCGCGGGCGGCGCGTTGAACCACAGGAATCCGAGCGCCGCGCCGACCAGCGCGCCGCAGAATACCGACAGCTCGCCCGCGCCGGGCACGGGGTGGATCTGCAGGTAGTTGGCAAACACAGCGTTGCCCGCGAGGTAGGCGATCAGCGCGAAGCAGCCGGCCGCGATCATCACCGGCACGATGGCGAGCCCGTCGAGCCCGTCGGTTAGGTTTACCGCATTCGATGAGCCGACGATCACGAAGACGGCCAGCACGGGAAAGAACCAGCCGAGCTGAACCAGCAGCGTTTTGAAGAACGGAACCGCCAGCGTCGTGGTCAGCGGCTCGCGCGTGAGGTTCATGATCCAGAGCGTGCCGGCGAGCGCGATGGCGCATTCGATCAGCAACCGCACGCGTCCGGGCACGCCCTTGTGGGAGCGGCGGGTGAGCTTCATGTAGTCGTCGGCGAACCCCACTGCGCCGTATCCTGTTGTGACAAACAGCACCGCCCAGACATAGCCGTTCGTCAAGTCCGCCCAGAGCAAGGTGGTCACCACGAGGGCGAGCAGGATCAGCGCACCGCCCATGGTCGGCGTGCCGGCCTTGGTGACGAGATGGCTTGGCGGCCCGTCGACGCGGATCGGCTGACCGCCGCCCTGCTTCGATTTGAGCCAGCGTATGATCATCGGGCCGAACAGGAAGGAGAGGGCCAGCGCCGTGATGATCGCGCCGCCTGTGCGGAAGGTGATGTAGCGAAACAGGTTGAAGAACCCGACCTCGCCGACCAGCGGATACAGAAAATTGTAGAGCATCCTTCCCCGCTAGCCGTTGGCTGCGCGACGTGGCGCGGGCCAGTTTCTGCAAATCGCTTGGATGACCGCACCCATGTTCGAGGCGTGGCTGCCCTTGACCATGAGCACATCGCCCGGGTGCAACGCGGCGATCAGCATGCGCGCCAATTCGGAGGCGTCGGCGGCATGTCCGCCGCGCAGGGCGCGTGGCAGGGCGTCGTGCAAATGCTCCATCTCGGCGCCGCAAGTGAAGATGAGCTCGATCCCGGCGGCGGCGAGCGGCGCGGCGAGCCCGGCGTGCAGCGCGGCCGATTGCGGCCCGAGCTCGCGCATCTCGCCCAGCGCGGCGATGCGTCGTCCGCCCCGCCCGGTCGGCGCGGTGGCGAGCGTCGCGATGGCCGCGCGCATCGAGGCCGGATTCGCGTTGTAGCTTTCGTCGATCACCGTGATCGTGCCGCCGGCGACGGCGCATTCGAGGCGCTGGCCGCGGCCCGGCAGCGGCGCAAGTTGCGCGAGGGATTCGGCGGCGCGTGCGACGTCGCCGCCAAGCGCGTGCACGGCGGCAAGCGTCGTCAGGCTGTTCATTACCCAGTGCGGGCCCGCCATGCCGACGCGGAAGGATATTTCCGTGCCGAACACCGAGGCGCGCACCAGGCTCGAATCGGGCCCCGGCTCCGCGTCGATCAGGCGAACCTCGGCGGCGCTGTCGCGCCCGAAGGACACGATGTGCGCGATATTGCGGTTGCGCGCGGCGGCGGCTGCGAGGCGTCCGAAGAATGGGGAGTCGCGGTTCAGCACCGCGGTCCCGTCGGGCTCGATCCCTTCCAGGATCTCCGCCTTGGCGTCGGCGACCTGATCGAGCGAGTCGAAGAATTCGGTGTGCGCGGCCTCGACATTGGTGATCACTGCGACATGCGGGCGGATCATGCGCGTCAGCACCGCGAGCTCGCCCGGATGGTTCATCCCCGCTTCGAACACGCCGTAGTGCGAATCCTGGTGCATGCGGGCGAGCGACAGCGGCACGCCCCAATGGTTGTTCAGGCTACCGGTCGAGGCGGCGGTCGGGCCCAGCGCGGCGAGCGCCAGGCGAATTGCCTCCTTGACGCCAGTCTTGCCGGCGCTGCCGGTCACGGCGCAGATCTTGCCGCGGGCGCGGTCGCGCGAGGCGCGGCCCAGGTCCTGCAGCGCCTTCATCGTGTCCGCGACCATCAGCAGCTTGCGGTCGTCGACCTCGCCCGACGGCCGGCGCGAGACGACGGCAGCCGACGCGTCCTTGGCCAACGCGTCGGCGACAAAGTTGTGACCGTCGAAGCTCGGGCCCGCAAGCGCGATGAACAGGTCGCCGCGCGCGATCGACCGGCTGTCGATCGACACGCCGGTGGCGCGCCAGTCGCCGGCAGTGCGGCCTCCGGTCGCCGCCGCCGCCACGCGCGCGGTCCACAGCGGTTCCATCACGCCGCCTTCCCGCCCAGCGCGGCGATCACGGCGCGTGCCACCTCGGCGTCGTCGAAGGGGCGCACCTCCGCGCCGACAATCTGTCCGGTCTCGTGGCCCTTGCCGCAGATCGCCAACACGTCGCCGGCCTGCAGCGCAGAAGCGGCAGCGTAGATCGCTTCGGCGCGGTCGCCGATCTCGGTCGCACCGCGACACGCGCCCATGATGGCGGCGCGAATGGCGCTCGGGACTTCCGAACGTGGATTGTCGTCGGTGACGAACACCTTGTCCGCGAGCTCGCAGGCGATGCGGCCCATTTGCGGGCGCTTGCCGCGATCGCGATCGCCGCCGCAGCCGAACACGACGACAAGACGCTTCTCGGTATGCGGGCGCAGCGCGCGCAGCACGGTCTCCAGCGCGTCGGGCGTATGCGCGTAATCGACGTAGATCGGCGCACCAGATTTGTGGGTTGCGACGAGCTGCAGCCGTCCCGGCGCGCCGACGATGCGCACGAGAGCGTCGGCCGCGTCATCGAGCGCATCGCCGGAGGCCGTGACGAGGCCGAGTGCGGCAAGCACATTGTGCGCCTGGAAAGCGCCGACCAGCGCCAGCTCGGTCTCGAAGCGCCGCCCACCGGCGGAGAACTGAATCTGTTGACCGTGCGTGTGCGGTGCGACGGCGTCGAGCCGTAGCCCTTCTCCTTTCGCCCCGTAGCTGACCATCTTCTGGCCGCGCTTACGGCAGATTGCGGCGAAGGCATCGAACTCCGGCGAATCTGCGTTCAGCACCGCGGTCGCGCCGCGCGGAAGCAGCGCGTCGAACAGGCGAAGCTTGGCGGCGCGGTAGGCGTCCATGTCGACGTGATAGTCGAGATGGTCGCGCGTCAGGTTAGTGAAGGCGGCCGCGGTGAGCATGAGCCCGTCGAGCCGCGATTGTTCGAGTCCGTGGCTCGAGGCCTCGATGGCAAGCCGCTCGACGCCTTCCTCGATCAGGCGCGCGAGCGAGGCGTGCAGCGCCACGGGATCTGGCGTGGTCAGCGCACCCTTCACGGCGAAGCCGGGCGCGCGGATGCCGAGCGTGCCGAGGCTCGCCGCGCGGTGGCCCAGCGCGGTCCAGATCTGGCGCGTGAAATCGGCGACCGAGGTCTTGCCGTTGGTGCCTGTGACGGCGCAGATGGTCTTCGGCTGACGTCCATAGAATCGCGCCGCCATGACGGCGAGCGCATGGCGTGGATCGTCGTCGGCGACGAGGACAACGCGCGCATTAGGAATTCGCGTGCCGGTCGGCGCAAGGATCGCGACGGCGCCCTTCGCGATCGCATCGGCGATGAAGTCACGTCCGTCGTGGGCCACGCCGGGCAGGGCGGCGAACAGGAACCCTGGCAACACCTTACGCGAGTCGGCCGTGATTCCGGCGATC
>Ga0316628_100002085_pt1 | contig 14602 bp, 10 predicted proteins | sample OWC_Aug_M2_C1_D5_FD_207648 | JGI IMG/M metagenome (GOLD analysis project Ga0316628, IMG submission 207648) | Wetland soil microbial communities from Old Woman Creek delta, Ohio, United States - OWC_Aug_M2_C1_D5_C | ecosystem: Environmental > Terrestrial > Soil > Wetlands | place: USA: Ohio... | reverse complement strand
ATGGCATCGCTATGTCGGGGACAACGGCGACATTATCGGTGTGGAGCGTTTCGGCGCTTCCGCGCCGGGAAACGTGCTGATGGAGAAGTTCGGCTTCACCGTGGATCACGTTGTGCAGCAGGCACTGGCGCTGGTCAAATAAGAAACTGCTGAGTAATCAGTGATGAGTACTGAGTCAAACAACGGGGAAAAAGCTGGAGAATGAGATCTGAGAAGCTGTGAAAAAATTATGAGATCGATAGCGAAATCGGAAAATCTCCCCTGGCCCCTCTTTTACAAAAAAGAGGGGAACTCGCGGTCGAAAGAGAAGAAATGCCTAATAGTTACAGAGCAAAACTCTACTTTGATTGTCGGATCACTCCCCCTTTGAAAAAAGGGGAATAACAGGGGGATTTGAATTGTTTCACAGCTTCTGAGGTGTCGACGAAACTCAGCACTCGGTACTCGTAACTCAGTACTAAGAAGGCGGAGCGACCTATGCGCATCGTGGTCGGGGCAGATCATGCGGGGTTTGATCTAAAACAGGTGCTGGCGGCGTACTTGCGCCACCGGGGTTATGAGGTCGTGGATGTCGGTACTAATAGCGACGATCCGGTGGATTATCCCGATTACGCGGACGCGCTGAGCCGGGCAATTCTCGACGGGCGGGCCGAGCGTGGAGTGCTGGTTTGCGGCAGCGGCGTGGGCTCTTCCGTCGCCGCCAACAAAGTTCCCGGCATTCGCGCCGGGTTGTGCCACAATACTTATTCGGCGCGCCAAGGGGTCGAGCACGACGACATGAACGTTTTGGTTTTGGGCGCGCGCGTGATCGGCATCGAAGTGGCGCGCGAGCTGGTTGACAATTTTCTCGCAGCTGAATTTAACGGCGAAGAGCGCCACCGCCGGCGAGTGGAGAAAATCAAGGCGTTGGAGAAACGCTATTGTAAGGGAGAGAGTTGATGAGTCCACTAAAGGAGCTTCTGCAGCAGGGCCAGTCGATCTGGCTTGACTACATCAGGCGCAATCTGATTCGCACGGGCGAGCTTAAACGGATGGTGGAAGAGGACGGCATTCGCGGCGTGACCAGCAATCCCACCATTTTTGAAAAAGCCATCGCCGGCAGCGCCGATTACGACGACGCGCTGCGAGAGCTTTTGGCCGCCGATCCGAAAAGCGATGTGGAAAATCTTTACGAGGCGCTCGCCATCGACGACATCCGGGCGGCCGCGGATATTCTCCGGCCGGTTTACGATGAGACGAGCGGCGCGGACGGCTATGTGAGCCTGGAAGTGTCGCCGCACCTGGCCCATGACACCGGCGCTACCATCAAAGAAGCCAGGCGTTTGCGCGCGGCCGTAGGGCGGCCGAACGTCATGATCAAAGTGCCCGCGACGCCCGAGGGTATTCCGGCCATTGAAGAGCTGATCGCCGGCGGCGTCAGCGTCAATATCACGTTGATGTTTTCGCTGAACCATTATGAAGCCGTGGCCGGAGCTTATCTACGCGGCTTGGAGCGCTTGGCGGCTCCGGAAAAGGTCGCCTCCGTGGCTTCGTTTTTTGTCAGCCGGGTCGATACGATGGTGGACAAAGCGTTGGAGGGGCTCGGCACTCCGGAGGCCCAATCGCTGCTCGGCAAGATCGCCATCGCCAATTCAAAAATTGTTTACCGGCAGTTTGAAGAAATATTTCACGGCGAGGGCTTTGCCGCGCTTAAGCAACGCGGCGCCAAGGTGCAGCGGCCGTTGTGGGCGAGTACCAGCACGAAAAATCCCGCGTATTCTGATGTGCTCTATGCGGAGGGGCTGATCGGGCAGGAAACCGTCAATACGCTGCCTCCTGAGACCTTGACCGCCTTCAAAGATCATGGCCGGGTTGTCGGCGCAACCATCAAGCAAAATATTCAGCAGGCCGAAACCGCACTCGCGGCACTCAAAGCTCTGGGTCTCGATCTCAATGCGATAGCCGAAAAACTCCAGCAAGACGGCGTGGCGGCGTTCGCCGCTTCTTTTGATCAACTCATGGCCGCGTTGGAAAAAAAGCGCAAAGCCCTGATCGGCGTCGAGTTGAATCGTCAAGAACTGCATCTGGGAAAATACCAGCGGCGCGTGCGGCGGCGCTTGAGCGAATGGCAAGCCGAAAGCTTCGCCGGCCGGCTGTGGAAGAAGGATCCGACGCTGTGGGGTGCTGCCGATGAGCCCGAGCTTGCCGACCGCATGGGCTGGCTCGATCTCCCGCAGACGATGGAAAGGGAAGTGGGCGAGCTACGCGGCTTTGCCGAGAAAGCGAAAAGCGACGGCATCGGTCATGTTGTGGTTTTAGGCATGGGCGGATCGAGCCTTGCGCCGGAAGTGTTTCAGCAAACCTTCGCCAACGCGCCCGGTTATCCCGAGTTGCGCGTTTTGGACAGCACTCATCCAGCGGCCATCAAATCCCTGGAAGCGCAAATCGATCCGGCGCGCACCCTTTTTCTGGTTTCCAGCAAGTCGGGTACGACGATCGAAACGAATTCGTTCTTTTATTATTTTTGGCATAAGCTGCGCGCGATTACCGCTCAACCCGGCGATCACTTTGTCGCCATCACTGATCCCGGCACCGCGCTTGAGCAACTTGCCCGGGAGAGACAATTCCGCGCCGTTTTCGCCGCGCCGCAAGATGTCGGCGGGCGCTATTCCGCGCTCACGGTTTTCGGGCTTGTTCCGGCGGCCCTGATGGGTCTCGATGTCGGCGAAGTTCTGGCGCGGGCGCGGCGCATGAGCGACGCTTGCGCCGCCGCGGTGCCGGAAAGCAGCAGCCCCGGTCTCGTTCTCGGCGCCGTCCTGGGAGAGCTTGCTTTAGCCAAACGCGACAAAGTGACATTCCTTTGTTCTGCCTCGTTGACCGCCTTTCCGACCTGGATTGAGCAGTTGATTGCGGAGAGCACGGGTAAAAACCGCAAGGGCATCGTACCGGTGGCCAATGACCGCCTCGGCGCGCCGGAAAAATATTCCGATGATCGCAGCTTTGTCTATCTGCGGCTCGAGTCCGACGAAAATCACACGCTCGACCGCCAGGTCGCGGCACTGGAAGAGAATGGGCATCCGGTCGTGCGCATCGACATCAATGGCACGAAAGATTTGGCACAGGAATTCTTCCGCTGGGAGGTCGCCGTCGCCGCTGCGGGCGCCGCGCTGGGCATCCATCCGTTCAACCAGCCCGATGTGCAACTGGCGAAGGATTTGGCCAAACAGGCGATGGAGAAACGGTCGGGCGCTCAACGCGCCGCGCACGCCCCCAAGGACGAGGTCTCTATTGCCGATCGGGAAGTTTTCAAACAAGCGGTGGCATCATGGCTCGCCAAAAAAAAGGCGCGCGATTACGTCGCGGTCCAGGCGTACTTAAATCCTTCTCCGGCGCACGTGGCGGCGCTGCAAGAAATTTGCGCTTTGATCCGCGACCGTTTAGCGACGGCCGTGACCCTCGGATTTGGGCCGCGCTTTTTACATTCCACAGGTCAACTCCATAAAGGCGGGCCGAATTCAGCTTTGGTATTACAGATTGTTGATCAACCTACCGATAATTTGTTAGTGCCGGAGACGACTTATACGTTTGATGCTTTAATCCAGGCGCAGGCTCTGGGAGACTTCGCTGCGCTCAAACAGAGACGGCGGCGCGCTCTTAGAGTCAATCTCGGCCACGATGCGGAAACCGGTTTGGGGGCGTTGACCGACGCCGTGGGCGCGTAGCGCTCAATACAGGAAAATCGCTGCGGCGCTGAGAAACGAATTTGACGGCCACGCGGTGAAGAAGGAGTAGCCGATGATGTGGAGCGATCCTCACGCTTACGCAACCAGCGGGCAAAGTGGCGGCAGGCGGCCGCACGCGGCGGTTCTTGTCATCTTCGGGGCGTCCGGAGATCTCACCCAACGAAAGCTGATGCCGGCTCTTTACAACCTGGCCTTGGAGGGCCGCTTGTCTGAACGCTTCTCAGTAATCGGTTACGCGCGCAGCGAGATGACCCAAGAGCAGTTTCGCGAAAAAATGCGCGAAAGTGTGCGACAGTACTCGCGCACGGGCTTGAAAGACGAAACCGTGTGGAACCAATTTGCCGCCAATCTGTATTATGTTCGCGGCGGTTACGAAGATGGAGAGGGCTACCATGCCCTCAAAGAGCTCATTGATGGCTTCGAACACGGCACTCGAGTGTTACCGGTTCGGCTCTTTTATCTGGCAACGCCCCCTGATCTTTATGGATCGGTTGTTGAGCGGATTGCGGCCTCGGGACTGATCGTAAGAGAACCGGGCGGTGAGAGTCGGATGCGCGTCGTCATCGAAAAGCCGTTCGGAACCGATCTGGAAACCGCCCGGGAACTCAATCGCCGGATGCACGAAGCCCTTGACGAAAGTCAGATCTACCGCATTGACCATTATCTCGGCAAAGAAACCGTACAGAATTTGATGGTTTTTCGTTTCGCCAACGCGGTCTTCGAGCCCGTCTGGAACCGCCGCTACGTGGACCATGTGCAGATCACCGCGGCGGAAACGGTGGGCGTAGAAAATCGCGGCGGCTATTACGATCAGGCGGGCGTGGTGCGCGACATGTTTCAAAACCACCTGCTGCAACTTCTTTGTTTGACGGCGATGGAGCCGCCGGTGACCATGGCCGCCGACGATGTCCGCGATGAGAAGGGCAAATTGCTCAAAGCGGTCCGTCGCATCGCGCCGGAGGAGGTGGCGCTGGCAGCGGTGCGCGGCCAATACGGTGCGGGCACAATCGATGGCAAACCGGTGGTCGGTTACCGCGATGAGCCCGGCGTTGCCAAGGATTCGACCACGGTCACTTATGCGGCGATCAAGTTTTTCATCGACAACTGGCGCTGGGAGAGCGTGCCGTTTTACCTGCGCTCGGGTAAGCACCTGGCCAAGCGCGTGACGGAAGTTGCCATTGAATTTAAGCGACCGCCGTTGCTGTTATTCAAATCACACGCGGTGGGTCCGGTCAACCCCAACGTGCTGGTGATGCGTATTCAACCCGACGAAGGCGTATCCTTGACGTTTGAAGTCAAACCGCCGGGGCCGGATATGACGATTTGTCCGCTGAGCCTCGACTTCAAATACGAAGAGGCGTTCGGCAGCAGCCCGCCCGAGGCTTACGAAACGCTGCTCGAAGACAGCATCGAAGGAAATTCGACGTTGTTCACGAGGCATGACTGGGTGGAAGAGGCTTGGTCTCTTGTGGACCCGATCATTCAGGTCTGGAACTTGAGCAAACCGAAGAACTTTTCCAACTATGCAGCGGGCGCTTGGGGACCCCAGGAAGCGGATGACTTCATGGCGCGCGACGGCAGGCGCTGGCGCCAGCCCGATGTCAGAGTTCCCGGGTGCCCGTGAGTGGATCGCAACCAAGCAGGAAAAGTTTTGTTCACCACGAAGGTCGCGAAGATCACGAAGCTGAAGAACAGTTTTTATAAGAAAAATAATCCGAAACCTTCGTGTCCTTCGTGCGCTTCGTGGTGAGGGATAATTGGGCCGGGTATTTGCTTGGCGCACTCCGTGACTCTGTCGCGCGAAATATATTATGGCTCCTAAGAAAATTGTTCTCGCCGGCGACATCGGCGGTACCAAGACCAACCTCGCGCTATTTTCCATCGATGGCGAGCGGCTGCGCGTTGAATCATCGCGGACTTTTCCGAGCAAGAGTTATTCAGGGCTAATACCGGTATTGCGCGAGTTTTTGGCCGCAGACCATCCTCCGATCGACTCCGCCTGTTTCGGCATCGCCGGTCCCATCGTCGATAACAAAGTCAAAACACCCAATCTTGCGTGGATCGTGGATCGGGCCGAGTTGAGCCGGGCGCTGAAGCTCGACTCGGTGCATTTGCTTAACGATCTGGAAGCTGCGGCGCACGGTATTTTTACTCTTGAGAAAGAGGAATTTTTTACCTTGAACGAGGGCGTCATTCACTCATCGGGTAACAAAGCGCTGATTGCGGCGGGCACCGGTCTGGGGCAGGCGATTCTGTACGACGACGGCCGCCGTTTTCGTCCGCTGGCATCCGAAGGCGGCCACGCCGATTTCGCCGCGCGCAATGAATTGGAAATCGAAATGCTGCGCTATCTTCTCAGCCGCTATAGCCGCGTCAGTTATGAGCGAGTCGTCTCCGGTCCGGGATTACTCAACATCTATCGATTTCTCAAAGAGGCGCGAGGGGTTCAAGAGCCAAGCTGGTTGGCCGAGCGGTTCGCCGCCGCTCATGATGTGAGCGCGGAAATTACCCAAGCGGCTCTGGCCCACGAAGCGGAGATTTGTGTCCAAGCATTGGATTTGTTTGTGTCGGTCTACGGCGCCGAGGCGGGCAACCTGGCACTGCGGGCGAAAGCGCTGCGGGGTCTTTATGTCGGCGGTGGGATTGCGCCAAAAATTCTGCCGAAATTAAAGGACGGCACATTCATGCGCGCCTTCGGCGACAAGGGGCGCTACGCGGATTTGCTCTCAGCCGTTCCCGTCCAGGTCATTTTAATTGATCAAACGGCGCTGCGCGGCGCCGCCTATTACGCGGCTTTTTTATCCGATGCATAAACGCGAGATCATCGTTTGCCGAAGCACCGACGGCCTGGCACAGCAGGGGGCGGCTGAGTTCACGAGGCTCGCACAGCTTTCGTTGCGGGACAAGGGCCGGTTTGACGTTGCGCTTTCCGGCGGATCGACGCCGCGCGCTCTTTATTCTTTGCTCGCGACAGCGGAATTCAGCCGGCAGATTTCTTGGGCCCGGGTTCATCTCTTCTGGGGCGACGAGCGCTGCGTTGCTCGGGATCATCCGGAGAGCAATTATCGTATGGTGCGGGAGTCGCTGCTGGCGAAAATTCAAATTCCTCCGGCTAATGTTCACCGTATGGCCGGAGAGGAAGAACCGCGCACCGCGGCAGCCGAGTATGAGCAAGAGCTAAAAGACTCTTTCCAATTGGCTCCGGGCGCTTTCCCGCGTTTCGATTTGATCCTGCTCGGCCTGGGGGACGACGGCCACACCGCCTCGCTTTTCCCCGGCAGCGACGCGCTTAAAGAAACGCAGCGTCTTGTCGCTGCGAACTACGTCGCCAAGTTTAACGCTCATCGTCTTACACTCACCTTCCCGGTGCTCAATCACGGAGCCGATGTCATATTCCTGGTCGCCGGCGCGAACAAGGCGCCTGTGGTCAAAGAGATTCTGAAAGATGATCGCCAGCCTGCGCCATTTCCCGCGGCGCAGGTCCAACCGCTTGACGGCCGGCTCGTCTGGCTCTTGACCGAAGACGCCGCACCGAATTAGGGCTGCCTACGCGGGGGAAATCGCAACGGATTGTTGGGAAAAAGTACTATGGTGAAATCCGCGATGACGCATAACGCGGACGTTAGGCTGCCAAAATGGCATGAACCCGGTGATGCGTGGCGTAGAACCTGGGACTGATTTTTTTCTGTGATATAGTCGTGACGTGAAGGTACGTGACGTGATTCGGATGCTCGAAGCCGACGGGTGGCGATTGGTAGTAACAGAAGGAAGTCACCGACAGTTCAAGCATCCTACAAAACCGAGTCGCGTCACGGTCAGCGGTCATCCAGGGGAGGACATGCCAAAAGGCACGTTGGCGTCAGTGCTGCGACAAGCTGGGCTCAAAGGAGTGAGACGATGAAAAAATTACAATACCTGGTCCGAATTAACAAAGATCCTACCAGTGATTGGGGAGCCTCAGTGCCTGACCTTCCCGGGTGTGTAGCGACCGGAAAAAGCATCGATATCACCCTTCGGCGAATCGAAAAAGCCATCGCATTGCATCTTCGAGGTATGCGCGAGGATGGCATAAGACCACCATTACCGCGACATCGTTCGGTTACTCCAAAACGCACACGGCGAGAAGTGGATTTTTACGCAACCGTGGAAGTTGCGGCTTAACTTATCACTTAAGACCGATCACTAAGAGCGCCTGCTCAAATTCGCGTGGGGCTAATAGAATCGGACCCACTATGCTCGAGCATGACGTTGTGCGATTGGAGCGCGACGCGCAACCCATACCCCGGAGGATCCTGAATATACGGAAGCAACTTTCAGCCTTTGTCGGACGGGGCATCCCAACAGCCTTTACAACTCATGGTCCCCATTGTAAAAGGAGCCCGAGCGAAAGCTACGTGAACGGTACTATACAGAAGGAACGCGGTTCTATACGGAACTAGATATTCTTGGTTAGCCTAAGAAAGAATAATTTTATGACAACCTTCGGAGCTGCAGACCTTGCTCGACTAGATAGAGCTTACTCAACTCCGCAGATCGTAGATCAACGACGACGGTTCCGCGCATTCATCGGGGCTTGTCCCGGCGAAGTAGGTTTAGATGTAGGTTGTGGGGCCGGTCACCTCGCATGTGAACTAGCCAAGGAAGTAGCCCCTGGAGGGCGGATCGTGGCCATTGACAAAAGTCCTGAGTCCGTCGATGCCACGAAAGCTCGGGTCACGAACGAGGAACTCACTGACTCTGTTGACGTGCGGGTTGGTGATGCGACCACGCTAGAGTTTCCTGACGAGACTTTCGATTTCGTCGTGGCTGTTCAGGTCTACTCCTTTGTTCCGAACGTTGCCCGAGCGATGGAGGAAGCGGCGCGGGTGCTTCGGAAAGGCGGTCGGTTGCTGGTACTCGAATCGGATTGGGACATGTGTATTTGGAAATCGAGAGACCCCGTTTTCACTCGCCGTATGATTTCCGCTCGGGCGGAGACCCAGTTCGCCCATGCCTATCTCCCACGTGATTTGCATAAGCTTTTCCGCGCTGCAGGCTTGACTGCAGGCGATGTGCACACGTTCTCCATCGTTGAAACTCGCTACGATCCAAGTTCTTACGGAGCCAGTGTTATTGGAATCACCCGTGACTCAGCTCTCAAACACGGCGTGCCTGCTCCCGATGTTGCTGCTGGGGAAGAAGATCTCCGTTCGCGTACGGCGGAAGGTGAATGGTTCTTTTGCTTGGACCGTTTTGTGTTCACGGGCACAAAGTAGTGGCTGCTTAATGAAATAGTGAGCCGACGATATTAGGAGCAAGGCTAACAATCGGCTTGAAACGGATCTTCGGCCCGCTCGCTACGCTCGCTGGCCTCGTCCGTTCAGCCTTCGCGTTATGCTTACTTAACCAAACGATGCGTGCCGATTGGGACTTCTAATTTTGCTTAACAGCCAGGATGGCAGTTTGAAGCTTTTGCAATTACTGATCCCCGAGATCTGATCTCCGACGTCTGCAATCCAATCCGGGAGGTTGCGGTGAAAAGAACACGATATTTTCTCATTTATCTAGGGATGTTTGTCATAGCGCTTCATGGCTCGGACGCTGGCGCGCAAGCGCGCGCGGAAAAAGTGCGATTGGTTTACAGCGCCGTCGGCAGTTCGCAAAGCCCGCTATGGATCGGTTACGAAGCGGGCATTTTTCGCAAGCACGGTCTGGATGCCGAACTGCTTTACGTCGGGGGCGGCTCGCGCGCGGCCCAGGTCGTTCTTTCCGGCGAGGTTCCGATCGCAATGTTTACCGGCGCCGCCGTGATCAGCGCCGATCTGGCCGGCGGCGATTTGGTGAACGTGGCGAGCGGCATGAACGTGATGCCGTTCTTTCTCGTCGTCGGGCCGAGCGTCCGGCAGATCGAAGATTTGAAAGGGAAGAAAGTCGCGGTCACGCGGTTTGCGTCCGCCACGGATTACGCGCTGCGCTATGCGGCGGAAAAATGGCCGGTGAAGCCGGACAAAGATTTCACCGTGCTGCAAATCGGCGGGCAGCCCGAGATGATCCAGGGGATCAAGAGCGGCGCCATTCAGGGGGCGATGCTCAACGCCGAATTTATGATTCTTGCGCGCCGCGAAGGCTTCCGCGATCTGGCCGATGTGAGCGCTCTCGGGATTCCCTTTCCAACTTCGGCATTGAACACCAGCCGCGCCTTTGCGCGCAGCCACCGCGATACCGTGCTGCGGGTGGTGCGCGCCTATTCTGATAGCATTCATTATGGTAAGACACAGAAGAAATTCACCGTCGGCGTGCTGAGCAAATATCTCAAGAACGACGATGTGCCGTTTCTTGAAAGCGTTTACGACCTTTATCTTGGCAAGTACGTCCCGAAAATACCCTATCCGTCCGCCGAGGCGATGAAAGTGGCTCTGGATCAAATCGCGGAAAAAGATCCGCGGGCACGGGCCGCGCGTCCGGAGCAGTTTATCGATGCGAGTTTCATGCAGGAACTGGACAAAGACGGCTTTATCCAACAACTGTGGCGCTAAAGCCGTCTTTCGGATTCCAAGTCACTGTGGGATGCTCACCGCCTGTTCGGGCACGAGCGCTGCTTTTCTCGCATGCCATTCGTAAAGCATGAGCGCGAGGCAAAGCGCTCCACTGATTCCATTGACTGCCCAGCTGTAGGCGATGGTGCCGCCGGGCGGGATCAAAAGCCCGATGCCGCCTAGCGAAAATAAAACGCGCTTTATCCATCCCACGGGCCGGACAAAGTATCCAACCATGGAAATACCGACAGCGGTGGTGCCGAGGGTCGCGGTGATGATGGCGAGCAAAATCAAATGAGGCGCTCCTTGGAAAAGCAGGAGTGGATCGAAGACGAAAACGAAAGGTATGAAGTAAGCAATGAACGCCAGGCGCATGCACTCCCAGCCCGTGCGCATCATATTGGCGCCGGCGATCGCTGCCCCCGCGAAAGCCGTCGTGGCTATGGGCGGCGTGATCAGCGAGAGCATGGCGTAATAAAAGACAAACATGTGCGCGCCGAGGGGCGCAATGCCGAGCTTTACGATGGCTGGCGCCAGGGTCAGCGCAACCAGGACGTACACCGCGGTCGTCGGCAGCGGCAGACCGAGAACCAGCTCGACGATGGCCGTCAACGCGAGAATGATCAGAATGTTGTTAGAGCCCAGCTGCTCCACGAATAGAGTGAAGAGAAAAGCGAGGCCGGTGAGAGTCAGTAGTCCTTCCGCCATTCCCGCCACGGCGAGAATCACCGCCAGCTCCAGCATCGCCAGTCCGGTATCCTCGAAAACGGCGAGGAATTTTTTCAGGTTTAAACGGCTATCGCGCCGGAAAGAGGTCACGACCAGCGCCGCTCCGGTACCGTAAAAGGCGGCCTCGCCCGCGCTCAGATTGAGGAAAAATAAAAAATAGAGAATTAGCCCGACAGGAATAATAAAAACCCATCCGCGCCTGAGCACCGGCAGGAAATGGGGTATGCTTTCGGCAGGCATCCTGGCGATTCCCATCTTGCCGGCTTCCAGATCGACCTGGACGAAAAGGGCAAGGTAGTAGAGGAGCGCAGGGATGGTGGCGGCAATCGCCACTTGGGCATAGGGCACATGAAGAAATTCCGCCATGACAAACGCAGCGGCGCCCATGACGGGCGGCATGATCTGGCCTCCGTTGGCAGCCACGGATTCCACCGCCCCTGCTACGTGTCGCCGGTAGCCGGTGCGGATCATCATGGGAATCATGATCGAGCCTTCCATTACGACGTTGGCGACAGGACTTCCTGAAATCATCCCGAAGAGAGCGCTACCCAGGATCGCAATTTTGGCTGCGCCACCGCGGAATCTTCCCATCACGACCATGGCGAAATCGGTGAAGCATTGGCCTCCTCCCGTGGCATAAAGAACCTGGCCGAAGAGAATGAAAGCAATCACAGTGGTGGCGCCGATGGACAGCGGCGTACCCAGCAGCGAGTTGGGATCGATGTAGAGGTGAACCGCCAGCTTGGACCACGAGATCCCTCTGGCATTGAGTAGTCCGGGAAAAAGATATGAGTAGTGGGCATAGAAAACGAAGATGGCGATAAAGATCACGAGCCACCAGCCGCTCATCCGGCGGCAGGCTTCCATAACGAGCAAGAACGATATCGCTCCAAGGACCACCTTCTCCGGCGTTAGCTCGCCGATCTCATTTACGATCGTCGGATAAAAAAGAGCGAGGTAGCCGCCCACCACCACGCTAAGAAAGACCAAAATTCCGTCGAGCCACGTTGGCCTATCTTTGGGGGATCGCCGATTCGCTGGTACGAGAAGAAATACGGCTGCCAATACCAGAATGAGGATGATGCCGAGGAACTGCTCCTGAAGAAGAGCCGCGCCCAGCCGGGAAGGGATATCAAAATTGAAAATTAAAGCGGTTACCGGGATGGCGCACAGCAAGACGCGACAGAGCAACCGCAGCCCGGGCTGTCTAAGAGTCCTGAAGCGAGCTTCTCCCTCAAGTTCTAAAACCATGCCGTGCTCTTTATCCTTGATGACTAGCCCGGATATTCACGCGTGAGAGCGATCGATAGGCGAGCCTTCCAGAGCGAGGCAATGGGCCTGGATGATTTCGCATAGGGCATGGAGCAAGGAGCCTTTCTGAAGCATTCGCTGAATTCTCTTACCGCTTAGCCCTTTGCTCCTCACGCCTAACCTCTCACACCCCTCACATCTCTTGGCTGACCTCTGATGTCTGACATCTGATCTCTGCTTTGCCCCATGCTCCTTGCTTCAATCCTACTGGGCAAGTAACTTGGCTTGCAGAGCTTCCATCTCTTTGGTCCAGACGCCTTTTTCTTTGAAGAACTTGATGGCCCCCGGATGGTAGGGAATGAAGGCATCCTTGCTCACCGCCCGCTCACGCCGCCATTCTTTGAGGGCCGGATAAGCAGCTCCCAATTCCTGGTTATACTCCCACAGCGCCTTAACCGTCTCATAAGCGGCCTGGTCGCTAAAGTCCTTGGACGCGACCAGATAAATATCGTTAGTTAGAAGCGCGGAGTCCTTTACGATGCCTGTTGCCGATCCCGCTTTAACAACGCTCGGGTAGCTTCCCGGGTAGACATCGGCCATTTTCTTCGCGCCTTCCGGCGTGGCAATCACGGAGATGAACTTCACGCCGCCTTTTCTGGCGTTGGCCTCCTCGACCGCCGGGCTGCCCACGGAATGCCAGCCGGCGTCGGTGCGCCCCTCCATGAAAGCTTGCGCGCCCGACTGCAAGTCGGAGACCGGGACCCTGACGATATCGTTGTAAGTCAGGCCCGCCGTAGCAAGCGCGGCGGTGCTACTGAGCCTTACGATCGGCGTGCCCGGGTAATCCGCCGGGATTCTTTTGCCCTTGAGGTCCGCAACTGTTTCCATGGGCGCCTCTCTGGGAACGTAGAAAGAGAGTTGGAGTGCGCCGCCGACCATTAAAATCCGGGTGTTCTTGTAAGGTTTTTTGTAGAGAATGACCGCTCTATACGATGTCACCGCATCGGCGCTGGTGAGGACTCCCATGTCCGTTTCACCGGAATTCATCGAGGGCAGCCACGCCGGTGGTCCGGCAAATGGCTGGACGCGAACGGTCATCGCGGTATGGCGGCTGACGACGGTAGCGATGCCGGTGCCGATGGCGTTATACAAGCTGCCGACGGCGTGAGTGGCCAACGTGGCGCTCTTCTGTTCCGCCGCCGTGACCGGAGCGGCCGCAAGCATGAAAGCCGAGAAAATAATCGCGAGTTGCTTCAAGTAAATCCTTTTCATTTAGGTCGACTCCTTTACGCGTTGGCCCGAATTTTTCACGTCTAGAGCGATCAAGAGGCGAGCTCTCCAGAGCGAGGCGATGGGCCGTGCTTCGGAGCAGCCCGCAAACTGAGTTGGTGGAGCGACCGCCTGAGGAAAAACGCGAGCGCCGAACCGAGCACCCAAGACGGTATTGAAGCTGTTTGTCTCTGTGCCTCACTCTTCCGAACTCGCCTCTCGATCGACACAATATCATCGTTTTTCTCTAACTATGAGAAACCGGGTTGGCCCTCAAGGCGCGTGTCTTTTCCCAATCGATTTTCATGGTCACCGGGTCAATGGCGACGCCGTAGATGTTCTGAGCGACATCAAGGCTGACGAATTCATCGATCACGTCATTCAGCACTTTTTCGGGATCGCGCTCCAGTGGATTGCCGACACCCGAACCGCCGCCACTGGTCTTTACCAGAAGATCGCCTTTGCGGATTTGGTACATCCGGTGCGGCTTGACGGGGATCTGCTCGCCGTTCCTTTGCAAGTAGGCTTTGCACAATGGCCCCGGCATGCCGCCTGCTGCAGCCGGCGGCTGGGTCTGATCGCCATCGGAGCTGCCGGTAGCCATGCCGCCGTCGCTGCCCAGGTTTAACGCCTCCCAGTGCATGCCGCTGCCGCCGCGCCACTTGCCCGCTCCGGACAAATCCTTAACCATATGATAGCGAACGATGCGCCAGGGAAATCGCAGCTCCACCTCTTCAACATTTCCCCGCTGAACGGATCCCAGGGTAGGGAACGTGCAGGCTCCCTCATAACCGTCGTATCCCCAAACCGCGCCCGCGCCGCCGTCGGAGTCAAAGGTTGTCTGCACGTAGCGTTCGCCGGTGCGCGGATCGGTGCCGAAGATGTAGTGCCCGCGGTGACGGCCCCAAGACGCGATCGCCTTGTGCGGCATCGCCGCGGAAAGCGCCATGACGGTAGATTCGAGAATCTGCGTGCCGACGCTCACCGGTGAGCCGCCGACGGTGGCCGGATAGCTGGCATTGACGACGCTCCCCTCAGGAGCCACGACTTTAACCGGGTTCATGCTTCCTTCGTTGTGGAAGTCGGCGAGGGAAGAATCGAAAAACAGAAAACTGC
>Ga0316628_100002084_pt1 | contig 14603 bp, 13 predicted proteins | sample OWC_Aug_M2_C1_D5_FD_207648 | JGI IMG/M metagenome (GOLD analysis project Ga0316628, IMG submission 207648) | Wetland soil microbial communities from Old Woman Creek delta, Ohio, United States - OWC_Aug_M2_C1_D5_C | ecosystem: Environmental > Terrestrial > Soil > Wetlands | place: USA: Ohio... | reverse complement strand
CGGTGGAAGAGGGTGACGTGGCTTTCGACCACCACTAACGAGGGTTTACCGCGATCTTGAAGATCACTTTGCGGATCTCCCCCTTGGCAACCAGCGGGGCATGCGCATCCTCGGGGAAGAAGATGCAGAACGCATCCGGCGGCGTGGCGATCCATGCCGCGGGCGCATCGTGGAAGAACTGGATGTCCTTCTCGGCGCTGTAGTCGCTCACCGGGTTGAGGCAGTCTGCCAGCGGTTTCCAGCCCATTTCGTCTATCCCATCCAGCACCAGCTGAATGTCGATGTACTTGCGGTGGCACTCCAGTCTTGCCATCTCGCGCGCTTTTCCGGGCACCCGCTCGACGATGGCGATCAGGTCGTCGCCGACAATGTGGTAGCGTCCCGGAGCAAGCGCATACAAGTCGGTAGTGCGGATGTAATCGAATGCGCGGGGGAACAGCGGGTGCAGGGCGGCGTAGCGGTCAGCGGAATGTTTGCTGTCGAAAATCAAAATAGCTCCTCAATTATTGAAAACCTGGGAATGGCGTTAAACGACGGACGTGGGTGACATCTCGCCCTCAACGTAGGTGACCACGCAATTACGTCCTGATTCCTTTGCCCGGTACAGCGCGTGGTCCGCTTTGCGCAACGTCGAATCGAAATCTCCCAGACTGTGGCCTTCGACCACGCCGATGCTTATGGTGACGGGCAATGTTTCATCCCCGAGCCTGAACGGGTTTTCAATGATGCTCTGACGAATTCGCTCCGCAGTGCTGACGCCGCTGCCCGGAGACGATGCTTCGAGCATGACCACAAATTCTTCGCCACCGTAGCGCGCGACAAGGTCGTATGGGCGGCATTGATCCTTCAGTATCCGCGCAATCTCAGCCAGCACATTGTCGCCAATCTGATGTCCATATTTATCGTTGACCAGCTTGAAATGATCTATGTCGATCATCAATAAGGCAATGGTGGTTCCATCGAGCCGCCAGCGCTCATACAAGCGCAAACCCTCCGAAAAAAGGTAGCGTCGGTTGTAAATGCCGGTGAGTGCGTCCGTTTGGCTGTCATGTTCCAGTTTCAACGTGCGTTCGCCAATCTGTTTTCGCTGGAGTAGAAGAGCGGCATTGGCGTCGGTCAACTCCTGTGCCAATAGCCCAACCTCGTCACGGCGGGAAATCAGGTAATCCGGAAGCCGCTGCTGCGTTCCCATCTTGCTGGCGAATCGCTGCATGATCCGCAACGGGCGGGTGACCACATAGCGCGAGCCGAGCATGATCGTGCATGCGACCAGCACCAACAGGATCCCGGCAGCAAGGATGAAACGATCCCGAGTCGACGTTAACAATTCAAATTCGCCATCCATCGGCAAGGTCAGACTGATCCCACCACGCACGTCCCCAACTTTGTAGCCCTGAAATCCGTGGCATCGCAGGCAGCCCTGCTCGACAAACAACGGCGCCATGAAGCGGTAATAGCTCTTTCCATCCTGAACGGTGAATTCGGAAGTCTCCTTCAGGCCGGATTCGAACTGCTTCAGGCTGCGCTGCTCGAACTCATCCGGCGCATTGTTCGGATTGATGGTCCGCAGGCTGGTCAGATGGAAGCGGATATCGGCGTTCTTCGCAGTGAGCTCGGACAATTCGCGACTCATCAGCGCCGGATTCTTCAGGGTGTACACGTTACCGTTCTTGTCGGTGATCTCCGGGACCACGGTGCTCTTTTCGCCGTGCCCTGGTCCCACCTCGTACAGATACTTGTTGGTCTCTACACCCGGCAGCTTGCGCACGTAGACGCCTCCGTACGAGGCGTTCCAGCGGCGGGCGAGCACGATTTGCTGATAGAGCACCAGCGCCTGCTGGTGCAGCGATTTTTCGAGATTGCGGCGTGCCGCATTATCAAACCAGATCGTGGCCAGAACGAAAATGGCGGTCAGCACCCCGATAATCAGATAGCCAAGCTTTCTGCCTACCGAACCGTTCAACCACATGACAATCTCCAAACCACTTTCATAATCACATCGTAACAAATTAGCTGCTGGACCCAAGTTGCGATTCGATGCGGCTTTCTCCCCAGATAGGCCTTGCCGTCACCGACTTGCAACTTCAGCAGGCCGCGATGCCAGTTGTTGGGTCGAGGGTCACGTTCTGCGGGGCTTTAGTCGCGGCGGGGAAGCATTCGAAGCAACGTGTTGTCCCGCACAATGTAGTGATGATACAAGGCCGCGGCTACATGCAGGCCGATGAGGAAATACCCAGTCTTGCCGATGAACTCATGTATTTCCTTGAGCGCCTTCGCCAGGTCTTCGTTTTCGCCGATCAGCATAGGCAGTTCCAGACCAAAGAACGGAACCGGCTTTCCGGTCGCGCTGAGCAGCAGCCAGCCGGTCAACGGCATGACGATCATCAGCAGATAGAGCGAGAAATGCATCAGGTTTGCGGTTATCTGCATCCAGCTCGGCGGCTCCGGCTGGATGCCCGGTGTCGGGCCCGTCAGGCGTGCCGCCAGCCGTAGCGAGGTCAGCACGAAGATCAGCATGCCGACCATGAAGTGCCAAGTCTTCAAGGCCTCGCGGAGATCGCTGCCTTTGGGGTACAACACGCGCAGCTCGATGCAGGCATACACCGCGATGAACAGAAGCACCATCAACCAGTGGATGCCGATCGAAAGTGAGCCGTAGCGGCTTATGGTGTTCTTCCAGCTCATCGTTTACCTCCTCTCGAAGAAAGGGCACACAGGGGTGATCCCCGAAGTAGATTACACCTACAAGAACCGGGCCACCATCCCCTTCGCAAATTCGCCCCGCAACGGAATCCGCACGCGATGCCCGCTGCCCGCAGCGACAGTGAGCGCTTCGCCTTCGAGGTTCTTCATTTCCTTCACTTCGATGATGGAGTTGCCGGCGGGATGGATGATCTCGAGTTTGTCGCCGAGCTGAAACTTGTTTTTCACATCGATCTCGGCGATGCCGTTGGCGCAAGTTACGATGTCGCCGACATATTGCTGGCGGAAACTTTCCGAGTGGCCGCGCATGTAATTCTGCTGCTCGTGCGTGTGGTGGCGTTCGTAGAAGCCGTCGGTGTAGCCCCGGTTGGCCAGCGCATCCAGCGCGCCCAGCAGTTCCAGATTGAACGGACGCCCATTGACCGCATCGTTTATGGCCTGGCGGTACACCTGCGCGGTGCGCGCCACGTAGTAGATGGATTTGGTGCGGCCTTCCACTTTCAGCGAATCCACACCGACCTTCACCAGTCGCTCGACGTGTTCCACAGCACGCAGGTCCTTGGAGTTCATGATGTAGGTGCCATGCTCATCTTCCAGCACCGGCATCAGTTCACCCGGATGGTCCTTGCGCGAAATGACATAGACCTTGTCTGCTAGCGGGTGGCGCGGCTGATTGCCGCACTCGGAAAGTTCGGATTCACTCAGCGCTTTGTCAAAATCGAAGTCTATTCTTTGAATGTCGCCGGTGCCGTCTTCGATGGCGTTGTCCACCTTGTAATCCCAGCGGCAGGAGTTGGTGCAGGTGCCCTGGTTTGCATCGCGGTGGTTGAAGTAGCCGGACAGCAGGCAGCGGCCGGAATAGGCGATGCACAGCGCGCCGTGGATGAAAACTTCAAGTTCGATGTCCGGGCATTGCTGGCGGATTTCTTCTATTTCATCCAGCGACAATTCGCGCGACAGGATGACGCGTGACAGTCCGAGCGATTTCCAGAACTTCACTGCCGCGTAGTTGACGGTGTTGGCCTGCACCGACAGATGCACCTGCATCTCCGGCCAGCGCTCGCGCACCATGGCGATAAGACCGGGGTCGGCCATGATCAGCGCGTCCGGCTGCATCTCGATCACCGGCTGCATGTCCGCCATATAGGTCTTCACCTTGGCGTTGTGCGGCATGAGGTTGCTGGCGACGAACAGTTTTTTGCCCAGTGCGTGCGCTTCCTGGATGCCGGTTCGCAGTTCTTCGAGCTTGAATTCGTTGTTGCGCGCGCGCAGCGAATAGCGCGGTTGCCCGGCATACACCGCGTCCGCGCCGTAGGCGTAGGCGGTGCGCATTTTTTCGAGGGTGCCGGCGGGCAACAGCAGTTCCGGCGCTTGCAATTTGCTCATCGGCGGCCCAAGCGCTTCAGGATTTCCAGCGAGGCGCTGGCCTGATTCAGCGTGTAGAAGTGCAGCCCGGGTGCGCCGCCCGCGATCAGCTTCTCGCACAATTGCGTGACCACATCGAGGCCGAACGCCTGCACCGACTCTACGTCGTCGCCGTAGCCTTCCAGCGTCTTGCGCATCCAGCGCGGGATCTCGGCGCCGCAGTTGTCCGAAAAGCGCGCGAGTTGCGAGAAGCGCAGAATCGGCATGACGCCCGGCACGATGGGCGCGGTGACGCCCAGCTTGCGGCACTCCTCAACGAAGCGGAAGTAAGCGTCTGCATTGTAGAAGTACTGCGTGATGGCCGAGTTTGCGCCTGCTTCCATCTTGCGTTTGAAGTTAAGCATGTCGTCGCGCGCAGACCGTGCCTGCGGATGGAACTCCGGGTAGGCCGCCACCTCGATGTGGAACTGGGTGCCGGTCTCCGCACGGATGAAAGACACCAGCTCGTTGGCGTACTGGAACTCGCCAATGCTGCCCATGCCGGAGGGCAAATCGCCGCGCAACGCGACGATGCGCCTGATGCCCATTTCCTTGTAGGCGAAGAGCAGCGCGCGGATGTTGTCGCGGGTCGAACCGATGCAAGAAATGTGCGGCGCTGCGCTGTGACCTTCCGCATGAATCTGCTTGATGGTGTCCAGTGTTCGATCGCGCGTGGAGCCGCCAGCGCCAAAGGTGACCGAGAAGAAATCCGGCTTGGTTGCAGCAAGGAGCTTGCGCGCTGCGGCAAGCTTGTCGGAACCTTCCGGCGTCTGCGGCGGAAAGAACTCAAAGCTAATCAGTGTCTGTGTGTTTCCCATTTTTTCTCGCAAGAACTTGTGTGGCGGCTGAACTCAGCGCCCAGGTAAAGATGCTGTACAAGGCTGCGCCCAGGACTCCGTGCCAGAAACTATCGACCACGAATCCGCGCAAGATGGAGCCCGCAAACCAGAACATCAAGCCATTAATGACGAAGATGAACAGGCCCAGCGTGACCACGGTGGCGGGTAACGTCAGGACGAGAAACACCGGCCGAATGAGCGTATTGACGAGACCGAGAATGAGGGCCGCGACGAACGCGGCCATGAACCCGTCCACGTGGATGCCCGGCACGAAGTTCGCCACGGCCACCAGGGCGAGGGCGTTCAAAGTCCAGATGAGCAGCAGTCGTAACAGCATCTTTGTCCGCCTCGGATAACCTACTGCGCAGTTTGACTGCGGCGTTGCGCGGTGCTCGAAATCCTCATGTACTACTTGTACATTCCGGTTTCTCCGCGCCGTGCGCCTTGCACTCAAACTGCTCGCGACGGTTCTCCGAGGCGTCCTCTATTCAAAAAAGTTAAGGGGCGGGAAACCCGCCCCGTAATCATACCTGCATTGCCACCATCAATAACGATAGTGCTCGGCCTTGTAGGGGCCCTGCTTCGGCACGCCGATGTAGGCAGCCTGTTGATCGGTTAGTTCCGTCAACTGGGCGTTCAGCTTCTTCAGCTGCAGGCGCGCGACCTTTTCGTCGAGGTGCTTGGGCAGCGTATAGACGCCCACCGGATACTTCGCCGTTTGCGTGAACAGCTCGATCTGGGCGATGGTCTGGTTGGCGAAGGAAGAGGACATCACGTAAGACGGATGGCCGGTGGCACAGCCGAGATTCACCAAGCGGCCCTTGGCCAGCAGAATAATCCGTTTGCCGTCCGGGAAAATGATGTGGTCAACCTGCGGCTTGATCTCCTCCCACTGGTACTTCTCGACCGAGGCGACGTCAATCTCGTTGTCGAAGTGGCCGATGTTGCACACAATCGCCTGGTCTTTCATCTTGGCCATGTGGTCGTGGTTGATCACGTGGAAGTTGCCGGTGGCGGTGACGAAAATGTCCGCCTTGTCGGCGGCGTATTCCATGGTCACCACGCGGTAGCCCTCCATCGCGGCCTGCAGCGCGCAGATCGGGTCAATTTCCGTTACCCACACCTGTGCGGAGAGCGCGCGCAGCGCCTGTGCCGAACCCTTGCCCACGTCGCCGTAACCGCACACCAGGGCGATCTTGCCGGCCACCATCACGTCGGTCGCGCGCTTGATGCCGTCCACCAGCGATTCGCGGCAGCCGTACAGGTTGTCGAACTTGGACTTGGTAACAGAGTCGTTCACGTTGATCGCGGGAATCTTCAGGTCGCCGCGCTCGTGCATCTGGTACAGACGATGCACGCCGGTGGTGGTTTCCTCGGTCACGCCCTTGATCTTGGCGAGGCGTGTCGAATACCAGGTCTTGTCGGTGGCGAGCTTGGCCTTGATCGCGGCGAACAGGATGCGCTCTTCTTCGCTGCCGGGATTGTTCAGTACCGAGATGTCCTTTTCAGCCTTGCTGCCCAAGTGCAGCAGCAGCGTGGCATCGCCGCCGTCGTCCAGGATCATGTTGGAATAGCCGCCATCGGCCCATTCGAAGATGCGATGGGTGTAGTCCCAGTACTCGGTCAGTGACTCGCCCTTGACGGCGAACACCGGAGTGCCTTCCGCGGCGATCGCGGCGGCGGCGTGGTCCTGCGTCGAGAAAATATTGCACGATGCCCAGCGCACCTGCGCACCGAGCGCCTGCAGCGTCTCAATCAGCACAGCGGTCTGGATGGTCATGTGCAGCGAGCCGGTGATGCGCGCACCCTTGAGCGGCTGACTCTTGGCGAATTCCTCGCGGATGGCCATGAGGCCCGGCATCTCCGTTTCGGCGATGCGGATTTCTTTGCGGCCCCAGTCGGCCAGTTTGATGTCGGCGATTTTGAAGTCGGTAAAACCGGTTGCAACAGCGTTCATGGTTTGTCTCCATTCAAGTTAATGAATGGGCGCCGTTGCAACGTTGTTGAGCCACCCCGCCGAGCCTGGCCGGATCGAACCGGTCGCAGCGCCCCTCGGCGGGGTGGATGATGCGAATTACAGTCCTGCTAATCGGAACTTTGGCTTCGGCACGGATGCTTCGCATCCTTTACATCCGCTGACGCGGATATGAGCTGCGCCGAAGCACAGATCAGCACCTTGGGCGTGGCCTTACAGGCCAGCGTCAGCCCGTAGGGCTGCCGCCTTATCTGTGCTTTCCCACTTGAACTCCGGCTCTTCGCGGCCGAAGTGACCGTACGCCGCCGTCTTCTGGTAAATCGGGCGCAGCAGGTCGAGCATCTGCACGATACCTTTCGGGCGCAGGTCGAAGTGCTTCTTGACCAACTCGGCGATCTTCTCGTCGGAGACCTTACCGGTGCCGAAGGTGGTGACCATCACGCTGGTGGGTTTGGCCACGCCGATGGCGTAGGAAACCTGGATCTGGCATTTGTCGGCCAGGCCGGCGGCGACGATGTTCTTCGCCACATAGCGGCCGGCGTAGGCAGCCGAGCGGTCGACCTTGGACGGATCCTTGCCGGAGAATGCGCCGCCGCCGTGCGGGGCTGCGCCACCGTAGGTGTCGACGATGATCTTGCGCCCGGTCAGGCCGCAGTCCCCCTGCGGGCCGCCGATGACGAAGCGGCCGGTCGGGTTCACCAGATACTTGATCTCGCCCTTGATCAACTCCTTGGGCAACACCGGCTTGATGATCTCTTCGATGGCGGCTTCGCGGATCTGCTCCAGCGTCATCTCGGGCGCGTGCTGTGTGGATAGTACGACGGTGTCAATGGCGTACGGCTTGCCGTCGACGTACTTGATGGTGACTTGCGATTTTGCATCCGGGCGCAGCCATTTCAGGCGGCCGTCGTGGCGCAATTGCGCCTGGCGTTCGACGATGCGGTGCGACAGATAGATCGGCAGAGGCATCAATGTGTCGGTCTCGCGGCAGGCGTAGCCGAACATCAGGCCCTGGTCGCCGGCGCCCTGGTCGAGGCCATCGTCGTAGGCCTTGTTCACCCCTTGGGCGATGTCCGGGCTCTGCTTGTCGTAGGCGACCAGCACGGCGCAGCCTTTGTAATCGATGCCGTACTCGGTGTTGTCATAGCCGATGCGCTTGATGGTGTCGCGCGCGACTTGGCTGTAATCGACGTTGGCGGAAGTGGTGATTTCGCCAGCCAACACGACGAGCCCGGTGTTGCATAGCGTTTCGGCAGCAATGCGGGAATGTTTGTCCTGCGCTAGAATCGCGTCCACGATTGCGTCGGAAATCTGGTCTGCTACCTTGTCCGGATGGCCCTCGGACACGGATTCGGATGTAAAAAAGTACTCGCTCATGGCTCTCCGATCGCTGCTTCAGTAGTTAAATGGGCGCGCAGTATAGCAAATCCCGCCTTTTCGATTAATTGGGTTTTTCTTGAATGGTTGTTCTCTTTGACGTGTTAGCGCGCCTGCCCCTGTCGGTATTGCACCGACTGGGTGCGGCGCTCGGCTGGGTGATCTATTTGTCCTCGGCCAGTTATGCCTCGCGGCTGCGCGAAAATCTGCGGAATTCTGGAATAGGCAGTTCGGAATCCGAATTTCGCAAATTGTTGCACGCAAATATCCGCGAGATGGGCAAGGGCGTGATGGAGTTGCCGTGGGTATGGCGGCGCCCGCTCGAAGAGGTGCTCGCCGGCGTAAAACAATGCCACGGCTGGGAGCACATCGAAGCGGCGCACGCCAACGGGAAAGGTGTGATCGCATTGACACCGCATTTTGGCTGCTTTGAAGTCATCAGCCTGTTCATCGCGTCGCGCAAGCCAATAACCACCATGTATCGGCCGCCGCGCTGGAAATTCCTGGATCGGCTGATGCATGAAGGTCGCGCGCGCGGGCAGACCATACTTGCTCCGACCGATCTTGGCGGGGTGCGCCAGTTGCTCAAGGCGCTCAAACGAGGCGGAATTATCGGGGTGTTGCCGGACCAGGTGCCGGGCAGTGGCGAAGGAGAGTGGGCGCCGTTCTTTGGCCGTCCTGCCTACACCATGACGCTGATCGCGCGCCTGATCGAGTCCAGCGGTGCGTCGGTGGTAATGTGCCATAACGAGCGCCTCCCACGAGGCGAAGGCTATGCGCTGCATTTCGCACCGCTGCCCATTGATACGGCCACTTCAATTCCGGCTCAGATCAATGCGGCGCTGGAGGCGGTGATACGCACTTGCCCGGAACAGTATCTGTGGAGCTATAACCGTTACAAAGTTCCGCGCGGCGCGTTGCCGCCGGATGCAGTCAAGGAGCAGTGAATGGTGGCACGCCTCGGCGTTTTTATTCTGTGGCTGATCCACTTTCTGCCGTTTCGCGTCATCGTCGCCATCGGCAATGGTCTTGGCCTCCTGCTCTATCCGTTCGCTGCGGAACGCCGCAGGGTGGGCATGACCAATCTGCGGCTGTGCTTCCCGGAGATGACCGAAGAGGCGCGCAAGAAGCTCGTGCGCGAGCACTTCAAGATGTTTTGCCGCGGCCTGGTGGAGCGCAGCATCCTGTGGTGGTCGAGTGCGGAGCGAATCAATGGCCTGATTCGCGTCGAGGGCCTCGAACATTTCGAGGCCATCAAGGGCAACCCCACGATCTTTCTGGCGCCGCATTTTGTCGGGATGGATACGGCCGGGCAGTGGATCGCGCAGAAAATCGACTCCGTCAGCATGTATGCGAAGCAGAAGAACCAGTACCTGACCGACTTGCTGTTAGAGAAACGTGCCCGGTTTGGCAAGCAAGGACTCTATTCGCGCCAACAAGGGCTGCGTCCGATCATCAAGGCTATCCGTGAATGCAAGCCATTTTTCTATCTGCCGGATCAGGATCAAGGTATCAAGGACGGCGCCTTCATTCCTTTCTTCGGTGTGCCCGCGGCCACCATGACCTCCCTCTCGCGCATCGCGCAGATGACCGGGGCGCAAGTTGTGCCCAGCATCGTGCGCGTGTTGCCCGGCGGTGCCGGATATGTGCTGACTTTCTATCCGGCGTGGGAGGACTTTCCAAGCGGCGATGACATTGCCGACGCCAAGCGCATGAACGAATTCATCGAACAGCGCGTGCTGGAAATGCCGGAGCAGTATTTCTGGCTGCACAAACGTTTCAAGACGCGCCCGGAAGGCGAAGCGAAATTCTATTAACACTTTGTCCGCAGATTACGCAGATTCACAAAGATTAAATGGGTGTGGAATCTGCGCTAATCGGCGTAATCTGCGGATAGTGTCATTTCGGGCTTGGGGAAACTCTGAATGAAATACCACGACCTGCGCGATTTCATTGCGCAACTGGAAAAGATGGGCGAGCTTAAGCGCGTCACTGCGCTTGTCTCCACGCACCTGGAAATGACCGAGATCTGCGACCGCGTGCTGCGCGCGCAAGGGCCGGCGGTGCTGTTCGAGAACGTGGCCGGGCACACGATGCCAGTGCTCGCCAACCTGTTCGGCACGCCGCGCCGCGTGGCGCTGGGCATGGGTGAGGAGAGCATCCAGGCGCTGCGCGAAGTGGGCAAGCTGCTCGCCTACCTCAAGGAACCGGAGCCGCCCAAGGGATTGAAGGATGCATGGGAGAAATGGCCCATACTGAAGCAGGTGCTCACCATGTCGCCCAAGGTGCTGTCTTCTGCGCCGTGCCAGGAAGTCGTGTGGGAAGGCAACGACGTCGATCTCTCCAAATTGCCGATCCAGCACTGCTGGCCAGGCGATGTCGCGCCGCTGATTACCTGGGGGCTGGTGGTTACGCGCGGGCCGAACAAGCCGCGCCAGAATCTGGGTATCTACCGCCAGCAGGTGCTCGGGGCGAACAAAGTGATCTTGCGCTGGCTGGCGCATCGCGGCGGCGCGCTGGATTTTCGCGACCACTGCCAGAAGAACCCCAGGCAGCCGTTCCCGGTGGCGGTGGTGATCGGCGCGGACCCGGCCACCATTCTCGGCGCAGTGACGCCGGTGCCAGATTCACTGTCCGAATACCAGTTCGCGGGCCTACTGCGCGGCAGCAAAACCGAGCTGGTGAAGTGCATCGGCTCTGACCTGCAAGTGCCCGCCTCCGCCGAGATCGTGCTGGAGGGTGTCATTCATCCCGGCGAGACCGCGCTGGAAGGTCCCTACGGCGACCATACCGGCTACTACAACGAGCAGGACAGTTTTCCGGTGTTCACCATCCAGCGCATCACCATGCGTCGCGACCCGATCTATCACTCCACCTACACCGGCAAGCCTCCCGACGAGCCGGCCATGCTGGGCGTGGCGCTGAACGAGGTGTTCGTGCCGTTGCTACAGAAGCAGTTCCCCGAGATCGCCGATTTCTACCTGCCGCCGGAAGGATGCAGCTATCGCATGGCGGTGGTGAGCATCAAAAAGCAATACGCCGGACACGCCAAGCGCGTGATGTTCGGCGTGTGGAGCTTCCTGCGCCAGTTCATGTACACCAAGTTCATCGTGGTGGTGGACGACGACATCGACGTGCGCGACTGGAAGGAAGTGATCTGGGCGATCACCACGCGCATGGATCCGGTGCGCGACACGCTGCTGGTGGAGAACACGCCCATCGACTACCTCGATTTCGCTAGCCCGGTTTCGGGCCTGGGCGGCAAGATGGGCCTGGATGCCACCAACAAATGGCCGGGAGAGACGCAACGCGAATGGGGTACGCCTATCGTGATGAGCGTCGAGGTGAAAGCAAGAGTGGATGCGATGTGGAATGAACTTCGGCTGTAACGACCGCGAGGTAGAGATTAAAAAGCCGGGTTTGCCCCGGCTTTTTGCCCGAATTTCCTGATCAGAACTTGTACACGAAGCCAACGGTGTATACGCTGGTAGTGGCCTTCTGAGAGGCGTTGTTCTCAACGCTATATGCGTCGTAATTTGCGCGTACGCCCCAATTTCTGTCGATGTTGTATTGGCCGCCAATGCCATAGGTGACGTCGGATTTCGTCTTGTCTACCGGGCTGCCCAGCTTAGTGCTGGCGTAACCCAGCTTGGCCATAAGGGACCACTGGTCATTGAGCGGCAGGATGCCCACGGCAGCGGCGCTATAACCATTGATCTTGATGGAAGGTCCGCCGGAAGCAGTAGGCGAACCAAAATCATTGTACTGAATTTCAGCGGCGACATATTTCATGAACTGATAGCCGGCCAGCACCGAGAAGGCCGTCCCCGTCTTCGTGCTCAGGTTGTATGTGTCCGTGCTTGACTGGCCAACATTGGCCCCTACGTAGAAGCCTTGGTCAGCCGCAGATGCTGAAGTCGCGAAAGCAGCGAAGAGAAATAGAGCAGCGATATTTTTTTTCATCATTTTCCCCGTGGAATTAACGTTAATAAAAATATGCTGCGTCCATTGAGCGTCCGGAATTCTTTTCAATGACTTGGCAGCGGCGGCATGCTATTAGGAACTGGGCGGATAGGGCAATACACAAATCTACGTACTATCAGGCTACGTAAAACTGTGTAGATGCGAAGGGCAGGGCGCATCCAATCTGAATACCAAGAAAGCAAAGACTGATCTTTCCGTAGAGCGACTGGTTGAGTCAGGGGTGAAAGGAATCTTCAGTCCGTTTTCAAGCGGCGCCAAAGCCGGCTGTTCATGCATCGCGATATTCATCTGCCGAGCCAGGCTCGGACGAGGGGCGCGGGGGACATCGTGAGGGCTGTCAAAGGCTACACAGTTGGATATCTTCTCTTTGAGTGAGTTGGGCGGTAGCCGATGGAAAGAAAAAAGCCGGGTCTCCCCGGCTTTCCTTGGACGCGAAATTTAGAACTTGAAGATCGCGGCGACGTACAGGTCAGTGCGTGGGCCCATCACACCGAGGCCTGCGCGAGCACTGAAAGTCTTGTTGATTTCATACTGAGCACCGCCACCCAACGCCAATTTCGTGTCAGTGGTGGTTACGCTGAAAGTCGAGCCGCCGGTAAACGTGGTGGTGGCTTTGACGGATTGGCGCTCGATGCCGCCCTTCACGAAGAACGAAAGCTCAGGGACATTCTTGATCTTCCAGGGCAACATTGCGACCACATTGGCGCCCGTGTGGTACGCGTCAGTCTTGATCGAAGAGCCGAAAGCGGTTACGTCAGGAGTCAGAATCTTTGCATAGTGCAATTCCACAGAATACATCTTGTCGATTTGGTAGCCGCCCAACACACCAACGTACTGGTCGCCAGCCAATACGCCGACATAGACTGGCGAATCCTCGGCGAGTGCGGGAGTGGCCATGGAAATGCTCAATAAAACAACAGCTAGAAGTTTCTTCACTTTATTTTCTCCAGTTGATTTTAACTGTGCGGTCGATTGCACGCGCCGGATTCTAGGGGGCAGGCACAACGAAGACAAGCAAATCAAGCGCCATTGTGGAGTGGATGCAACACCAAGTTGGTCTCCGCGGGTTAGTGCTGTTGCTGCACCCATTCAATCAGGGCATCCTGCGTGTCCTGTCCGCGCTGGGCATAGGGGTGGTTGATGAAGAAGACAACGATCCATTCCTTGCCGCTGTCCGAGCGCACATAACCCGCGATGGTTTTCACCCCTTCCAGCGTGCCGGTCTTGAGATGGGCATGGCTGGCGGCGGGACTTTCTCTCAGGCGCCTCTTCACTGAACCGTCCACGCCGAGGATGGGGAGCGACGATTGTAGCTCGGCACTTAATGGGTGGTCGTAGGCCTGCTGCAGCAGCTGTGCCATGTGCGCGGCACTGATGCGTTCCCTGCGCGAGAGTCCGGCGCCGTTCTCCAATACCACTTCCCTGAAATCCAGTTGCTTGCGCGCCAGCCATGCCTCCATGGCGAACACGCTGCGCTCGATGCTGAGTGGATGGGAGTTGAAGCCAGCATTGGGGTCTGTCTGGGCTGAAGTTGGCGCAGCCAACGCCGGTCCTGCCTCACCCAGGGTCAGGAACAATTGCCGCGCCATGACGTTGTTGCTGAACTTGTTGATGTCGCGAATGATGGTGCTCAAGGGTTCGGAGCGATGCGTGGAAAGAAGCTTGGCGCCGCGCCCGACCACCCCGTCCCGCTCACTGCCTTGCAACGCCCCGCCCAGTTGCTTCCATACGGCGCGGAATAGCGCCCCAACATATCGGGTGTGCGGCAACACGCTGAGGTTTTGTTCGCGTTCGCCGCATCCTACGGGATAGTCGCCCTGCAAGACGACACTGTCACCGCGCGCCTGTACGGAGAACAAGTCGTCCCACTTGTCGCAATTCGCGTGATCGCCGTTTGGCGCGAGGCGATTGTCCAGTGTTACCCCGTCGAGCGACGGTTCGCTCACGATCTTCAGATTGTTGCCATCCGGCATGTAACGCAGGCGAAGGATGTTGAAGTTGAGGAGCAGCGCGTCGGGGCTGACGTTGTAGGCGCGCACCGGATCGTTGTCGAAGTCACCGGGGTCGTATGGCGGCAAATCGAAGTAGCTGCGGTCAAGGACCAGGTCGCCACGTATTTCGCGCAGGCCTCGTGTGCGCAACTCGCTGAGCCACAGCCAGAGTTGCTCCATGGTGAATTTCGGGTCGCCATACCCCTTGAGGATCAGGTTGCCGTTCAGTACGCCTTCCTTCACTTCCCCGTCAACCCACGCCTCTGTCTTCCAGGTGTAGGCGGGACCGAGCAGGTCAAGCGCGGCATACGTCGTGAGCAGCTTCATCGT
>Ga0316628_100002083_pt1 | contig 14605 bp, 11 predicted proteins | sample OWC_Aug_M2_C1_D5_FD_207648 | JGI IMG/M metagenome (GOLD analysis project Ga0316628, IMG submission 207648) | Wetland soil microbial communities from Old Woman Creek delta, Ohio, United States - OWC_Aug_M2_C1_D5_C | ecosystem: Environmental > Terrestrial > Soil > Wetlands | place: USA: Ohio... | reverse complement strand
TGTTAGGGCTTCCCACCTACCTCGACAGGGAGGAGATCATGTTCTACACGTTCGATACGCTGATCCGGGGAGCCAAGGCGTCGCATCTTTTTTATGTCGAAAATGACGAGAAGGAGAAGAGCAGGTTTGTCGAGCGGTTCCTGTGGGAGAGGCAGAAGAAAGAGGGGAGAAGAGATGACAGGAGTTATGTGAAGACCATCCAGTACGCTGTGAACCTGAGGGAGGCGAACCCCCGCCCCATCGATAAATCCACGGAGATGGTTAGATTTCTAAAGGAATATTCTTTCAGCGCCACCTGTTTAAATACCTACCTTTCTTGCCCCCTCCAGTTCTATTACGAATATGTCCTCGGGCTCAGGGAAAGGGAGGTCATTTCGGAAGACTTTGAGAAAGAGGAGATCGGATCGTTTGTTCATCTGGTCCTGTGCGATTACTTCAAGGGGAAGACAGGATCGGTCCTGACCGAAAAGGAGATGAATCTCAAGGAATTCAAAAAAGTCTTCCATAAAGATTTCGAGGAACAATACGGTAAAGACCCCACGGGGGAGATCTATCTCCTCCGGAACCAGGTGGAGAGGCATTTGAAAGATTTCATCACATATTACCAGGTTCCAAAGATCAAGGAGTTTCGGACAGAAATCCTGGGTCTCGAGCAGAAGGTCGACGTGAAGAGGGATTCTTTCAACCTCAGGGCACGGCTCGACCGGGTCGAGAAGAGGGGAGAGAGGACCGCCATCATCGATTACAAGACCTCCGCGAATAAAAATTACCTCGCCATCCGTCACCATAAGCTCGATTTAGAAAAGAGGGACTCCTGGAGCGAAGCCATTGCCACGCTTCAGCTTCCATTCTATCTTCTCGTCTACTCCCATTTGACGGGAGAAAAACCGGAAGCCATCGATTGCATGTTTTTACTTCTTGGAAAAACGAGGATGGACTCCGACATCGAAGTTCCGCTTTTCAAGAACGAGACCGAGTTTAAGGAGAATTTCGGAAAACTGACGGAGGTGATTTTCAGCCTCCTGAGAGAAATCGTGAACCCGGATCAACCCTTCATGCCGACGATCGATCCGAAGAACAATTGTGGCAGGTGTCCGTATGGATATATTTGCACCAATGATTAAGCGGTCCATCATTCGATAGACATCTGATTAACCCCACCCCCACCCTTCCCCTCCCCCTGAGAGGGGAGGGAGGTCGTTGTGTTCCTCCCTCTTCAAGGGGGAGGTTAGAAGGGGGATGGGGATTTGCCGGAGCAGTATAATAATTATGTCTTCTCAATTTCGGCCTCAATAGTAAAATAGAAGAACTCTCCGTGAAAGCGAGGACAACATGAATGGCGCCGAAAGCTTGATCCGCACCCTCATCGCCTCCGGCATTGAAGTTTGCTTCGCCAATGCGGGCACTTCGGAGATACACTTCGTCCTTGCCCTGGACAAGATCGAGAGGATGCGCTGCATCCTCGGGATGGCAGAGACCGTGGTGACCGGCTGCGCAGACGGCTATGCGAGGATGGCAGAGAAACCGGCGATGACACTACTCCACTGCGGGCCGGGTTTTGCCAACGGGATCGCCAACGTGCACAATGCGCGCAGGGCGAGTACCCCGATGTTAAACATCATCGGTGACCAGGCCTCCTTCCACCGTCCTTTCGATCCCCCGCTGGCAGCGGATGCCGAAGGGCTTGCCCGTGCCGTGTCGCACTGGGTCCGAAGGAGCGGTACCGCTCAGCAGGTCTCCTCGGACGGCGCAATGGCGGTGCAGGTCGCACGCAGGCCGCCGGGGCAGATCGCGACGCTGATCGTACCGGCCGATGTTGCATGGAGTGAAGCAGGCGGCCCGGCGGCGGCCTTACCAGTGGTTCCGCGGCCCCGGGTGGAACCCGAGGTGCTTCGGAAAGTGGCGCGTATTCTCCGCTCGGGCGAGCCGGCCATGCTGCTCCTCAACGGGCAGGCTCTGGGAGAGGCGGGCCTTTTCGCTGCCCATCGGATTGCCCATGCCACCGGCGCGAAGCTTCGTACGCCGACACAGGTGCCACGCCTGGCCCGCGGTCGCGGTAGAGTGCCCATAGAGCGGGTGCCGTACGTGGTCGACACAGCCATCGGTGCGTTGGCGGGGCTGAAGCACGTCATCCTCGTCGGAGCAAAGCCGCCCATGGGGTTCTTCGCGTACCCTGGCAAGCCCAGCCTCATGACACCCCGTGACTGTGCGATCACGGTACTCACCCAGCCGGAACAAGACGCTGTAGCCGCGCTGCAAGGACTCGCCGACGAGATCGGTGCACCGCGCGTCGTGCGGATTGAAGAAAAGGGTCTGAAGCCACGGATTGCCCGTGGCCCCTTTGAGTCGGAGGCCTTCGGGATGACACTTGCGGCACTCCTGCCCGAGAACGCCATCGTCGCCGATGACTCGGTCACCTCCGGCAGATCGGTCTTCCCGGCCACATTCAATGCAGAGCCCCATGACTGGATCCAGAGTACCGGCGGCGCGATCGGTCACGCCTTTCCGTGCGGCACGGGCGCTGCGGTGGCTTGCCCGGATCGCAAGGTGGTGTGCCTGCAGGCCGACGGAGCTGGCATGTACTCACTCCAGGCGCTGTGGACGCAGGCGCGGGAGAACCTTGACGTGGTGAGCGTGGTCTTCGCCAACCGCGTGTACAAGATCCTTTTCGGTGAGCTGCGCGCGACCGGCGCAGAGCCCGGGGTCGCCTCCAACAGCCTCTTCGATCTTGGACGTCCTGACCTTGACTGGGTTGCCTTGGCCAAGGGCATGGGCGTGGAAGCGGTCAGCGTGGATTCGCTGGAGGGGTTTGCTGACACGTTCCGGTCCGCCTGCGGCCGCCGGGGACCGTTCCTGATCGAATTCCAGATTTTTTAATGCGTAGTTCCTGGGTTTTCTTGTCTCCGAGGTGGGTGAGTGGTTTTGGCTTTGGGTGGTATCCAGCAGTTCCTTACTTCTTCTGGTAAGAGAGGTTAGCGCTACAATTCCTTTGCTTGCTTCTGCCGCAGCAACCGACTGCGATCTACAGACTTCACGGTGATCTCGCGGATATTGGTTCCTCTCAGAATCCCGAGGGGAACCTCTACGCCTGCGTTGCCAAGGGCCCAAACCTTGCGGTAAAAATCAGCAAGCCCTTTCACTTCTTCTCCTTTCACACTCAGAACCATGCCCCCCGACTGGAGTCCCGCTGTCTCGGCAGGACCTCCGGAATTGACACGGAGGATGAAAACCCTACCGTGTCCTTCTTCCGCGTTGAGCCCCAGCCAGGGCCGGGGAGCTGCACTCGTTCGGCCTTTGGCGATCAGGTCTCCGAGGATGGGATGGAGGAGATCGATGTTAGTCCCTCTGCTCCCAGTTCCTAGAACGATCAACGGCTCGCTGCCATCCGCGAAGGAGCCTTTGCCTCTTGTCCTCTGACATCTGGGGAACAAACTTCCGATCGACGGTCCAATGGCTGGTCAATTCTTCTTTCCCTTTCCAGTAGCCCGTGGCTAATCCTGCCAAATAAGCTGCACCCAGGGCTGTTGTTTCAACAACCTTCGGCCTCATGACGTTCATATCAAGGATGTCTGCCTGGAACTGACATAACAGATTGTTTGCTGCCGCTCCGCCGTCAATGCGTAATTCAGAAAGGGCCAAGCCCGAATCCTGGCGCATGCAGTCGACTACATCCTTTGTCTGGAAGGCAATGGATTCGAGGGCCGCACGAACGAGATGGTTTCGATTGACCCCCCGGGTCAATCCAAAGATCGCTCCTCGCGCGTATGGATCCCAATAAGGAGCTCCTAATCCAACAAAGGCTGGGACGATATAGACACCGTTTGAATCCTCCACCAAGGACGCAAGGGTTTCGCTTTCTGTGGACGAACCCATCAGTTTTAATTCCTCGCTTAACCATTGAATCACCGCCCCGGCGATAAAAACACTTCCCTCCAAGGCGTACTCCACACAGCCATTCATCCCCCAGGCGATCGTGGTCAAGAGCCCGCTTTTGGACCGCTTGGGTTCCCTTCCAGTGTTCATCAGGAGGAAACACCCTGTTCCGTAAGTGTTTTTTGTCATCCCTGGCTCGAGGCAGCACTGGCCAAAGAGGGCAGCCTGCTGATCTCCGGCCACGCCGGAAATAGGAATGGAGGCTCCCAATATACTTGGATCAGTGAAAGTGAAAATGTCACTGGAGGGCTTAACTTCAGGAAGGATACTCGCTGGGATCTCAAATCTCCTCAAGATGTCTGCATCCCATTTAAGATCATGGATATTGTACAGGAGGGTTCTCGAGGCGTTAGAATAATCCGTCATATGGGCCCCGCCACCCGAGAGTTTGTAAACCAGCCAGCTGTCGATGGTGCCGAAGGCCAGAGCCCCTTTTTCGGCTTTTTCTCTAGCCTCCGGAACATGATCTAGTATCCAGGTCACCTTGGTTCCTGAAAAATAAGGGTCGACGACCAAGCCTGTCCTTTCTCTCAATGTCACATCAAAGTGCTCTGCTTTCAGCTCATCACAGAATTCAGCAGTTCTGCGGCACTGCCAGACGATCGCGTTACAGACAGGTTCCCCGCTGTCACGATCCCAGACCACCGTGGTCTCCCGTTGATTGGCAATTCCGATAGCTGCCAGGTCACCTACCTTCAGGTTTGCCTGCTTGAGAGCCTCTCGGAGGGTTTGGAGTTGTGAATCCCAGATCTGGCTGGGGTCATGCTCCACCCAACCGGGTTTGGGGTAAATCTGCTGAAACGGCTTGGTGCAGGAGGCGATAATCTCTCCGAGACGATTGAAAATAATGGATCGGGAGCTGGTCGTCCCCTGGTCTAAAGCCAATATGTATTTTTCTGGCATGTCTGCCTTTCCCCATCGGTTTGAGAGGGTCCGCACCGGCAGGATGATGCGCTCTTTAGATGTCATCCTTCCGAAAATAAGCAACCCGATGAGAACCGACGGCCTTCCTTTTATTTCTTATGGGACCAGTCTTGGTCATTCTTGATCATGACTGGATCTATCGATTCTCCCAATTGTCCATCATGGTTGGTGGGCGAATATGCAAAATCCGGAGGGAAGTCCTTGTATTTGGCTTTCTCCGGGGCACCCCGTTGGCGCATCACGAAACATCCCCTGTCCTTGAGAGGGATTGGGTGTTCAACTGGGACGAAAAGAAACGATGGGGTTAGAAGTCTGATTTTCAGACGGTGGTACCACGGCTCATTCTCTTTGTCAAGAAAGAAATACGTTTCTGTGTGTGGGAGAATTTGCCATTATGTCGACCTTTTGGTATATTATCCATAGTTTTCTGGTAGTGAGATGGGAAGAAAGAAGCGGAAATAAATGGTGAACAGTAAAAAGGGTCCTCGATCTTTGTACTCTTTGCTTTGTCTTTTTTGAATCTAGGTTCAAATGTGTTTGCGCAGGAAAGACGTCAAGGCTTTGGTGTTGCGGTCAGAGCGAAACCACGTGAAAAAATCAGGAGGTGGGTCATGAAGCGTCTCGTCAAAGGGTTCATCTTCGTTTTGGCTATTTTTCTCATCCACCAGGTTGCCCAGGCTATTGAAATAGGCGAGATTCCTCCGAACGTAGAGTTGAAAGACAAACTGGGAGAACGGCTGGATGGAAAACCCTGGAGCAGCGAAGAATTGCGGGGGAAGGTCCATGTCCTATTTTACGTCGACCCTGACGAAAAAGATACGAACAATGACGCCAGCGAAGCCCTGGACAAGGAGAAGTTTCCTGGCGATAAGTTTCAATCGGTTGGGATCATCAACATGGCCGCTTCCTGGCTTCCCAATTTTGCTATTTCTTCCTCCCTCAAGGATAAGCAGAAACGTTATCCCAGAACCATTTATGTGCGGGATTATAAGAAAGTGCTGGTGAATGCCTGGAAGATTGCCGACGACAGCAGCAATGTTCTCGCTTTTGACAAACAGGGGAAGTTGATCTTTAGAAAAGACGGCAAGCTCACCCCGGAGGAGATTCAGAGGCTCATCAAGGCCGTCCGCGATCATCTGTAATCTTCAAGGCGCAGAACGATGACGGGTGAGCCTTTGGAAGACCCGAAGAGAAAGAAAGGAGATGAAAAGAGATGGAGAGAAAAAAAAAGATCCATTTAGTTCTCCTGGTGGCTCTTGCTCTGGTTTTTGTTTCATGCCACCCTCGTCGCGTTTCAGACATTAAACCGAACATGACGAAAGAAGAAGTAGCCTCCTTGTGGGGGAAGACACCTCTGGTCACTCTTAAAACCGTTGATGGAAAGGCTGTTGAAATTTGGGAGTATCATTTTTCAGGCTCCGGTTCGATCTGCCGGGTTACCTTTTCTCAAGAGAGAGTGGAGGGTACCCAATGTCGCCCTGCACGAGTTGGAACGTACTATTCTTATTCACAGCAAGGGCAGGACAGAGCGGAAGCTCGTTCGGGTGAGCAGAGTATGGTCCGGGAGGGTTATTTTGCAATGGAGCTGGCCGAGGTCCTGAACATAAAGGATGTGAAAAGCGAGGCGGAAGCCGAAAGCAAGCTGGCTTCGCTCGGTATTGCCCCCAAGAACGGATGGATTGCTGATTATCCCTTGACACCCAACATTATCAGAGAACTGCAACGTGCTGTTGAAGAAGCCGCGGATTCGGGCAAAATAGCGATGAACCGAGAAGAAGCCCTAGGGGCCTTTCAGGAACTGATCGCAAGTCTCGAGAGTCAGAATGCCGGAGTTGAGCCGCCTGTTGACAGGGGACCCTATCCTGAGCCGTATTATTACCCTAGGTTCTATTTTTACCCGAGCCCCCCCCCGTATCCCTATCCCTTCGGTGGTTATTATCGTTTTTATCACCACCATCGCCACCCTTAGAGGTAGCCAATGGCATTTAGTAGGGGGGAGTCTTATCAGGAATAGTTCCCTTGCGATGCTCCGAAGGAAGCTGTTCTGTCTTTACGGCTGGGAGGATGAAGTAAAAAACGGCCCCTTTTCCAACCTCTGACTGTACCCAGATACGCCCTCCGAGCCGTTCCACAATCTTTTTGCATACCGACAACCCGATGCCCGTGCCGGCATATTCCTCACGGCTATGAAGTCGCTGAAAGAGGACGAAGATCCGCTCGGAGTACTCTGGGGCGATGCCAATACCGTTGTCGCTGACGGAGAAGGTCCACCCGTTGCCCGTTCGACTGGCCGAAATGTGGACGCGGGGCGGCTCGCTGCTCCGGAACTTGATTGCGTTTCCGATCAGGTTTCGGAACAACTGCCCTAATTGAGAGCGGTCGGCCATCACCATCGGAAGGGGGTCATGGGTTACAAGGGCCTCGTTTTCTTCAATGACCACCTTTAGGTCGTTGACGGATTGTGCGAGGATTCCGTCGGAGTCCGTGGGCTCCGATTCATTGCCTCCCATTCTCACGCGGGAGTAAGTCAGCAGGTCATTGACCAGATTCCACATGCGGACGGCTCCGTCGACAGCGAAGCCGATGAACTCGTCGGCATCGGCGTCGAGCTTGCCTTTGTACCGCTTGGCGAGCAACTGGACGTAGCTCGTCACCGTGCGCAGCGGTTCCTGAAGGTCATGGGAGGCCACGTAAGCAAATTGCTCCAAGTCTTCATTCGACCGGGCCAGTTCCTCGGTTTTCTCTCTCAGGGCCCTTTCCACGCCCATGTGCTCCGTGACGTCGTGTGCGATCACTCGCACAATAGGCGAAGCAACGCCCTCTGTACGGAGAGTGTTGTGGTATTCCCAAATGCGGTATTCACCGTCGGCCGCCCGGATCTGCATAAGCCCTTTGGCGACACGGTACTTCTGGACCGTATCGAGATAGGTGGCGAATTCGTCCCTGAACTTAGGCACTAATAAGTCTCGGGCATTCTTATTCAGAAGATCTGTCTTGTTATAGCCAAGGAGTTTTGCACCCTCCTGGTTCACGGAGAGAATCTGTCCCTGCAGATCATGGGTGCAAATCAAGTATTGGCTGCGCTCCACCAGGTCCCGATAGCGGTCTTCGCTCTCGCGAAGCGCCTCTTCTGCCTGCTTACGCTCCTGCATTTGAATGATCAATTGCTCGTAAGCTTGCCGATAGCGATTTTCGGATGCTTCAAGGTTGCGCTGATGATTGAGCAATCTCTGTCGCGCGTGGCGGAATCCATGTTCCAAAAAGATAGAGATCAGGCATATCACAAAAAATGAAACCAAAAACCGATATCTCAATTCCTGAAGTTCAAAGAGCGTGATTGTTTGTAAATCAAAATTAAGGATGAAGAACGCCAGAATGCCGTAGAAGATGGCGATCCAGATCATCCCTTCGGTTAAACCGACGGCAAAGAAGACTAAGAGAGGGTAGAGATAGCACCATCCAATTCGACTAAACCCCGATTCAAAACCTATTTTGTAGAGAATCGCAGTACCCACCAATGCAATAAACATCCTAAAAAGAGCGGAGTAGATTTTATATTCCAATTTCTCATCGGTTCTCTTCCTGATCACAAGACCAAGAAGGATCACGATAAGAAACATTGACGAGGTCAAGAGTGTCATGAAGGCATTTCCTTTTAGGAGATTGTATACGGCCATCGCACCGATAAGGGGGATACCTAGATAAACACTAATCCTCACTATGGAGCGCTCGCGGTGCTTCATCAATTTGAATTGGCTCACATCGGTAAGGTTGGGATCTGTCATGGAAACGTTTTATCCTCTGGGATGGCGAAGCCCGTTCTCAAAAAGAGATGAACCCTTCTTTTTCTTCATGAATGTGAAAAAGTCCAGGGTTCGATTGGGGTTTGGCTTTGTCGTCGAATACAACCAGGGCGCCTGTGTATTAGTGAGCAAATCTAGTGCCGAACCCGAAAAGTATTCAAACTTATCGGATTTCACAAGGTTTTTCAACAAATGAGAATGTTTGATGGAACAGAAAATGTGCCCTTTTTTGTCGCTAAAGCATCCTTGTTCCCGTTAAAATTGGACCATCCGTCCATGGACACCCAAAAACTACGAGTCTCGGCTTTTTGTCAAAACTTTCACTTCTTTAAACCTAGAAAATGGTTTATATTAAAAACCGCAAATAACGGGGAAGAGGTCTTCCAGGCTCTATCATTCATGAGGGACCATGAGGGACCAGGGGGAGGAAGAAAAACAAATGTTTTGGATCGTCTTAGGCATAGCCGCAGCTTCGTTGACCATGTTTGGGTTCGTTCCGCAGATCATCAAGATGTGGAAAACCCATTCAGCCAACGATGTGAGCGGATTAACACTCATCCAATTTGGTGCAGGAGTTACATTATGGATGTTGTACGGAATCCATCTCGAAGATTTCATTATTATCGGTGCCAATGCCATATCTTTGGCCACTCTCATCGTCGCATTAGGATCCTATGTGAAGCTAAGAGATGGTATTCAAAAGAAGAGGGTATGAAAATGAGATCTCCACTTCAAGAAAATGGCTCTCGTATCCAGCTCGCCACGGTGTGCCCGGGAAGCCTATTTGACATACTCAGGGCCATGAGCTCTGTCGGAAGGCTCCGCCGTGCCTGCCCCGCCCTGGCAGGGTGGGGGGGGAAGCTTCATGATCCGATCCTCAGTTTGACCGGATTGCCTTGCAATGAGTTGTCTTGGTTGGCCCAGAATAACGGGTTATACTAATCAACGGAGGGGACTTCGAGAAGGGGAAGGCGTTTGCGATCGGGAGAAAAAGAGTGAAGAAGATTGGAAGATTCCATGTGCTCACGGACACCTGTCTTCAAACCCAGTTTTCCCACCTGGAGCTTGCCGAGCTTGCCATTGCTGGCGGGGCGGATACGATCCAGTTGCGCGAGAAGAGTAGAGAGACAAGGGAGATGATCCGTGTTGCCGAGCAGATTCAGGATTTATGCAAGAAGGCCGGCGTGACCTTTATTGTGAATGACCGGGTGGACGTGGCCATCGCTTCCCATGCCGATGGTGTTCATCTCGGACAAAATGATTTTCCCATCCCCCTTGCCAGAAGCCTTCTCGGGGAAGGAGCCATCGTCGGCGGTTCGGCTGGGAACATAGAGGAGGCTCGCAGGTGCCTCCTGGAAGGCGCGGATTATATCGGTTTCGGTCCGGTCTACTTCACGACCTCCAAGGAAGACGCGGGCCCTGCGGGCGGGCTTGACCTCCTGAAACAGGTTGTAAAAGAGATCCCGCTGCCCATTGTCGCCATCGGCGGCATTACGAGAGAGAATGCACCACGGGTGATGCATACGGGGGTTCACGGCATTGCCGTGATCTCTGCTGTCTGTTGTCAGAAGGATCCTGCGGAGGCAACGCAATGCCTTCGACGATTACTGGAGGTTGATGGACATGCGTGAGAGGGTGAGTGATATCGGAGAGTTCGGCCTCATCCGGAGAATTGGGGATCTTGTGAATCAGGAGGGTATTCGATCTGGGCGGGTAACCCTTGGGATCGGGGATGATACGGCCTCCTTCGTCCCACGCCCCGGATACGAACTTCTGGTCACGTGTGATTGTGTGGTGGAAGGTCGGCACTATTTGCCCGGGAAAATCAGTTCCTTAGATCTGGGCCGGCGTGCAATGGCCTTGAACATCAGTGACATTGGGGCCATGGGAGGAAAGCCTCTCTATGCCCTCATCTCACTCGGGTTGAAGGCCGATATTCTTGTCTACGATGTCGAAGAGATGTACCGGGGGTTCCTTCGGGAACTGAATCCTTTTGGCGCCTCCATCATCGGAGGAAACCTGACAAAATCGGGGAATGGGATATTCATCGATGTTACCCTGATCGGAGAAGTGGAGCAGGGAAAGGGGGTGCGCCGTTCCGGGGCAAGCCCAGGAGATTCCGTCCTGGTGACTGGATGTCCAGGCCAGGCGGCCGCCGGCCTGCAACTCCTGCTTCATGCGCCGGAGGACTCAAATATACTCGGACATCCTCTGGTCAAAATTTATAACACCCCGTCCCATAGGGCTCAGGCGGGGGAGGCGATTGCAAGAGCCGGTTGTGCCACAGCCATGATCGACACGAGCGACGGATTCCTTGGAGACCTGGGGCATATCTGCGAAGAGAGCGGGGTGGGCGCAGAATTATTCAAAGACAAACTGCCCTTGAGTGAGGATCTCCGGAAGGCGGCTCTCATGCTCCACCAAGATCCATACGACCTCTTCCTGGGTGATAGTGACGATTACGAACTGGTGATTACCTGCCGGCCTCAGGATGTGGCCGCGCTTCGGTCCGTGATGACCCAGTGCTGTCCTGTCTTGTTGACCGAAGTAGGAAGGATCACGGATGAGGCGGGTAAGATCACCCTGCTCCTTCCTGATGGGGAGTCACGTCCGGTGAAACGCTCAGGGTGGGATCATTTTCGACTGACAGACAACTCCAAAACTTAAGAATTGGAAAGCCTCCTCTTAAGGGTCCAAGGTTTAAGGAATGACCAGAAGGGAGAAAGCATAGGATGTTCAACCAAGACATGGCTGAGAAGGCGGCGGAGAACTTGAGGCGGGTTCGTGAAAGAAGACCGCTCGTTCACAGCATCACGAATTTTGTCGTCATGAACTACACCGCGAATGCCCTGCTGGCCTGCGGTGCATCTCCGGTCATGGCTCATGCGGCTGAAGAGGTGGAGGAAATGGTTTCCCTGGCAGGGGCATTGGTGCTGAATATCGGCACCTTAAGTCCTTCCTGGGTCGAGGCGATGCGAAAAGCTGGAAAACGGGCGAACGCGCTGCGTGTTCCGGTGATCCTTGATCCGGTGGGCGCCGGGGCCACCCGGCTGCGGACTGATTCCGCAAAAAGGTTGATGGAAGAAGTCTCGATCCAGGTGATCCGGGGGAACGCCTCGGAGGTCCTCTCTCTGGCAGGAGAAAAATCAGCGTCTCGCACGAGGGGAGTGGATTCGGTTCATACCGTGGATCAGGTGGTAGAGACGGCGAGAGTCCTGGCGAGAGAACTCGGGACCCTACTTGCCATCACCGGTGCGGTGGATTTGATCACCGACGGCGAGCGGGTCTGCCGCGTGATGAACGGACATGAGATGATGAGTTATGTCACGGGAACAGGCTGTACCGCGACGGTGATCATTGGGGCCTTCCTGGCCGTTTGTCCCGACCCTCTGGAAGCGGCGGCCACAGGCCTTTCCTATTTTGGCTTGGCGGGCGAAAAGGCGGCTGCGCGGGCGATTGGCCCCGGCAGCTTCCAGATCGCACTCTTGGACGCGCTCTACGGGATGAAGGAAGAAGAACTGAGAGCCGGAGCCAAGATAGAGGCTTGAGGGCCGCCCTCGAACTCTTCGCTCCCGCCCATGAAAGAAATCCAAGATGCGAAGACCAGTGCTCATGGGGTGACCTGGGCCGCCGCGTTGCGGGATACAAAGAGAAGACAGGATGGGAAAGACTGATAAGCGTATCCTCCTCTTTGAAAAAGAGAGAGAATCTGCATTGAAGATCGAAAAAATATTGAAGGAGGAGGGGTACGAACTTGAAGCCACAGGGTCTTTGCGGGAAGTTCGGCAGAAGGCAACCCAGCCCGACCCTGACGTATTGATGGTAGGCAAATCCGCCGCCCGTGAATACGGGAGCGAGGGGCTCCGGGAAGTCGATTCAAGTTTAAGAAAAATACTGATTTCAGGAAAACCCGACGTTTCGGATATATTTGTTTTTATCGACACGGGTTTTGATGATTACGTTGCCTTCACGAGCGATCGCGTTCGCCCCGATGAGGCCAAAAACCTGATCCTGGCCGTTCGGGGAGCGGGTGGCAGAAAAGACAAGCCTTTTCAACCCGGAAGAAAAGAAGAGAAGGTGCTCATTTTTGATGCCGACTCAAAGACGGATTTAGAGAAGGCTTTTGCCAGGGCGGGGTTCAGAGACATCTCCAAAACAGGAGATTTGAAAAAGGCATTCAAAATTATCGAGGGGAAGGCCCCGGACATTCTAGCGGTTGACTTCACGCTTCCTCATGCGGTTTCGTTGCTCAAAGAGGCAAGAACCCATCCCAAGTTGCCAATCCTCCTGGTGAGCGAGCCCCGTATCGATTTGCCGCCTGAAAATCTTTTTTGGTATTTTGATTATTTCATGGTCAAACCGATTCGAGAGAGTGACATCGCAGCCGCCGCGGAATTTTTGTTTGAGGAGGAAAGCTGTTTTAGGCTGCCTCCGATCAGGCCGAGGAGGCCCGATGAGGAGGGTGTCAATTTCTACCTCGTCGGACCCTATGGAGCGGGAAAGAGCACGGTCGCAAGATTGCTGAGCGATCCTGACGTCATCGGTTCTTTTCAAAATCTCATGCCGACCTTAACCCCTTACCCCAGGTATATTACGAGGAAACTCTGGCCGAAAGAGAAGGAAGGGGTCGATTACTATTCTGTCACAGAGGCAACCTTTGATGAACTCTGTAGGAGGGGCAAAGAAATTGACTGGAAAAGCGTGGACTATGGGAAAAAGACGGATGGAATAAGAGAATTTTACCCTCTGGAAGGAATCCGGGTCAGCGCGGACATCCCTTTTCCGGTCGGGAGAGACTTTCTCATTGCCCCCGCGATCAAGGGCTTCGAGAAGATGGCCCCGAACGATCCACAGACTCATCCTGTCTTCTTTGGAATTAGCTTTGAGACGATGAGGAAGAGACAACTCGACCGACCCGAATCGGACAGAGACAAGCGGACCCCCAAAACACTCGAAACGTATAAGAAATACATGGCCTTCTTCGATCCCTATTTTCCGGGCCGGGCCTCTCAGGGAATATCCAATCAAACCCCGGAATATGGGCTCATGATCATCAACGAGGATGGGAGCGATCCGGGTGCCCAGCAGCAAAACGAACTGAACAGAATGAGAAAAGTCGCGGTGAGACTCGCATGGTATATCAAGTACGTAAGGGAAGGAAAATAGGGATGAATCGGACAGCGGCAGAACCGGGCGGTTGCGTGTACCAAAACCCGTTCTGTATTTCTTCGTTCTTAACGGAGGCATTATTTCCCAGGCTGCTCAAAAAGGGCCCTGCCTGCGCAGAGGCTCCGGCACGCAGGCAGATGCGAGTTGAGTTTGCGAAACCCCGTTTGTCCGGAGCCCCCGAACTCCTTTGTAGGGAACGGTTTGAAACCGTTCCCTACAAAGGTACAGTGCAGCAATCCTGCCCCGTCCTTGACACGGGGAGGGATGAGGGGAATCCCGCCCGGTGCGGGACGGATGGGCGTTTTTCAGCAGACGGCTAATTTCTCGGGTATCCGGGCGGGTAGGGTGCATATTCATCTTCGTCCCAAAGTCTGTTCTTCGGTTCCAGCTTGCAGTTTAGAATTCCTTTCCTGCACAGAACCTCACGCCACTCATACTTGAGGAGTGTTTTCTGAGCCGGGTTGAGATCGGGCTCGAAGGCGACTCTGATGACGGGTGAGTACTGTTCCTCACCAAAACCCGTCCCAGCGCGCTCACCTCTGACCGCCCCGGCTTTGCCCTTTGCAGAACTCTCGGCTGACGGCGCTGCAGGTGCGTTATCCAGTCTCTTCTGCTCGTACAACAGCTTGGGTCGTTCCTTTTCACGGTAGATTGCTACGGCGATCACGCCCATGGCCGTGGAGTCGCTGAAGGTTATCATGGCATAGGTGTCGGACACATCGGTGAAATAAAATTTGTGTTCCTTATCGCTGGCAGTCCGCCACCCGTAATATTTA
>Ga0316628_100002082_pt1 | contig 14605 bp, 10 predicted proteins | sample OWC_Aug_M2_C1_D5_FD_207648 | JGI IMG/M metagenome (GOLD analysis project Ga0316628, IMG submission 207648) | Wetland soil microbial communities from Old Woman Creek delta, Ohio, United States - OWC_Aug_M2_C1_D5_C | ecosystem: Environmental > Terrestrial > Soil > Wetlands | place: USA: Ohio... | reverse complement strand
TGGTGCCTGGTCAGCCCCTCGAGATGTTCGGGTGGTACACCGTGCACATCGGGGCGAGCGACGTCGCTGTCATGGGCGTGGCACCGAGGTACATGACGTACTCGCTGCTCATGCCACCTGGCACCCCGGACAGGGACCTGCGCGCCATCGTGGACGTCATACACCGCGAGTCAAAGGCGCTGGGCATCGCAATCGTGGGGGGCCACACGGGCTATTACCCCGGCCTCGCATCGCCCATCATCGGCGGCATCACGGTCTTCTCGGTGTGCGACAAGCACAAGTACGTCACGCCCGCGGGCGCGCGCCCGGGGGACGACGTGCTGCTCACCAAGGGCCCCGCGATCGAGGCCGTGGGCATCCTGTCCGTCCTAAGGGAGAAGGAGCTCCTCGAGGGCCATCCGAGGGAGCTCGTCGAGAAGGCCAAGGCCACGTGCATGCAGATGACCGTCGTCAGGGACGCGCTCGTCGCCATGAGGGCGGGCGGCGTCACCGCCATGCACGACGCGACCGAGGGTGGCGTCATCGGCGGCCTGTTCGAGATTGCCAACGCGAGCGGGGTCGGCATGGAGGTGGACGAGTCGAGGATGGTCTACCCCGAGGAGGTCAAGATGGTAGCCGAGGCCCTGCGGTTCGACGCACAGGCGGCCATCGCCGAGGGCACTCTCCTCCTCACGGTGAGGCCCAGCCACTCCGAGAAGGTCATCCGTGCCCTCGCGAGGGCGGGAATCGCGTCCTCGGTGATAGGCAAGGTGACGGCCAACAGGCGGAAGCGCACCATGCGCCGGCTCGACGGACGTGTCGAGCGGCTCCACATCCCCGACCAGGACCCGTTCTGGCCCATCTTCTTCGAATCCCTCGCCCCCTAGGGGTGGGCGGATGGGCGAATACCACATGCGCAGGCGGGACGAATCCATCACCGCCCCTTCCGAGCTGGACGGCATCATGCGAGGGCAGAGGCTGCTCACGCTGGCCATGTGCAGGGACGGCGGGCCCAACCCCGTGACACTGGACTGCGGCTACGATCCCTCGTCGCGGTGCCTCTGCTTCCACTGCGCGAGGGCGGGCAAGAAGCTCGGTTTCCTGCGCACCAACCCGAAGGTGTGGGGATGAGTGGTCGAGGACCTTGGTCATATCGCGGGAGAGTACGACAACGCCCACAGGAGCGTCCACCGCAAGGGCAAGGCCGAGCTCCTGACGGACCCGGTCGAGATGAGGCGCGGTCTGGACGTGATGTTCGATGCGCTCGAGCCGGGCAGGGACAGGTCCGGGCGCGCGGCCATGGTGGACAGGTCGCTGTCCAAGGCAATCGTATGCCGTGTCGTCATCGAGCAGATGACGGGCAAGGGTGACGTCCCCGCCCCGCCCGATCCCGGACCCCGCTGACGGTGTCCGCGGCCTGCCCGAGGAAGGACGGGCGGACGCCGCGGCCCTCGTGGGCCCTGTGATGTGCCGGGAGCACCCCTTTTATACTCGGTGAAAGCTTGAAATATTATACTCGCCCTGCGACAAGCACGACGCGATAGGGGAGTGGACTGATGGCGGATGAAGGAGAGCTGATGGAGTTCTACGGCGCCGAGTGCGACCACTGCAAGATGGTGGCCGGCTTCCTCGACAGGCTGAAGGCCGAGGAGGGCATCGACGTGAGGAGGTACGAGGTCTGGCACAACTCCCAGAACCAGGGCATCTACCTCAAGCACGCCGCCGGCAAGTGCAGGGGCGTGCCATTCCTGGTGAACGCGCGGACCGGCGCGTTCCTGTGCGGACCCAAGACCTACGAGGCCGTCCTGGGCTGGGCCAAGCCCACGCAGTGAGCTGGGCGGAGCGCCGACAGCATCGAGCTGACCAAGGACGTGTGACGCATGATAGCCGACGAGTACGACCCCCTGAAGGGAGGCATGTTCCAGGTCCTGGACAAGGACGGCAACCTGGTCGGGGACGACCCGGGCCTGGACGTGGAGCTCCTCAAGGACATGTACTGGTGGATGCTCTACACCCGCATGGCGGACGAGAAGGCCCTCAAGCTCCAGCGCCAGGGTCGGATGGGCACCTATGCCCCCTCCAGGGGACAGGAGGCCGCCCAGGTCGGGTCGGCCATCGCCATGCGCAAGGAGGACTGGGCCTTCCCCGCGTTCCGCGAGCTGGGCATGTACATGCTGCGGGGCATGACGCTCGAGCACAACCTCCTCTACTTCATGGGCGACGTCCGGGGGAACCTGGTGCCAGAGGGCGTCAACAACCTTCCCATCTACGTCCCCGTCGGCACTCAGATACCCCAGGCCGTCGGCGCGGCCCATGCCATGCGCCTCTTGCACAGGGACACGGTCGTGGTCACCTATTTCGGCGACGGCGCCACCTCCACGGGGGACTTCCACGAGGGGCTGAACCTCGCGGGCGTGCTCAAGGCCCCGGTGGTGCTCGTCTGCCAGAACAACCAGTGGGCCATCAGCGTCCCGCGCGCGCGGCAGACGGCCTCCAGGACCATAGCCCAGAAGGCCGTCGCGTACGGGTTCCCGGGCGTCCAGGTCGACGGCAACGACGTGCTGGCGATGTACCTCGCCACGAGGGAGGCCATCGAGCGCGCGAGGTCGGGCGGCGGCCCCACCCTCATCGAGGCTTACACCTATAGGCTGCTCATGCACACCACGGCCGACGACCCCAAGCGCTACCGCACCGAGGCCGAGCTCCAGGAGTGGGAGGCGCGCGACCCCCTCAAGCGCTACCGCGCCTACCTCGAGCGCCGCGGCATCTGGACCGATGGGTGGCAGCTCGAGCTCGAGGCGAGGGCGACGGCGATGGTGAACGAGGCCATCGCGCGCGCGGAGTCGGTCGCGCCCCCCGCACCGGAGGACCTCTTCGCGCACATGTACGCGGAGATGCCCGACGAGCTGCGCGAGCAGCTCGAGCAGCTCAAGCGCAGCCTCGACGGCAAGGAGGTCGAGGACGACGCGGACCGGATCCAGGGGGGCTTCCCATGACGCAGATGAACATGGTCGAGGCCCTCAACTCCGCCCTCCACGAGGAGATGGCGCGCGACAGCGCCGTGGTGGTGCTAGGGGAGGACGTGGGCGTCGATGGGGGCGTGTTCCGCGTCACCGACCGGCTCATAGAGCGGTTCGGCCCCGACCGCGTCCTCGACACCCCGCTCTCCGAGTCCGGATTCGTGGGCCTGGCGGCGGGGATGGCCCTCTACGGCCTGCGCCCCGTCGTCGAGCTCCAGTTCGACGGGTTCGTACCGCCCGCGTTCGACCAGGTCTTCTCGCACATCTCCAGGATGCGCAATCGCAGCCAGGGGAGGTACAGCATGCCCCTGGTCATCCGGTTCCCCTACGGCGGTGGCGTGCGCGCGCTCGAGCACCACGCCGAGAGCATCGAGACGCTGTTCGTGCACACGCCCGGGCTCAAGGTCGTGGTGCCCGCGACGCCCGGGGACGCCAAGGGGCTCCTCTCCTCCGCGATCCGTGACCCGGACCCGGTCATATTCATTGAGCCCAAGCGGCTCTACCGCGCCGCCAAAGAGGAGGTGCCGGACGGCCCCTACACCGAGCCCCTCGGCAAGGCCAGGGTCGCCCGGCAGGGCGACGACGTCACGCTCGTCGGCTGGGGCGCGATGGTGCCGCGCATGCTAAGGGCGGCCGAGCTCGTGGCCGCCAAGGGCACCTCCGTGGAGGTCATCGACCTGCGCACGCTCAAGCCCTACGACGAGGCCAGCGTCCACGCGTCCGTGGAGCGGACGGGCCGCGCCGTCGTGGTGCAGGAGGCGCCCAGGACGCTTGGCCTCGCGTCCGAGCTCTCGGCGCGCATCTCGGAGAAGCTCATGGCCAGCCTGGAGGCGCCAGTGGTCAGGCTCACAGGGTTCGACGTCCCGTTCCCGTACTACAAGATGGAGGCCTGGGCGATGCCGGACGTCGACCGCATCATCAAGGCGATGAGGACGGTGCTGACATGGTGACGGGGTTCAGGTTCCCTGACGTCGGTGAGGGCATCACCGAGGGGCTCATCAGGAAATGGCACGTGAAGGAGGGCGACTCGGTGAGGGAGGACCAGGTCCTGGCCGAGGTGGAGACGGACAAGGCCATCGTCGAGATGCCCTCCCCCGTCGCCGGCACCGTGCTGCGCATCATGGTACCCGTGGACGCGACGGTGAGGGTCGGCCAGGTCATGGTCGCCCTGGGCTCGCCCGGCGAGCCGGTCCCGGACGCGTTCCCCGACAGGGCGGCGCCAGCGGCCGCCTCCGCCCCAGCCTCCGCTGCTGCTGCGGCCGCCCCCGCGGCCGCCGCGCCCGGGCAGAGGGCGTCGTCCACGCCCAAGGTCCGCAAGCTCGCCAAGGAGCTCGGGGTGGACATAGACGCCGTCGCCGGCACCGGCCCGGGCGGCCGCGTGACCGAGGTGGACGTCCAGCGCACCGCTCGGCCCGCTGCCGCGCCCCCCCCGCCAACCCCGCCCAAGCCGTCCGCGGTGAAGCTCAACTACGACTTCTACGGGCATATCGACCACAGGCCCTTCAAGGGCCTCCGCAAGACGATAGCGGACAAGCTCAGCGAGTCGTTCTACACGGCCCCCCATGCCACCGCGATGGAGGAGGTCGACGCTACCGCGCTCTGGCAGGCAAGGGACCGTCTGAAGGGACAGGCCGCCGACCACGGGGTGCGCAATCTCACCTTCCTCCCCCTCATTACCGTGGCCGTGGTCAAGGCGCTGCTCAGGCACCCCACGCTCAACGCCGAGCTCGACGCGGAGAACGAGGACATCGTCATCAAGAAGTACGTCAACATCGGCATCGCGGTCGACACGCCCGAGGGGCTGATGGTGCCCAACGTCAAGCGCGCGGAGCAGAAGGACGTGTGGGCCATCGCCCGCGAGATAGACGATCTCACCCAGCGCGCGCGCTCCAGGAAGATCGACCTCGCCGACCTCAGGGGCGGCTCCTTCACCATCACCAACTACGGCTCTGTGGGGGGCATGTTCGGCGTGCCCATCATCAACCCGCCCGAGGCGGCCATCCTGGGCGTGGGCCGCATACGCGAGGTCCCCAGGGTGGTGGACGGCCAGATCGTCGTCCGGAAGGTCGTGGGCCTCTCGGTGTCGTTCGACCACCGCGTCGTCGACGGCGCCGAGGTCGCGGCGTTCATCAACACCCTCAAGGCCCTGCTCGAGGACCCCTCGCAGCTCACCGGCTGAGCACCCAGCCAGGGGAGGCGTAGCGCGTCCTCGCGAGCGTCTGAGCCAGCCCGAGCTCGGTGCGCCCCCACGGCACCGATGCCCACTCGCGGCCATCGAGGAGGGCGGCCTGGAGCGCCGCGCGCACGTCGTCGAGGGCGCAGCCAACCTCGTCGCCCACGCCCGTCACCGGGTACCACCGCGACGGCGTCCCCCGGATGGAGGGCGGGCGCCTCCCCGCGAGCAGGAGCCTTCCCATGGTGGTCCCGTCGGCCCTGTGCAGCAGCGTGCCGTGCTGCTGGACCACCCCGCGCGAGCGCCGCTGGGCGCTGCCCGAGACCTTGCGCCCGCCCACCATCACGCTGTTGACGCCCTCGACCCGGGCCTCCAGGCCGAGCGAGCCGAGCGCACGGACCACGTGGCCGCACACGGTCGCGTAGGCGCCCCGCACTCCATCGCCCAGGATCGACTGGGGGGCGGTGATGCTGAAGGCCAGCTCGCCACCGACCGCGTGGTACATCGCCCCCCCGCCGGACATACGGCGCGTGAGCGCGCACCGCAGCGCGCGCGCCTGCTCCAGGTCGACCTCGTCCTCGACGCACTGGAACCGCCCGACCGTCACGGCGTCCCCCGCCCACCCCCAGAGCCTCGCCGTGGGAGTGGCGCCTGCCGCGACCTCGTCGAGGAGGACCTCCTCGAGCGCCATGGCCGTGCGCGCGTCCTCGATGCCGAAGGGCACGAGCCGCCATGTGACGGACGGGGCTGCGCGCTGCACTCGCGACCTCCCGGGCACGGGCACGGGCGTCGGCCGTATTAATGGGTTCGGCCACTCCCCGAAGGGTTTATCCAGCGAACGGCCAATCGGTGGGACGGGGCTATCGAGATGGCGAGGCTGAGGCTCGGCAGGGGCAAGGGACGGGCCGAGGAGCTCGTCGTCCCCGAGGCCGGAGCGAGGCCGGCCCCGACGCGCGAGGAGCAGCGGCGCGCCGCGAAGAAGCGCCTGGCCCGCGCGGAGGCCGAGCTGGAGCGCCTCGAGGGCAAGGAGCGCAGGGCCGACCGGAGGATCGCGGCGCGCGACCGCACCGTCGACAGGCGGCTGCGCAGGATCGAATCCGCGCGGGGGCGGCGCGTCTGGCCGCTCGTCGCGGCCATCGTCGCCCTCAACGCGGTCGCGTCCGGCCTTGCCGTCATCCACATGTTCTGGCCCGACCTGCTGCTGGGGGAGGGCGTGCTCGTGCCGGACGCGGGGCAGTGGGAGTTCGTCGCGTACCTGTTCATCGTGTGCGCCCTCGCCTCGTTGGCGTTCATCGCGTACCACCCCCTGGCGGAGCTGCACCGTCGCGTCCGCCTCGCCATGTCGATGTACGTCTCCATGGCCCTCATCGCCTCGACGTTCGGCATGCTCTTGGCGACCTTCCTCCAGCCGGTGGAGGACCTGGATATCGACCACGTCTCAATAGCATGGAAGCTCTCGCTCGTGGCCCTGGCCGGGGCCGCAGCGGTCGCCATACTGTACATGGTCTCCGGGCTCAGGGGCTCGAGGCTCGCGTCGACATTGGGATACCACGTCGCGATGGGCGTGCTCCTCGCAGTCGTGGCGGGCGCGATGGTCCTTCTGCTGATATTCATCGTGCCAGCCATCGACAGGGTCGGCTACAACCACCTCGAGGCGGAATCCCCGTTGGCGGGGGGGGTCTACTCGCCCATGACCATCGCGGGGCTGGGCCTCACGCTCGTGGGTGCGATTGGCATGCTGTTCGCGCTGCCCGCGCTCGCGGGCGCGATGGCGGCGGAGTTCCTCCTGGGGAGGCGCGAGGCCGTCGACCTCCGGTGAGGGCAGGCCCTACCTTGCCCGTCCCCTCCACCTGAGCGCAGCCACGGCCACCGTCGCGATGCATGCCAGCAGCGCGGCCGCCGCGAGCTCGATGGCGAGCGCCCCGCCCTGGCCGGACGCGGCCCCCGAGGAGGCGACCTCGATGGGCACGTAGGCGGACCTGCCCTCGTTCGCTCCATCGGTCGCGACCGCCCACATCACGGCATCGCCCACCTCGGGCGCGATGGTCGCGGACCAGTGGTCGCCCTCACGGACCATCGCGACGGTCCGCTCCTTGGCGCCTCCCTCGGAGGCGATGTGGAGCATGACGGAGCGCTCCCCGAGGTCGTCTTGCACCGATGCGATGACGGCCATTGGAACGCCGGCCACGACCGGCGAGAGGGGCGCCTCGATGGAGGGGCGCGGCGCATCCACGTCGATGGCGAACGTGCCGGACTCGATGACGGAGATGTCGCCGAGCCAGTTGAGCACGCTCAGACGCAGCGTGCACGACGCCGAGCTCGCGCTCAGCGCGGGCACCTGCCATTCCAGGGCGCCCACGAGCGGAAGCGCGTCGGCGAGCAGCTGCCAGCTCAGGCCCCCGTCCGTCGATAGCTCGAGCGAGAGCGGCCTGTCGGCCAATCCCCACGGGTCATGGATCGTCCACCCGGCCTCGTGAGCCCCAGGCGCGAGGGCGTCGCCCTCCAGGGGTGAGAGGAAGGCCCCCGACTTGGCCGCTGGCGGGTCGATGGCGAAGGTGGCGTCCGAGGTGTCCTTCGACAGCTGCCAGTCGACGTCCATGACCGTCACGCGGACGAGCGCGCCCGAAGTCTCGGTGTTGGGCACGGTCCACTTGTAGATGCCCGAGTTGGGCTGCCGCGCGGCGATGGACGTCCAGGTCGTGCCGTTGTCGGTCGAGTAGGCCAGGTCGACCGAGGTGTCGTTGAGGTTGCCAGTGGCTGTCCAGGTGATGGGATAGGCCTTGGTCTTCATCCAGTCCTCGCCCCCGTTCGGGGACGTGACGCTCACCTCGGGAGGGCCGTACGGCCTGGGGCCGTAGCTCACGCTGATGGACCTGAGCCGTGGAAGCCATTGTGTCTCGCTGTCCGTCGTGAGGTAGGCGCGCACCCGGATGCGGGAGCCGGACTGGTAGGGGAACAGCGACTGCCCGTCCTGCGTGTAGTAGGTGCCCGGGGTCCCGTCCGGCCCGACGAAGTTCCAGAGCGAGCCGCCCCTGTTGGTGGCGACCTGGAACCTGATGGCGGTGGCCACCGGCACGGTCGCATCCCATGAGAGGGCGTTCCACTGCACAGGCCACATAAAGGACGCGTCCAGGACGGGCGTGGTGTAGGTGCCCTTGTTGTCGGAGTACCAGCGCGCGTACCCCAGCTGCCAGCTCGAGCCGTTGTAGCCCCCGAAGAAGACGTGCAGGAACGAGCCCTCGAGGTAGGTGCAGGCGCCCGACGTGCCATCGTCGTCCCAGACGGTACTGTTCCCGCGAGGGATGAGGGGGTTCGCCGGGTCGCGGGCCCATACGGTGCCGTCCTGGCTCCAGGCCACGCCGATCTCGTAGTTCGAACCCTTGACGCCGGTGTAGAGCATCATGTACCGACCGTTCAGGAGCAGCACGCTGGGCTGCTCGACCCGCGCCGACTCCCACCCTATGGACGGCTCGGTGAGCAGTACCGGGTTGACCGTGTCGCGCGTCCAGCTGAGGCCGTTGGTGGATGTGGCGTGACCGATGTGCGTGCCTCCCAGGGTGGTATCTCCAACGTACCACATGTGGTAGGTCGAGCCGATCCTCACCACCCAGGGCATCCTCACGTTTGACGCGTCCCATGCGCTCCCGACCTTCAGCACGGGGTTGCTCGCGTACTTGGACCAGCCGCCCGCCCCGCCCGTCGTCGTGCTTGTCGCATAGCCTATCTCCCACTTGCTCCCGTCGTAGCCCGCGTACCACATCTTGTAGGTGCCGTTCTCGAAGATGACGCACGGGTCCTGGACGCGCTCGTCGTCCCACGCGCCCGAGGTGCCGGGGGTAAGGACAGGATTCGAGGCGTACTTGCTCCAGGTGTCCGTGATGGACGAGGCCGAGGCCTGTGCGATTGTGTACTGGGGCGAGCCGCTGCCCTGGTTCGCGCCGTAGAACATGTAGTACGCGCCGGTCGACGGCAGCTTCACGATTGTCGGGTGGGTCAGGTCCCTGTAATCGTAGCTGCTGCCGGTGCCGATGGTCGGGTTGGACGCCTTCTTTATGATCCAGGGCTTGAGCTGCGCGAACCCGATCTGATGGTTCGGGGTCCCGCCGCCCGCGTCCCCCTCGTAGTACATCATGAGGCAGCCGTCCGCCCAGGCCACCGTGGGGCTCTCGATCTGGTTGGAGTCCCAACCCGACGTGGAGATGTCCATCTCGATGATGGGACTGCGACTCCACCTGACGCCGTTGGTCGACCAGGCGTACCCTATCTTGTACTTGTCGGAGGCCGTGTCGCGACCGCTGAAGTACATGCGGAGGGTCGCCCCGTCCCGGCACACGGCCACGTCCTTGATCTCCTGGCGCCCGAACTCGCCCGAGGGCGCCTTCTGGATGATCGGGTTCGAGGAGGACAGCGTCCACGAGATGCCGTCGGACGAGGTGGCGTGCCCCACGAGCTCCTCGCCGGCGGTCGAGGCGCCGGACAGGTACATGTAGTAGGCGAGGTCGACCTTGATGACGCACGGGTCGCCGATGACGTTCGAGCCCCAGCCGGAGGAGGGCTTCGTGATGACGGGGTTGCTGGCGTACTTGGTCCAATCCGTGCCGGTGGCTGACGTGGCGTAGCAGATGCTGTTGGTCCCGCTGCTCACGCCCGTGTACCACATCTTGAAGGTGCCGTCCTCGTAGATGACGCACGGGTCGCGGACCTCGGTCACGTCAGGTGTGCCCGAGGAGCCCTTGGACAGCACGGGATTGGACGCGTACTTGACCCACGTGATCCCGTCGCTAGATGTGGCGAGGCCTATGGCGTACTCGGAACCGGAGTAGCCCACGTAGTACATGTGCCACTTGCCCTTCGCGAACAGGATGGACGGCTCGTAGACCGCGTCGTCGTCCCAGGCCCCGGACGTGCCCTTCGAGAGCACGGCGCCGCCGCGCCACTTCCAGAGGCTATCGCGCCCCGCGAGCGTGACGGCCAGGTCGGTGTCGTCCCAGACCGTCGAATCGAAGTCGCCCTCGTCGAGCTGCGCGTCCCACGTGTGCTCGTCCCCTAGCGCCGTCGCGGCGAGCGCCACGATGGCCAGGAGTAGGAGCATGCATGCAGCACAAAGAACGGTCGCCTGTCGGTTGTTCATGTAGGGTGTCCTCCTTGGTCTCCGGTTGCCACTTGAGATGGAGAATGCGAGCCCACGGGTCCCCGTGAGAGGGTTCCGGCGGCGTTTCTGCCCAGCGCACGCCTGCGCGCGAGCAGCGCCAGCGCCACCGTGGCCAGCGACTGCAGGAGCAGCGACGGCACCTCGGGGACCGGCACGCTCACCCCCGTCCATGCCTGGTCGGCGCCCACATCGCCCTGCGGGGAGGCCCACGAGGGCGTCGCGCCTATCACGGCGCGGTCCACCCGCCCGTCGTTGCGCAGGGCGTAGAGGTACGTCCCGTCCGATGCGGCCGCCACCCAGGACGTGTCCGCCCCCGACGACGCCCACGTCGACCATGACGAGGACGAGCCCGCCGACGCGCGCGCGACCGTCCTGTCGGCGCGCAGCGCGTAGACGTAGTCCGCGCCGTCGCGGGCGGCGAGGGCGACCCAGGCGTTGCCGTCGCCCGCGTCCCCCTTCGAGGACCAGGATGAGCTCGAGGTCGTCGCGTACGAGGCCGACCCGTCGCGGCGAAGGGCGTAGAGGTAGTCGGCGTCGTCGGCCGTCATCGCCGACCAGCTGGTGCCGTCGCCCGCATCGCCGTGGGCGGACCACGATGACGAGCCCGTCGCGGACCGCCTCACGGTGCCGTCGCGGCGCAGCGCGTAGAGGTCCTTGTCGTTTCCGATGGCGAGCGCGATCCATCCGTCGTCGCCGCCACCGACGGTGCCGAACGTGGTCCAAGAGGAGCCGCCGTCCGGGGACCTGTGGACGGTTCCGTTCGACGACAGCATCCACTGCGCGGAGCCGTCCGAGGCGACCGTGAACGGGCCCCCCAAGGAGGGCATCGCGGGCGTCCCCTGTCCGTACCGCGCCCAGCCCCGCACCGCGCTGTCGGAGACGTAGGCCTTCCCGTCCTCGGACACGAGGAAGGCGTAGCCTGGCAGGGCGGACGCCCCGAGCGCGCACCCCGCGTAGCCGGTGCCTGACGGGAGCGCCGGCGCGCCCTGCCCGTACCTCGCCCAACCGCCAACGGCGGAATCCGCGACGTAGCACTGGCCGTCGGTCCGGGAGACCATCACTCGGCCCGCAGGCGCGCCCGCGTCCATGCCGACCCAACCCTCGGAGGTCGGAAGCGCCGGCGTCCCCGAGGCGAAGCGCGCCCATCCCCCGACCGAGGCTGTGCACGCATAGACCTCCCCGCCGCGCCGCAGCACGTAGACCGTGCCCTTCGCGCCCTCGACCCCCGCGGCGACGGCGACGTAGTCCGGAGAGGTGGCGGGGAGCGATGGAGAGCCCTGGCCGAAGGCGGTCCAGCCGCGCACGGCGCTGTCGGACGCGAACACGGCCCCATCGCTGCGCAGAAGGTACACCGTGCCTCCCAGCCCAGCCCCGCCCGTCGCGATGTCGACCCAGGCGGTCGACGAGGGGAGCGCGGGCGAGCCCTGCCCGTACGCGGTCCAGCCGTTGGTCGCGCGATCGCAAATCAGCACGGCCCCGTCCGCGCGCAGCGCGTAGACGCAGCCCGCGAGCGCGCCATGGCCCGAGGCGAGCGCGACGTAGGCGGCGGAGGACGGCTTCGTGGGCGCGCCCTGGCCGTACTCGGTCCACCCCGATACGGCCCCCGTGGTCACCATCACCCTGCCCTTGGATGTGAGCGCGAACACGTAGCCCCTCAGCGTACCGTCACCCGCGGCGACGTCGACGACCGCGCCCACGTCGGCGGGGCCCGACCTGACGGTCCATGTGGCCGCGTCGGGCGAGCTCGCGAACGTCCCGTTGGCCGCGGTCGCGAACGGGTCAAGGACGGTCCCCGTGGCCACGATGTCCAGCGGCGCGGACGCGCTCATGTCGCCCCTGATGAGACCGTCCGACCAGTCCTTCGAGCCCGTCCACCCCACCGCGCGGCAGAGGACGGTCACTGTGCCATGGGCCTGGACGACCGATGCGACCACGCCCACCTCGAGCCGGGTCCCGTTGATGGCCGCGCCCACCTCGTGCCGGGCGCCCCACTGCCAGTCCGCCGGGCCGGCGCCCGCGTGCCCCATCACGCACGAGGACCCGACCTCCCCGTCGCGGCCCTCCACGAGCACTCGAGCATCGGCGCCGAGCGCCATGCCCTCCGGGCTGTAACCCGTGTCCGCGTCGCCATCGGTGTCGATGAGGAACTCGACCGTGTCGCGGCCGAGCAGCGGGGGAAGGTCCGGAGGAGGGCCTGGCACCAGCGGGCCCCCGCGGGCGGGGTCGCTCCAGTCAGGGAGGCCGTCGTTGTCGTCATCCTGGTCCTTGTCGTCCCGGCCCGTGTCGGCGAACGCGGTCGAGGGGTCGTCGGGCTCGCCGGCATCGTTGTCCCAGTCGTCGTCAAGGGTCCCGTAGCCGTCCTCGGTCCCGTCCCCGTCCAGGTCCATGCGGCCGTCGCCGTCCCGGTCCAGCGCGCCCGCGGGCCTCGAGGTGGGCAGCACGGGGACGGAGCAGCCCATGAGCATCCCGTCCATGACGGCGGCGTGCAGAGAGAGGTTCCCCTGGCCTGCGTGGGCTGCCACCGATGCGAGGTCAGGGAGGCCCGGAGGCGAGAGCGCCCCCTCGGGCAGCACGAGGTCGGCGCGGCCGTCCGAGGCAGATGCTACGCCCGTGGCGCTCCAGTCACCGAACGCGCCATCGATGACGATGCCGTCCGGCGGGCGGACGGCGTACGCTGTGAAGGCCTCGCCCACGACGTGGACGAGCGCGTCGTCCACCATGACGGGACGGTCCATCCCCAGGTCGACCGACACCGCAGTGCCCGCCCGGGTGGCGTCCGCGCCAGCCATGAGCTGGACAGCACGGGAGCCCCCGTCCGGAACCGTCGTCGGGATGCCATCAAGGCGCTCCAGGATGACCCCCGACGGGGAGGGGGAAACGCTCCTCACCACGACGTCCCCGCCAAAGGCGTGGAACCGAAGTTGCATCACGCTCACGGGCGCCGTCGGCACAATCTCGACGTCGAGCGGGACGCGCCGCACCAGGAGCGTCGGTCGCACGCCGTCTACGGGCACGTCGGACGAGTCCCAGCCCCCCCACGCGTCGATAGCGTGCACGAGGGCGGTCGAACCCGCGCCCAGGGCTCCGTCGACGGTCGATCCGAGCTCCACACGGCCACCGCGCGAGGCGGTCTCGACGGCCATCCCGGTCGGTGCCCACCCGTTCCAGTCATCACGGTCCCTGGGGGCACCCCCAGATGAACGGTGGCCCGGCTCCCAGCTGAGCTGGGAAGCCGTCAGGGCCCCGCCCCTGACCGCCACGACCTCGAGCATCGAATCCGCGCCGAGCCCTCCCACGCGGTAGCCGGTGGAGGCAAATCCGTCCCCGTCCAGGAATATCCGGAGGGCGAGCTCGCCCTCCTGTCCGTCCCGGGTGCGGAGCGCGAAGGCCTCGGCCAGCTCCACGAGCGCGTACAGACGGCCTTCGCGGATGACGACCTTCCAGGAGACGATGTCGGCAGCATGTTCGCCTACCGCATCACCTCTGGGGTCAAGGTACTCGGTCGCGCCCTCCCAGTCCTGGAACTCGCCGTCGACCTCGATGCCCTCGTCGAGCGGGCCCAGAAGGCCTGCGATGTCGACGAGGAGCGCCGCGAGGATGACCATGAACACGACGAACAGGACGATTGCATTGCGCCGGCGCCGCGCTATCTGGTCGGCACGGCCAGGTAGCCGGATGCGCCCATTGCCGGCGTCCCTATGGGATGCGACGGTCCCATTGGTTATGCCGCTACCGTTGGTCATCCCATTGCCGTTGGTGAGGCCGTTGCCGTTGGTGAGGCCGTTGCCGTTGGTGAGGCCGTTGCCGTTGGTGAGGCCGTTGCCGTTGGTGAGGCCGTTGCCGTTGGTGAAGCCGTTGCCGTTGGTAAAGCCGTTGCCGTTGGTGAAGCCGTTGCCGTTGGTGAAGCCGTTGCCGTTGGTGAAGCCATTGCCGTTGGTGAAGCCGTTGCCGTTGGTGAAGCCATTGCCGTTGGTGAAGCCATTGTCGTTCGTGAGCGCGCTTTTGTCGCGAGGTGTCGTCCCGTTCACCCTGGCCGGGCCATTGGTGAGGCCACTGCCGTTGACGATGAGCCCCTCCCTCGTGCCTTCGACGGACACCGCCAATGCGGTCGGTCGTGGTTCGAGGGTCTCAAGTAGCTCCTCGAGCTCCCTCTCGGCCCCTTGGCCTGCCTGGCCCGGTCTCGACGGCTCCTCGATGGGCGCCCCTCCTTCACGCCTCGGGCTCGTTCATCGAGCCATTGGCTCCTCGGTTTTTATAGCTTGCCTTGTGTTTTTTATGGAA
>Ga0316628_100002081_pt1 | contig 14611 bp, 12 predicted proteins | sample OWC_Aug_M2_C1_D5_FD_207648 | JGI IMG/M metagenome (GOLD analysis project Ga0316628, IMG submission 207648) | Wetland soil microbial communities from Old Woman Creek delta, Ohio, United States - OWC_Aug_M2_C1_D5_C | ecosystem: Environmental > Terrestrial > Soil > Wetlands | place: USA: Ohio... | reverse complement strand
CACGAGGTGGGGAACGTCTCCGCCCACGCCACCCACCTGGTCGGCTCGGCGCTCTCCGACGCGTACTACTCGCTCTCCGCCGGGCTGAACGGCCTGGCCGGCCCGCTCCACGGCCTCGCCAACCAGGAGGTGCTGGCCTGGATCCGCGGCGTGATGAAGAAGATGGGGAACAAGCTCCCCACGCCCGAGCAGCTCAAGCAGTTCCTGTGGGACACGCTCCACGCCGGCCAGGTGATCCCGGGCTACGGCCACGCCGTGCTCCGCAAGACCGATCCACGCTTCACCGCCCAGAACGAGTTCGCCCGCAAGCACTTGCCCGACGACCCGCTCTTCCGGCTCGTGAACCTGATCTACGAGGTGGCACCGGGCGTGCTCACCGAGCACGGCAAGACCAAGAACCCCTGGCCCAACGTCGACGCACACTCCGGCGTCATCCAGGTCCATTACGGCATCACCGAGGAGGAGTTCTACACGGTCCTCTTCGGGGTCGGCCGCGCGCTCGGAGTCCTCGCGAACCTGGTCTGGGACCGCGGGCTCGGCTACCCCATCGAGCGGCCCAAGTCGGTCACCACCGAGATGCTGGAGAAGTGGGCGGCCGAGGGCGGCCGGAAGGTGTAGCGGCTAGCGCGCAGCGGGCGGCGCGGGCGGCGGCGCGACCGGCGCCCCGCCGATGGAATTGCTGGCCACGGTGGTGCCGGCCAGCGCGGCGTCGAGCCGGACCCGCTCCGCGTCGAAAGCGGCCCGTGCCGCCCCGTCCAGCGCGGCGCGGCGAGTCGGCTGGACCGCGAACGGGTCCAGCACCTGCCCGTCCGGAGACTCGAGCTGGTAGTGCAGGTGCGGTGCGAACGAGTGGCCGCTGTTCCCGGAGCTGGCGATCCGCTCCCCCTTCTTGACCTGCCGCCCGGGGACCATGTCCTTCGGGAGCACGTCCAGGTGCAGGAAGATGGCGTGCCGCCCGCTGGCGAGGTCGCGCACGTCGAGGCAATTGCCGTTGCCGGCGAAGTTCCAGTTGCGGCGCTCGATCACACCGTCGAAGGTCGCGAACACCGGGGAACCCACGGGCGTCCGGAAGTCGACCCCCTTGTGCCGCCGGCCGTCGCGCAGCAGCGAGGTGACCTGGTCGTAGTCGGGCGTGGGGGCATCCACCAGCCGCTCCTCCACCTCCGACCCGTCGGGCCGGTAGTAGCGATGCCAGCGCGCCCCCGGGGCCTGGTACCGGTAGGCGGCCACCACCGCCGCCAGCTTCTGCGAGTCGTAGCGGAGGGCGTGCACCACCGGCTCGGCCGCGCCGGGCTCGCTTCCCCCGGCCGGCGGCGAGTAGAGGACCTGGAGCCGATCGCCGCGGCGGCCATCGCGCGCCACCTGGAGGTTCCACACCAGGAGCCGGTTCACCACCTGCGTGAGCTCGTTGGCGAACCCGCGATCGGCGGGCGGGACCGCTGCCGTGATCGCCTCCTCCAGCGGGCCCTGCAGCGTGACCAGCAGCCGCCTCGGCCCGGCCGGTACCGCCGGGGCGGCCTCGGGGGCCGCAGCGGCGACCGCGGGGGCAGGCGCCGTCGGGCCGGCAGGGGCGGCGGCGGCCGGCGCGGGCGCGGCGGCGGCCGCGCGGGGCGTCTCCTGCGCCGGGGCATCGGACCGCGCCGCCGGCCCGCCACCCCTCGACCAGGTGATCGGGAAGCGGCCGCCCGGCGCCGTCCAGCGGCCGGCGACGAAGCCGCAAGCGGCGATTAGGAGCACCAGCAAGGTGAGACCGAGGCGACGCCCGCCGTGGGAGCTGCGGCCGTCCCGGGCAGAGGGGGGTGGATCGAGTGAGAGGCTGACCATCGAGGCTCCGGTGGTTCGGGCGCTGCCCATGCAAACGCACGGGCGAAGATGGGTGTTCCGGCCGGCGGCCGAAAGGGTACCCAGCTGGAGCCTGCTCGCTCGTCAGAAGCTGAACCGCTCGGCCACTCCCTCGCTCCATGCCAGGACGGTGGGCCACCCCACCACGGCGTCGAGCGCACGCTCGGCCGCCCGGGGATCGACCTTTTCGGCCACCAGGCTGGCGCTGCACGCGATCAGGCGGCAGCCGGCGCCCCGCGCCTGGTGGAGAATGGCACCGGGCTCGTCCGCCGGCTCGCCGTGCGCAGAGACGACCGCGGGCACGGCGGCCCCGAACAGGAACACGTCGACGCGGCAGCCCATCGCGGCCGCGGCGAGGGCACACGACCCCGCCAGCCGCAACGCGGTCTCGTCCCCGTGCGACACGAACACCACCGTGCGGCGCTCGCGCATGCGCCCGTTTTACGCGAGACGGGTTGCCTCTGCTATAAGACGGCCCGCATGCAGGACCGGAAGAAGCCCGATTCGCCGGGCCCCATCGTCATCCGCAAGGGCCAGATCGGACCCCCGGCCGAGGCAAGCGCCGCGGCCCCGGGGTCGCAGGAACAGTCCGGGCCGGCCGCCGCAGCTTCCCCCCCCGCCGCGCAGCAAGATTCGCGGCCGCTGTGGCAGCGCGTCGCGGAGGAGCGCGCCACGCCGCGCAGCCCCCCGCCGGCGCCCGATCCGCGCAAGCCGCGGGCGGATCGCCCCGGCGGTGGCCCGCGCCGCGATCGGCCTCCTCGCCGCGAACGGGAGCGCGAGCCACGCCCCGCCTCCACCCGCCCGGCCGCGCCCGCGCCGGAGCCGCCGCCCTCCCCAGTCGTGACGCCCCCCGACGAGGGTTCGTTCGCGGACATGCTGGCCGAGTCGCAGGAGGCCGGGCCGCGCCGCCGCTTCCAGATCGGCGAGAAGGTGGCCGGCAAGATCATCCAGGTCGGACCCGACGTGACCTTCCTCGAGCTCGGGTCCGGCGTGGCCGAGGGGATGATCGAGACCGCCGAGCTGACGGACGCGGAGGGAAACGTCCAGGCGCGGGTGGGCGACATCGTGGACGCGGTCGTGGTGCAGGCCGGCGACCGCGGGGTGGTGGTCTCGAAGGGCCACGCCCAGAAGCGGGATCACGGCCGCGAGGCGCTCATCGAGGCGGCGCGGACCGGGCTGGCGGTGGACGGCGTGGTGAAGGCGGTCAACAAGGGTGGGCTGGAGGTGGAGGTCCACGGCGTGCGGGCCTTCTGCCCCGTGTCGCAGATCGACGTTCGGTTCGTGGGCGATCCCTCGACCTTCGTGGGACAGAAGCTCCAGTTCCGCGTGCAGCGCGCCGACGCTCGCGACGTGGTGCTGTCGCGGCGGGCGCTGCTGGAGGAGGAGCGGGCCGCGCGCGCCCGGGCCACCCGCGAGAAGCTCGCCCCCGGGGCGGTGTTCGAAGGCGCGGTCACGAGCGTGCAGGACTACGGCGCCTTCGTGGACATCGGCGGCGTGGAGGGGCTGGTGCACGTCTCCGAGCTGGCCTGGGACCGGGTCTCGAAGCCGCAGGACCTGCTCAAGGCCGGCGACCAGCTCCGGGTGACGGTGCTCCGCATCGACGAGGACCCGAAGAAGGGCGAGCGCATTTCGCTATCCGTGAAGGCGCTCTCGCCCAGGCCCGAGCCGGCGCTGGGGCCGGAGAAGCCGGCCCGCCCGGCCCCGCCGCCCCCGCCCAAGGTGGGCGACCTGGTCGAGGCCGGCGTGGAAAAGATCGAGCCCTTCGGCGTGTTCGTCCGCTTCGCGGGCGGCCGCGGGCTCGTGCCGGCCAGCGAGACCGGCACGCCGCGCGGCGCCGACCTGCGCAAGGCGTTCAAGGTGGGCGACGTCTTCCGCGCGCTGGTCACCGCCATCGACGAGCAGGGCCGCATCCGGCTTTCCAGGAGCGAGGCCGAGCAGGCCGCGGAGCGCGCCGAGGCGGAGGAGTACCTGGCCCGGGCCGCGCCGCGCCCGCCCGGGAAGGGCTTCGGCACCCTGGGCGATCTGCTCCGGGCCAAGCTCGAGAAGAAGTAGCCGGGCCGGCGCCCGCATCCCCGGCCCGTGTGGGCGCGCCGCCCACCTTCACCTAAAGTTGACGCCACCCGGCGCCTCGATATCGTGGGGGCGGACCGCCACGCCAGGATTCTGCCTTTGGGGGTTGCTCCCAGGAGCCCTCCAGACTTTCATGGGCGGGCCGGACTCCAGAGGATTCAAGGAGCGACGATGCGTACCGTGACGATGGCTGTGCTTGCCACGCTGGTCCTGGCCGTCCCCGGCGTGGGTCGAGCGCAGTCCGGCTCCAAGCTGGCGATCGGGACCATCCGCGGCGACGCCAGCCGCGTCCGGCGCCAGATCCTGCTGCAGGTGTGCGAGTCCTACGACTGCGTGGCGGCCTCGCGTGTGATCACCAACAACCGGCCCGACCCGCAGAAGCTGCAGCGCGCCGGGGTGGTCGGTTACCTGGGAGGCGCGGTCACCGGCGAGCCCGGAGAGCGCCGCCTGATCCTGTCGCTCACCACCCCGACCTCGACGGCGCGCAAGCCGGCGCGCATCTGGCGCCTGCGCCTGACCCCCGACGGCCGGCTCCGCCCGCAGGCGCTGGACCGGTTCGCCACCGAGCTGGACGAGGCGCTGCGCGGGGCCGGGGCGGCGGCGCCCTCGCCGGCGGCGCCGCCGCAGCGCGCGGCACCACCTCCGCCTCCCCCTCCGCCGGCGGCCAAGGCCCCTCCGCCCAGGCCGCCGCCGCCCGCCGCGGAGCCGGCCCCCAAGCCGCCGCCGGCCGTGGCCCAGCCGGCCCCGAAGCCGCCGCCCCCCGCCGAGCCGGCCAAGGCTCCCAAGCCCAGGAGGGAAGAGCCCTCGCCCCGGCCGTCGGCCGAGGGCCGGCTGCGCTTCGCGGGCGAGGTCGGGCTGTGGATCACGAACCGGAAGCTCAGCTACTCGGGCGCCGCCGCCGGGGCGGACGGATCGCTCCGGACGTACAGCGCCAGCGCCATCTTCGTCCCCAGCGTCCGCCTCGAGCTCTACCCCGCGGCCTGGGCGGGCGCGGGCCGGATCCTTTCCGGCATCGGCGTCTTCGCCGACTACGGTCAGTCCGTCGGCCTCAAGGTGAAGCCGCCCAGCGGCTCCTCGGAGGGGAACCACGACGGCAAGCTCACCGCCTTCGACGTCGGCGCGGTCTGGCGCCTCCAGCCCACGGCGAGCTCGCGCTTCGTGCTCGCCCCGGCCGTGGCCTACCGCAGCCTGCAGGTCACGACCTCGCCCGCCATCGCCGGCCTGGCCGACACCAAGCCCTCCGGGTACGAGCTGCGACTGGATGCCCAGCTCCCGGTCACGCCCTCGCTGACGCTGCTGGGCGGCGGCGGGTACACGCTCTGGACGACCAAGAAGGAGCTGGTGGGCAGCGTCCTCGGGAAGGGCTCGGCGCACGGGCTCGCGCTCCAGGCCGGCGCCGCCTATCGCCTCTTCGGGCCCCTTTCCCTCAAGGCCGTCTTCGAGTACCAGTCGGTCTCGTACTCGGGCCTGGGCCAGCCCAAGACCACGTTCGGCACCGCCAGCAGCGCCAGCGACAGCTACCTGGGCGGCCGCATCATGCTGCGGGCGGAGTACTAGGCTCCGCTGCCGCTCCCGGTCCGGACCGGGGGACCGTCGCGTCGCGCGATCGCCTCGGGGCGGGAGCGGGACCGGGACCGGTCAACCCTCCTCGATGGCCACGCCCCACGGCGGAAGGGCCGCGCCGGCCCGCGCCGACAAGTTGGCCCGCACCGTCAGGCCCGGTCGCCGCAGCGTGAATGCGCTGCCGTCCCGCTCCACCGCCGGCCACGCCTCGGCGATACGGTCGAGGTGGCGCCGGCGCAGGCCGAGGCAGCGGCGATAGTGCTCCCGCACCGCGCCGTGGAAGCCGTCCCGGCGGTGCGTGAGCCGGGAGCGGAGGAACGTCCGCGGGTCCTGCGGGTCGGGGATCTCCGGCCCGGCCGCCGCCGCGTGCTCCCTCCTCCGCCCCTCCGAGACGGCCCGCGCCAGCGCCGGGTCGGTGTGGCTGGTGAAGTACAGGAACGGGTTCTCCTCCGCGTACTCCTCGCCCATGAAGATCAGCGGCAGGCCCGAGCCGAGCAGAACCAGGGCGGAGACGGGGAGGAGCGCCTCCGCCGGCACCAGCGCGGAGAGCCGCTCGCCCAGGGGACGGTTGCCCACCTGATCGTGGTTCTGGTCGCAGACCACGAACCGCCAGGGCGCCAGCCCCTCCACCCCGGTGCCGTGGGCCCGGTTGCGATGGCGCGAGTGCCGCCCGCGGTAGGCGAAGCCGTGGCCCAGGGCCTCGGCCACCTCCTCGGGTGGGCCGAAGTCCGCCAGGAAGCGCGCCCGCTCGCCGGTCACGAGGGCGTGGATGGCGTGGTGCAGGTCGTCCGCCCAGACCGCGGTGCACCCCCATCCCGCCGGCGGCGGGTCGAGGACGCGCCGATCGTTGCGCTCGTCCTCGGCCACCACCTGGATGTGGCGGGAGCTCCGGGCCGCCTCGCCGCGCAGCTCCTCGGCGATCTCGGCCACCAGGTGCCGCGGGCTGGCGTCGGTGATGGTGTGGGTGGCGTCGAGGCGGAGCGCGTCCACCCGGAAGTCCCGCACCCAGCGCAGCGCCGCCCCGACGAAGAAGGCGCGCACCGGCGCCGCGCCGGGTCCTTCGAGGTTGAGCCCGTCCCCCCAGGGCGAGCGGTGGCGGGGCGTGAAGTACGGCGCGAAGACGCCCGAGTAATTCCCCTCGGGGCCGAGGTGGTTGGTGACGACGTCCAGGCACACGGCCAGGCCCAGGCCGTGCGCGCGATCGACGAAGCGCTGGAGGCCGGCCGGTCCGCCGTACGGCTCGTGGACGGCCCAGGGATACACGCCGTCGTATCCCCAGTTGCGCTCGCCCGGAAACGGCTGCACCGGCATGAGCTCGACGCAGGTGACGCCCAGCTCCGCGAGATCCGCGAGCCGCTCGGCCGCCGCGTCGAACGTGCCCGCCTCGGTGAACGTGCCCACGTGGAGCTCGTAGAAGACCAGCTCCTGCGCGGGCAACCCGGCGAAGGACGTCCTCCAGGCGCGGCGCCCGGGGTCGAAGACGCATGACGATCCGTGAACGCCTTCGGGCTGCCAGGGCGAGGCCGGATCTGGGCGGGGCTCCCCTCCGGCCGCCACCAGCCGGTACCGGGTGCCGTGCCCGGCGCCGGGGACCTCGACCCGCCAGGCGCCGCCCTCGCCGCGCTCCATGGCGTGATCGACCCCGTCCACCCGGACGGCCAGCCGATCCACGCCGGGCGCCCAGGCGTGGAAGCGTACGCCCCCGACGATCAGCTCGGGTCCGTGTCGAAGCATGACGGCAAGGTGCCCATGGCGTCTCGCGGCAACACTATACAGGCGAGCACTCCGGTCTCCCGGGCGCGCCCCTTCCGTGCCCGTTTCCCAGCTACCCGCGGCAATCCGTCCGGCGAGGCGGCACGCGCTGGCTATCTTAGGCGCGATCCGCGACACACCGTCGCCCCGAGGAGGCAACCCGGCGCTCGACCTGCACGGCACGGCTGCGCTAGCCTCGAAACTCCGGGAGCAGCGTCTGGTACTCGCATCGCGGCGAGCCACTTCAAAGGAACACAACGTGCCCATGACCGGCGAGCGCCCCACCCAGAACCCCCATCTCGTCCGCTGGGTCGACGAATCGGCCAAGCTCCTCGGGCCCGAGCGCATCGTCTGGTGCGACGGCTCGAAGGCGGAGCTCGACCGGCTCATGAAGGATGCGGTCGCCGACGGAACCTTCATCCCGCTCGATCAGTCCAGGTGGCCCGGCTGCTACTACCACCACTCGAACCCGAACGACGTGGCGCGCGTCGAGCACCTCACCTTCATCTGCACGCCCACCAAGGAGGAGGCCGGCCCCACCAACAACTGGATGGATCCGGCCGAGGCCCGTCACCTGCTGGCCGGCCTGCTCGACGGGGCCATGAAGGGCCGGACCCTCTACGTGGTGCCCTACCTGATGGGCCCCGCCAGCTCGCCCTTCTCCAAGGTGGGCGTGGAGATCACCGACTCGATCTACGTGGTCCTCTCCATGGGGATCATGACGCGCATGGGGAAGGTGGCGCTGGACCGGCTGGGCAGCTCCGACCAGTTCAACCGGGGCCTGCACTCCGTCCGCGACTGCGATCCCGCCCGGCGCTACATCTGCCACTTCCCCCAGGACAACACCATCTGGTCGGTGGGATCGGGCTATGGCGGCAACGCGCTGCTGGGGAAGAAGTGCCTGGCGCTGCGCATCGCCAGCTTCATGGCCCGGAACGAGGGCTGGCTGGCCGAGCACATGCTCATCCTCGAGGCCGAGTCGCCCCAGGGCGAGAAGAAGTACGTGTCGGCGGCGTTCCCGTCGGCCTGCGGCAAGACCAACTTCGCCATGATGATCCCGCCCGAGGCCTTCCCGGGCTGGAAGATCCGGACGGTGGGCGACGACATCGCCTGGATGCGGGTGGGCGAGGACGGCCGGCTCTGGGCGGTGAACCCCGAGAACGGCTACTTCGGCGTGGCCCCGGGCACCAACCGGAAGACCAACCCCAACGCCATGGAGACCGTCCGGCGCGACTCCTTCTTCACCAACGTGGGGCGGACCGCCTCGGGAGACATCTGGTGGGAGGGGATGGACAGCGAGGCCCCGGCGGAGTGCATCGACTGGAAGGGCGCGCCCTGGAAGAAGGGCTCCACCGAGAAGATCGCCCACCCCAACAGCCGCTTCACCTCGCCGGCGCGCAACAACCCGGCCCTCTCCCCGGCGGCCGAGGACCCCAGGGGCGTGCCCATCTCCGCCATCCTCTTCGGCGGCCGGCGCTCCACCACCGTCCCGCTGGTCCTGGAGGCGTTCAACTGGACGCACGGCGTGTACATGGGCGCCACCATGGGCTCCGAGACGACGGCCGCTGCCATGGGGCTGAAGGAGGGCGTGCGCCGGGATCCCATGGCCATGCTGCCGTTCTGCGGCTACGACGCCGGCACGTACCTCGGGCACTGGCTGGACATGCAGCAGCGCATCCCGGACCCGCCCCGGCTCTTCATGGTGAACTGGTTCCGCAAGGGCCCCGAGGGCAAGTTCCTGTGGCCGGGCTTCGGCGACAACATGCGGGTGCTGAAGTGGGTGCTGGACCGATGCGACGGCAAGGTCGCCGCCCAGGAGACGCTTCTCGGGTACACGCCGCGCCCCGGCGACCTGGTGCTGGAGGGCATCGACGCCTCGCGCGAGGCGATCGCGGCCGCGACGCGCATCGATCTGAACGAGTGGGAGGAGGAGCTGGATTCGCAGGCCGAGTGGTTCGAGAAGCTCGGCCCCACCCTCCCCCGCCCGCTGGCGCTCCTGCGCGAGCTGATGCTGGAGCGGGTGCGAGCGGCGAGGAAGGTGAAGTAACAGCACCGGGCCGAAGGGAAGCCGCCGACCTGGTCCTGGACCTGGACCTGGTCCGGGAACGCGGAGCTGGACTGCTCGGACCACACCTGGGCCATTTCAGCTCAGGCCCAAGCCCAAGTCCAAGTTGGGCGACCACAGTAGACTCCATCTCATGTGCACCCTCGCCCTCGCGCTCCAGGTCGACCCTCGCTGGCCCGTCCTGGTGGCCGCCAACCGCGACGAGCACCTGGATCGCCCTTCGGAGGGCTGGGCGTCGCGCGGCTCGGGGAAGGAGACGCGCCGGGCCGCGCCGCTCGACCTGCAGGCCGGCGGGACCTGGATCGGCGTGTCCGCCCGCGGCGTGTTCGCCGGGGTCACCAACCATTACGTCCGGTTCGACGGCTTCCCCGATCCCTCCCGGCGCTCCCGGGGCGAGCTGGTCCCGATGGCGCTGGCGGCGGGGAGCGCCGCCGAGGCCGCGGAGGCGCTCCGGCCGCTGGACGCGGCGCGCTGGAACCCGTTCCACCTGCTGGTGGCCGACGTGCAGGGCGCCATTCTCTGGTGGTACGACGGCGAGGAGCAGGGGCTCGAGGCGCTGGGCCCGGGGCTCCACCTCATCACCGAGAGCGATCGCGAGGGCCGCGGAGCGCGGGCGGAGTGGCTGCGCGCGCGCTGGCCGGCCGAACCCTCGCTGCCGCGGCTGCGCGAGCTCCTCACCCACCACGGCGCGCCGCCGCCCGGGGGAGACGCCACCTGCATCCACGGCGACCCGGTCTACGGGACCCGCTCCTCCGCCATCCTCCGGCTGGCGCCGGACCTCGGCGCCAGCGAGCTGTACGTGGCCGAGGCGCGGCCGTGCACCGCACCGCACGAGGACCGGTCCGATCTGCTGACGGCGCTGGCGCGTCGCCCTTGACGACCGGGCGCGCCCGCGACAGATCAGACGGGAACCATGGGCCTCCTCGACCGCATCCAGTTCCGGAAGCCGTCCGCCCCGCCGCCGGAGGCGCTCGACGTCCTGCCCGACGGCGCCATCCGGATCCTCTGGCCGGGCGGCCCCGAGGTCACCGTCCCGGCGGCGAGGATGCGCGACGCCTGCCCGTGCGCGGCCTGCGTGGAAGAGGGGACCGGCCACAAGATCCTCGATCCGGCCACCATCCCGTCCGACATCCACCCGCTCGAGATCGCCCCGGTGGGATCGTACGCGGTGCAGTTCCGCTGGTCGGATGGGCACTCCACCGGGATCTACTCCTGGGACACGCTGCGCAGGGCGTGCGGGCTCGAGTAGGGCCGTGACCGTGGCCCGGCGCGGAAACCGCGCCTCGGCTCAGATGTGACTTCTCTGCGGAGCCTCCACCGGAGCGTGCCCGTTCTCGGCGGGCCCGTGGCCCTCGCGCGAGGTGCCGAAGCGGACGGCGCGCGGATCGCCGGTCCCGCCGCGCAGCGCGTGGACCAGCAGCTTGACCGTGTTGGCGTCGGCGTGGCCGGTCACGGTCTCGCGCACCAGCACGTCGACCGCTCCCCGGGCATCGTAGGCGCCCGAGCGGTAGGGGCGCGGCTGGGTGAGCGCGCAGAAGGCGCTGGCGACGGCGATGACCTCGATGGCGCGAGCCGGCGGCCCGGCCAGCCCCGGGTAGCCCTGCCCGCAGCGCCAGTGGTGGCTGCGGGCGGCGGCCACGGCGGGGTGGTGGCCCAGCACACGGGCCAGGTGGTAGGCGCCCAGCAGCGGGTGGGCCGCGATGCGCTGGACCTGCTCGACCGAGAGCCGATCGTGGTGCGCCAGGAGGCGGGGCGAGAGCTGGCGCATGCCCACGTCGTGGAGCAGTGCCGCCGCGGCCAGATCGTCGAGCGTCCGCGCCGGGCCCACCGCCGTCAGGAGCACCCGCACGCCCACGGCCGCGGTGAGCAGGGCGTGCCGGTAGACGAGGGGTTGATCGCGGCGGGCGGCCAGCAACTCCTCGACCAGCGGCTCGGGCAGGTCGATGGAGCGGAGCGTACGCTCGACCGCCTCGCGCGCGCCGCGCCGCCCGAAGAGCGGCTCGTAGGCCGGGCTCTCGAAGGGCACGTCCACATCGGCGGCCAGGGGCGTCTCGGAGAGCTTCCTCCGCGGCAGGTGCGGAGCATGCTCGCCCGCCTCCTCGATGGTCTGGGGGGAGATCACCGTCCCGTGGCCTGCCAGCACCTCCCCGCGGCAGTCCACCAGATCCTCGAGCAGTGTCAGCCGGTCGAACACGGCTGCTCGAAGCTAGCAGGGCGCGCGGCCGGAAGGCGAGCCTGCCCCCATCCTGGCCGGATACGCCTGAGCAGGAGCGGATCCAGGGCGATCGATGGGTGCCGCGGAACCCGATGGCGCGGGATGTCGGAGGACTGCGCCGTTCAGGCTACCGCCGCCTGGACCTCCCCATCGCCCGGTCCATCTCGCGCTTCGACTCGCGCTCGGCGATGGCCTCCCTGCGATCCTCGTGCGACCGGCCCCTGGCCAGGGCGATCTCGACCTTGGCCCAGCCCTGCTTGAAGTAGAGGCGCAGCGGGACGAGGGTGTAGCCGCGCTGCTCGACCTTGCCGCGGATGCGGTCGATCTCCGGGCGTCGCAGGAGCAGCTTGCGGTCCCGGAGGGGCGCGTGTCCGAAGTGGGCCGCCTGCTTGTACTCGCCGATGCGGCAGTTCATCAGGAAGAGCTCGTCGTCCCGGGGCTGCGCGTAGGCGTCGGAGAGGTTGACGTTCCCCTCGCGCAGCGACTTCACCTCGCTGCCGGTGAGCGCCAGCCCCGCCTCCCAGGTGTCCTCGATGGCATAGTCGAAGCGGGCGCGGCGGTTCTGCGCGACGAGCTTGACTCCAGGGTCGGCCTTCTCCGGCTTGCCCTTCATGGCAGGCGGCCGTTGTCGATGAGGCGCGTGGTGCCCACGAACGCGGCCAGGAGCATGACGCTCCCCGGCTCGGCACGGGCCACCGGGGTCAGCGTGGCGGGGTCGACGATCTCGACGTAGTCGATTCGCGCCCGGGCCGCCTCCAGCCGGGCCCGGGCCCGGGCCCGGAGCTGGGCCGGGTCCCGCTGCCCGCCCGCGGCCGCCTCCCGGACCTCGGCCAGCGCGCCCGAGAGCGCCAGCGCCCGGGCGCGCTCCTCCGGCGACAGGAACGCGTTGCGGGAGGAGAGCGCCAGGCCGTCGGGCTCGCGGACGATGGGCATGCCGGCGATCTCGATCCCGAAGGCCAGGTCCCTGGCCATGGCCCGGATCACCGCCAGCTGCTGGTAATCCTTCTCGCCGAAGACGGCCACGTGCGGCCGCGTCAGGTTGAAGAGCTTGGCGACCACCGTGGCCACCCCGCGGAAGTGGCCGGGCCGCGAGGCCCCGCACAACCCCTGGGAGACGCGCTCCACCGTCACCCAGGTCTGGTGGTCTCCCGCGAACATGGCATCGGGCTTCTCCGGCGCCAGCACCCAGTCCACCCCCGCCCGGCCGCACTTCTCCAGGTCGCCGGGCAGATCGCGGGGGTAGCGGGACAGGTCCTCGTTCGGCCCGAACTGGGTGGGGTTCACGAAGATGGTCGCCAGGGAGAGGCCGCGCCCGGCGCCCTCGTCGGCCCGGCGCCGGGCCTCGCGCAGCAGGGAGAGGTGCCCCTGGTGCAGGAAGCCCATGGTCGGGACCAGGACCAGGCGGGCGCCCTGCTCGCGCGCCGCCAGGCAGCGCGACTGCCACTCGGCCGGGTCGGTGAAGAGGCGGGGAGCCTTCACGCTAGTGCTCCTCCGCAGAGATTGTGAGCCCATTCGACGACGGGTCCGCTCCGGAGCACTTTGCGGGGAAGGCCCCGGGCCTTGCACGAGAGACAGCAAGGCCCGGGCCCTCCCCGCAGAGCCCTACCGGGGGAGGCGGGGCGCCGCCTCCCCCGGACCCCCACCCGCGTGCCGCGCGCCGCGGCATCGGCTCGCAACTTCTGACGCGCGTCACTAGATCGGCGCCCCCATCGCGTCCGGGGGATCCTTGGGCTCCTGCTCGGTGGCCGTGAGCGGCACGAGCCGGAGCGCGCTGGAGTGGAAGGCATGGGCCTCGGAGGGGAAGGTGCCGGCGCGCACCTCGCCCGCGTAGGCCGAGACGGCGGCGCGCACCGCCTGCCCCAGCTCGGCGAAGCGCTTCACGAACTTGGGGGTGAAGGACTCGTCCAGGCCCAGGAGGTCGTTCAGCACCAGCACCTGGCCGTCGCAGTGCGGGCCGGCTCCGATGCCGATGGTGGGGATGCCGAGCTGGGCCGTCACCAGCCGCGCCAGCTCGGTGGGGATGCACTCCAGGACGATGGCATAGCAGCCCGCCGCCTCCAGCGCGCGCGCGTCGCGCAGGAGCTGCTGAGCGCGGTCGGCGTCCTTCCCCTGCACCACGTAGCCGCCCATCTTGTGGACCGACTGCGGGGTGAGCCCGATGTGGCCCATCACCGGGATGCCGGCCCGGACGATGCGCCGGATGACCTCGCCGAACTCGGCGCCGCCCTCGAGCTTGACCGCCTCGGCGCCGCCCTCGGCCACCAGCCGCACCGAGGCCTTGACCGCCTCGTCGGGCGAGGCCTGGTAGCTGCCGAAGGGCAGGTCGCACACGAGGTGCGCCCGGCCGTCGCCGCGCGCCAGCCCGCGCCGGACCGCAACGCAGTGGTAGGCCATGTGATCCAGCGTGACCGGCAGCGTGGAGTCGTTGCCCTGGATCACCATGCCGAGCGAGTCGCCCACCAGCACCACCTCGACCCCGGCCGCGGCCACCAGGCGGGCGGCGGTGGCGTCGTAGGCGGTGACGGCGGCGAACCGTTCACCGGATTGCTTCATCCGGCGCAGCTCGTGGATGGTGACGTGCTTGGGCGCCCCAGGGGCGTGCGAGGACATTCGCGTTGACCTCCGGTGCAGGCCCCGCGAGGGGTCCCGCCCGTTCGTGGAGACCAGAATCTAACCCGATTTCGTTCCCATCGGCACGTAATGCCGGGTCCCCTTCCGGTGCCGCGCGATGACGGTGAGCAGGGCGTCGAGATCCTCGGCATTGACTTCGAAATCGATGTCGCTCGTGTTCACGACCAGGAGCGGGGTCTCCTCGTAGTGGAAGAAGAAATCCCGGTACGCCTTGGCCAGCGCGTCGAGGTAGGCGGGATCCATCCCGCGCTCGTAGTCGCGCCCGCGCTTCTTGATGCGCGAGAGCAGCACCTCGGTGCGCGCCTGCAGGTACACCACCAGGTCCGGCCGCGCCACGCGCGGATCGAGGAGCTCGTAGACCTGCTGATAGAGCGCCAGCTCCGCGGGCTCGAGGGTCAGCGCAGCGAAGATCCGATCCTTGGCGAACAGGTAGTCGGAGATGGTCGACTGGTTGAAGAGGTCCTGCTGCAGGA
>Ga0316628_100002080_pt1 | contig 14611 bp, 13 predicted proteins | sample OWC_Aug_M2_C1_D5_FD_207648 | JGI IMG/M metagenome (GOLD analysis project Ga0316628, IMG submission 207648) | Wetland soil microbial communities from Old Woman Creek delta, Ohio, United States - OWC_Aug_M2_C1_D5_C | ecosystem: Environmental > Terrestrial > Soil > Wetlands | place: USA: Ohio... | reverse complement strand
ACACCGTGCGCCTCACGGCGCGCGACCGCGCGGGCAACACGGCATCGACGAGCGTGACGGTGTGGGTCGAGGCCCGCCCCATCAAGCTCCTCGTGTCGTCGCCGTCGGACGGGCTCGCGACAAGCGCGCGCACCCTCACGGTGAGGGGCTTCGTCTCCCGCCCTGGCGTGACCGTCAGGGTCGGCAGCGCCCTCGCGCAGGTCAACGGCACCTCCTTCGAGCACACGCTCGAGCTGGCGGAGGGCCCGAACCGCATAGTCGTCACCGCCGAGGACGCCTACGGCCACCGGGCGTCCGCGAACCTGTCGGTGCGCGCCGACAGGACCGCGCCCGAGCTGCTGGTCACCACCCCCAGGCTCATATACACCACGAACGCGAGCGTGGTCGTGGAGGGCATCGTGGGCGAGGGCGCGGTCCTCTCGCTCAACGGCATGCCCGTCCTGGTGGGCGCGGGGCACTTCAGGCTGCGCGTGCCCGTCATCGTCGGGGAGAACGGGCTTTCCGTGAGGGCGGCCGACGACGTCGGCAACGAGGTCGCCGAGCGCGTGGTCGTCATCCGCTCGGTGGCGGAGGAGCCCGACCAGGGCTACGACTGGTGGGCTGTGGTGCCGTTCGTCATCGCGCTCCCGCTGCTGGCGGTGGCCATGTGGTACGCGGTGCTCGGCAGGCGGCTCGGGGGTGAGCCCCGATGAGGGCGACGGCGCGCGCCGCCATCCTGGTGGCGGCCGGGGGGTCGCTCGCGCTCCTGGCGGCATTGCTCGCGGCGGCGAGCGCCCATGCGGCCGACGCGCCCCCGCCCGACGGCGACTGGACGGTCACGGGCGCGGTCACGCTCGAGGACGGGGCGGCCATGCTCAGGGGCGACCTCGTAATCGAGGGGGGCGGGGACCTGACGCTGCGCGGCTACACGCTCCTGTTCGACTGCTCGCGGCCCAAGGAGTTCGGCCTCGCGGTGAGGCCCGGTGGCGCGCTCAGGGTCCTCCAGGGCTCCTTCCTCGGGGCCACGAAGCCCGGCCTCCAGTGGACCGCCTACGCCGAGGCCGGGTCCACCGTGCGCCTGGTGGGCTCGACGGTCGCGTGGTGCGGCATCCCCGACTGGGGCGGGTCAGAGGTCACCACCAACTGGCGCAACATCAGCTTCTGCGTCGAGACCGACGACGCGGTCGTCGAGCGGTGCCTCTTCAGGGGCGGACACGTCGGCCTCTCCTTCCCCGGCCCTGGCACGGCCGCGCCCGTGCGCAACTGCACCTTCCGCAACCACTTCGGCGTCATCACCTCGAGGACGTGGGTGGAGGACTGCGTCTTCGAGGGCGGCAACCTGTCCAAGGGGGCGTGGGTGTTCAACAGCCCCGAGGGGCTGCTCGTGCGCGTGCTGCGGTGCCGCTTCGAGGACGCCTCGGCCTCGGGCGTCGAGGTGTACCACGGCGAGGCCCTCGTGCAATCGTGCACGTTCAAGCACCTTGCGAGGGGCGTCATGGCCGAGTACGGGCGCCGCGTGCTCATCGAGGACTGCGTCTTCGACGGCATCGGCCAGGAGGCCGTGCGCGGGGACGGCAGCACCGTTCACATCGTCGACGGGACCTACACCGACCTCATCTCGACGACCGCCATCTACCTGGGAAGCGTCATGGACTGGGAAGTCCGCGATGAGGCGGTCGTCGACGGCGGCTCGGTCATCCTGTCCGGCAACCTCACGCTCGGCCCGGGCGCGATCATGCGGCTGCTCGGCGGGCGCAACCTCACGTTCCTCAGCTCCGACGCGTCCCCGCTCCACGTGGCGCTGGGCGAGGGGTCGACGCTCGAGCTCTCCGGGACCAGCCTCGACGTGCCGGAGAGGTACGAGGGCCAGAGGTACGGGAGGCCCGTGCGGCTCTACGCGGCCGGCGCGGCGCTCGTGCTCAGGGACGTCTGGAGGCTCGACATCGCGCCCGACGTCGCGCTCCAATCCCTGGAGGCCCACCGCTCGCTCGTGCCGCTGGGCAACTGGACGGTGCTCGCCGTCCACCTGGAGGGGTGCACCATCGCCAGGACGTCGGGCGCCGGCCCCCACCGCCTCACCGTCACCTTCGACGAGGGGGAAGGCGCCCACAACCAGGACGTGGGCAAGCTCGTCGGCTGCGCCCTCGTGGGGCTGCCCGGCAGCACGGCCACCGACGGCCCGTGGCTGGACCTCCAGGGCGGATGGCTCACGTCCGTGGACTTCCTCCACGACGTCCACGGGATGCTCGAGAGGGGAGAGGTCCGCCTGCCCCAGGGGCAGGGCGGCGCACGATTGCTTATCACTTGGACGGTGACGGCCGAGGTCTACTGGCAGAACGGCATCCCGGCGTCGGGGGCGTCCGTCGCGATCAAGAACACCGATGGCGTGGAGGAGTGGGCATCGTCCGCCGACTCCGACGGCATGGCGATAGCGAGGGAGGTGTGGACGGAGGTCGCCGACGGCGCTTCATCGAGGCTGCTCACCCCCCTGACGGTCGAGGCGACCTCGCACGGCTCCTCCGGCCGCGGGGCGCTCGCGGAGGTGTCGTCGCCCCCGACGGTGGTCGTCATCATCACGGACGGGACGCCCCCGACGCTCAGGCTCGACCAGCCCGGCCGCATGGGCACCCGCGTGCCCTCCGTCGTGCTCTCGGGCTCGGTCCGCGACGGCGAGAGCGGCGTGGCCCTGCTCGATGTCCGGCTGGGGATCCAGCCCCCCGTGCTCGTCAACCTCTCATGGCCGTCCGGCACGTTCGAGCTCGCGGTCAAGCTGAGTTCGCCGTACACGACCGTCACGTTCCGCCTCTACGACCAGGCCGGCAACTCCGCGTCCGCGGAGGTGACGGTCTTCTACTGGACCCGTGCGCCCATCATCTTCTCCATCGAGCCCGCCACCGAGGTCATCGTGAACACCTCGTACATCGAGCTCTGGGGCGAGACCGAGCGCAACATCACCGTGGAGGCGCTCGGCCGCACCACCCTGACGGAGAGGGGCTCCTTCCACCTGCTCGTCCCGCTCGCGGAGGGCCGCAACACCATCGCGGTCAACTTCACCGACCTTGCGTCGAACCGGAACCAGACCACGGTGAGCATCGTCCGCGACACCGTGGCGCCGGGGCTCGAGATCACCCGCCCCCACGGAGGGACCCTGGTCACGAACCAGAGGGCCGAGCTCATCGAGGGGCGCGTGGACGTCGGGTGCCGCGCCCTGATAAACTCGGTCGAGCTGACCGTGGACGCGACGGGCGCCTTCAGCGCCATCGTGTCCCTCTCGCCGGGGGCGCAGACGTTCACGGTGAGCGCCGTCGACGTGGCGGGGAACGCGTTCTCGACCCTCGTGGCCCTGACGCTCGACGATGCGCCGCCGTCGCTGACCGTCATGGCGCCGCCCGAGGGGGGGACGCTGACGAGCTCGGCATCGGTCATGGCGGTGCTGGTGGTCGACACCGACGCCACGCTTGCGCTCAACGGCATCCCCATCGCGGTCGGGAACGGGTCGGTCAGCATCTCCATCGCCCTCAGTGAGGGGGAGAACGAGCTGCTGTTCGTTGCCACGGACGCCCTCGGGAACAGGGCCGAGGTGACGAGGACCGTGACGGTCCATGGCCCGCCCCTGCTCCTCGAGCTGGGGGCCGACCTTCCGGCCAAGGTCGCGAGCCCTGTCTACAAGCTGTCAGGCAGGACGGCGCCAGAGGCCCGCGTCACGGTGAACGGCATCCAGATGGCCGTGGGGGTGGACGGCGCCTTCAGCGGCACCTTCTTCCTCCAGGACGGCGCGAACCGCCTGCTCGTGGTGTCGCGGGACGTCTACGGGAACGTGGCCAACGCGAGCCTCGACGTCGAGGTCGCGGAGCCCCCTCCGAGGGTCACCGAGCGTGCGCCCTCCCTGCTGCCCGCGCTGGTCGCCGCCTCGGTGCTGGTGCTCCTGGTCGAGGCCGTGCTCCTGCTCAGGGCCAAGGCGAAAAGGGAAAGTACGTGAACCGCCTCTGGGTGGTCGAGGCGACGCGCCATGCTCGACGCCGAGAACATCGCCAGGCTGCTCCAGACCACGGTGACCCCCATCCTCGCCATCAGCGGGCTGGGCCTGTTCATTCTCGTCGTGCAGAACCGCTTCGTGGCCATCACCGACATCATCCGCGCGCTCAACCGGGAGCGGCTGGAGCTCACCAGGAGGCGCGCGCTCGGGGAGCTCAAGGGCGCCGAGGTGGGCTGGTCGGAGGCCAGGCTGGACAACCTGAGAAGGCAGATATCCATCCTCGAGCGGCGCGGCTCGCTCATCACAGGCGCGCTGCAGTACATCTTCATCGCCATCTTCCTCTTCGTCATCGCGTCGCTCGCCATGCTCGTCGACCAGGCCTTCGGGACAGGGCTGTCCCACCTCGTCCTGCTCCTGTTCGTGCTGGGGCTCGGCATGCTCTTCCTCACGTGCGTCAACCTCGTGCGCGAGGTCAGGACGTCCTACGACGCGGTCGAGCTGGACCTCGCGATGGAGAGCTACGATCGCTTCGGCGGTGGCGCGTGAGGGATCGGAGGCCTCAGCCGCCCGCGACGGGAGGGATGAGCGCGACCTCGTCCCCGTCCCGGAGCACGGTGCTCCCGAGGCCCAGGCCCTTGTTCACGCTCACCACGGTGTCCCTGGCGAGCGCCTCGAGCGCGGGATGCCGCCTCGCGAGCTCCTCGAGCAGGGCCGCCACGGTCGCGCCCTCGGGGAGCTCGATGCGCTCCCCGTCGAGCCCGGCCGCGTCCCGGTGCGCGATGAAGTAGGTGACCCTCACATGCACCGCAAAGCCCCCGTCCGGTCGCCCGTCACATCAGTTTGCGAATCGTCAGCAGGTCCTGCAGCGTGGCCTTGAGCTGCAGCTTCTTGAGCGCGTAGGCCTTCATCGCCGACATCTCGCCGGAGAAGACCCTCCGCAGCACGTCATCGGAGGAGGTGATGGTGATCTCCGCCGCGGGCGCGCCGCCCTGCCTGAGGCCGTCGATGTGACCCCTGTCCATCACGAAGTGCCATGCCCTGCCGTCGTCGAGCAGGACCTGGACGGTGCGCACCTTGTCGCCGACCTCCGCCATCACCTTCGGGTCCTCCCGCGCGGTCCGGTTGAACCTCTCTATGGCGGCCAGCAGCAGCTCCTCGACCATGCGTCATCATCCTCCGTCGTCCATGCCGAAGCCCCCCTCGCGCTCGAACTCGTCCAGCGACGAGGAGGCCGAATCCCTGCGTCCCGTGAGCCTGCGGGCGGTCTCCCATGAGGCACGGGTGTGGGGCGGTAGACCGCCCTTCTCTTTTATCCACTTTTCCAGGAATGCGATGGTCTTCCGGTCGCTGGGGTAGCCCGAGCCGATGTCGGCGCCCAGCTCCTCCCGGATGCGGGCCACGGCCCGCTCCCGCCGGCCCTTCGCGACGATGGACGCCGCCGAGACCACCGGGAACGTGTCGTCGGCCTCATGGCGGCTGACGACGTGCACTATCCTGGCCGCGAGTGGGTCGCCCGCGAGCGCGGAGCGGAAGTGCCGCGCGAAGACGAGCTCGTCCGTGTCCACGGCGTCGAGGTAGACGGCCACGCGGGCGCCCTCCCCGAGCCGCCCCGCCAGCTCGCTCACCACGGAGGCGAACAGCCGCGCCTCGAGCACGTTCATGCTCGCGGACGTGCGCAGCGCGTCGATGTCCTCGGCGGGGACCTCGATGACCGCGTGGGGGAAGGACACAAGCTCGCCGTAGAGCCGCTCGCGCCGCGCGACCTGGAGCTTCTTGGAGTCGCGAACGCGCATCCCCCGCAGCCGGTCCTCGCCCCCCTGGGCCTCGACCGCCAGCGCGGCCACCACGAGGGGGCCTATGACGGGGCCCCTGCCGGCCTCGTCCACGCCCACGAGGTGCGTCGCGTCGGGCGGGGGGCCGTCGCCCACGGGCAGGGTCTGCAACGCCATCGCACCTCAACGGCCCCCCCGGGAGATAAGGCTTGGCCGGCCCCCCACCAGGGCCCCGGCGCCGCCCCCCCCCGCCCCCGCCCCGCCCGCGCCCGTCTCGCGGCAGGGCAAACCTTTTGAGGCCCCTGGCCCCTAATATGGTCATGGCCGAAGGCACCGTGCCCCCCCTCGTGCTGGGAGAGGGCTCGCCCAAGAGCGCCCAGGTGCCCGCGAGCGTCATACGCGGACACATGCTCGTGCTGGGCGAGCCGCAGCCCCGCGCGGCCATCACGGCCGACGTCGTGGTCTGGGCCAGCTCCCTGGGGGCGGGCGTCCTGGCCATCGATGTCGATGGCAGGCTCACGGCGGTCATGGCCGACAGGGCCGCGAGGGGCGCGCTGGGCGGTGCCGAGCTGCGGGTGCTATCGCCGTCCTCGACCGTGGGGGTGCCCGTCGCCTTCAAGCCGCTCTCGGGCCTCGGGCGCGCGGCCTCCTCGGAGGGATGGCAGCGCACAAGGACGTGGCTGCCGCAGCTGCTCGCGACGCTGGCGGGCCATGGCCCCGGAGCGACCGACCATGTCAGCTACCAGCATTTCTTCGAACACCTCCTCGACGAGGCCAAGTCGCGCGGCAGCGCCATGCTCACCGTGCAGTCGCTGGTCCAGGCCGTGAAGGCGGAGCTCGCGGCCTCCCCCGAGCCCCTCAGCCGCGAGGAGGCCGACGCGCTCGTCGCCTCCCTGGGCACGCTCGCCGAGGACCTCCGCAACGCCGCGCTCGCCTACGGCGCGCCCGTGGACCTCCCGAGGCTCCTGTCCACCCCCGTGCGGGGGGACTGCGAGGAGCGGTCGCCTCCCCCGCGCCACATCGACGTGGTCCTCCTCGACCACATGAGGTCGGTCGCGGACCGGAACGCGACCATCACGGCCGCGCTCATCGAGGTGTTCGCGTGGTGCCGCACGCAGGGGCGCGATGACCGGTTGCTCGTGGTGCTGCCCGAGGTCGAGAGCCCGACCGCGTTCATCGGCGCGCGCCCGTTCTCGCAGCTGCTCGCGAAGCGCGTGCTCGAGGCCTCGGCGGGGACGGGGCTCCTCGCGGTCGTGCTCCCCGCGAAGCTCGACGATCCCGCGGGGCTGCCCCGGTTCGGCGCGGTGCTCGTGGAGCGCGCCGAGGCCGACCGCCGCCAGGACGCGCTCTCCCGCGCCCTCGAGGCCCAGGGCATCACGTCCTTGCAGATGTCGCGGATGCGGTTGCTCAACCCCGCCGAGTGGACCCTGGCCGCCGGCAAGGACTGGTCCAAGTGGTTCAGGTTCACTGCCGACCCCCAGGCGCTGCGCCCCACCTCGGTGGACCCGGATGCGCTCGGCGCCCTGCTGCCGCCCGAGGCCCGTGACGCGTTCAAGCGGAGGGCGGTCGGGGAGGAGGAGTGCGAGCCTCCCGAGGAGGGGGCCGAGGGGGCGCCGGCGGACGGCGCCAAATCCCCCCCGGCGACGGAGCATGGAAGGAGGGCCCAGGCGCGCGCCGCGCGCGCCGTGGAGGAGTCCGACGAGATGATGGCGTACACCGCCAAGGCCCCCGCGCGCGCCGCCGCCGACTCGAGACTGCGCTCCGAGGTCAAGGAGCTGCTCAAGCGCAAGCTCGAGGAGAAGGAGCGCGCGAAGGACGCCAAGCGGTTCGAGCTCGGGGAGGTGGACCTGGTCGAGGGCGAGACGCCCTCAGACGAGGAGGCGGCCGCCGCCGCGGCGGGCGCGAGGCGCCCCGTGTCCGGCGGGCTCATCACCGACGAGAGGCGCAGGCCCGCGCAGGCCTCGGCCGCGGACGTCGAGCTGCACGCGGACGACCTCGAGCGCGAGCTTATCGAGCTCAAGGCCAAGGAGGACGAGGCCGCCAAGGACGCGCCCAAGGAGGGGGGCGGGTCCCTGTGGGTGAGCCTCACCCCCGAGGAGGCCCTGCTGGGCGTCCCGCCGCCCGGGGAGGTCCCCGCCGGCCTGGAGGGGGCGCCCGAGGGCGATGGCGCCAAGGGCGGCGAGGGCGGCAAGGACCAGAAGGACGGGAGGCGGCCGCCCCCCGAGGGCGGGCAGGACATCTACGTGGAGATCGACTAGCGACCGGCCGGCGTTAGCTGGGGGATGATGCGAGTGGAGAGGCTGAAGAGGGCGGCGGGGGAGGCCGCGGCCGCTTTCGTCAGGGACGGCTGGGCGGTGGGGCTGGGCACGGGCAGCACGGTGCAGTACACGCTCCTCGAGCTCGGCAGGCGGGTCCGCGAGGAGGGGCTGGACATCGTCGGCGTGCCCACCTCGGCCCGCACCGAGGCGACCGCCCGCGAGAGCGGCATCCCGCTCGGCGACCTCGACGAGCTCGGGCGCCTGGACATCGCCATCGACGGCGCGGACGAGGTCGACCCCCGCCACGACCTCATCAAGGGGCTGGGGGGCGCGCTCGTGAGGGAGAAGGTGGTCGCCGTCCACTCGCGCGAGCTCGTCATCGTGGTGGACGAGGGCAAGCTCGTCGCCACCCTCGGCACGCGGGCGCCCCTGCCGGTCGAGGTGCTGCGCATGGGCCACAGGAGGCTGGAGCACGAGCTCGCCCGTCTGGGCTGCACTGTCGCGCTGCGCCACGCCCCGGGCTCGAACGCCCCGTTCGTCTCGGACAACGGCAACTACATATACGATTGCCGGTTCCCCTCGATAGCGGACCCCCGCCACATCGAGCGGGAGGTCAAGTCCATGGTGGGCGTCGTGGAGTCCGGCCTCTTCCTGGGCCTCGCCGGCAGGGTCGTGGTGGCGTCGAGGACCGGGGTGTCCGTCAGGGACCGGCCGTAGCCGGTCGCGTCACTTCACGTGCCAGACGGAGGCGATGCCGTCGAGGTTGTCCTCGATGGCCTTGATGCGCTCGGCCTCGCGCGCGCGGATGTCGTCGAAGATGTGCTTGAGGTCCGTGGCCATCCTGTAGATGTAGACGGGACGGCCCTTGGCGCCCTCCCTGAGGGCCTCCTGCTCTATCCAGCCCCGCACCAGCAGCTCGCGCACGGCGATTGAGACCTCGGGCTGGCGGAGCCGCGTCTCGCGCTCGATGTCCTTCGATGTGAGCCGGTCGGTCGATGTCGACAGGGTGGCGAGCGTGCGCGCGACGCCCTTGGGCATGCCCGTCGAGGAGAGCGCGCTGACGAGCGGCGTGTCCTTCGAGACGCGAGCCTGCCTTGCATCCGCTGCCTTCGTCTCTCTCTTCTCATCGCGGGACTTCGTTGTGCGCTTGGACCTTGGCATGTCAACCCCTGCCTTCCCGAACCCCGGGTGCGGGTAGAGTTCTATGTGAGGGATACTATTTAAGTGTTGCCATCACGGACCACTGGCACGCCCGTCAGTACGGTGGGGGCTGCGGGGGCCAGTACGCCGGAGGCGTCGCGTACTGCGGGACTGGCGGCGCGTACAAAGGTACCGCCTTGGTGATGGGAGACGGGCGGTCGATGTGGTACACGCCCCCGCCCGGGTACTCGTCGCCGGCCTCGCGGCCGTGTCGCATGAGGGTGACGAGGATGAGCAGCTCGAGGATTGGCCAGCTGATGATGATCGTCGCGCTCACCGCGAGACCGACCGCACCACCGAGGCCCTCGGTGAGCACGAGCATGCCGTTCCAGCCGGCGTGCAGGCCCACCGCGCCGAGGTAGGCGAGCCCCACGGTGGAGAACGAAGCCCTCCTCCTGGGGTCGATGAAGGCCGCGATCGCGTAGCCGAGGAGCCCGGCGCCGACCGCGTGGCCCACCGTGCTGCCGAGGCCGCGCACGATGCTGAGGAGCCCCCACGAGGCGGCCGCCTCGATGGCCGAGGGGGCGCCGAAGAGCGCGCCCATGCTGTACATGAGGTTCTCCATCATCGCGAACCCCATGCCCGCGGTGACGCCGTAGATGAGGCCGTCGTACCGGCTGTTCACCTCCTGGACGATGAGGACCACGACGAGGGCCTTGCTAAGCTCCTCGATGAGGGGCGCGACGACGGCGATGGCGGCGGCCTCGCTGTAGATGGACGCGATCGTGTTGATGAAGAGCGGCGGGACCGTCGCGAGCATGCCCCCGCCCAGGGCGAGCAGGATGCCCTCGCGCGGCTCGGGCTCGGTCGACCTCCTGTGGTGCACGAAGGCAACCCATATGAGCGACGGGAACGAGAACGCGACCACGAAGCACGCGACCATCAGCAGGTCCAGGACGATCGAGGAGGAGTCCAGGGCCAGCAGGCCGCCGCCTATGAAGGTCGCGGCGAGGAAGGCCGCGAGGTACCAGTCGAAGTCGTGGATGGCGATGGGGGGCCGGCCGTCGGCGCGGGAGGAGGGCGGCGAGGGCTTGGCCGCCGGGGGGGAGGGCGGTGCGGTTGGGACGGGCGGCGTGGCCGGCGCCGACGCCCCCTCGCCCGGGATGGGGGGGGGCAGGCCGTCCGGGGAGGAGGGGGGCCCTGCCCACAAGACGTAGGGGAAACCGTTCCAACTGCCGGGCGTGGGCTGCACGAGGCCCTTGGCGTCAGGACCGGTCCCTGCCCTCTCGGCGCTCGGCGCCACCACGACGCCGCGCGAGGGCCTGACCGTCTGCCCGTACGCGACTCGCTCCGAGGCCAACTGCGGGGGTGAGGCGGGCAGCTCAAGGGGGGTGGCGACAGGCTGCGGCGGCGCTCCTTGCCCGACCAGGGGCTGCGAGGGCTGTGGGGGCGGCGTCTGCGGGGGGCCCTGGTAGGGCTGCGACGGGTACGCCTGGGGTTGTGCGGGGCCGTGGCCGTGCCCGTACGTCTGGCCGTGCGGCTGCTGGTAGGGCGTGGCGTACGCCGGTGGCGGGGCGTAGGGCTGGGCGTAGGGATGCTGCTGCTGGTTCGGGTACGGGTCCGGGTATGGGTGTGGGTACGGGTACGCGTACGGTTGCGGGTACGGTTGCGCGTACGGTTGCGGGTACGGTTGCGCGTACGGTTGCGCGTACGGTTGCGCGTACGGTTGCGCGTACGGCTGCGGGTACGGGTAGGGGTACTGGCCCTGCTGAGCGTACGGGTGCTGCGCCACGTAGGGAGGCTGGTAGTAGATGTTGCCCCCGTAGGGGAGCTGGTAGTAGGGCGCGGGCCTCCTCGCGGGCTCGAGCACCGTGGAGAGGATGGGGAAGGGCCTGGACTTGGGCACGGTGCGGAAGATGCCGTAGCTGAGGGGGACGAGGACCGCCGTCAGCGCCAAGGCGATCATGAGGATTCCACCGTCGGCCGAGAGCACGGACTCGACCCAGAACACCGAGCACAGCACGATGAACCCTGCCCCCAGGAGCAGGTAGTACATCGCCGCCAGCGTCCACGCCCTCTCGCGGTCCACGTCGACCCTCTAGGCTGGCTGGCCTATATAAGTTTCATCCCGCCGCGGTCGCCTTCAGGGGACCTCCACCTCTTCCCAGTCCGAGCCCCTGGCCCGCGGGGAAGGGGGCTTGGGGGCCGGTGCGGCAGGGGGCTCGATCTGTTCGAGCTCGAACGCCTCCTCAGCGCGGGGCGGTGGCGGGGGCGGTGGCGGCTGTGCCTCCATGGGCTCGAGCTCGACGGTCAATCCCTCGTCGGCGAGAGCTCCGGACGGAGGTGCCGATGGCGGGGGGGACGGAGGGGCCGAGATGGACGGGGCCGTCGGCGGCGGAGACGGTGCCGTGGGCCTGGGAGAGGGCCGCGAGAGGGGGCGCTGCGATGGGGGCTCGGGCCTGCCCGACCTCCATCTCGTGGGCGCGGCCTCGGCTGGCGGGGGCGCGGCCGCCTCGGCGGCGGCCCCCTCCAGCTCGACGAGCACGTCAGCGTCCGCGGCCGCGACCTTGCCGGCCCCTGCCCCCCTGGCCGCGGCCCTCCCGCCTGGCGCGACCGGGCGCGTGCCCAGAGCGCCGAGCCTCCAAAGGTCGGTGCTCCCGACGAAGGAGGGGGGGAGCGCCACTGCGTGCCCGGAGGCGGCGATGGCATAGGCCGACGTGGCCTGGGGCGTGCCCTCGACGCGGACGCGCACGAGGCCCTCGAGCCTGCGCTCGGGCACGACGAACCACCGGCCCGGGAAGTCGGCCTCGACCGCGCGCTCGTAGAGCACTACGCCGTGCCCCCTCGCGCCGAGGAGGGCGTACCGCAGCCCGAACGCGGCGATGACCGCCCCGACGAGGACGTACAGCAGAAGGACCATGGTCGTGCCGCCGCCCCCTCCCGCGGTGCCGTCCCCCGAGAGGCCGCCCGAGAGCCCCGCCCAGACAGACAGGACGCCCACGAGCACGAGGGGCAGGCCTATCCCCAGGTGGAGGAGCCTCCACCGCCTGACCTCGGCGGGGGAGGGCCGGTAGACCAGAGCGCCCGGGCCCACGCTCTGGCATTGGCCCGACGGGTATATGTGCGTTCTCGCTGGGCCTCGGGTGCCGGCGCAAGCCTTTTGAGGGGGTCCCCCCATCCCCTCGCCGTGCCCAGGGACACCGACGTTCAGTCAAGGAGGCCCGAGCAGTCGTTCAGGCTCACTAGGGTCGGCGTCACCGACCTCGTGAAGCCCGTGCAGGTGAATCGCCCCACAGGCGAGGTGACGCTCGTCCCCACCATCGACGTCTTCGTCGACCTGCCCGCCGAGCTCAAGGGCTCGCACCTCTCGCGCAATGTCGAGGCCCTGTCAGAGGCGGTGCTGCAGAACGGTGCCGAGCCCGTCCGGAGCCTCGAGGACCTCGCCGCGAGGGTGGCGCGCAAGCTCCTGGAGCGGCACCCCTACGCGTCCACGTCCCAGGTCGACGCCCGCGCGGACTACTTCCTCGAGCGCGAGACCTACAACGGGCGCAGGAGCCTGGAGCGCTACAAGCTCATCGCGCGCGCGGTCGCGAGCCGCGGGCCCCCCGTGAGCGTCAAGAAGCTCATCGGCGTCGAGGTGGTGGGCATCTCGGCCTGCCCTTGCGCGATGGAGGGCGTGCGCGAGATGCTCATCGCCGACCACCCCGGGGAGGAGCGGCTCCTGGGGAGCATCCCCGTCATGAGCCACAACCAGCGCAACGTCTCGAGGCTGATGCTCGAGGTCCCCGAGGACGCCGAGGTCGAGGCGAACGACCTCATCGACCTGGTCGAGCGCGAGCTGAGCGCGCCCACGAAGGAGCTGCTCAAGCGCGAGGACGAGGCGCGGCTGGTGCTCGATGCGCACAAGAACCCCAAGTTCGTCGAGGACATCGTGCGCGACATCCTGCGCTCCGTGCTCAAGCGCTACGGCCACCTGGGCGACGACACGAAGGTGATCGTGAGCTCGCAGAGCGAGGAGAGCATTCACAAGCACAACGCGTACGCCGAGCGGGTGACCACGCTCGGCGAGCTGAAGGCATGAGGGGAGGAAGGAGGAGGATACACATGGCGAGGAAGGGAGCTGGAAAGGGCAAGGCGGCGGCAAAGGGCAAGGCAGAGAAGGCCGTCAAGGGCATCAGGAGGCCCGACGGCCGCATAGCGCGCAAGGTCGCCAAGAAGGTCGCGAAGAGGGTCGACGGCCGCATAGCGCGCAAGGTCGCCAAGAAGGTCGCCAAGAGGGTAGATGGTCGCATCGCGCGCAAGGTCGTAGCCAAGGTGGGCCGCAAGGCCAAGCCCGCGCCCAAGGGCCGGGCCGCCGCACCGGCGAAGGCCCCTGCGGCCATGGGGAGCGGGCGATACGAGGTCGTCGGCACGACGGCCGACGTGGCCATCAAAGCGCTCGGCCGCACCCACAACGACCTGTTCACCAACGCCGCGTTCGGCCTCGCCGACCTGATGTGCGACACGAGGACCGTCCACGGCACCGAGATGAGGGAGGTCGTGTCCACCGCCCCCACCGAGGACCGGCTGCTGGTCGCCTTCCTCACGGAGCTGCTGGTGATGCACGAGGCCGAGGGGCTCGTCATCTCCTCCGTCGAGGCGCGCGTGAGCACGCCGGACATCGTGAGCCCGCAGTGGAGGCTGCTCGCCATCGTATGGGGCGAGCGGTTCGACCCGAAACGCCACGAGGTGCTGCACGACGTCAAGGCCGTGACCTACCACACGCTCGAGGTGCGGCCCGACATGGGCTACGCGAGGGTGCTGTTCGACATCTGAGCTGGCGGCCATCGGCCAGGTCCAAATCTATTAAAGCCCATACTGTAATCAAACCCCTGGTAATCGATGACGGATGCCATCTCGGGGTTTCAATGGCAGGATTATAAGCTGAGCCGGTCCGATTGGGTGTTCTACTACATCACGGTCGCACTTATCGCGCTCATCTATGGCCTGCCACTTGCATTCGTGCTGCTCTCGCAGTCCCCAATCTACGAACTCCTTATCTGGATTCCCTTCATCGTACCGCTCGTCCTACTACTGCCTGCCTTCGCAGGACTGAACAGGGACTTCTGGCTCTTCGACGAGGGGAGGTCCGGGATAGCCAAGCTGATGGATAAAGTAACACCTGAGGAGCTTGACCGTGCGATCCGGTTGCTGGCCTCCAAGATGAACGCTGTGAAGATGGACCGAGGCTACATGGAAGTCATTCACCTTACACCCTTCTTGAGGTACATCCGCATTGACGCCGATCGTGCCGTCGTGAAAATCGAGGGGCATGGTAAGCCCCCGCGCTTCTTGAAGATGAGAGTGGGCAAAGGCGCCGTGACGATGGTGCCTATCATCGAGGGTGTCCTCGCGAACATCGTCGACCCAAACTGGACGCCATCAGATTGACTGGAGCCGGATGGCGCAACATTTAAGGCCAAGTAGCGGCGTTAGAATGAGGAGGC
>Ga0316628_100002078_pt1 | contig 14614 bp, 10 predicted proteins | sample OWC_Aug_M2_C1_D5_FD_207648 | JGI IMG/M metagenome (GOLD analysis project Ga0316628, IMG submission 207648) | Wetland soil microbial communities from Old Woman Creek delta, Ohio, United States - OWC_Aug_M2_C1_D5_C | ecosystem: Environmental > Terrestrial > Soil > Wetlands | place: USA: Ohio... | reverse complement strand
GGCTGAGCGGCGGCGCCGTCGCCCTGTGCGGAGGCATCATCCTGTCGCTCGAGAAGATGAACCGCATTCTCGAGATCGATCGGGAGAACCTGATGATCACCGTCGAGCCCGGCGTGATCACGGGCGAGATCCACCGGGCCGTCGAGGCGGAAGGGTTGTTCTATCCGCCCGATCCCGCCAGCCTGGAATCGTGCAGCATCGGCGGCAACATCGCCGAGAACGCGGGCGGCCCGCGGGCGGTGAAATACGGCGTGACGAAGGACTACGTCTGCGGCCTGGAGGCCGTGCTGCCGTCGGGCGCGATCGTGCGCACCGGCGGCAAGCTGGTGAAGAACGTCACCGGCTACAACCTGGCGCAGTTGCTGGTTGGCTCGGAAGGCACGCTCGCCATCGTCACGGAGATCGTGCTGCGGTTGCTGCCGCTGCCGAAGGTGCAGATCGACCTGCTCGTGCCCTTCGACCAGTTCCAGGCGGCGGCGGATACGGTGTCGGACATCATCGCGCACCGGGTGCTGCCGACGGCGATCGAGTTCATGGAGCGCGACAGCCTGCTGTCGGTGGAGCGGTACCTGGGACGCGAAGCGCCGTTCCGAGACGCGGCGGCGCACCTCCTGATCCAGCTCGACGGGAACAACCGCGACGCCGTGGACGCGGAGTGCGAAGTGGTGAACGAGCTGTGCCTGGCGCACGGGGCGCAGGACGCGCTCGTGGCCCAGGACCGGCCGACACGCGACCGGCTCTGGGAGTTCCGACGCAAGATCATCGATGCGCTCAAGCGGGAAAGCCCGGTCAACCACATGGAAGACGTGGTGGTGCCGCGCGCCCAGATCGGCGCGCTGCTCGGCGGCATGCGGCGGATCGCGGCCCGGTATGGCGTCCGCATTGTGAGTTTCGGCCACGCGGGCGACGGCAACGTGCACGTCAACGTGCTGAACGACGACGGGCCGATCGAGCGGTGGCGCGAGGTCGTGCCGCCCGTACAGGAGGACATCTATCGCCTGTCACTGTCGCTTGGCGGCACTCTCACCGGAGAGCACGGCATCGGCGCCACGCGCGTCCGCTTTCTGCCGCTCGCGCTCGACGAGACGCAAATGGATCTGCAGCGCAGGATCCGCGACGCCTTCGACCCCAATCACATCCTGAATCCGGGCAAGATCTTCCCTCAGTGACGAGAAGCGGAGCTCCGGGCGCCCGGTCTTCCCTCGCCGGCGGGCCGGGCGTCTTCGGCCGTGCTTGCACGGATGCGCCCGTTGCTGTCTAATGCGTCCAACATCCCGGTGAAAACCAGCCCCTGCCGTCCGAATGCGGCGGCGCGCCATCCTGGCGGCCGCACGTGTGCGGACGTGGATACCCATGGACAAACGCGTCGCCGATCTCGAACGGGCGGTCTCAGACCTCTCGCGTTCCCTGGAAGCCCTGCGGGCGCGCATCGCGGAGGTCGAGGGGCATCTGGGTGTGTACGCGGCGCCGGCATCGGTGGATGTGAGCCAGCCGTCGTTGGCCGTGACCGAAGCGGCGGATGGCACGCCGGTCCTTTCCCTGGTCGGCCGGACGTGCGTCGTGCTGGGCGGCGGCTACCTGCTGCGTGCCATCACCGATGGCGGCCTCCTCCCGCGGGCGGGGGGGACCGCGCTCGGGCTCGCGTACGGCATCGCCTGGCTGATTGCGGCCTGGCGCGTCCTGGCTGCTCCCCGGGTCGCCAATGCGGCGTTTCACTGCATCGCAGCGGTGCTCATCGCCTTTCCGCTGCTGTGGGAGGCGACGGCACGGTTTCACCTCCTGTCGCAGCCGGCGGCCGCCCTCTCGATAGCCGCGGTCACCAGCATTGGGCTCGCAATCGCATGGCAGCGGCGCGTTCAAACCGTCGCGTGGATCGTCGCGATCTCCGGGATCCTGGCCGCCCTCGCGTTTCTCGCTGCAACCGGCGCGGCGCCGATGGCCCTCTACCTCGCCTACCTGGGCATCGTCACCCTCTGGTTGGCCTATACGCTCGACTGGACGTGGCTTCGATGGCCGCCCGCCATGGTCGTCGATATCGTCGTGCTCGCCATGGTCGCTGATGCCGCCAGCGTGTGGCATCACGACCAGGCATCCGGCGTCATGGTCGTCCAGTTGGTGTTGTTTGCCGGGTACTTCGTCAGCTTCACGGTGCGGACGCTGTGGCGCTCGCGGCAGGTCGTGCCGTTCGAAGTTGTCCAGACGCTCGCACTGCTGACCGTGTGTTTCGGGGGTGCCGTCTACCTGATGCTCACGACCGGCTCGAACGCCAGAGCGCTCGGTGGCGCGAGCCTCGCGTTCGCCGTCGGCAGTTACGCGTCGGCGTTCGCGTTCGTCGACTGGCGCGGCGGCCACTGGCGGAACTTCGTCTTCTTCGCGTCGCTGGGCGTGGTCTTCACCATCGCCGGCACCGCGCTGGTGGTTGCAGCTCCACTGCAGGCGGTCGTCTGGGCGCTGCTCGCCGTGGCGACGGCGTGGGGTGGCCGGCGGTACGGGACGATCACGCTTGCCTCGCACGCGGCTGTCTACGCGATCGCCGCCGCGGTCGTGTCCGGGCTGCTTGCACACGCTGCTGCCGCACTGTCTGTGCCGGCCGTGGACGCCTGGTCGCCGCTGACACTGCCGGCGACCGCGGTGCTCGCGGCGACGGCGTTGGCGGCCGCGATCCCCCTTTCGGGGCAGAACGAGTCGTGGGGACGCTGGTCCCGGGTTTCCAAAATCCTGGTTGCGGGCGTACTGTTGTGGACTGCGGGCGGTGTCGTCTGCGGCCAGGCCGTTCCCTTGCTTGCCGGTGCGCCGGGCACAGCCAACGTCGATGCGGCCGTCGTCGCCACCATTCGCACGGTGATCCTCGCTCTGTCAGTGCTGCTGCTCGCGTGGGCGGCCGGTGGGTTCTTCGTCGAGGGCCGATGGCTCAGCAACATGGTCCTGGTCGCCGGCGGTGTCAAACTGCTCGCAGAAGACTTTCCCCAGGGCCGGCCGGCAACGCTGTTTCTCTCGCTGGCAGTCTACGGCGGGGCGTTGATCCTCGGTCCGCGCCTGCGCGCGCGGGCTGCGAGATCGTTGCGCGCCCGCAATTCCTCCGTGGAGCCCGTGTAGCCGCGGACGCCAGCCATCGGGGTGACGCTTCTTCGAAAGCCCCGCGTTTCGGCACCTCCCGCCTGGCCCTATAATCCCCGGCATGCGGATCTCACGCCGAGCGTTGCTGAAAGCCGCACCTGCCGCGGCCGTCCTCGCCAGCCATGACCACGCCGCCGCCGTGCTTGGCGGCGACACGACGGCCCAGCGCGTGACGGGGGCTGCCTCGCCGATCTCGAGCCAGTTCGACCCGTGGGTCGAGGTCCACGGCGCGAACCTCCGCCACAACGTCGCCGAGATCTCCCGCCGCGCGGGCGCGCGGCCCATCCTCGCCGTGATCAAGAACAACGGGTACGGCCTTGGTGTCGCGAACGCGGCCCGGCTGCTCGAATCGCTGCCCGCCGTCTTCGGTTTCGCCGTCGTGAAACTGCAGGAAGCCGTGGCGCTGCGCGACGCTCGCGTGCGCAAGCCGATTCTGCTGATGGGCCCGTTCAGCGAGCGCGAGCTCGAACAGATGGTGAACCGTCACATCACGCCGATGGTGTACACACCCGTCGCCCCGGTTCTCGCGCGGCTCGCGCGCAAGCAGCAGCGGCCAATCGGCGTGCACGTCTGCGTGGACACCGGGATCGGCCGTGTCGGCGTGCCGCACCCAGAGGCTGCCGCCTTCATCGGCGAGCTGGCACAGGCGAAAGGCGTCCGGATCGACGGGACGATGATGACGTTTACCGAGGACCCGGACTTCGACAAGCAACAGCTGTCGCGGTTCGAGTCGCTGTGCCGGGAGCTTTCCGGCCGCGGCATCGGCCTCGGCAAGCGACACGCGGCCTCGAGCTACGGCCTCTTTCAGCGACCCGACGCGTTCCTCGACATGGTTCGCCCGGGCATGGCGGTGTTCGGCGTCTACTCGGAGCCACAGTTCCGCACGATGGGGATTCTCGATCTGAGGCCTGCCGTCGGCCTGCGCGCGCGGGTGATCTACGTGAAGAAGCTGTCGAAAGGCGAAAGCGCCGGCTACAACCGCGCATTCGTTGCGCGGGACGATGTGTGGGTGGGCACGCTCCCGGTCGGCCATGCCGACGGATGGCCACGGGAGGCGGCGAAGGGTGCAAAGGTGCGGATCAATGGCCGGCTCTACCCCGTGGTCGCGTCGGTCTCGGCGAGCCACACGATCGTGGAAGTCGGTCCCGAACCCGCAGTGAAGGCCGGCGACATCGCGACGTTCTTCGACTGGCAAGCGGGTTCGCGGCCGGAAGACGTCAACGCGGCCTGCGGCGTGTCCGTCTACGACCTGACGATGCACCTGAACCCGCTGCTCCCGCGCCGCCTGGCGTAGGTCACCGCCGGCCATGAGGGCGGGAGTCGGCGGGCAGAGGGCCGGAGGCAGGTATAATCGCGCTGCCCCAGACCCCGTCAGGCAACAGCGCGGACCTTCAGGTCCGCGACACGTGGCGAGCGGATCCGACACCGGAGGAAAAGGGCGTGACGCGGAGCGAGGTGATTAGGCCGTTCATCGAGAAGACGCTGTCGGAGTGGCTGGAAGGCGCCCCGGTCCGGTGCACCGACAAAGGCGAGTACATCTTCCGGCGGGGCAGCGCCGAAGTCTCGGTGCGCGTCGACGAACACGACCAGACGACGGTGTCGGTCTACAGCGTCGTTCTGAGAAACGTGAAGAAGAGCGTGCGCCTGCTTGGCGCGCTCAACACGATCAACTCCGAGATCGACTTCGCGCGGGTCTTCTGGCTCGAGAACGCGGTCGTGTTGGTGACCGAACTGTCGGCGGCGAGCCTCGACGCCGAGCAGCTGCGCGCGTCGTGCGATCTCATCGCGCGCCGCGCGGACGAACTCGACACGCAGCTGAAGAAGAAATTCGGCGGCAAGACCGCGTTCGCCGATGAACGGTTGCGGACCGACGAGGTCGACGTGTAGAACGCACCGACGCGGGACGCGGTCCCGATTCAGACAATGCGAACACTCGCTGATTTCAGTGCGTACCTGGCGCGCCTGGCCGCCACGGCCATGCGCGGCGTCGTCACGATCTTCGGCCGCACCTCGGAAGGCGAGGTCGCCGGCTCAGGGTTCCTCATCGACGCGCACGGCCACATCGTCACCAACTACCACGTCATCGAGGGCGTCGAGGCGCCGCTCGACATCCTCCTGCACGGCGACCTCAAGCGGACAGCGGCGGTGCTGGGCAGCGATCCGTGGACCGATCTCGCGCTGCTGCAGGTGGAGAAGCCGGTTCGCGCGCACCTGCACCTGCGCCCGACGCCGGCTCGGCTGGGAGAGTTGTGCCTGGCCCTCGGCAGCCCGCTCGGCGTGTACGCCGAGAGCGCATCGGTCGGCGTGGTGAGCGGCATCGCGCGGACGATTCCGCAGGAAGTCGGCCGACCGATCTTCCACGCGATCCAGACCGACTGCGCGATCAACCCTGGCAACTCGGGCGGTCCGCTGGTCGACGCGCGCGGCCTGGTGCTCGGCGTCAACAACTGCTGCGATGCCAGGGCCGCAAATATCGGGTTTGCGGTGCCGGCGGAGACGATCGAAAAGGTGGTTGCCGAGTTGAAGAGCAGCGGACGGGTGGTGCGCGCCACGCTGGACGTGACCGTGAAGCGGGTCGTGGTGCCGGTGGACGGCAGGAACCTCGAGGGCCTGCAGGTCGTGAAGGCACCCAAGGGACCCGGCGCCCGGTTCAAGCCCGGAGACGTGATCCTGCGAATCGCCGGCACGCGTGTCCGCCACCCGCACGACATCTTCGGCCTGCTGACCAAGGACTGCATTGGGCAGGCAACGCCCATCGACGTCGTGCGCGGCGGCGAACGACGGCGGTTGACCGTTCACCCGCGCGAGCTGCGCGTGGTCGGCGCCGAGGGCAATCGGTGATCGGCCAAAGGTCTGACAGGCCGAGCCCCCTGCTCGCTGCTCATCGTTTTGGATGGTGGGGTCCCCTGCCCTTCGACTTCGCTCAGGGCGCCCCGCCAAGCTCGCTCGCTTGTGGGCGGGGTCCCCAGCGCGGCATCCGCGCCGGGGTGCCTGGGCTCCATCGCCCCACGCCGCTCGCTCGCGCTATTCGTTGTCTCCCAGCACCCGCAGGAAGTTCGTCCACGCGATTTTCCGCAGCGACTCCGCGCTGAAGCCGCGCGCGGCCATGCGCTCGAGGATCTGCGGGAACGCGCTGCAATCGGAGACACCCCGCGGTACCTGCGACCAGGGCACCCCGTCGAAGTCCGACCCGAAGGCGACGTGGTCGTCGCCCATCACCCTGGTCATGTGTTCGAGGTGATCGACGACCGTTTCAATGGTCGCTTTCGGCGGTCCAACGCGCCGCAGGATCGACTCGGACAGCTCGCGCGTCGCTGCCTGACGTCCGGGCGGATCGTCCGCGTACTTGAGTTCCATTTCCTCCAGTTGGCGAAACATCTCCGGCAGGGCAGTGCCGACATTCGGGTGATAGTCGGGGTCCAGGAACCCCGGGTAGAAGTTGAGCCCGACAACCCCGCCGCTTGCGGCGACCGCGCGCAGCTGATCGTCGGTCAGGTTGCGGCCGACGGGGCAGAGCGCGGCCGCACACGAGTGCGACGCGATGAAAGGCCGGCGGGCGACGCGCGCGACGTCCCAGAACGTGCGCTCGTGCACGTGCGAGACATCGACGATCATGCCCAAGCGATTCATCTCGCGAACCACTTCCTCGCCGAGGGCGCTGAGCCCGTGCTCCTGCGACCAGTCCTCGCCCGACGAGGCGGCCCATTCCAGGTGCCGCGCGTGCGTCAGCGTGAGGTAGCGGACGCCGCGCGCGCGAAAACGCTCGAGATTGCCGAGGTCGCCGGCAATCGCGTGGCCGCTCTCGAGCGCCCGCATCGCGGCGATCCTGCCCGACGCCACCGCTGCCCGGACTCCTTCCGCGCCGGTCACGAGCCGCACGTCGTCGGGATACGCGTGGCAGGCCGACTCGAGGACATCGACGAGCGCGTTCGCTTCCCGGTGCGCGCGGGAAGGCGAGAGCAGCGACGGCGTGAAGCAGGCGAACACCTGCAGGCCGACGCGCCCGCGCTTCAGGCGCGCAATGTCCACGTGGCCGCCTGCGTTCGACGCGAGGCTCGCGCCGCCCTGCAACTCGAGGACGGTGTCGCAGTGCAGGTCGCAGACCGGAAACGACGAGGTGGCGGTTCCTGCATCGTTCATGGCACCTATCCTACAGGAATCCCGCGCCCCTTTTACCGGAAGCCGGACGGTCGTAGAATCACTGCACGCACCGCTTCCAGCTGCGTCGTGACTTCCGCACGGGGATAATGTCATGCCGAACCTCGCCACCCTCGCCGGCACAGCTCCCTGGCAGTGGCCCGACTCCGCCCGCAACGTCCTGCTCGACGCACTCCGCAATCCCGGTGCGCCGCCGTCGGATCGCGTGCTCGCCGCCGAGTTGCTGGGCCACGTCGTCGTGATGGACGACCAGGTCGCGCACACGCTGTTGTCGATCGCCCAGGACGACCGGTCGGCGGAGGCGCTGCGCGCCCAGGCGGCCATCTCGCTCGGCCCCATCCTGGAGCAGGCCGACGTGGACGGGTTCGACGACTCCGACATGGTCCCGATCACCGAGAAGACGTTCCGGGAAATCCAGCGAACCCTCCACAAGCTGTACGCGGACACCGGCGTTCCCAAGTTCGTGCGTCGCCGGGCGCTCGAAGGCGCGGTGCGGGCGCCGCAGGAGTGGCAGAAGGCCGCGTTGCGCGCGGCCTGGTCGAGCGACGACGAGGAGTGGAAGGTGACCGCCGTGTTCGGGATGGCGTACGTCCACGGGTTCGAGGACGAGATCCTGGAAGCTCTGCACAGCCCGAACGAGGACATTCACTACCAGGCAGTCGTCGCCGCCGGCGAGAGGGAGGTCAAGGGCGCCTGGCGTCACATCGTGTCGCTGCTGGCGTCCAGGACCACGGACAAGGCGTTGCTCCTCGCGGCGATCGGCGCAGTCGCCACGATCCGACCGGACGAAGCGCGCGAGGTGCTCGACGACCTCGCCGGCAGCGACGACCCGGAGGTGGTCGAGGCGGTGCACGAAGCGCTCACGACGGCGCGCGGCCTGTCGGAGGAAGGCGACGAGGACGAAGACGTGAACGAAGCAGAGATCGACGGCGACCTTGCCGAGAACCTCGACGAAGAAGGGGAAGACGAGGGCTGGGGCGACGAGGACGAAGAGGACGAGGAAGAGGAGGGTGACGAGGACGAAGACGACGAGGACCGGGAGGACGAAGACGAAGACGAGGACGACGACGAAGACGACGACGAGGAAGACGACGGACGTGATCGGTGACTTGACGAAGGCTCAAGACCTTCTTCCTACCGTCTCCCCCCGACCGCCAGGCGCAGCGTGCGCAAGCGCAGATCCAGTGCTTCGGGGCTGAGCGTCGCGTACTTCGCCGGCAGCAGTCGCCGGCTCGACGCCTCGAAGACCGCCAGCAGCTCCATGTATTCCAGCAATTCCACGTCGCGACTCGGGAAATAGTCGTTCACCGCCGCCACCAGGTGCTGTTCGGTGACCGGAGCGTCGCCGCCCGCCTCGCGCGCGGCGTTGTCGTTGGCGAGCAGGATGACCGCCTCGACGTCCGCGTTGCTGTAACCCACCAGCTTCTCCGAAAACGCCGCCCGAATCGCCGCGAAGTCCACCTTCGTCTGCACGCGGTTCTTCCGCACCGACGCGCGCGCCACCTGCTCGACCTCCTCCGCGGTCTGCGAGTAGAGGAACGGGATCTTGCGATCCAGCCGCCCCGCGCGTTTCAGATCCACGTCGAGCTTGTCCGGGCGATTCGTCATCACGAGGAAGAGGATCCGCCCCCTGTTCGACGTGTCCGACATGAACTCCTTGATCCTGGCGATCACGCGCGACGAGGTGCCGCCGTCGCCCTCACCGTCGGTCGTGCCGAACGCGCGATCGCCCTCGTCGATGATGACGACCACCTGGCCGATGGCGCGGATGACGCCGAGGATCTTCTCCAGGTTGCCTTCGGTTGCGCCCACCCACTTGGACCGGAAGTTCTTCAGCTTGATCGTCGTCAGGCCGCATTCCTTCGCGAACGCCTCCGCGACGAACGTCTTGCCCGTGCCCATCGGGCCGGTGAACAGGATGCCCATCGGGACGCGGCTCGTCCGGCCCTCGCGGATGTTCTCGGCGACGAGCGCCAGATCCTTCTTGACCTCCTCCATGCCCCCGACGACGTCGAAGCCGTGCGCCGGTTCGACGAATTCCACCAGGCCGAAGCACTCGCGCTCCAGGATCTCGCGCTTCCGGCGCGCGATCAGCCGGTCGGCCTCCTGCCGGCTGCGGTCGGCGGGCGAGATGGTGACGACCGCCGAATCCGGCGCGCCGGGCGCGAGCAGCCTTCGCACCTCTTCGCGTCCCAGCCCCGCCGTCAACGCGGCCAGCTTGTGCGCTCGCATCGCGGCGTCCGGCCCGGGCCCCAGGATTCCTTCGATGAACGCCTCGCGTTCGGCGGCGTCCTCCACCGGTGCGGGCGGCGGTGCCAGGATCGTCGAGATCTGAATCGCCTTCAGGCCCGCGGTGATCTCGGCGTAGCGATCGACCTCCTTGTCGGTCAGGCGCGGGTCGGCCAGGTGCGCGACGGCGCGGCGGGTGTCGCGATCCGGCATCGGCACCTCGACGACGCCGACGCGGGGATTGGAGACGATCTTCGACGCGATCTCGCTCAGGTTCTCGGCGAGCAGCAGCACGAGGTTGTCGCCCTTGTCGATGGCGGGCAGGAACGACCACCGGTGCAGGGTGATGATTGCCGCGCGGTCCGCGTCGGCCTGGAAGGTCGGATCGCCGGCGGGCGCGACGGCTTCCGCGTACTCGATCACGAGCGCGGCCTTCGTCGACCCGATGAGGAACCGTTCCAGCGCCGGCAGCGCCCGCTGCTTCTCGGTCGCGAGGAGAAGATCCTCGGCGCCGGCCGCGCCCGGCGCACGCGTGGTGAACCGCGTCCCGGTCGAGAGATTGTAGACGGCAATGGCGTCGCGCGACTCCTTCAGCAGGGCCTCGGTCAGGAAGTCCACCAGCGACCACGCGCGGTCCTCGCACACGACCACGTCGAAGACGTTGCCGTGCAGCAGGAACATCGAGGCCTCGCCGCGCAGGTAGCGGCGTCGCAGGTCGTCGGCCCACTCGGGAAGAAGCCGCGTCATGTGGTGCTCCCGATGCCCATCGAGTTCAGCATCTGCTCGGTGTCGATCGCGGTCTGGCGGATCGATTCCACGCCGTCCAGCAGTTCGTCGAGCTGCGTCGACAGCTGCTGCGGCGACTGCATCGTCACGATCTGGTCCGCAATCAGCTGGAACGAGTTCTCGATGAGATCGAGCTGACCCCGCGCGACCGAGAGGTAGCGGCGGATCTCCTTCATCTTCTCCAGCCGGCGCAGGATGATCGCCAGGTTCTTCTTCGCGATGTCCGTCTGCGGGTCGTTCTCCGCGCCCGATGCGATGGTGCGCTCCCACCGCACGCGGTCATCGTCCAGGGCGCCCAGGTCGACCGACTCGAGGTATTCCTCGTAGCGCCCGCACGTGATCGCCATGTCGATGAACGCTTCCACCAGGCGGTCGGTCTTCACCAGCTCCGAGCGCAGCAACTCGCCGGTGAAGGACGGGTTGGTGGCTGCCAGCTGCCGGATGTCGTGCTGGTGGGCAATCAGGGCGTCCACGCGCTCGCGCTCCGCGGCGCCGAGGGTGTCCATCCGCGCCTCGCGCTCCTGCCGCTGCATCTCGGCGCGCAGCTTGTCGAACCGCGGATCCCACAGCAGGTGGCGGAGACGCTTCGAATCGGGCGCGTGCAGCAGCCACAGCGTCTCGCCACCAATTGCCAGCAGGCCGAGCAGGGGATTCAGCGTGAGCAGGGAAGCCGCCAGCGTTCCGAAGAACAGCGACAGGTTGTAGGGGTTGGCGAAGGCGTACTTCACGTAGGGCCGCTTCTCGAGCACCGAGTCGCGCAGCATCGCCTTCGCGCCCTCGAACGCGGCGCTCGCGATCTGCCTGTCCGCGCGCCCCTGGGCAGGCCTGGCGGGCGGCTCCGGCCGGCCGCCCGGCTTGGTGGGGAAGCCTTGCGGCCCGGCGATCTGCGAGCCCCCGGCGCGGGATCCGCCGGTTCCGGCGGCACCCGGCTTGCGCAGTCCTTCTCGCGTGGAATCCGGCGTCAGCCGGATGTCGCCGTCTCTCGGCGGGTTCGGCTGCCCCGGTTTCTGGGTCGCGGCCATGGCTCACATTCTACGCGAGCGGCGTGGTCGGCGCGTACAGGAGGTCGAGCAGTTGTTTCTCGACCGCCCGGAATTCCGCCGCCGACTTCAGGCTGATGTCGCGCACGGCGAAGAACGGGATGTCCACGCGGTGGAGGATGCGGGCCGGGCGCGCGGAGAGGACGTAGACGGAATCGGCCAGGTAGACCGCCTCGGACACATCGTGCGTCACGAAGAGAATCGTGTTGTCCTCGGTCCGCGAGACGTCCAGCAGCATGCCCTGCATGCCCCAGCGGGTCTGGGGGTCGAGGGCGCCGAACGGCTCGTCCATCAGCACGAGGCGCGGCTTGTTGATGAGCGTGCGCGCCAGCGCGACGCGCTGCTTCATGCCGCCCGACAGGTCCTTCGGATAGCGATCGGCAAAGTCGGCGAGTCCGACGGCCGCCAGGTACTTCTCGGACTGCCGGCGCCGTTCGGCTTTCGGCACGCGGCGCAGGCGCAGGCCGTATTCGACGTTGGCGCGGACCGTGAGCCAGGCGAACGACGTGTACGCCTGGAAGACCATCCCGCGATCGCGGCTCACGCCGGTCACCGGTTGCCCGTCCACCAGGATCTCGCCCTTCGTCGGCGGCAGCAGGCCCGCGACCGCCTTCAGGATCGTGGACTTGCCGCAGCCAGAAGGCCCGAGGAAGACGACGATTTCACCGACGCCCGGCTTGTCGGCGATGTCGAGCGAGACGTCGCGCACCGCCTCCGTTTCGCGGCCGAAGCGGTCGACGTAGGTGATCGACAGGTCGTTGATGCGCAGTTTCGGCGGCGCGCCGGCGAGGTCGGCCCGATACGTCGGCGGACCCGTCTCCTGGCGGCCGGCAACGGTGACCGCGACGGTGCCCGGCTCGCCGCGCTGCGCCCTGCCGTTCGGCTTCTCGTGGCCGTCGCTCATGCTGCGGTCTCCCGCCAGCGGAACAACGTCCGGGACAGGGCTCGAATCAGCGCGTCGGTCAGCAGCCCGATCCCGCCGATCACCAGGAGGCCGGCGAACGACCACGACGCTTTCTGGTGACCGTACGCCAGGTAGACCATGTAGCCGAGGCCGCCTTCGGCGTTCACGGCTTCGGCCAGGATGACGTAGGTCCACGAAATCGCGTTCATGACGCGGAACGAATCGAAGATCTCCGGCAGCGCCGCGGGCAGCAGCACCGTGCGGATCACCTGCAGGCGGCTGGCGCCGAGCGTGAGGGCCGTCTGCACGAGCTCCTCCGGGATCGCGCGAATCGCCGAGATGACCACGGGCAACAGGTAGACGAAGACGCCGAGAAACAGGAAGGCGACTTTCTGCTCCTCGTAGATGCCGAACCAGAGGATGAGCAGCGGGATGAACGCCGAGATCGGCATGTAGCGCAGCGGCGCGACGATCGGTTCGAAGAACCGGTTGACCGGCTCGAAGGCGCCCATCAGCACGCCGAGCGGCAGCGCCACGGCGGAGGCCAGCAGGAAGGCGAGGGCAATGCGCTTGGTCGAGATGATGATCGCCGACGTCAGGTCGTACTGGATGAACAACTGCAGGGTGCCCCGCACGACTTCGCTCGGCGACGGCAGGAAATCGGGCGGGGCCATGCCGGTGTAACTGACCAGGCACCACGCGCCGAGGACGAGCGTGGGCGCGACGAAACCGAGCGCGATGCCGATCTTGCGAGGCAGAGGTTCGCGCAGGGCGAACAGGGAGGTCTGGCGGCGAGTGGACATAAGTTGATCGACCAGCGATCAGGGGTCAGGGGTCGGGATCAGGGGTCAGGGATCCCGGGTAGCGCTGCGCGCCGAAGGCGGCTCTCACCCCCGATCCCCGACTTGCCATCCCTGCACGCACGCCGTCGTTCGCCGCGCGCTATTTCCCCGTTGCCAGCACCACTTTGATGTCCGTGCGCCGATTCAGCTGCCGGCCCGTCTCGGTGGTGTTCGGCGCGACCGGGTTCGTCGAGCCGTGGCCGATCGCCTGGAAACGCACGGCCTGGATGTTGGGGAAGTTCTGCAGGATGTAGTTCTTCACGGCCAGCGCTCGACGCTCCGACAGCGCCATGTTCATCGTGGGCGACCCGGTCGAGTCGGTGTTGCCCTCCACCCGCAGGTACGTGTTGCCGAACGACGTCATCGTCTCGCCGAGCGCGTCGAGGACGATGAACGAGCCGGGCATGATCTCGTCCGAGCCCGGGGTGAACTGAATCTGGATCTGCTTGTTCATGATGGCCCGGTCCGTGGATGATGGCGCCCGGGACGCCAGCTTCGGCTCCTCGACCCTGGCGCCAGGATACGCCGCGGCCAACGAGCTCAGGAACCGCGTGTCCATCCAGTCCTTCGAATCCACCGCGCGGGTCACGAGTCCCTTTTTGCGCCAGATGACGAAGGCCGTGTCGAACAGCGTCTGGAAGTGTGCCTTGCCACCCGTCAGGCCATAGAACTGCGCGTTGTCGGCGTACGGTGTGAGCTTCAGGCCCGACAGCATCCCCGACACCGTGTCGCTGTCGAGCTTCAGCGCCTTGCCGACGACCGCGTAAGACGAAACCGGGTCGGTCTTGATCATCTCGATCCCGTCGAACCAGCCTTGGATGAAGTCGCGCACCGTCTGCGGCGCCTGATCGATCAGATCCTGCCGTGCGATCAGGGTGTCGGCGATGATGTTGGTCGCGGCGGTCGTGGACACCAGGATGTGCGCCTCGTCACCCCGCGCCGTCACTGCTCCCGACAGGTCCGGTTCCCACGTCACCGCGGCGTCTACGTTCTTCGCCTTGAACATCGCGGCGGCGGCCGGGGCATCCTGTGTGAACACGATGTTCTTCTCGACGCCCGCGCGCTCCTCCGGTGTCAAGCCGGACTGGGTGAGGAGGTAGAGCAGGAGGAAGTGCGACGGGGTGTACTGCGTGCAGGAGATCCTGCGGCCGCGCAGGTCCTCGATGGAATTGATGGAAGCCAGCGACACGATGCCGTCGCCGCCGCGCGACCAGTCCTGCATGATGACGGACTTGGCTTTCTGGTTGTTCTCGGCCAGGATCGACGCCTCGCGCGCCCAGTTGTCCACCGTGTCCCACATGATGTCGACGTTTCCGTTGCGGAACGCGGCCAGTTTGGCCGCCGGATCCTCGAGCAGCACGAACTTCACGTCCAGGCCGAAGCGCTTGCGGTAGTTGGACGCGGCGCTCGCGTCCATGCCGGCGTTGAAGACGACGCCGGGCGCGTGACCGGCCCACGTGTTGATGCCGACGACGAGCGGGCGCGGCAGCCTGCCGCCGCCGCTCCACGAGGTCGGCGTCACACCGGTCGATCCGGCG
>Ga0316628_100002077_pt1 | contig 14616 bp, 15 predicted proteins | sample OWC_Aug_M2_C1_D5_FD_207648 | JGI IMG/M metagenome (GOLD analysis project Ga0316628, IMG submission 207648) | Wetland soil microbial communities from Old Woman Creek delta, Ohio, United States - OWC_Aug_M2_C1_D5_C | ecosystem: Environmental > Terrestrial > Soil > Wetlands | place: USA: Ohio... | reverse complement strand
CGTGACACGGATCCTGAATGCTCTTGACGAACGGAGGCGTTTCGGATAAATTTACTTGTCAAGCCATTCTGGGGGTGGCGCACGCAGGGTCTATCCTGAACCCTACCTCTTCTCCACAAGGAGCTTTTCTGTGGCAAAGTTTTCAACTTGGTTTAACGTAAAGGTAGTCCTAGTTTGCATCGGCGTTATCATCTTATTAGCCTTCTACAGCTATTTTATCCCCGATACGGTCCGAACCAGGATAACCGACGCCCAGATGGCGAAGGTCGATGGACGGTTCATGATCGCAACCGAATACCGGCCGTTCGTGAACTATGACGCGAAGTACCGCTTCAAATTTAACTCGGGTACGATCCAGAACGAAGCCGTCAGGCTGAAGGGGCGGGAAGCCACGATCAGGAAATATGGGTGGAGGGTCCCGCTATTTTCCATGTATGAAAATGTCGTTTCCATCAAAGAAGTAAAGTAGGTTGTAAACTCCTGCAAAGCAAAGGGAAAAGGAATCCTTCGGCCAGTTTCCAATTCCAGGAACCACAACATCTTGAGGGTGGTCTTGGAGTTCTAAAACCGTTGATTACGTGCCAATCTCCGCTCTTCGGCAAAATATCTCAAATGAAAAGGATATCAACCCTTTTGATGATTACGGATACAAACCTACACCCTTTGGCGGATTATGTCAGTCATTGAGTACAGAAAGGAGTCTTCAGGAAAGGGGTTGCGGACTCCACCTACCACTCTTCGCTTCATTTTACCCCTCGTAGTTGAAGATTACGGTAGAAAGCAAGCGTAAGAAGGGCCTCAGATAAAAAAAGGAAGTCCATAGGAAAAAATCATTGTTTACTATACGGAAGGCCATTTGCCTATCGATAACACCGTATAGCCGGCTTTTTCTAAATCTTTAACGATAGGTTCGTATTCTTCTGTTCTAATCCGGATGGCAGCAATCCTCATCCCCTCCACCATAAAAGAGGGTGATACCATACTGGTAACACTCACATTGTGCTTTTCGAAAATTTCAAACACCCCAAGCATCGTACCAGGTTTATCTTCAAGAGCGACGGTCAAACGGGTACCCTGCTGTTTGAGACCAAATACATCCGCGAGATGATCCATGGCATCAGTTTCCGTAAAGATTCCATACAGTTTTTCTCCTTCAACAACAGGAAGGCATCCTATCTTATGGTCATGCATCAGTTGGGCTGCTTCTTCAATCAGCGCGTCGGGAGTAATCGTTACTAATTTTTCCTTTGGGGTCATAAAGGCTGAGACTTTTAAGTTTCCTAAAAGGTAACTGGCCTCGTTAACGCTGAGCATATTTACATCGGAAGGGCCTGCTTTCCGAATATCGCTTTCTGTAACGATTCCGAGTAGTCTATTGTTCTCGTCGACTACCGGTAAATGCCGAACCCCCTTATCCTCGATGAGGTTTCGAGCCTCAAAAAAAGATGCATTGGGATTGATGGTGACCGGATTTTTGCGTATCCTTTCCCTCATAAACCCTTTATAATTGATTTTCATAATCTTGCTCCTTTCTATAAATAAAACTTATACCATATTTGGCAAAAAATGAGCAAAAGGTTTTTCAGTAGACTCCGTACCAACAAGCGCCAAGCAGTGGAGGCAGGACGGTTTATCGAAAACCGCCCTGCTGATCGAACCAACGAGCTGCAGGAGCTTTTTCCTACCAAAGGCGATACAGCATAGGTCAAACTTCTTTTTGTGAGATATCGAGGCTAACAAAGACGATGATCCCTCATGAAAGTGAGAATAGGTAGTTAAGTCCATTTTCAAAAACCAATCTCTTGATTCCCGTTTAATAGGACAACGTTTTGAGCCTACAAACCAAATTTCTAAAGGTCTGGAGCATAACTTTTACGGGTTGAAATCTGCACTATTTATGTAAATTGTGTTGGTAACGATTGAGGAAGGAGTCTTCAGGTTATGCAGGCAAAATGGAGCGAGTTTCTCTGGTGGTAGGGAACGTATATCTGAGTGGCGATCGAAAAGTGGCGACGGCACTGAATGGGGTAGGGGAGGGGATTCATATTTTCATAAAATCCCTTCCAACTATTTTCCCGCTACTAATTTAAAAAATAGGGTCTACTGTGTAAACTGTCATTACAGATTGTGCAAGTTGTTTCGCCAAGTTATTGATTTCGTTAAGTACCCAATACCTATTCCTAATCCGTGTGCCGCGTGTTCGAGTCACGCCAGGGGCGCCATTGATTTCAGGCGCCTGCAATAGGGTAGGGCTCCTTCCAGAATCCTCTGAGTTCGTCTCATCCCATTCCTTTCCACCACGTCTTCTCTTGTTTTCTTGGCTGCCCCTTATCCAACGAGCTATTTCTGTGTTTAGATCTTCTCGCCACAAGAAAAATGATGATCCAACTTATAGATGCAATAGCCCAGTATGAAGCAAAACTCAAAACTCCTATAATGATAAACGTCTTCCATTTGGTAGCCTCTGGGAAATCCCCCAACATGGAAATAGGGACTACTATCCCCACCAAAATAGATAAAGCCAGCGTAACCCTGAAAGACCCAAAAAGGCCCTTTCCTTTATTCACTCTGCATCTCCCTATTTATTCCGCTGTCTTCTGGCGATCAAACTGCCTCCACCACTGTGGCGATACCAACTCCTCCACCACCACAGAGCATCTGGACACCGGCCTTCCCGCCCGTTCGCCTGAGATGGTGAACGAGCTCCCCGAAATATATGACTCCAGATGCGCCAATAGGATGCCCCAGCGCAATGGCTCCACCCGTCGGATTTATTCTGGGATCCAGGCGATCATAGCCCAGCTCGTCTGGAAACTGGAGCAATGGAGAGGCGAATGCCTCGTTGGGCTCGATGATGTCCATGTCATCAATGGTCTTGCCAGCCCGCTCGAGGGCCTTCCTCACCGCTGGAATTGGGGCTAGGAGCATTGGGACCGGTTCACCACCTGCTACGGTAGAGGCGACGATTCTGCAGAGGGGCTCCACATTTTAGGAAGGAAGAGTTAACAAAAGCTACAGGTGATTTTATTTGAGCAAGCTCTGCAGCTGCATTGCCAACATAGGATCACCCTTGACCTTAAGCTTACCCCCCATGAAGGCCGTGATGCCGTCGAGCTTACCCTCAACCATGTCAGCAAAGTCGCTGGAAGCCATACTAATCGCAATGTCTGGCGAAGGGGAAGTGCCCTCGTTGACTGCGGCCTTACCATCTGCAATGGCCACAGAGTACGTTCCAGGATCAGCGCCACTGATATCGAACTGAAACACAGCCTTTATTCCCGCCAGCTTCGCAGGGTCTGCATCCATCTTTTTCTGCATTTCGCTGAAGATCTCTTTGGTTTTCATTTCGCTCCCCCTCGATTCCTATTGGACGAAGTTGCTGATTGAAATCTATCTAATCCCATGGAAGATGTCAACTCCTGAGTATGGAAGGACTCCCCACTGCTAGCCATCCACGTACGTAGATTTGATCATTGGTCAATGCGGATTTTGTGGCTTGCCCACTCTAAAACAGCTCTTTACAATGTCCTCTCGTGATGCGTGAATTTCATTGACTTTCAAAATGTTTTCGTTTAGTTAATTGTTGTTACTATGATCAAAGCGGAAATTATTGCGATCGGTTCTGAACTTCTCCTTGGGCAACTTGTAGACACGAATTCGTCCTATATTGCCAAACGTCTGGCTGAACAAGGGATCGAACTCATCCAGACCTCAACAGTCGGGGATGACCTTTCTCGAATCGAAGAGGTCCTCCGAGAAGCCATTCAACGATCCTCCATTGTTATCACCACCGGTGGGTTAGGGCCCACCGAAGATGACCTTACCCGGGAAGGCGTGGGCAACGTTTTCAAACGACCTCTCGTCTTTCAACCCCATCTCATGGAACAGATCAAGGCCATTTTCAAAAGGCGCGGTTTTCGGATGGCGGAGAATAACCGAAAACAGGCCTACATCCCGGAAGGGGCTATCCCTATTGAGAATCCTAAAGGAACTGCTCCAGGATTTATCATGGAATACCCTAAGGGTTCTATCATCTCCATCCCCGGGGTTCCCTTTGAGATGAAATATCTAATGGAGAATGCCGTCATCCCTTATGTTAGAAAACGATTCGACCTCAAGCATGAGGTCATCCAGTACAAGGTTTTGCGCGCCTGCGGACTGGGCGAAAGCGCTATTGGTCTTCAGATTAAGGATCTGATGAAGGAAGGGAATAATCCCTCCGTGGGAACCCTTGCCTCCTTAGGGGATATCAGGATCAGGATAACGGCCAAAGCGAGCCATCCCGAGGAAGCCACCGCGATGATCCAGAGAGTCGATGAAGAGATTCGAAACCGTCTGGGCAATTTGATTTATGGTGTAGACGAGGAAACATTGCAAGGGAATATCACCAGAGAATTGGAGAGATTTAAACTGACCTTATCCGTCGTAGAGGCTTTTACCGGAGGATACATTTCTCAGAAATTGGTGGGGACTTCAAGTCCCTCCTTCATCCATGGGACTGTTCTTCCATCTGAAATTTCCCAGAGGCAGTTTCTCGGCCTCTCGGAAGAGGATTTCAATTCTCTTAAAGAGACTCCTATAAGGTTTACGGATTCGTTAGCAGAAAAGTGCCGAATCGAATCTCGGGTCAGCCTCGGGCTCGCCATGTTTGGGAAGATTGGGGAAGAGCAGAAAAAGGGAGAGTACAGAGTTGAGACTTACTACTCTCTCTCGACTGCCGAGGGAGTAGAAAACCAAGGGCATACCCTCGGAGGAGAACTCTGGACGGTCCGGGAGAGGGCCTCTATCATTGCGCTAGATTTGCTGAGGAAATACCTCCTGAAGATGAGGTAAAGGGCATAGGGCAGAGAGCATAGAGTCCAAAGAGAATCATCCAAACCAAGAGTCAAAGGATATAGAACATGGCGCATAGCGTTAACATAACACCTGAATGAGAATTTTGTAGGGGCGGTCCTCTGCGGCCGCCCAACATGGGAGTCTGCGGAAGGAGGCCAAAGCTTTCGCAAGGCCCCCTTCTGGATTCCCGTTTGCACCTGCCTACCGCAGGCAGGCGGGAATGACAGAATTAGGATGCAAAAAAGGCAGACAAAATGGCTCGCAAAACCATTCAGTGCCCCAACTGCAAAAAGGAAATTGAGCTTTTTCGGAATCCCATTCCTACCGTCGATATCCTCATCGAAATCGAACCCAAAGGAATCATCCTGATCAAACGTAAGAATCCACCTTATGGCTGGGCAATCCCGGGAGGTTTCGTGGACTATGGAGAACCTCTGGAAGCGACTGCGGTCAGGGAAGCAAAGGAAGAGACGAACTTGGATGTGAAATTAATTAGGCAATTCCATACCTATTCGGACCCCAAACGGGATGCAAGACATCACAGCATTTCAACGGTTTACATAGCAAGAGGTAAAGGAAAACCTAAGGCCAAAGATGATGCGGTCGAAATTGGGGTCTTTAACGAATCGAACCTACCTGATGAGATTGCATTCGACCACCGCTCGATCTTGATGGATTACTTTAAGTTAATTTATTAATAAAAACCTGTAGGGCCTGATCCCCGATCAGGCCTTTCAATGGTGCGTTCGGGGAACGCACCCTACAATTTTTATAAATCCCTTCCTCGCTAACTTAATTTCTTGAGCGCGTCTTCTATTCGATCGATACCCTCTCGGATATCTTTCATGGAGGTCGCATAGGAGAGCCTCTCAAAAGGATCAGCACCAAACTCGACCCCCGGGACGACGGCGACCCTAGCTACGTTTAAGAAGTAGTCAGCCAATTCAGTGGAGTTACTGATCTTCTTCCCCTGATACGACTTTCCGTAATATTCGGAGAAATTAGGAAAGACATAGAAGGCTCCAATCGGTTTGAAGCAGGAGACTCCTGAGATCTCATTGAGGCGATCGACAATATAGTTTCGCCTCTCGGTGAACGCGGAAAGCATCTTTTTCACTTCCTCCTGAGGTCCGATCAGAGCTTCTACCGAAGCCTTCTGTGAAATGGAAGTGGGATTGGAGGTGCTCTGGCTCTGGATATTGCTCATGGCCGAGATGATCTCTTCAGGGCCTGCCGCATAGCCAATCCTCCATCCGGTCATTGCATAAGTTTTCGCCACTCCATGAACAATAATGGTTCGGCCCTTGATCTCCTCGCCGAGGGAAGCAATGCTTCTGAATTCAAAACCATCGTAGACAATCTTCTCATAGATCTCGTCGGAGATAACAAAAAATTTGTGCGAAATGGCTATCTCTGCAATTTTTTCTAACTCCTTCTTCGTATATGCGCTTCCCGTAGGATTGGATGGGCTATTAAGGACCAGAGCTTTGGTCCTTGGGGTGATGGCTTTCTTGAGCTCTTCTGGTGTGACTTTAAACCCGTTCTCTTCTTTCGTTTCGATAATGACCGGCTTGGCCTCTGCCAAAGCGACCATGGGAGGGTAGGAGACCCAATAAGGAGCAGGGATGATGACCTCATCGCCTCGATCAAAGAGGGCCTGGGCCAAATTATAGAAGGAATGTTTGCCTCCGCAAGAGATCAGAATCTGAGACCGTTTATAGGTCAACTGGTTATCTCTCTGGAATTTGTGGATGACAGCATCCTTCAATTCGTCAATGCCCCCCACGGCCGTATATTTGGTGAAGCCTTCCTCAATGGACTTTATGGCAGCCCTTTTGATATTCTCCGGCGTATCGAAATCGGGTTCCCCAGCCCCGAAACTGACGACCCGAATCCCTTGGGCTTGCATGGCCTTGGCCTTGGCATTGATGGCGAGGGTAGGGGAGGGTTTCAAGCCTTTTGCACGGTTTGATAGGATAGACATCTGTCATCCTCCTGCGGTTGAATTATGATTGAAAAAGGATATCCGAAATTCTCTTGATCCTTTCTACTCCTTTAATCTCGTGAGGAAAGAGAGGGGTTTGGATCAATTGAATCCGTTGCGAATATTGATCTCCCAGCATCTTAATATAGCCCTGTTGCATCTCGCTTCGCATCCGATGAAACTCACAATCGGCCTTTTCAATGACATAATTCACAATCAAATAGTGCACTTTGAGCTGATATTCATCGAAATCTTTAATAATCCTCTCTGTCTGCCTTACCCCCAAGGCCTCGGGAATGGTGACAATGATAAACTCAGACTTTTGAGGATCGCGAATAAAATTAACCACCTTCTCTGCTAGGTCTTCCCATCCGCTGATAATCTCCAGGAGAGACCTCTTCCCTTTTTTCAACTTCACAGTTTCCTTTAATTTCTCAAGATAACTATAGAGATTCATATAGAATTTTGTTGCGGCCTCAAGATGTTTCAGAAAGATCTGAGGCAGATGTAGCAGCCTCAGGGTATGGCCAGCAGGAGCCGTATCCCAGACGACCATATCATACTGTCCCCCCTCAACCAGTTCAAGGATGTAATTGAGCATGTACTCTTCTTCAATCCCCGGGGCGCCTCCGATATATTCGACAAAATCGTAATCAACGGATGCAAAGGATGAGACGACTTCATAGATCTCTGGCCCAAACCGCTCTTTCCATTTCTTTAATACCACCTCGGAACTGATCTCAATCCCAAAGAGATTTTTTACATTCGAAATCGGGGTCTCCTTGTCCCCAATCTCCATTTCAAAAATATCAGAGAGCGATGGTGTAGGGTCGCTCGAAATGACCAGCGTCTTCTTCCCCTGAAGGGAGAAATGGAGCGCGATGGCAGAGGCGCAGGTCGTCTTTCCAACACCCCCTTTTCCGCCAATCATGATAAGGCGTTTCGGCTCCTTGTCGAGTTGAATTAAGGAAGATTCCAAGCTTTGCCTCCCGAATGATTTGATACGTTCGACGGCGCCAAACCCCAATTTTCAAATCGGGGTAAAAAGCGCCGCTCAGTATCACCCCTGAGCATACCCCGGGCTTCAGACCGGGGAGTCGAATGGGTTGATTTTAAAGATATTAGAATTTATAATATTAAATTCATAAGGTCAAGTTTTTAAGAGGAAAACCTTGGCAACTGGGTTTATTGAAATCGATTTCGAGTTATGTAAAGACTGTAAATTCTGTATTTCTGTCTGCCCTCACCGCCTGATCGAGACCTCTGACCGGATGAATCAAAAAGGTTACTATCCAGCCTATTATATTGAGAAGCACCACAAAAAAGAACCCAGAAAATGCACGGGATGCGGGCTATGCGCCATTGCCTGTCCGGAAATCGCGATTGAGGTCTATCGTGCATAAAGTATTGATGCGGGGAAATCATATTGTCGCAGAAGCAGCCGTTCGTGCAGGATGTCGCTTCTATTTCGGATACCCAATCACCCCACAAAATGAAATCCCTGAATATATGTCGGAAAGGCTCACTCAGGTGGAGGGCGGGGTATTCATCCAGGCGGAAAGCGAAATTGCATCCATCCATATGGTGATCGGCGCAAGTATGGCAGGGGGAAGGGCGATGACCTCCTCCTCCGGACCCGGAATCAGTCTAAAGCAAGAAGGGATCTCCTTCTTATCCGCTCTTGAGTTACCTGCTGTCATTGTCAATATGACCCGGGGGGGTCCGGGGCTGGGGAATATTGCTCCGGCTCAGTCTGACTATTTTCAAGCTACCCGAGGTGGAGGCCATGGGGATTACCGGAACATCGTACTGGGGCCCAACTCCGGACAGGAACTCGCCGATCTAACTTTTGAGGCCTTTGACCTTGCCGATAAATATCGAACCCCAGTGGTCATTCTCGGAGACGGGATGCTTGGTCAGATGATGGAACCCGTTCAATTACCACCAGAGGTTCAGCTCAAGAAACTTCCCCATAAGGATTGGACCTTAACAGGAGCAAAGGGAAGGCCCAGTCGATTCATCCGTTCCCTCATTTTAGATCCGATGGAGGAAGAGGAACTTAACTGGAAGCTGATGAGGAAATATGAAAAAATTTCAAAAGAGGAAGTGAAATGGGAGGCCTTCTCCGCAGAGGACGCCAAGATGGTGGTCGTGGCCTTTGGAATTGCAGCCAGAATTGCTAAAGGTGCCATTAAAAGGGTAAGAGAGGAGGGCCTTAAGGTGGGACTCTTTCGACCTATCACCCTCTGGCCATTCCCATCGAAACCACTCAAAGAACTGGCCAAAAAGGTTAAACACTTTTTTGTTTTCGAGATGAACATGGGACAGATGGTGGAAGATGTTAAATTGGCTCTCGATGGAAGCGGAGAGGTCCATTTTTACGGGAGGCCCGGAGGCGTGATCCTCACTCCCTTAGAAATTTCCAGGGTCATCTCCAGCTACTATTACCAAAAAAAGTTGTAATGGGGAACGATGAAAAAGGTCTATTCCAGGCCAAAATCGATCAAGAAAACACCTTTTCATTACTGCCCAGGATGCGGACATAGCCTCTTGCATCGAATCATTGGAGAGGTCATCGATGAGATGGATCTTCAGGAACGGATCATCGGAGTTCCTCCTGCCGGCTGTGCCGTTTTGGCCTACAACTATTTTGATATCGACATGGGAGAGGCGTCCCATGGAAGGGCAGCGGCTTTGGCCACAGGGATGAAGAGGGCCCTGCCGGATCGGATCGTCTTCACGTATCAGGGAGATGGGGATATTGCAGCGATCGGAACGGCTGAAACCATTCATGCCGCGGCTCGAGGGGAAAACATCACCACCATCTTTGTCAACAACGGTGTCTATGGAATGACGGGCGGCCAGATGGCTCCCACCACGATTCTCGGCCAGAACACGACCACCTCTCCCGGAGGGAGGAAAGAGAGTCGGGACGGGTTTCCAATCAATCTCAGCGAAATGCTGGCCATTGCCAAAGGGAGTGTCTATATTGAGAGGACAGCGGTGAATAGCCCTGCGAATATTTTAAAGACGAAAAAAGCGATTGCTAAGGCCTTTCGCGCCCAAATGGATGGGTTGGGATTTTCTTTGGTCGAAGTCCTATCCCCCTGTCCCACCAATTGGAAAATGGATCCTCTCGAGGCTTGCAAATGGATTGATGAAGTGATGGCCACCCATTTTCCTCTCGGCATTTTAAAAGATCTTACCGGGGTGAAAAAGGATGCTCATTAAGGCCGTTTTTTCTGGATTCGGTGGACAGGGAGTGATTATGATGGGTTACCTCCTTGCCACCGGAGGAATGTATGAAGGGAAGAACGTCACCTGTCTGCCTTCTTATGGGGCGGAGGTAAGGGGAGGAACGGCGAACTGTACGGTGGTCCTATCCACAGAAGAGATTGCTTCTCCGGTTGCCTCGGAACCGGAGTTTGCCGTTCTGATGAATAACCCCTCTCTCTTTCGTTTCCAGAACCAGGTTCAATCAGGAGGGACCATCTTTTTAAATTCAAGCATGATCGAGTCAAGGCCCATCCGTGGCGATTTAGAAATTTTCGAGATCCCGGTTAATGACCTTGCCAAGCAGTTGAAGGCCAATAAGGTGACCAACATGATCATGTTGGGGGCTTTCATCAAGAAGTCCGGGTTGGTCTCTTTTGAAACGATGAACAATGTTCTCAAAGATACCTTCGGAAACCGCAATCCAGCTATCCTAAAACTAAATAAATCCGCTTTACTATTGGGTCACAACTATCTGGAATAAAGGGGGAAGAGTCGATGCCAGTCAAACAGATTTCTGTCAGTCTTGAAAACGTTCCTGGAAAACTCTCTGAAGTGAGCGAGTATCTGGGCGAAAACGGGATTAATATCATCGCGTTAAGTGTGGCTGATACAGCAGATATCAGCGCGGTTCGGTTTGTAGCCAATGACCCTGAAAAGGCCATCAATGTCTTAAGAAGCCATGGTTACTCGATTAAGACGACCGATGTCTTGGCTGTGGAGGCTCCCAACCACCCGGGAGGGTTAAATGCCATTCTGAAACCCCTCAAAGAGATCTCCATTAATGTCAGTTACCTGTACACCTGCCTCGGGACAGGAGAGAGGACGGTCTTGATTGTGGGTGTCGATAAGATGGATGAGGCAATTCAGGTCTTAAGGAAGAATTGGGTTCACATGTTCGATGATGAACTCTACACGTTGTAAAATCTTCCCTTCCCCCCTCAGTTTCGAGTCGTACCGACTTTACTAAGAGACCATGTCGCGCGATGGGCTGACCGCCTGTCTGTTCCGTTCTGCAGACTCTTTGAGTTTTCCTAAATTGCGACACAGTCTTTAGGGGGGGATTAGAGATAACTATGTAATCCAGAGATGAGGTAATTGACGCCGAAGTAGGTAAAGAGGACGGCAGAAAATCCAACGATCGATAGAATGGCTGCTTTTCGTCCCCTCCAGTCCCTCGTCAATCGAGCATGAAGGAAAGCAGCATAGACGAACCACGTAATGAGAGACCAGGTCTCTTTTGGGTCCCAACTCCAGTAGCTTCCCCAGGCATAATTAGCCCACGCCGCCCCGGTGACAATCCCCAAGGTCAACATAGGAAACCCTATCACGATAGACTTATAGTTGATCTCATCAAGGACTGAAGGGGAGGGCAACCATTTCGACCCTTCGTCCTTCCCCGTGCCTTTTTTATACTGAATCAGATAGAGGATACTGATACCAAAGGATACGGCAAACGAAGCATAGCCCAAGAAGCAAGTGATGACATGAATGGCGAGCCAATTACTTTGAAGGGCTGGCACCAAGGGAGTGATCTTGGCATCGACACCCGGAATGATGGAAGTGAGGGCAATGGCAAGAAAGGCAAAGGGAGTAACGAAGACCCCGATGATCTTCTGCCTGTATTTGAATTCGAGAATCAGGTAGATCAGAATGATGGTCCAGGAGAAAAAGACGAGAGATTCGTACATATTGGATAAGGGGACATATCCGTATCCTGTTTGATGGGTCTCGACCCAGCGAAGAACCAGTCCTCCCGAATGGACCAGTAGGCCAAGGAGCAGGAGATAAGTACAGAGGGTCCCCATTCGATGACTCCGAGTGGCCGCAAAGACGAGATAGCCCAAAGAACAGATCAGATAGATGGCCATGGAAACATTGAAAAAAGTCTGGCTTGCAAAAGGAAGGTTCATGAATGAACTCCATCCATTAAAGGTTATTGCCATTAAAAGTAACAGACTTAATGAGGGATGTCAATTCCTACATAGGGAAGGGGATGGACAGAAATGGGGCTTATACTTTTTCGGATACCTTCTTCATCAGGGAAACGACAGCCACTTCCGTTCTCTTCGGCTCTCGCCTTTCCAAGATTTCAATCCGATAGATCGCTTTCAATAAGAGTACGCCATCGTCCTTGTGGCGATTAACGAACCCTTCTATTTCAGCATAGGCTTTCCCTTTGAAAAAATTATGGCAATTTCGAAGGAGATACATGAGGCTGAAATCGTCCATCTTATAATAGATTTCTAAAGGATAGGGAGATTCTTCAGGGACTCTCTCCAAAGTATTCACATCAAGTCTCTTTCCCACCTGCTGAACTAACTGGAGAAAGGTGTCAATCTGGGTTTGGGTGAGAGAGGGTTTCATTTCTCTTTCGAGTTGCTTCCGAATGGCCTCCGATTGAATCTGGAGGTCAATGCATTTCAAGGAATAATCTCCCCTGATCAATTGATACTTCAACGGCTGGTCAATCCTCTCTCTAAACCTTTTAACGACAAAATGTTCTCTTCCGTTCGTGGCTTTGAAATAAGAGATCTTAACGGGCTCAGAATAAGACTTTTCACTTGCAAAAGAGTCTTCGATGATTTTCAAATCTTCCAGTTGGTGACCCCGATGATTTCTCAAAAAATCCTGGTAATCATCTTTTTCGATCCCTTGAGATTCTCGGAGAGAGCTCAAAGGCTCCCATTCATATTCAGGCGTTTGATCCAAAGGGGTTCTGAGATAAATTTCGCGGCAATTGATGCAATGGATGAGCTGATTCATAAAAGACACCCGTTCCTTTCTGCTACGCCATGAGGAGATTCTGATGGTTTTTCATCAGGAAGACTTCCTCCATCTCTTTCAAAACATCAAGGAAGATGGTGATCAATTTTGGATCAAATTGTATACCGGAACACTTGGTCAGTTCACTCTTTGCCTCCTCATTGGAAAGGGGCTTTCGGTAAGGACGGTTGGAGGTCATGCTGTCATAGGCATCCGAAATGGCAATGATTCTGGCCCCTACGGGAATCTGTTCCCCGGCCAGCCCGTCCGGGTAGCCGGTTCCATCATAATGTTCGTGATGATGCTGAATGAAGGAAAGGATGTTGGGGGAAAGTTTTAATGGGGCCAACAGTTCAATTGATTTATTTGAGTGTTGTCTGATAATGGCCCAGTCTGTCGAACTCAACGTTCCTTTCTTATTAATAAACCGATCGCTGATCCCGATCTTGCCGATATCATGGAGATAGGAGGCGATCTGAAGTTCGGTTCGATCTTTAGGTTGAAAGGAAAGCCGTTTACAAATAAAATCCGAATAGTAGCAGACCCTTTCCGAGTGGCCTGAGGTGTAGGGGTCCTTCTCCTCAAGGGTATAAGAAAGAACTTTTGCGAACTCTAAGCAAGTTTGGTTATCCGATAGCCCTGAATCATTCCATTTATACTCCAACATTGCTTTAAGCCCATTTTGCAAGAAGACATCGGAATGGGGCAGGGGCTCTTTAGAGGGATGAGACTCGAAAAAGTTGGTGAGGAAGCTTTTGATCTTTTGGTTGAGCTTTCTTCTTTGGACGGCTTTGTCGATGATGGACATGATCTCAGGGACATTAAATGGCTTCGGGATATAATCAAAGACCCCGTATCGAATGGCTTCAATGGCACTCTGTAGCGTCCCATAACCAGTGATGATGATGACCATGACGTCCTGGTCGATCCCTCTTATCTCCCTCAGGGTATCAATCCCAGAAATCCCAGGCATTTTAAGGTCTAGCGTAACGACATCCAGCCCAACTTGCTGAACCATTTGAATGGCTGCATACCCACTTTCGGCAGTAAAGATATTATAGTAAGGCTTTAAAATCATTCTCAAAGACTCTCTGGGACCTATCTCATCGTCTACGATGAGGACATTCGATGCATCAACTCTCGTTTCCATTTCTCCCCCATGATTGGAATTTAGATGGATTGGCTCGGCGTGGTAGAGGTATTTAAGAGCAAAAACTCTGCCATCAGAGGCAAAAGTTAAAAAATTTACACGTTCACTAACTATTTAGAAATATAGGAGATTTTTAGGCAGGGGAAAACGAAAAAATAGCTGAGGAAAAAAGGTTGGAATTTTTCTGCAAATTTTGTAGAGTGCAATAAATCCTTATTGGATTTGATATCTAATGCATTGTAATTTATGAATAAATTAAAATTTGTTCAAAATTGATGAACCTTTGACAAATTTGTTATTTATTGGAAACCTTTATCTATGTCTTTACCTATTCCTAATTTATCCATCTTATATTTCAAGATTCGCCGACTAATCCCCAGCACCTCGGCCGCATGGGATTGGATATAATTGGTCCGCTTTAAGGCATCCATAATAACCCCTCTCTCAAATTCCTCCTCCGCTTGCACAAAGGAAACCTTTCCATCCAGGATATAATCTTTTAACCCATTCATTTTGGAGATATTGATTAAGGAAAAAGGCAATTCATTCGCCTGAATATATTCGTTTGAAGTCAAGGCAATGACGCGTTCGATCAAATTTTCCAATT
>Ga0316628_100002076_pt1 | contig 14621 bp, 8 predicted proteins | sample OWC_Aug_M2_C1_D5_FD_207648 | JGI IMG/M metagenome (GOLD analysis project Ga0316628, IMG submission 207648) | Wetland soil microbial communities from Old Woman Creek delta, Ohio, United States - OWC_Aug_M2_C1_D5_C | ecosystem: Environmental > Terrestrial > Soil > Wetlands | place: USA: Ohio... | reverse complement strand
ACCGCTATCTGCGCAGCTGGGATCCGATCACCGTCTTCTTCACCGCCGACCGCGGGCCCGCCGGCGGCGGCCCCGAGGATCACGCCGAGCGCTTCCTCCGCCTGGAGCCGGCGCAGCCCGGGGCGTTCACCTGGCTCGACGCCCGCACCCTGCAGTTCCGGCCGGCCGAGCCCTGGCCGCCGCTCGGCCGCGTCGCGCTGACCGTGGACGGCAAGTCGACCACGCTCTCGACGCTGCTCGCGCCGCCGCTCTCCAGCCAGCCCGGATCGGGCGAGGCGGCGCCGGCGCCGGTCGGCTCGATTCGCCTGAGCTTCGCCGATCCGGTCGACGTCGAGGCGCTGCGCTCGGCCCTCACCCTCGAGCTGCGCCCGCTGCCGGGCCTCGAGGCCAAGGCGGCCCGCGTGCTCGGCGCCGCCGACTTCCGCATCCGGCCGCTCGAGCGCCCGGCGTCGGGCGGACCGTCGGTCTATCTCGTCGATCTCGCGACGCCGATTCCGGCCGGCACCCGCGTCCTCATCCACTTCCGCCTGGCGCTCGATCAGACCGCGCCGGAAGCGGCGCTCGATCTGTCGTTCACGACCGGCGAGGCGTTCCGCGTCGTCGCCGCCGGCTGTCCGGAGACGCGCCTGCCGATCCCGCCGGACGGGGTGCGCTACGGCCGCGGTGAGGCGATCGCCTGCGACACCGAGACTCCGGCGCTGCTCGTCGAGCTCTCGGCGCCGGTCGGCGAGCTCGGCGTGCTGCAGTCGCGCAACCTGGTGCGCATCGACCCGCCGATCGGCGACTTCGACGCCCACGTCGAGGGCCGCGAGATCCGCATCTCCGGCGCCTTCGCCCGAGACACGCTGTACCGGGTGACCCTCGCCCCGGCGGAGCTCGTCGCGCGCGACGGCCGGCGCCTGGAGATGGCGGCGGCGAGCGAGCTCTACGTCCACTTCCCGCCGCGCGAGGCCTACCTGCGCATTCCCGCCGCGCACGGCATCGTCGAGCGCTATGGCCCGCAGATGATCCCGCTCGAGGGACGCGGCGGCGAGCGCGTCGACCTGCGCCTGCAGCGCATCGATCCGCTCGACCGCGGCCTGTGGCCGTTCCCCGACTTCGCGGTCAGCGTCGACGAGGGCAAGCGTCCGCCCTCGCCGGGCGAGGAGCCGCCGGCGTGGACCGCGGTCGACCGCAATCCCACCGCGCAGGAGATCGCGGCGCGGCTCGCGGCGCTGGGCTCGCCGCCGGTCTCGACCCTGGTCGACGTACCGCTGCATCGCACGACCGGGGCGGCGAAGTTCGGGCTCGACCTCGGGCCCCATCTCGCCCGGCTGCTGGGCAAGGGCGGCGCCGGCACCGTGCTGGTCGGCCTGCGCCGTCTCGATCGCGGCCCGCAGCGCTCCTGGCTGCGCCTGACGGTGACCGACCTGGCGCTGACCACCACTGAGGAGGAGCGCGCCGTCGTCTTCGCGGTGACCTCGATCGCGAGCGGCCAGCCGATCGCCGGCGCCACCGTGCGCGTCGAGGGCGCGACGACGGTCGGCGGCGCGCCACCGCAGTGGGAGGAGTACTTCCGCGGCGCGACCGACGCCGACGGCCGCCTGCGCTGGGAGGCGCCCGGCCGCCTGCGCGGCGCGACGCGTCAGGTGCGGCGCGTGATCGTCGAGAAGGACGGCGACACCCTGGAGCTCGATCCGCAGGAGCGCGGCGAGGCCTTCCGCGATGGCGAGTGGCTGGAGTGGACGCCGGGGCGCTCGAGCTGGCTCACCTGGGCGGTCGAGGACAACCTCGACCAGCGCACCCTGCCGGCCGAGCGCCTCGCCCACCTGTTCACCGACCGGCCGGTGTACCGCCCGGACGAGACGGTGCACATCCGCGGCATCCTGCGCACCCGCGAGCGCGGCGAGTTCGCGGTCGCCGCGGTGCGCGGCGCTCTCGTCGTCAGCGGCCCCGGCGACACGGTGTGGCGCTATCCGGCGACCGCCAGCGACACCGGCGGCGTGTACCACGCCTTCCACGAGGCCAAGCTGCCGAGCGGCGAGTACACCGCCTGGTTCGAGGACCTGCAGGGCCGGCGCTGGGGCCAGGCGAGCTTTCGCCTCGAGGCCTACCGCCTGCCGCGCTTCGAGATCGAGCTCAACGCACCGGAGCGCGTGCCACTCGACCGCGAGTTCACGGTGGGCCTGCTCGCCAACTACTACGCTGGCGGCCGGGTGACCGGACGGCCGGTCGCCTGGCGCGTCACCCAGTTCCCGTACACCTTCAACCCCAAGCAGCGCCCGGGGTTCCTGTACTCCTCCGACGGCCGCTTCTCGCGCACCCAGCGCTTCGAGTCGAGCCCGCGGCTGGAGCGCCGCGACTCGACCGACGGCAACGGCGGCGCCCGGCTGGTCCTCAACCCGGCGATCGAGCCCACCGCGCAGCCGCGCAGCTACGTCGTCGAGGCGACGGTCACCGGCGAGGACGACCAGACCGTCACCTCGACCCGCCAGGTGATCGCCCTGCCGCCGTTCATCCTCGGCCTCAAGGTGCCGCGCTACGTCGAGAAGGCGACGGCGCTCGATCCCGAGGTCCTGGTCGTCGGACCCGACGACGAGCCGCTCGCCGGCGTCGAGGTGACGCTGCGCCTGCTGCACCGCCAGTGGCACTCGGTGCTCAAGGCGAGCGACTTCACCGACGGCGTCGCCCGCTACCTGACCGACATGGTGGACGAGAAGGTCTCCGAGACCAAAGTCGTGAGTGGCAAGCAGCCGGTCGCCGTGCACCTGCCGCTCGCCCAGGCGGGGGTCTACGTGGTCGAGATCGAGGCCGCCGACAAGCTCGGACGCTCGCAGGTCGTGAGCGTGGATCTTTACGCCGGCGGCGCCGGCCCGATCGCCTGGCCGAAGCCGGTCTCGGCGGTGTTCAACGCCACCGCCGACCGCCCGAGCTACAAGCCCGGCGACACCGCGCACGTCGTGCTGCACAGCCCGTTCCAGAAGGGCGAGGCGCTGGCGGTCGTCGAGGCACCGGCCGGAAACCGCTACTCGTGGGTGAAGGTCGAGGGCGGCGCGGCGGCGTTCGACCTGCCGATCGAGGCGGCGTTCGCGCCGCGCCTGCCGGTCCACCTGCTGCTCGAGCGCGGACGCCTCCCCGGCACGACGCCGCAGCCGAACGCCACCGCCGACCTCGGCAAGCCGACGACGCTCGCCGCGACGGTGTGGCTCGACGTCGAGCCGACCGCGCACCGGGTCGCGGTGGCGCTCGTCCATCCCGACCGCGCCCGGCCGGGCCAGAAGATCGATCTCGAGGTGCAGCTCAAGGACGAGCACGGCCAGCCGCTTGCCGGCGAGGTCACGCTGTGGCTCGTCGACCAGGCGGTCCTGGCGCTCGGCCGCGAGGCGAGGCTCGATCCGATCCCCGACTTCCTGCGGCCGCGGCCGTCGCGGCTCGAGCTGCGCGACACCCGCAACCTGGCGTTCGGCTTCCTGCCCTTCGCCGAGAATCCCGGCGGCGAGAGCCCCGCGCTCGACGCCCAGAGCCTGCTCGAGCGCGCCACCGTGCGGCGCTCCTTCGAGCCGGTGCCGTACTACGAGCCGGCGCTCAAGGTCGGGCCCGAGGGCTCGGCGCACGTCCAGATCCAGCTCCCCGACAACCTGACCAACTTCAAGCTGCGCGCCAAGGCGACCAGCGGCGCCGCCCGCTTCGGCTACGGCTCGAGCACGCTCGCCGTCCGCCTGCCGGTCATCGTGCAGCCCGCCCTGCCGCGCTTCCTGCGCGCCGGCGATCGCTTCTCGGGCGCCGCCATCGCGCGCGTCGTCGAGGGCGACGGCGGCGCCGGTACGGCGGAGTTCGACCTCACCGGTGCGAAGCTGGTCGGCGACACCAAGCGCGCGGTCGAGCTGCCCAAGACCGCGCCGCAGCGCATCGACTTCGAGGCGGAAGTGCCGACTCCCGACGCGGCGAGCGGCGCCCCGGCCGAGCTCACAGTGCGCGCCGCGGTGCGCCGCTCGGCCGACGGCGCGAGCGACGCCTTCGAGATCAAGCTGCCGATCCGCGACGACCGCGAGCGCATCACCATCCGCCAGCTCCTCGACCTCGCCCCCGGCCAGACGGCGCCGCTCCCGGCGCTGCCCGAGCCGGCCCGGCCGGGCAGCGCGCGGCGCACCGTCGTCGCCTCCGCGAACCCGGCGCTCTTGCGCCTGCAGGCCGGGCTCGACTTCCTGCGCGGCTATCCGTACGGCTGCACCGAGCAGCGCCTGTCGACGGCGCGCGCCGAGCTGGCGCTCAAGGCGTTCAACCAGGCGCTGGCGGTGGGCACGCCGGCCGACGACGTCGACCGTGCGGTGACCGGGCTGCTCGGCGACCTGCCGAAGGCAATCGACGCCAACGGCCTGGTCGCGTACTGGCCGGGCGGTCCGGGTTACGTCTCGCTCACCGCCTGGTCGCTCGAGTTCGCGCGCCAGGCGAAGGCGGCCGGCTATCCGGTCGACGAGAAGCTGCTCGACGGCCTCGAGCGTGCGCTCGCCGCCGCGCTGCGCTCCGACTTCGGCCACTTCATCGATGGTGAGTCGCTGTCCGAGCGCATCTGGGCGCTCTCCGCCCTGGCGATCGCCGGCAAGCCGCAGCCGGCGTACGCCGCCGAGCTGCTGCGCCGCGGCGAGACCCTCGATCTCGAGTCGACGGCGCTGCTGCTCGACGCTCTCGAGCGCCAGGGTGAGACCGACTCGCCGGCCGCCCGCGAGCTGCGCCAGCGCCTCTGGCAGGGGATCGTCCTGCGCCTGTACCAGGGCAAGTCGATCTACGGCGGCCTGCAAGACACCGCGACGGCGCGCAACGCGCTGATCCTGCCGAGCGAGACCCGGACGCTCGCCGAGATCACCCGCGCGCTCGCTCCGGAGGCGAAGGACCCGCGCTACGCGGTGCTGGTCGACGGCCTCGTGGGCCTCGGCCGCGACGACGGCTGGGGCTCGACCCAGGCCAACGCCGCGGCGCTCCTCGCGCTGGCGCGGCAGCTCCAGCCGCCGTTCGCGGGTGCCGAGGCGAACCGTCTCGAGGTGCGCGCCGGCGAGCGCACCGCGACCCTCCAGACCGGACCCGAGCAGCCGCTCGCCCGCCTCGAGCTGGCGGGCGCCGACGCCGGCGAGCTGCGCCACAGCGCCGGCACCACGGCGCTCGGCGTGCGGCTGGTGTCGAGCTACCTGCCGGCGGAGGACGGCGGCCACGCCAAGCCGGCGGCGGCGGGGTTCGTCGTCACCCGCGAGGCGTACAAGGTGCTCGCCGAGGACAAGCCGCTCGAGCGCCTGACCCTGGCGCCGGGAGCGACGATCGACGTCGCGGTCGGCCAGGTGCTGGAAGAAAGGGTCGAGGTCGTGAATCCGCAGGACCGCCAGTTCGTGGCGATCACCATGCCGCTCGCCGCCGGCCTCGAGCCGCTCAACCCGGCGCTCGCGACCGCCCCGCCCGAGGCCACGCCGCGCGGCAAGACGACGCTGCGGCCGACCTACAGCGAGCTGCTCGACGACCGGGTCGCGTACTACTTCGACGAGCTGCCGCGCGGCACGTACTCGTTCTACGTGCGGACCCGCGCGGCGACCGCCGGCAGCTTCATCCAGCCACCGGCCAAGGCCGAGATGATGTACGACGCCGCGGTGCGCGGCAGCTCGGCTGGCGTGCGGGTGCGGGTCACCCGCCCGGCGCCCGACCCGGCGCCCATCCCGGTGCGATGAACCCGCCGGCGGTCGCGCGGCGCGGCACGACCGCAGCGCTGCGGACGGTGGCGCTGTGGGCCCTGGCGACCGGCGCGGCGGCCGCGGAGCTCCTGCTCCTCGGCGTGCTGCTCCTCGCCGGGTGGCGGGCCCGCTTCGTCAACCCGCCACCGAGCTTCCTCGCCGTCGACCGCAGCGGCGCGTTCCTCGGCGAGCTCGGCAATCCCCAGAGCGCCGCGGCAGGGGGCGCGGCGGACGACGAGCTCGGCTACTGGCCGCTCGACCGCGTCCCGCCGCGCGTCGCGGCGGCGGCGATCGCGCTCGAGGACCGCCGGTTCGCCTGGCACCCCGGGGTCGATCCGCTCGCCATCGCGCGCGCCATCGGGCAGAACGCCCGGCACGCGCGGCGCGTCTCCGGCGCCTCGACCCTGGCGATGCAGGTGGCGCGCATGCAGAGCCCCGGGGCGCGCGGCTACCTGCGCAAGCTGGTCGAGGCGACGACGGCCTGGTTCCTGACCGCGCGCTACGGCCGCGAGGCGGTGCTGCGGCAGTACCTGACGCTGGTTCCCTACGGCAACCGCATCCACGGCATCGCGTACGCGGCGCGGCGCTACCTCGCCAAGCCGGTCGCCGACCTGTCGTGGGCCGAGATCGCGTTCCTCTCGGCGCTGCCGCAGGCGCCAGGGCGCATGAGCCCCTACGATCCGCAGGGCCGCCTGCGCGCCCTGCGCCGCGGCGAGGGGCTGCTCGATCGCCTCGCCGCGCAGGGCCTGCTGTCGCCGGCCGAGCTCGACCTCGCGCAGCGCGAGATCCGTCGGCTGCAGATGCCCTACCTCGAGCGCCGCCCGCCGGAGGCGCTGCACGCCCTGCTCGAGCTCGAGCGGCGGGTCGCGGCGAGCGGCGCGCCGCCCGGCGGCACGCCGCCCGGCGTCGTCCACTCGACCATCGACCTCGACCTGCAGCGCAAGGCGGCGTGGGAGACCTACCAGTCGGTGCGCACCTGGGAAAGCCGCGGCGCCGGCAACGCCGCGCTGCTGGTGGTCGACGCCAGGAGCCGCGCCGTGCTCGCCTGGGTGGGCTCGGCCGACTACTTCGACGCGGCGCGCGCCGGGGCGATCGACTACGCCCGCGTCGCGCGCTCGCCCGGCAGCACCTTGAAGCCTTTCCTGTACGCGCTGGCGCTCGAGCGCGGTGCGATCACTCCGGCGACCGTGCTCGACGACCTCGGGCGCGGGCCGGGCGGCATCGCCAACGCCGACGACCGCTTCCTCGGTCCGCTGCTGCCGCGGGTGGCGCTCGGCAACTCGCGCAACGTGCCGGCGGTCGAGGTGCTGCAGCGGCTCGGCGTCTCGACCGGCCTCGGCTTCCTGCGCGAGCTCGGCCTCGACCACGGCACCGCCAGCGCCGACCGCTACGGCCTCGGTCTGGCGATCGGCGGCCTGCCGGTCAGCCTCGCCGATCTGGCGCGCGCCTATACCGTGCTCGCCGGCGACGGGACGCTCGCCGACCTGCGCCTGGTGCGCGACGTTGCGCCGGCCCCGGCCGAGCGCGTCCTGTCCGAGGACACGGCGCGCGAGATCACCCTCTTCCTCGCCGATCCGCAGGCCCGGCTGCCGAGCTTCCCGCGCCTCGGCGCCAGCGAGTACCCGTTTCCGGTGGCGGTGAAGACCGGCACCTCGTCGAACTTCCGCGACGCCTGGGCGGTCGCCTATTCGGCGAAGTACCTGGTCGCAGCCTGGGTCGGGCATCCCGACAACCGGCCGATGAACCGTCTGAGCGGCTACCGCTCGGCCGCGGAGCTGGTGCAGCGCGTCCTGCTGCACCTGCACCGAGACGACCTCGACGGCCTGCACGACCTCGGATTCCCGCCACCGCACGACGCCCAGCCGGTGCGGCTCTGCGCCCTGACCGGCAAGCGCGCGACGGCGGCCTGCGACCGCACGATCCTCGAGTGGTTCCGCCCCGGCGAGGCGCCGGTCGAGGACTGCCCAGCCCATCGCCGGCGCGAGATCGACGTGCGCAACGGCCTGCTGGCGACCGCCGCGACCCCCGCCGAGTTCCGCGAGACCCGTACCTTCCTCGATCTCGCGCCGCGCTACGCCGCGTGGCTGCAGAGCCAGCGGCTGCCGGTCGCGCCGCTCGCCGCGAGCCCGCTCGGCGAAGCGCTCGCAGCGCGTGGACTCTCCCGGCCGGCCGCCGCGCCGCGGCTGAGAATCACCTCACCCGAGGACGGTGTGCGCCTGGTGCGCGACCCCGAGGTGCCGGAGCCGCTGGCGACCCTCGCCCTGAGCGCGGTCGTCGATCCGCCGTCGGCGCAGATCGTCTGGTACGTCGACGGCATGCCCTACGAGGTGGCCGACCGCCCGTACACCGCGCGCTGGCCGCTGCGCCCCGGAACGCACCGCTTCCAGGCCCGCCTGCCGTTCCAGGGCGCCGCGTCGCGCGAGGTCAGCGTGCTGGTGGAGTGAAGATGAACGCGCCCTCGACCTCGCTCTCGACGAGCGCGACCGCCGCCCCGACCGCCGACAGGACCTCCGGCGAGGGCAGCGTCCCGACCGTGAAGCGCCGGCCCTCGATCGCGACCACCACCAGCCGCGCCGGCAGGTAGCCGAGCAGGCGCGCCAGCTCGAGGACCGGCCCCAGCCCGAGGCCGTGCGTCGAGGTGGCCGGCTCGCCGAGATCCGGCAGGCAGGCGGCGTTGGCGTCGAACCGGCGCACGGTTCCCGGTGGAGCGCCGCTGTGCATGGCGTCGATCAACACCAACAGCGGGCGGCCCTGCCAGTCCTCGATCTCGCGCGTCAGGTCGCCGCCGACCGAGCGCACCTCCACCCTGGCACCGAGGCGGCCGGCGACCTCGAGTGCCACCAGGGTCCCCACCGCGTCGTCGCCGCACTCGGCGCGGCCGACGCCGACGATCAGCGGCCGGGCTAGATCCGCTCGACGTCGAGCTTCAGGAAGTGGGTCGCGCACGAGATGCACGGATCGTAGTTGCGGATCGCCTGCTCGCACTGCCAGGTGAGCTCCTTCGCCGGCAGGTCGAGCCGGGTGGCGACGAAGCTGCGCAGATCGTCCTCGATCGCTTTCTGGTTCTGCGCCGTCGGCGGCACGATCTTGGCGTCCTGGATGACGCCGTCGGCGGCGATGCGGTAGCGGTGGTACAGGATGCCGCGCGGCGCCTCGGTCACCGCGCAGCCGACGCCGGCGCGCGGCAGGACCTCGAGCGCCGGCGACCCTGGCGGCTCGTAGGACTCGACGATGCGCAGCGCCTCCTCCACCGCGTACACCGTCTCGACGCCGCGCACCACGATCCCGCGGAAGGGGTTGCGCACCACCGGCCCGAGCCCCGCCTCGCGCGCCGCCTGCTGCGCCAGCGGCGTCAGGCGGTCGAAGTTCAGCGAGTAGCGCGCCAGCGGCCCGACGAAGTAGGCGCCGCGGCCCTTGAGGATCGAGTGCAGGGCGTGCGAGTGCGCGACCTGCTCCTCGGCGAAGTGCGCCTCGTACTCGCGCACCGCGATGTCGAGCCCGCCACTCGACACCAGCCGCCCCTCGCACATCGGGTACTCGCCCGGATGGCGCAGCGCCACCAGCTCCCAGTCGCGCTCGAAGTCCGGGAACTCGAGCCCGGCCGCCAGGCGGGTCATCCCCAGGGCGAGGTCGCGGGCGCGCAGCAGCGGCTCGCGCAGGGCCGCGATCTCCGGGCGCGACGGCGCGCGGTAGAAGCCGCCCACCTTGACGTTGACCGGATGGATCTCCCGTCCACCCACCACCCGCATGATCTCGTTGCCGACCTTCTTCAGCGCCAGGCCGGCGCGCACCGACTCCGGATGGTCGGCCGCCATGCGGATCGCGTCCTCGTAGCCCAGGAAGTCGGGCAGGTGCAGCAGGTACACGTGCAGGGCATGGCTCTCGATCCACTCGCCGCAGTACAGCAGGCGGCGCAGCTCGCGCAGCGCGCCGCCGACGGTCACTCCGCACAGCGCCTCGAGGGCGTGCACCGCGCTCATCTGATAGGCCACCGGGCAGATGCCGCAGATCCGCGCCGTGATGTCCGGCGCCTCGGTGAAGCGCCGGCCGCGCAGCAGGCCCTCGAAGAAGCGCGGCGGCTCGTAGATGCGCAGCCGCACGTCCTCGACCCGGCCGTCGCGTACCTTGACGTGGAGCGCGCCCTCGCCCTCGACCCGCGCCAGGGTCTCAACGACGATCGTGCGGTGGGCGCTCATGGGCCTCGCTCTCCTTGCGGAAGGCTGGCGCGTTGGCGGCAAAGGCGCGGAACGCGCGCTGGAGATCGGTTTGGCTGGCGCCGAGCTCCGACCACGTCCGGGCGAGCGCCGCCGTGTTCGGCGCCTCCATCGGCCCGAAGCAGCCGAAGCAGCCGCGGGCGAACGACGGGCACAGCGCGTCGCAGCCCGCCTGGGTCACCGGTCCCAGGCAGGGGACGTTGCGGGCGACCAGCAGGCAGACGGTGCCGCGCCGCTTGCACTCGACGCAGACGCTGTGCGCCGGCAGGCTCGGCCGCCGACCGTTCAGGAACGCGCTCACCGCCTCGAGGAGCTGCGGCTTGGCGATCGGGCAGCCGCGCAGCTCGCAGTCCACCTTCACGTGCTCGGCGAGCGCGGTCGAGGTCGACAGGGTGTCGATGTACTCGGGCCGCGGGTAGACCAGCGCACGCAGCTCGTCGACGTCGCGGAAGTTGCGCAAAGCCTGGATGCCGCCGGCGGTGGCGCAGGCGCCGATCGCCACCAGGGTGCGCGAGGCGGCGCGCACCTCGCGGATGCGCCCGGCGTCGTGCGGGGTGGTGATCGAGCCTTCGACCAGCGACAGGTCGTACGGCCCCTTGACGACGGCGCGCGTCGCCTCCGGGAAGTACGCGATCTCGACCGCTTCGGCGACCGCCAGCAGCTCGTCCTCGCAATCGAGCAGACTGAGCTGGCAACCGTCGCAGGAGGCGAACTTCCACACCGCCAGCTTGGGCTTGCGGGCCATTCACACCTCCCGGGTCTGCAGCAGCGCGGCGACCCGCGCGTAGGGGAAGACCGGGCCGTCGCTGCACACGAACTCCGGCCCGAACTGGCAGTGGCCACAGATCCCCACCGCGCACCTCATGTTGCGCTCGAGCGACACGAAGATCGCCTCCGGCGGCAGGCCGCGGGCGAGCAGCGCCTGGGCCGCGAAGCGCATCATCACTTCCGGTCCACAGACGAGGGCGGTCGCCGATCGCGGATCGAGCTGCGCCGCGCCGGTCAGCTTCGTGACCACCCCGACCTCGCCCCGCCAGTCCTGGCCGGCGCTGTCGACCGTCACCCGCACGTCGAGGTCGAAGCGCGCCCGCCAGCGCTCGAGCTGCCGCGCGTACAGCAGGTCGTCCGGCGTGCGCGCGCCGACCAGGAGGGTCACCCGCCCGAAGCGCGCCCGCCGCGCCAGGAGATCGAGGATCGCCGGACGCAGCGGCGCCAGGCCGATGCCGCCGGCCATGACCAGCACGTCCTTGCCGCTCGCCAGCTCGAGCGGCCAGCCGGCGCCGAACGGCCCGCGCACCCCGACCGTCTGGTCGCGGCGCAGGCCGCACAGCGCGCGGGTCACCGCGCCCACCGCGCGCACCGTGTGCACCAGGACCGCCGGGCGCTGCGGATCGCCGCTGATCGAGATCGCCGACTCGCCGACCCCGAAGGCGTACAGCATGTTGAACTGGCCGGGCTCGAAGGCGATCGCGCCGCCGCCGTCCCGCGGCACGAGCTCCAGCGTCCAGGTGTCGGCGAGCTCGCGGGTCGCGCGCTGCACCCGGAAGGGACGCGGCAGGAGCGCCGCGGCGTCAACTGCGAGCGGCAGCGCCATAGATGTCGAGCAGCTGGATGCGGGCCGACTCGAAGCGCTCGGAGACGACGTGCGCCAGCCGCTTCATCAGCTCGTAGCCCAGCGCCGGATCGGTCTCGCACTTCTGGCGCAGGCAGGCGCCGTCGAACACGGTCAGCGAGACGTCCTCGCGGGCCCGCGCGTCGAACTGCCAGCGGTAGGGCGGGAAGAGCCACGACCAGCCCAGGATGTCGCCCTCCGCCACGGTCTGGACGGTGACCGCGCCGCGCTGCGGGATGAAGGTCTCGAGCGCCACGGTGCCCTTGCGCACCGCGAAGAAACGGTCGGCCTCGTCGCCCTCGCGGAACAGATACTGGCCGGCGGTGGCGTGGGAGTGGCGGGCGCAGCCGGCGATGAACGCCAGGTACTCCGGCTTCAGGCCGCGAAAGAACTCATGCCTCGCCAGCACCACGTCGAGAGTTTCCATCGCTCACCTCGCTCGCGCGGAGCGCTTCGACCTCCGCGCAAAGATCGATCCCGGTCGGGCACCAGGTGATGCAGCGGCCACAGCCGACGCAGCCCAGGGTGCCGAACTGATCCCGCCAGGTCGACAGCTTGTGGGTCAGCCACTGGCGATAGCGCGCCGCGCCCGAGGCGCGCACGCTGCCGCCGTGCAAGGAGGAATGCTGGAGAGTGAAGCACGAGTCCCAGACCCGGGCGCGCTCGGCCTGGCGCCCGCCGAGGTCCGTCGAGTCCTCGACGTTGACGCAGAAACAGGTCGGGCAGACCAGCGTGCAGTTGCCGCAGCCCAGGCAGCGCGCCGCGACCTCGTCCCAGTGCGCGCTCTCCAGCGAGCGGCGCAGCAGCTCGGGGACGCCCTCGATCTCGAACCGGCGCTCCATCGTCGCCGTGGCCCGCGCCCAGGCGCGCTCGGCGGCGGCGAGGTCGGCGGGCAGCGGCGCTTCGCTCGCCAGTCCGGCGAGCATCTCCTCGCCGTGCGGGCTGCCGATCTCGACCAGGAAGCGCGCGCCGCCGTCGCCGGCCGCGAGCTCGGTGAACGCCAGGTCGAACCCGATGTCTTCGCCCCCGTCGCCGAGCATGGCGCGCGGCCCGGTGCCCAGGGACGAGCAGAAGCACGAGCCGCCGGCCCGGGTGCACTGCACGGCGACGACGAACAGCGCCTCGCGGCGGGCGCGATAGGCGGGATCGACTCCGAGCAGGACGCGATCCAGGACCGCGATCGCGTGCAGCTCGCAGGAGCGCACGCCGAGGAGCGCCAGCGGCTCCGCCTCCGCCGGCTCGGGCTCGATTCGCCAGGAGCCCTGGTCGCGCTCGGCCCGCCACAGGCGCCGACGCGGCGGGAAGAGGTACTTCTTCCAGGACTGCGGACCGACGACGTGAGCGAACATCTCGTCGCCGTCGCGCTCGAGACGATAGGTGCCGGGCCCCTGCACGTCGACCCAGCCACGCGGCAGGTCAGCGAGCTCATGGACATCGTCGCAAACGATCGCTCCGTCGCGCTCGACCGGCCCGACCACTCGATAGCCGCGCTCGCCGAGCGCGGCGATCAGGCCACCCAGTCCATCGCGATCCACGACGCGCATTCGATCGACTCCAAGATCGATCGTCCGCCCCGGGGCCGCGGCGCGCGCCACCCGCCGGCACGGGCCGTTGCACCGAAGCGACCGACGAGGAAACATTAACCAGCGTTCAAACGAGACGGGCTCGGGGCCGCGTCGCGCTCAGCGGCCGGCCCACACGATCGCGTAGGACGCGAAGATCACGACGTCGGGCACGAAGTGGATGAACCATGGCCAGACGAGGCCGCGCGTCTCGAGCATGGCCTTGCCGAGCAGGAAGGCCAGGAAGCCGGTCATCGCGGCGCCGATGAGCCCGGGCGGCGAGCCATACAGCCAGTGCGCCAGCCCGAAGAGGGCGACGTTCATGAGCTGCGCCTGGCGGCGGCCGACGACCTCCGGCAGCGTGGCGAGGAGCGAGGCGCGAAAGTAGACCTCCTCGGTGAAGGCGTTGACCGCCGCGAAGGCGACGGCCGCGGGCAGCAGCGGCGCCGCGCGCAAGAGAGCGCCCGGGGCGACGCGCAGCGACAGGAACGTCGGGATCGCGACGCCGAGCCCGGCGACGGCGGCGAAGATCCAGGCGAACCTCCGCCACGACTCGCCGCTGCGAATGCCCAGCCAGCGCACTGGCTCGATCGGCGCGCCGAGATCACCGCGGACGAGGAAGAAGTCGGAGCGCCGGCGCTTGATCCACCACAGCACAGCGAGGACCGCGGCCGCGACGCCGAGATCCGGGAGGAAGAGGCCGAAGTAGCCGCGCGTGAACGACGCTGCATCGCCGGCGAACGTAGCGCGCCACGACGGGGTCGCCTGCAGCGCGGCCGACGCGCGCAGCGCGAGCTCGAAGGCCAGCATGACCAGCGCGAACGGCAGGAGCGGACGCAGCGCCCGCCACCCGAGACAGGCGATGAGCCCGGCGGCGAGCGCCGCCGCCTTCGCCCACGGCAGCCACGGCGGGACGACGCCGGCGGCGTGACTCCAGAGGATGTCCGGCAGGTCCGAGAAGACGATCAGGACCGACCACGCGGCGGGAGCGAGGAGCGGCCGGTGCGGCTCTCGCCGGCTATCCATCACGCCCCGCTCAGGGTTTCGGCTGGGTCGGCACCACCCGGACCGCCGCCAGGGTTTTCAGCGCGGCACCGAGCGTGGTCGTGTCGTCACTGTGGGTGAGGATGGTGACCACCAGGTAGACCTTCCCGGCGAGCACTCCACCCTGGTGCATCTCCCGGTAGTCACCGGGCCCGGACTCGGGCTTGCGGTCGGTGAGGTGGAAGAGGGACCCCACGACCTGCGGCCCCTTGACCGGCTGGAGCTCGAGCTGCTTCTGGACCGCGGTGGGCAGCAGACGCTCCCCTTCGCCGCGCACCATCGCCGTCACCTCGTGCTCGCTCGCCGGAACACCGTGCAGGGGCGGAAACGCCGTGAGCAAGATCGAGAAATCGTCCTTTCCGGCCGGACCGAAGTGCAGCGTCGGGTTCACCGACGGGCCCGAGACCTCCGCCTTCCAGCTCGCCGGATGCTCGAAGACGAGGCGCTGCTCACTGCCGACCGCGAGCTCCGTCGTCTTGAGCTCCTCGGCCCGCGC
>Ga0316628_100002075_pt1 | contig 14622 bp, 12 predicted proteins | sample OWC_Aug_M2_C1_D5_FD_207648 | JGI IMG/M metagenome (GOLD analysis project Ga0316628, IMG submission 207648) | Wetland soil microbial communities from Old Woman Creek delta, Ohio, United States - OWC_Aug_M2_C1_D5_C | ecosystem: Environmental > Terrestrial > Soil > Wetlands | place: USA: Ohio... | reverse complement strand
GCCGAGAAGAGGAAAAGGCGTGCGCCACTCATTCGACGTTCGAGTCCGAACTCTCGGCTGCGCCTCGAGCCTGCGGCACTCATTCGCGCCCCCCGAGGAAGACGGTGGCCGTCACGCCGACCTGGATGAGGAAGGCTTGTGACTGAAACCCCGGGTAGCCGTAGTTGTCGATCTGCGTGCCCGGCAGCGTGGGATCGGTGTCCGGCAGCTTCGACGGATCCTTGGTGGCGCTCTGCGTGGCGTCGATGCGCGCGCGCACGTGCGCGTCGATCGCCAGCGGGAGCTTGGCGATGCGACGCAGGTCGACGCCGCCGCCGAGCGCGACCACGAGCGCGTCCGCTCCGAGGTAGTTGGTGAGGCCGGTCTGAGGAGGCAAGGGCGAGGGCTCGTACCCGACGCCGGCGCGCAGCGCGAAGCCGCGCTTGCTGGCGTACTCCACGCCGCCGGCCACGCTGACCGTGTCGTGGAGCTGGAGATCGGCCGGCAGCGGCGGCAGCGGCGCGTCCGGCGGCGGATTGCGGCACTGATCGTGGCCCGTGCAGAGCTCTCCCCACCGGTGCCGGGTCACGTCCACCGAGGCCGACCAGCTCGGCGAGAACGTCACCGCGGCGCCGAGCACCAGCTCCGCCGGGTCCCACATGTCGTAGAAGTCGATCGGATCGGTGGCGAGGATGCCGCCCGCGATCGTCGTCTGCGTGCCCGTCGCGCGCGAGACCTGCGCGCCGCGGTAGACGACCGACAGGGCGAGCGCGTCGAGCGGCTGCGCGCGCAACCCCACGAAGCCCGACGCGGCGAAGTCGAGCTTGCTGTCGATGCGCACCTCCACGCTCTTGTTCACGTCGGGATCGCGGCCCGCGACGTAGGTCACCTGCGTCGGCAGCTCCAGGCCGGGGGTCATCGTGAAGCCGGCGCCGAGCTTGAGGCGCGGGAGGAGCTCGACGGCGACGGCGGCGAGGGCGGCCATGCGATCGGGGCGGCCGTCGTAGACGGGCGAGGTCGGCTCGTCGTCGCGCACCGGCACGTGGACGCGGAGCACGTACTGCGCCGGCAGGTCCAGCGCGAAGCCGACGCGTATCCGTTGCACCCACGCCGGGCCGGGCAGGGGAGTCGCCGCCGCGAAGCCGAGCTCTCCGAACCAGCGGCTGCGGTCCTGCTTCGGCTCGCCGGTCCGCGCGAACCACGAATCGAGCCGGTCGGCCTGGCCGGTGAATACCAGCTGGCCCTCGTCCAGATCCGCGAGGCCCGCGGGGTTCATCAGCATGGAGCCCGCGTCGCCCGGCCGCGCGCTCACGGCGTTGGCGAGCGCGGCGACGCGAGACGTCTCGCCGAACGCGGTCCCCGCCTGCGCCCGGGCGTCGCGCGCGCCGGCGAGGGCTGCAGCGGTGACCAGGAGCCCCGACAGCGCGTCGCGCGCGCGCGGAGCGATCATGGTTGCAGCTGGGGAAGGGGGCAGGTGCCGTCCGGCGCGAGCGGCGTGATGGGGATGGTGACGTCGGTGACGGTGACCCCCATCACCGCGTTCGTGACGGTGAGCGTCACGTGGAGCGGCCGCTGCCCGGCCATCTTCAGGTTGACCGAGTCGAAGTCGAGCGATCCGTCCGAGTCCTTCGAGCCGTCGTCGACCTGGACGTCGTCTCCCGAGAGCGTCCAGAGGTATTTCAGCGCGCCCGCGTCCGGGTCCGGGCGAGTGTAGACGAGCGTCAAGCGCGGCGAGCTCGACGACCCGTCGAGGTGGATGGGCGTCCTGAATCCGTCGCCCATGCACACCGACGAGGGCGTGACGCCGATCACCGCGGACGGCGGCGTGGGCGGAGGTCCGCTGCACGCGACGGCGATCACCCCCCACGCGACGGCGAGCGTCCGCTTCCCCATTCCCCCGCCATCTTCGCCGCTCGGCGCCTGCCCGCGCAAGCCCGCCGTCGTCATCCCTCTTTTCATCGCGCGGCAGCGGCTCTACGAAAGGCGCCGTGAGTCTCGACTGGATTGGCGCGCCGCCCGCGCCGGGCGATCTTCCCTCCGCGAGCGCGCGCGTGCACCTGCGGTACGAGGACGTGACCCAGGACGGCCGGGTGCTGCTCGAGGTGCTGCCGAACGCCCTCGGCTCCGCGGTGTGGGCGGCGCAGCTCGAAAGAGCCCCCTTCGCGCGCGAGTGCTTCCGCCGCGGGATCGTCCCCATCCTCACACGCTTCGTCCTCGAGGGGACGCCCGGCCCGTTCGCCGTGAGCCAGCCCCTCGAGGCCGTCGGGCGCTGGGCGCTCGCCCGGGTCGCGAACGAGGCCGGCGCCACCGAGAAGCTCGTGGTCAACATGTGGGCGGAGCTGACCGGCCCCATCGGCCGCACCTATCCGCCTCCGCCCGACGGCGCGGGCACCGTCGTGGCTGCCGGCCGCATCTTCGCCGAGCACGTCCTCACGCGCCTCTTCGCGGCGCCCGGCGAGCGCCGCGTCACCTCGATCGACGACGTGCCCGGGGCTCCCAGCGGCCTTCCCCTCTACGCGCCGCGCCCTCTCGCCGGCATGCTCGATCTGCCCGAAGGCGCTCGCCCGCTCGACGACGAGGCGCGCCCCGAGGACGAGCTCGTCTTCGGAGTGATGCACACGGACAGCAACCATCACGTCAACTCGCTCGTCTACCTCCGTGTCTTCGAGGAGCTCGCGCTCCGCCGTCTCGCCGCGCTCGGCCGGCGGGACGCGGTGCTCTCGCGCAAGCTCGAGATCGCCTATCGCAAGCCTTGTTTCGCGGGCGATCGCGTGCGCGTCGCGCTCCGTGCGTTCGAGCACGAGGGGGCGCTCGGCGTCGTCGGAGAGCTCGGCGCGGCGGCCGGCGGCGCCCCTCACTGCTCGGTGCGCATCCTCTTCGGATAGGGGAACGTCGCCGTCGGCTCGGTCGGCACGAGCTCGTGGAACTTCCGGATGTCGAGCTGCATGCGCCCGTCCGGCAGCTCGGAGAGCACGTCGGCCAGGCGCGCGCCCCAGACGATGTCGCTCGTGGTGTAGCGATGCCGCCCGTGCACGGGCTGCAGCGAAATGTCGTCCGTGCCGACGACCGTGACCGCCAGCTCGAGCTCGTCGGCCTTGCAGGAATCCGGCGAGGCGCCGAACATCGGGCTCTTCTCGGTGATGGGGTGCATGACGGTCCACGACCGCGCCAGCGCCGGCGAGCGCTCGCGCGACAGCTCGAGGTCGTAGAGCCGGTAGAAGGTGACGCCCTCGGCGGTCTTCTCGGTGCGGATGAGCGAGACGCGCACGTGCGCCTCGAAGACGGTGCTGGACCGATCGTTGCCGATGCGGAACGCGAGCGTGGGCACGCCGTTCATGGGCGAGATGGACGCCTTTTCGGAGAAGACCAGCTGCCCGGTCGACTGCGAGAAGCGCGCGAAGACGATGCCCGTCGCGAGCGCCGTCATGATGAGCCCGACGACCGACTCGGCCACGACCACCGTCTGCGCGGCCGTCGACGAGGGGTACATCGCCCCGTAGCCGATGGTGCCCATCGTCTGGACGCTGAAGAAGAACGCGTCGCGGAGCGAGCCCGGCCGGGCGCCGACGATCCCGCCCGTGACCGCGTACACGCACGCGAAGATCAGGTTCAGCGAGAGGAAGAGCGCCGCGATGAAGCCGAGCACGCCCGGCCAGCGCATGCGCAAGAGCAGGTGGTAGGCGTCGCGCAGCGGATGCGCCCTCGCCCCGACGAGCATGATGTCCGACGGCTCCTGGTTGCGCGCCACCGCGCAGATCCTGGCCGGGCGCGGCTCCGGCGGCCAACTTTCGCGGCGGAGCGTCGTTGCTCGTGGCGCAACGGCCCGTTGTCCTCGCGCGTCCTTGGCTTGGCCCGAGAGCTGCTTAGCTTCGGGGCATGGTCATGATTCGCAAGGTCAAAGACGTCATCACCGCTCACCGCCAGCTCGAAGGCGGTGGCTTCGTCGTGCGCCGGCCGTTCCCGTCCGCCGGCGCGCGCGAGCTCGACCCGTTCCTGCTCCTCGACGAGATGGGCCCCTCGGACTACTCGCCGGGCGAGGCCATCGGCGCGCCCGATCATCCCCACCGCGGCTTCGAGACGGTCACCTACCTGCTCAGCGGCGAGATGCAGCACGCCGACTCGGCCGGCCACCGAGGCAAGCTCGGACCCGGCGATGTCCAGTGGATGACCGCGGGCCGCGGCGTCGTCCACTCGGAGCTGCCGAGCGAGCGCCTCATGCGCGAGGGCGGCCGGCTGCACGGCTTCCAGGTCTGGGTGAACCTGCCCGCGCGCGACAAGATGGTGCCGGCGCACTACCAGGAGATCCCCAAGGACCGCCTCCCAAGCGCGCGGACCGACGACGCGCTGGCGAGCGTACGCGTCATCGCGGGCGAGGCGCTCGGCGCGCGCGCCGTGATCGAGACGCGCACCCCCATCCTGCTGCAGGACTGGACGCTCGAACCGGGCGCCAGCGTCGACGTGCCCGTGCCGCGCGACTTCGACGTCTACGCGTACGTCTTCGAGGGCGGCGCGACCGTCGGCGAGGGCACGCGGCTCGACGAGGGACAGCTCGCGATCCTGGGAGGCGGCGACGCCGTCCGCCTCGCGCGCCCCCGGGAGTCCGGGTCGGCAGGGCGCCTGCTGCTGCTCGGCGGCGTGCCGCTGCACGAGCCCGTGGCGCGCTACGGTCCCTTCGTGATGAACAGCGAGGCCGAGGTCCGGCAGGCGATCGCGGACTTCAGGCGCGGAGCCTTCTAGGTCGAGCGCGCGGCAGCGAGGAGCTCAGCTCCCGAGGACGATGTCGACGCGGCGGTCGTTGCGCCAGCTGTCCTCGTCGGTGCCGGTCGCGTCGAGCGAGCCGCGCGAGGTCTCGTCGAGCCGCGGCGACTCGACACCCTGCTCTTCGAGGTAGTGGCTCACCGTGTGCGCGCGGCTGCCGCCGAGCACGAAGTTGTACTCGCTGGTGCCGCGCGGATCGGCGCGGCCGACGAGCTTCACGTGACGGCCGGCGAGCGGGCCCTTCGTCATGCACGTCGCGACCTGATCGAGCACCGACTTGTCCTGGTCGGTGAGGGTCGACTGGTCGAAGTCGAAGCGCGGCGCGCCTGGCTGGGCCACGGCCGCGTCGACGTGGATGTTGCACAGCCGCATGATCTCCGAGTCGATGCTCACGTTAGGGCTCACCGGCTGCGGCGTGCCCTGCACCTCGGTGGGCGCCGTCTTCGCGACGGGCGGCTGCGGCTTGACCGCCGGCGGCGGCTGAGTGGGCGCGACGGGCTTGGGGGTCTCGCCCCCGCAACCGACGGCGCTCGCTGCGGCGACCAAAATCCCGGCGAAGGTGAGCTGCTTCAATACCGCATTCATGATCCGTGGGCTCCTCGAGGACTCAACGTCCGATGGAGGCCAAACCTTCCACCTGGGACGCTCCGGGAGCGTGCTCCACCGAGCGCGGATGGGCAAATTATTCGGCCCGTCCACGCGGTCCGCTTGATCGGCCCAGGGGCGGGGGCGATGATGACCGCTTCCCATGGAAAAGCCGCCGCCCTCCTCCGCGCTCCCCACACCCTCCGCCGAGGGGAAGATGTCGACGAGCGCCAAGATGTCGCTGGCGCAGATCGCGATGCAGCTGCGCGACGAGCAGCTCCAGGCGAGGGTGGTCCACTACAAGGGCGAGCTCGAGACCAGCCCCGAGCTCGACGCGGTGACCGCGCAGGTCATCGCAGAGCTCAAGATGCTCCAGCGCGCGGCCGGGCCCGCCGCCTCGCAGCAGGACCGGTCGCAGGTGGAGATCGATCTCATCGGCTCGCTCAAGGGGATGCTCTCCAAGCTCTTCGCGCCCGACCGCGTCGCCAGCGTCGTGCAGCGCAAGCTCGGCGAGGCGTCCAAGCGCTTCGCGCGGCTGTTTTTCGAGAGCGAGCTGCACGACAAGATCCGCGGCTCGGCGAACGAGCCCAAGACGATGCGCTTCGCCGAGCAGGCGCTCTACCACGTGCTCTCGCGCAACGAGGAGGCGCTGCTCGCCCAGCTCGACGCGTTCGACTACGCGTCGCCCGAGGTGAAGGAGGAGGCGCGCGAGTCGCTCTCGAACTGGGTGAAGGAGCTGCGCAACGACTTCCTCGGCCGCACGACGCCCGAGCTCAACGCGCTCGTCCGCATCCTCAACGAGGTCCTGTCGCTTTTCTTCACCCAGGAGCTGCCCCCGGTCGTGGGCGAGCTCGCGTGGGAGGTCGTCAAGGAGGCCAGGCTCGCCGACGCGGCGATGCGCGGCGGCTACAAGGTCCCCGCCGAGTCGTTCGGGCGCTTCCGCCAGACCTTCGAGCGGCGCTTCCTGCAGCGGCTCGTGCCCTTCGCGGCCGACGGCATGCTCAGGCGCGTGCACGCGAGCGAGGGAAAGTTCCGCGTCGAGACGCTGCGCTTCGTGGCGGACCCGCACATCTACAGCGACGTGTGCGAGCTGATTTGTGAGGCGACCTACGACTTCTTGTACAGCGAGGGGTTTCTGGATTTGCCGGCGGACTGGCGGGCGCGGTTGGGGGCGAGCGGGGCGGTTTAGAGAGGAGAAGAGAGAGGGGTGCCCCCCCTCGCTCGCTGCTCGGCGGCGTGCTCGCGGCGAACCGCGTGACCCGACGTGGCGCTCTCGCCGCTGCGCGCGTCCGCCTGCGCTGCGAGCGTCCCCCTGTACGTGTTGCTTGCCTCCTCGGCGATGAGCCGGTGAGGTAGTCCAGGCCGGTCCGAGGGAAGCGCCCAGCTCCGCGTGACGCGCTACACCCTCGGCCGCCGCCGGGGGGGATGTGGCGCGTGGGCGCGCGGGCGGCTCGCTCGGCGGCGGTGCGGGCCCGTGTACTCTGCACGCAGTTCGTTGCAGTCTGCACTCGTGCCTCGTGCGCGAGCGCGACTCGCGTCGGGGCGCCGGCGCGCCTCGCCATCCGTTCAGCGCAAGAGGGCGAGGCTCTCGTTCTCCGTGCCGCCGTAGCTCTCGCCCAGCCACGCGTCGAGGATCTCGGCGGCGACGGGCTCGCTGAGCAGGCGCAGGCTGAGGGCGAGGACGTTGGCGTCGTTCCACCTTCGCGCGCCGGCGGCGGTCTGGGCGTCGACGCAGAGGGCGGCGCGGGCGCCTGGGACCTTGTTGGCGGCCATGGCGGCGCCGGTGCCGGTCCAGCAGCAGACGACGCCCTGGTCGGCCTGGTGAGCTACGACTGATTTCGCGACCTCTTGCGAGACGGCGCCCCACGCCGCGACGGGGAGGACGGTCACCTCGTGGCCTCGATCGCGCAGGTGCTTGGCGAGGAACGCGACGACGGGGCGATCTTCGTCGGTGCCGACGAGGAAGCGCATCGTCACTTCCCCGCGTCGAGGCTCTCGCGCGCCTCGTGATCGGCGACCAGGTCGGCGTTCGGGCGCGGCGCGGTCTGGCCGTACTTGGCCTCGGCGCGCTCGCGCAGCGCGACGACGGCGCTCTCGGCGGCGTCGCGGAGCTCGGCGTCGACGGCCGACTGCGGCGCGGCGAACTTGGGCGCCACGTGCAGATCGCAGCGCAGCACGGTGCGGCCGCTTCCCACGGGGCGCATGGTGATCTGCATCTCGGCGGACTGGACGTTGCCGGAGACGAGGTGGCCGGCGAAGCTCTCGGTGCCGTCCGCGGCGCGCCGCACGTCCGAGAAGCGGAGCACCTCCCAGAGCATGACCATGCCGTGCAGCACGGGCACCTGGAGGTAGACGTCGGTGCTCTGCGCCTGCTTGTCGACGACGCGCGAGGTGCGGATGCGGCCGCCGGAGAACTCGCGGTAGTGGGCGAAGTCGAGGGCCTGCTCGCGGACGTAGGGGAGCGGGGCGCCGACGAGCACCTCGGAGTGGCCGAAGTGCTCGGCGCGGCCGGCGGGCACGTCGTTCCAGGTGATGGGGCTGCCCTGCGCGCTCTCGAGGCGCGAGAGGGTCGCGTCCGCCTGGGGCGTGGGCGCAGCCGGACCGTCCGCGTGCGCCTCGTCCGGCGCGGCGGCCGCCAAGGTCACCATCAACGAAAGTGTCGTGGCAGGCCAGCGCATGGTCCTCCTTGCGTCTGCGTGCACTTAGCACGCCATCGGCTTCAACGCATGAAACGGGCGCGGCCTTCCGACGCCCACCAGTCGCGAAAACGTTGCTGGGCGCGCTCGCGCTCGCGCTTGGGCAGATCGTCATAGTAGCCGAAGGTCTGCTCGGTGACCGCTTTCAGCTCGTCGCCCGCGGCACGGCGGATGCCAGGCGTCTCGTCGACGAGGGCGTCGATGAGCCACTCGATCCGGTGCCGTGCGGAGTTCTGGCCCCACCAGCCCAGCCAGCGTCGCGCGTCGAGGCCGAAGTCCTGTCGCGTGATCGCGATGAGCGAGCGGCGGGCGACGGTGGCGACCTCCGGATCCTCGTCGCCGACGTGCTGGATCAGGATGGGCACGGCCATCGCCTCGCGCAGCTCGCCGAGCGCTTCGAGCAGACCGAGGCGCGCGGTGCGCGAGGTGGACGGCTCGCGCAGCATGCGCCCCATCTCGCCGAGCAGCGCCTCGTGCGCCGCCTGCGCCATCGAGCGCGCGGCCTCGCGCGCGGCGAGCCGCACCTTCGCGTCCGGATCGAACAGCCGCGGCACCAGGGCGCGCGCGCCCTCGGGGTACGCGAGCTCGGCGAGCAACAGCGTGGCCCAGAAGCGGCGCGATACGTCGGGCGAGGCGACCTCCTCGAGGACGTACGGGAGCGCGACCTTGCGCTGCCGCGCGATGAGTCGCAGCAGCGGCCCGCACTCGCTCGCCCTCGGGAGCGGCTCGAACATGTCGGCGCGCGCGCGCAGCAGCGGGCCGGGGAAGCGCGCCATGATGGCGGGCATCGCGCCGGCGCCCTGGCGGAGCAGCTCCGCCTCCGCCGTCCCCTCGTCGTTGCCCGCGAGCGCGCGCTCCACCAGGATGGAGAGCTCGCCCGCGATGTCGACGATGATCTTGGGCAGCGTGGCCTCGCTGTGCGCCGTCGGCGGGCGGCGCGGGCCGTACGCCACCGCCTGCTCCGACTCGGGGGCGGGCGGCATGACCTCGGCCGGCGGCTCCCGCTCGAGCTCGGCGAGTAGCGCTTGCGCCTCCGCGTCGTCGAGCGTCTCGGACTCGATCTCGAGCGGCGCCGCCTCGACGAGCTCGAGGGTGGGCACGCGGGCGTGCTCGACGGCGGGCATGGTCGGCGAGCCGGGCTCCTCGCGCGGGATGGGAGGCCCGCTCGGGCGCCGCACCGCGGTGACCTGGGGCGGCGGCGGCCGGTTCGAGGGATGCTGCGATCGCGGCCTCGGGGGCGGGCCCACCAGCACGCCCGGCGGAGCGACCGGCGCGGCGTGCGGCTCCGGGGACCGATGGATCGGCACCTCCGCGCCCGGCGTGAGCACGGGCGGCATGATGCCGCGAGCCTGGGGCGTCTCCGGCGACGTGCGGCCCGTGCGCGACCACGGGGACGGAGGCTCGTTCGGCTCGGGCTCCGGCGCGAAGGCTCCGGGGCGATCGCTCGGCGGAGCGCCGGCGCCGTCCCCGTCCTTCTTCCCGAAGAGCGCGCGCCCGAGCGTGGCCGCGCGCGACGCCTTGTCCTGCGGCGGGGCGGAGGGCGTCTTCGTCGGGAGCGGCAGCGGCGCGGCGCCGAGGTCGAGCTTGCCGGCCGCCGTCTTCGGCGTGCCCGCCGAGAAGCCCACGAGCTTCTTGCGGACGATGAGCCGCTCGAAGCCCTGGCCCGTCAGCGCCGCGAACGCGAGCACGTCGTCGATCGCGGCGCGATCGATCCCCGCGCTGCCCGCGTCGGCGTAGAGCAGCGCGACCGCGCGCCCGCGCACGAGGATCGGAAGCACGAGCGCCTCGACGTCCGCGCTGCGCCGCAGGTCGCCCAGCAGGACCTCGTCGATGCCCTCGGCGGCCGGGCGCACGAAGACCGGCGCCTTCTGCTCGCGGGCGGTGGCGAGCATGCTCGGCAGGTCGAGGGGAACGCCGATCCCGACGACCTTGTCGCCGGGCGTGCCGTCGCCGAACGCGTCGCGCCCCTCGGCGATGTCGCCGTGCGCGATGAAGAGCGCCGAGTAGTCGAAGTACTGGCGGGCGAACTCGAAGAAGAGATCGAGCAGCGCGTCGCGATCGGAGGCTTGCTCGAGCTCCTCCTTCGCGGTCTTGAACGTGAGCGGGCCGCGGCGCCGGCGGATGGGCCTGGCGACGTTGGTCGTCGCCTTGACGAACGTCGCTGGAGCGGGCGTCGACGGCGTGGGCGGCGCGGGCTCGCGCGCGGCGGGGTAGGTCTCGGTCGCGTGCCTCGCGGGAGCTGGAACGGTGACGGCCGGCGCCGGCGTTGCGTCGACCGGGCGGTTCGCCGCCGGGGCCGGGAAGCCCGCTCGCGTCGAGCGCGGCACGGGGATGAACGGCTCGGGCTCGACGGGCGCCGACGGCTGCGCGATCGGGAACCGGACCGCGGGCGTCATGGGCTCTTCGCGCTCGCCCGTCTCGATCTCGGGCACCGACGGCGTCTCCTCGCGGTTCTGCGGAGCGAGCGGCGAGCGCAACGCGGACACGCCGTACGCCGAGCTGAGCTTGAACGGAGGCGGCACCGACGAGGGTCTCGCCGCTCCCGCGAGGATCGCGCTCTTGAGCGAAGAGGGGTTCGAGATCGGCGCCTCCTGGCTCGCGCTCGTGAGCTTCGCGAGCAGGCGCTCGATGCGGCGGTCGAGAGGAATGCCGTACGCGAGGGCGAGCACCTCGCGCACGCGCGGGTAGAGCGCGATGCGCGCCTCCATCTTCACGCCGAGCGAGAAGACGAGCTGCTCCTGATCGAGCGGCGAGAGCGGCTCCGCCGTCGCGACGACGAGCGCCTTCTCGTCCCCGGAGAGCGGGATGAGCGTTCGCTTCGACGCGATCTCCGCCGGGATGAGCGACAGGAGCTCGGCCGGCGGCGTGGGCAGGCGGCCGGGCGGTGCGGCCGGAAGGTTGAACGAGTCCGCGTACGTCACCGCGAGCCGCCACTCCTCGATGGAGGCGACCTCGAGCAGGTTGGTGGCGAGGTCGCCGCCATAGAGCACCTGCCTCGCCAGTGCCTCTTCGACCTGGCGGATCGTCGCGATCTCGCGCTGGACGATGAGGGAGCTCAGGGACATGTGAGAGAGGGTAGAAAGATCGCCCCCCGCTGGGCAAGCTGTCAACGAGCGATCGAACCGACCGGTTTTACACGCGAAAAAGCGCTTTCGAGGGCCATGAGCAGCCCGTCGAGGGTGTAGGTGGACGCCGTGATGGTGACCGGGATGCCCCGGGCGGCGGCGGCCTCGGTGGTGATCGGGCCGATGCTCGCGACGATCACGTTCGACAAGAGCGACGGCGCGTCCTCGCCGAGCGCCTCGCACAGGCCCTGGACGGTGCTCGCCGACGTGAAGGTGACGGCGTCCACGAGGCGCTTCTCGAGCAGCTCGCGCACCCGCCCGACGACCTCGCGCGGCGCGGCGCGCGTCTCGTAGGCCGCGACGACGTCGACCTGGCAGCCCGCGGCCCGCAGCGACTCCGGCAACGCCTCGCGCGCCTCCTTGGCGCGCGCGATCAGGACGCGAGCGCCTTGCTTGGCCGCGCCCATCGCCTCGAGCATCGCCTGGGCGAGGCCCTCGCCGCGGAACTCCTTGGCCGTCACGTCCGCGTGCAGCCCGTGCTCCGCGAGCGCGGCGGCGGTGCCCGGGCCGATGACCCCGATGCGCACGCCGCCGAAGGCGCGCGCGTCCAACCCTTGACGCGTCAAGCAGTCGAAGAACGTCCGCACGCCGTTCTCGCTCGTGAACGCGACCCACCCGTACGTGCCGAGCTCGCGCGCCGCCTTCTCGAGCGGCGCGGGATCCTGCGGCGGGAAGAGCTGGATGGTCGGCACGACGACGGGCTCGGCGCCGCGCTCGCGCAGCGAGGCCGCGGTGCGCTTGGCTTGCTCCGCGGTGCGCGTGAGCAGCACCCGCCGGCCGAAGAGGGGCCGCGTGTCGAACCAGCGCAGCGCGTCGCGCCCGGCGATGGACTCGCCGACGACGAGCAGGACGGTGCCCTCCCCGAAGTCCTGGATGGACTTCCGGATGCCGACGAGCGTGTCGAGCACCACCTTCTGCGACGGCAGCGAGACGTCGCGCACGAGCGCCGCCGGCGTGCTCGGCTTGCGGCCGTAGTAGGTCAGCGTGTGCGTGATCTCGAGGATCTGCTCGGCATCCGTGATGAGGGCGAGCGTGTCGGTCGCGAGCGAGAGCTTGCGCCAGTCGTGCAGCTCCTCGGCGTCGTTGACGACCGCGAGCGCGACGCTCGGCGTGACGTCGTCGTAGCGCGACAGCGCGAGCCCCGTGTAGGCCGCGGCCGCCGTCGGCGCGATCACCCCGGCCACGACCTCGACCTCCACGTTGGCCTGACGCACGCCGGCGAGCTCGATGCCGCCGCCGCGGAACGCGAAGGGATCGCCGTAGAACAGCCTGACGACGTTCGAGCCGAGCCGGGCGCGCGCGACCAGGTCGGGGACGTTGGCCGCCGGTTCGTTCGAGCGAGGCACCCGGACCTTCTCCGCGCCGGGCTTCGCGAGCTCGAGCGCGTCGGGGTGGACGTCCTCGTCGTAGAGCACCGCGTCGGCGGCGGCGAGCAGCTCCGCGCCGCGCAGCGTGAGCAGCCGCGGATCGCCGGGCCCTGCTCCTATGAATGAAACGCGACCGGCCATCTGGAGCTCCCTATTGAGGTGCGCACGTCGACACGCCGGCGCCGACGATGGGAGAAGAGTAGTGCGCGACGACGGTGGATGTCTTGGTCACCGGATCGTAGCGCCACGTCGTCTGCGGGCCGGGGTCGGTGAAGAGCCAGAAATCGCCGCCCCAGAACGCGAAGGCCCACGCCATGCCCTGATCGACCTGCGGCAGCGGGTCCTCGCCGAGGACGTCGCCGTTGGTCTTGTCGATCTCGGCGACGGCGCTGCCGCCCGTGTTGCCCGGCGCGACGAAGGCGTAGAGCCGCCCGTCGCCGGTGCCGGTGAGCTCCGCGCGACCGACCTGCGGGACGAAGGGGCCCACGGTGGCGACGACGAAGCTCGTCGTGTCGATCTTGCCGAGCACGCCGTCCCCCGAGGCGATGAACAGCTCCTCGGCCGGCCCGGCGCCGACGGTGGCGTAGCCCATGCCGAACGTGTTGAACGCTCCCTGGTTGGGGACGAACGCCGTCGGCTGGCACGACGCGTCGACGGTGCTCACCTTGAAGAGCTTGCCGTCGTCGTACTCGACGTACGCCACGCCCTTGCGATCGACCGCCATCGAGAAGGGGTTCGCGCCCGGATCGGGGCAGTTCAGGATGCCGATGAGCTTGAAGCTCGCCGACGGCGGATAGAAGCTGAGAAGCTCGTTGCTCTCGCTGACGACGTAGACCAGCGTGGAGTCGGCGTCCGGGCAGTCGTTCTTGTAGGCGTCCTGCTTGCTCGCATCGATCAAGGGCACGTCGGGCTCGACGTCGGGCGTCGCGTCCTTGCGGTGCGCCGCGTCCGGGCCGGCCTCGGCGAGCTCGTCGGGCGCGAGCAGACCGGTGCGCGCGCCGCACGCGACGAGCGCGGCCGCGACCACGAGAGATCCTCCTACCCAGTGCGCCAGGCGAAGCATGCGTCCGCGTACGATCCTCCACGCGCTCGCCGGGGGCAAGGGCCCTCGATCGAGCTCTCGGTCAAGACTCGATCGGTTGAAGTGACTTCTGCTCTAGGCGCACGTAGCCGGTGGATTCGCTCCACTGGTACGCTTCGCGGACCCGGGCGTCGCGCGGATCGCGCGGGAGGCCTCGCTTGCGCGGGCGGAAGCCCTCGGTCAGCGGGAGGGCGTCGACCAAGAAGACGCGGGCGGGCCGCTCGCCGTCGGGCAGGGCGGCCAGGGCGCCGAGCGCGCGATCGCGATAGAGGTCGGTCGGCTCGGGGGCGACGAAGGCCGCGTGGAGCAGACCGTCGGCGAGGTACGCGGCCGCGGAGTCGACGTCGGCGTGCTCGTAGAGCACGTCCTCGACTCGCCGCGTGGACACGACGTTGGAGGCTCCGCGGGGCTTGACGAAGCCCGAGAGCGAGTCGACGAACCAGTAGTCGCCGTCGTCGTCGCGCCGCACGACGTCGCGCGTGGGCACCCAGTCGCGCGCGGCGCGCACGGCGAGCAAGCCCGTCTCGCCGCGCGGCACCGAGACGAGCTCGCCCTGCGCGTCGCGCGAGGGCTCGCCGGTCGTGGTGTCGACACGGACGATGGAGATGGGATCGCTGCCGGGCAGCGGTCGCCCGAGCGCGCCGGGCTTGTCGCCGGAGACGTTGGCGAGGATCGCGTGCTGCGTCGTGCCCGCGTAGAACTCCATCGACGCGATGCCGAAGCGATCGCGGAGCTTGCGCGCCAGATCCGGCCGCATGCCGCTCCCCGCGAAGAGGCGCACGGGCAGCGAGCGCTCGCCGCGCGCGGTGCGCTGGCGCAGCAGCGGGCGGAGCATGTCGCCGGCGTAGAACACGAGCGTGGCGCCGGTGCGGCGCACGTCCCCGGCGAAGCGCTCTGCGTCGAACCCGTCGGCGAGCGCGAGGCGCGCGCCCGACGCGATCGCGGCGCCGACGCTCACCATCAGGCTCGTCGGGTGGTGGAGCGGGATGCAGCAGTAGACGGTGTCGCTCGGCTTGATGGTGCACGCGGCG
>Ga0316628_100002074_pt1 | contig 14623 bp, 13 predicted proteins | sample OWC_Aug_M2_C1_D5_FD_207648 | JGI IMG/M metagenome (GOLD analysis project Ga0316628, IMG submission 207648) | Wetland soil microbial communities from Old Woman Creek delta, Ohio, United States - OWC_Aug_M2_C1_D5_C | ecosystem: Environmental > Terrestrial > Soil > Wetlands | place: USA: Ohio... | reverse complement strand
CAGCTATCGAGCGCTGCTCTATAAGATTCGCCGAGCCGGCCTGCCGCCGAAGCGAAGCATGAATGGCAGGGGCACCAAACCGGGTCTACCGGCGGTTTCAGCGGATTGAGTCGCCGCTTGCGTGACGGCCTTTTAGGCCAACTGGCCCACAGATGCGTCGCCGGCCTGGCCCAAAACTGCCTGGGCCTGCTGGGCCAATTAGTTGAAAAATAACGGCATCTAGTAGAAAACTACTTCCGCAGCCACCCGGACCGGGCCCCTTGAATTGGATTCGCCTCGGAATTTGCACGCACAATTCTAAATTGTTAATAAATAAAGACTTACAAGAATTCTTGGCTCTTTAAGTTCAATCGTGGAAAGAAATTGCCACATTGTGGTACCCGCAGGCACCCCCGGACAAGGTTCACCCGGCCTTCTTTTTGCATTCTAATGAGCCTGTAATCCATTCAAATATAAGACGTTAAATATAATTATGTCATTCATGTTACACAGGTCGCCGCTTGGCCCATACGTTGCTCTTGAACCTTAGCCGCTCGCTTCCCTTGAGGGGACTGGCGCTAAGTGTTTCCAGGTGTCGTGTGGATATCGAGACTGACGAAAATCTAATTTCGGTTGGGACCATTGACTCTCGCGCGGGTCTCAACCAATATTACGTCCAAGGCACCAGCCCCGCCATGCGCGCGCTGGAGCGCACCATTGCGGATATTGCCCCCACCGAGATTCCCGTCCTGCTGGTCGGGGAGAGCGGCACGGGGAAGGAAATTGTCGCCTTGGAAATTCATCGCTTATCCCGGCGCGGGAACCAGGCCTTTGTGAAATGCGGGTGTGCCGGTCTGTCCACGGACTCGTTGATGACGCATCTGCAGAGTCGCGAGGACTACGGGAAAGAAGAAGCCGCCAGCGGCGGCTCTCTTTTTCTGGATGAAATCAGCCACCTCGAACTCGGCATACAGGAGCGGCTGCTGAATCTGCTGCCGGATGGCAATGGCAATCCTTCCGCCGGCTGCCTCAGCGTGCGCATCATCTCCTCGACCACGCGCAATCTCGAGGATGAAATGAAGGGCGGACGATTCCGCGATGAACTCTATTACCGGATCAACGGCGTTCACCTCCGGCTGCCCCCGCTCCGGAATCGAAAAGAAGACATTCCGGCGTTGCTCGACTTTTTCCTGAAAAAGTACGCAAGTTTGTTTGCGCGGCCTGAACCGCAGCCAAGTGCGGGTATAATGGACCTGCTGTTGCGGTATTCCTGGCCGGGAAACATCCGGGAGCTGGAAAACGTCGCGCGCAAAATGGTGGCTCTGGGCAATGAACAGCTTGCCGTCCACGATCTTGCCAACGCAAACACGCTGAAAGGCTCCGAATCCGGTCTGGCCACCGCCAGGGTTCCGCGCAACGATCAGGTTCCAGTCCGTTCGTTGAAGGAAGCGGCCCGGGAGGCTTCGCGCCACGCCGAACGCGCCTTGATTCTCAGCCAACTGGAACGAACCCATTGGAACCGCAAGAGGACCGCACGTGAATTGCAAATCAGCTACAAAGCATTGCTCTATAAACTGAAGCAACTCGGTCTGGACAACGCAGAACGTCCGCAAGAGCAATGAGGAGGATGTAATGAAACGAGCCATAGTTTTTACCGCTGCGCTCTTGCTGGCAGCCTCAGGAAACACCTGGGCGGCGCAACAAGAACAAAAATCGGACATGAAAGGCACTCCCGTGGCCTCGGCGCGAACCACGCCGGACTCAGGCGAGGAGGTCAAGCCCTCTTCTACGCCGGCCACCACCGATCCGGCCTATCAGATCGGGCCCGAGGACGTCCTGGATATCAGCATTTGGAAAGAGCCGGAAGTGAGCCGCGTCGTTCCGGTGCGCCCTGACGGCAGGATTTCCTTGCCGCTGATCAATGACGTGCAAGCTTCCGGGATGTCTCCGCAGCAGCTCGCCAAGACGATTTCCGAAAAACTTCGCAAATATCTCAATGAGCCTCAAGTCACGGTCATCGTCACGGCAATCAACAGCCAGCGCGTGTTTGTGGTGGGCGAGGTGCTGCGCGCAGGCGCTTTTCCGCTGATTCCAGGAATGACCGTTCTGCAGGCGCTTTCCAGCGCGGGCGGTTTCAGCAATTTTGCCGACGTGAAGAAAATCCACGTGATGCGGCAGCGCGATGGCAAGCATATCGAGCTCCCATTCAATTATCGCGAAGTGCTGAAAGGCGATAACCCCGATCAGAACATCAAGCTGGAACCGGGCGACACCGTCGTCGTCCCGTAAGAGGTGAAACCATGAAGTTACGACAAACCCTTTGCGGATTGGCGCTGGCTGGGCTGACTTGCAGTGTCGCGGCCCACGCGCAGCGGCCCGTGCCCGCCGGCCGGGGCGTTTCTCCCATCGTTGATCCGCTGCCGAATGACCTTTCGCAAGTCAGTCCCGATACGAATACTCTGGCGGGGGCTCAACTGTTTGGAGTCGGTTCGCTAAATCACGCCCGCAACATCTTTGATCCCTCGATTTCCTTCTCGGAACTCGGGCAAACTTTTCCCCCCGTTCCCGGCCAGCCCAACCAGACCGACCTGTTTTCCGCGACGCTGATCGGCGGGGGTTTGAATTTTGACCGTACTTGGAGCCGCTACCACCTGACGACCATTTACAACGGCGGAGAAACCTTTACCCGGGGTTCGCAACAATCCAACGACCAGTTTCACGATCTCAACGTGTTGCAGGAAATCGACTGGGCCAGATGGCGCCTGCTCCTGCGGGATGATTTCGTGGCCTCGCCCGGCGCGGCATTTACCGGCACGGGCATGGGCGGTCCCGGACTTACCGCTCAGATTTCCTCCACCTTGCAAGCCTCGCTCAATGGCATCGGGCAGGGGTTTGTTCCCAGTGAATCGATTCAAACTGGAAACGCCATGCGCTACCGCAACGCGGCCGTGGGCCAGCTCGAATATTCCTTCAGCCGCAGGTCCGCGTTCACTTTTGCCGGGTCTTACGGATTGCTGAAATTTACAGACGCCGGATTCTTCAGCAGCCACATGATCAACGCGCAGGCGGGCTACGATTACATGCTCGATCCCGCGAATTCCATCGCCTTGCTGGCCAGCTACGGCAAGATCGATTACACGGGTTCCGCGAATACCACCACCAACTATCTGGCGGCGCTGGCCTACGGAAGAAGAATCACCGGGCGCGTGGCGTTTCAAGTGGCAGCCGGGCCGGAGCGGATTCAATTCGTCAACGGGACCAGCGGCCAACTCTGGTACGCGTCGGTGACCAGCGCGCTGACGTATGACTGGCGCCGCACCGGCTATTCGCTTGCCTTCATGCGCGGACTCAGCTCGGGCTCCGGCGTTTTCCTGGGCGCCAAAACCAATACTCTCACCCTTGCGGCGCACCACCAGTTCACGCGCTCCTGGACCGGTTCGGTCAACAGCGGCTACGCCATCAACAACAGCCTGGCGGGAGCGGGAACCCCGACCGTGAAATTTGACAACTGGTTCGTCGGCGCCAATATCGGCCGTCAACTCTGGTCTCACTTCCAATTGAATTTCAATTATGGAGTTCAGAGACAGAATAGCCCGGCCGTCTGCCCGGTGGCCAACTGTGGAATCGACGGCTATCAACAAACTTTTGGAATGACCATCAACTGGCACCTGCGCCCGAATGGCTAAGATCGCCGCGTAATTTATTTGTTTGCCGGATCGCCGTATCCCGCGACGGCCCACGGCAGGCTGCAAAAGAGGAATGGAAGTATGTATAAGAAGTTTTTCGGACTGAAAGAGAATCCGTTCAACGTCAATCCGGACCCGCGTTATCTTTTTCTCACGCAAAATACGCAGGAGGCCCTGGCCTGCCTGACCTACGGAATCGAAACCCGCAAGGGCTTCATCCTCCTGACCGGCGAAGTCGGAACCGGGAAGACCACCCTGGTCAATAAACTGCTCGAGTGGCTGCACAAAGAGCGCGTCTCCACCGCGTTCGTATTCAATCCGCGGCTCAGCGTTTCTCAATTTTTCGATTTCATGATGGCGGATTTCGGCATCCCCTGCGATTCGCGGCAAAAAGGGCAGATGCTCATGAAGCTCAATCAGTGGCTCCTGGAGCGCTATCAGGCCGGAGAGCGCGCCGTGCTCATCGTGGACGAGGCCCAGAACCTTTCGCCGCAAATGCTCGAGGAAATCCGACTGCTCACCAATCTGGAAACTTCCACCGAAAAACTTCTGCAGATCGTGCTCGCGGGACAGCCCGAGCTGGAGCAGAAACTCAATCAGCCGCAGCTCCGGCAGCTCCGCCAGCGCATCACCCTGCGTACCAAGACCCGCCAGCTCACGCTGGAAGAGACGCAGGGCTATATCCAAGAGAGGTTGCGCATCGCCGGCGCCGAAAATATCGATCTGTTCTCCCCCGAGTCCATCGCCGCCATTCACAGCTATGCCCGCGGAATCCCCCGCGTCACCAATCTGCTTTGCGAACATGCCCTGGTCAGTTCCTTTGTCGACCAGAAAAATCCCGTGCCCCCGGAGATCGTGGACGAAGTGGCGCACGACTTCGAGTTGGACACTATCGATCCCACCGCGCAGGCCGCCGCTCCCGACAACGGCCAGGCCCATTCCGCCGCCCAAGCGGTAGACCAGCCCCCGCTGATCGAATCGCTCATGCAGGCCCTGAACAGCCTGGTCGACCGCCTGAACCAGGCCGAAGCCGCCATCGAAGCCGAACGCGAACGAAAACCCTGATCCAGCGGGTTGCTATGCGAAACCTCCAGCAACTCCACTTCGCAACGCAACTCTCCGATCTGGCCGCGCCGCCCCCTGATCGAGATACGCTCCAGGGGGCTTGCCGGATGCGTCGGCATTTCCGTTCTTGGGGGTGGATTCTCGCGCCTGTCGTTGCGGCTGGAACTCCCGCGGACTTTGCCAAATCCTGAAAAAACTTACCCGAATAAATTAAACCGGATGATGCACCACAGCGTGGAGACTCCGTCGCGCCAGGTGATCTTCTTGCCTTCCGCATAGCTGCGGCCGGCGTAGGAAATGGCAACCTCGTAAATCCGCCAGTTGCCCTTCGCGATTTTGGCCGTAATTTCCGGCTCGAAGCCGAATCGGTTCGATTTCAGTTGGATGCCCTGCAGAACTTCGCGGCGGAAGACTTTGTAGCAGGTCTCCATGTCGGTCAGTTTCAGGTTCGTGAACACATCGGAAAGCAATGTGAGGAATTTGTTGCCAACGTAATGCCAGAAAAAATGGACGCGCTGCGGGCCGCCGAGGAACCGCGAGCCATAGACCACATCGGCGCGCCCGTCGAAAATCGGTTCCAGCAGAGTTCCGTAATCCTTCGGGTCGTACTCCAGATCGGCGTCCTGCACCAGCACGACGTCACCCGTGGCCGCTTCAAATCCGCGGCGCAGGGCCGCTCCCTTGCCGCCGTTCTGGGCCTGAAACAGGAAACGAATGTTTTCCAGCGAGAGGCGGGCCTTGCCGTTCTGCACCAGGACGTCGCGCTTGCCTTCGGCCTGCGCCTTGTCCAAATCCTCAAGCAGCGTGCGCGTCCCGTCGGAGGATTTATCGTCGATGACCAGAATTTCCTTGTCGATCTTCGTAGCCTGCACGCGCAGGAGCACTTCCTCGATAAACGCGCGCTCGTTGTAGACCGGGATCACGATGGACACTTTCATTCGAGTTCACGCTTCTCCGTCATCAATTTCGCTTCTTCGCGCCGCCCTTGCTGCCGCGATTCCGCCGGAATCGAATCTCATCATCAACGAGGGATAAGCGGAACGCAATCGATTTAGCCGCGGCATTGCCCACGTGATTAGGGCATTCGCGCACGTGGCCCCTCAGGATCCCGGGCGGCGCGGATACAGCCCGCGCACGACGTTTCGCCGGATCACCAGCAAGTCCAGAAACATTCGCAACCCGTCCGCTGCGACATTCACTTTTGTCCCGGCATCATGCGACCAGCGGACCGGAACTTCCGCCACCCGCAATCCATGCCGCTTGGCCAGGAATAGAATTTCCGGATCGAAGCCGAAGCGTTCAATCCGCTGCTGCTCAAAAATAATTCGGCAGCGCTCCCTGCGGAAGGCCTTGAACCCGCATTGCGTGTCCGAAAACCCGATGCCCATGATCCAGCGCACCAGGCGGTTAAAGAAAATTCCCGCCTGTTCGCGGAGCACGGATTGGTGCACCGCGATAAGAGTCCGATCGAGGGCCCGCGACCCGATGGCGGCATCGTATCCCACGCCGTCTCCCTGGCCCCCTAAGGCCGCCAGGAGCTTGTCCGCCTCTTCGATCGGCGTGGACAAATCCGCATCGGTAAACAGTGCGATTTCCCCACGCGCCTCCAGCATTCCGTGGCGCACGCTGAATCCTTTCCCCCGGTTCATGGCATTCGATACCAGCCGAATTTCCGCATGTTTTTGGCTGTACGTCCGCACCAGGGCGGCCGTGGCATCGGTGGAACCATCGTCCACGACAATGATTTCCGCGCGGTACGGCCGCGACCTTACATACGCAACGATGCCATCGAGCGTTTTCGGCAGGCGATGTTCTTCATTATAGGCGGGGACGATAATGGAGAGGTCCAGTGGCTGCGAATTCATCTGCGATTGCGCCGCTGGAAAGATGCGGCAGTTGCCTTGCCTCCAGGAAGCGGGATTATATCGTCTGAGAAAGCATCCGTCTACGTAGGGCCGCGACGCGAGGAAGGCTGCCTGGGAAAGCGTCGCGAAAAACGAAAGAGCAGATTTACGATGCCGCCGGATCGCTGCGAATAATTTCGTACCGTTCGATTACTGCCGCGACACCAACACGGGGAGAACTATTTTCAACCGCTTTGTCCACACGCACCACCTTACCCATGGCGCGAATGAAAACTTCGGTACCCCTTGTAACTTCCGCCGGCAAGGTCAGGGTAATATCCAGTTCGGCCCCGGTGCAAAGATCCTGATCGATTGTGAAGTAGAGGCCGCGCGTGGAAATATCGCGGGTCTTTCCATTACGCGAGGCAGCTTCCTTGTCCACCGGCACACGTATAATTACCGGCAGAGCAAGATCATATCGCCGTGCTGTTCTCCGCTCGCTCATCTTCCCCCGGGCCCCCGAATTCCACAAAAATACATACCGCCCCTACAGAATATATGTGCACTCATACTTCCAAACTAGCCTGGCCCTAATTTCAGGGACCCAATCTATACCACGATCCACTACAAGGTCCATGGTACGGCCGGAGAGTACCCTTGACCTGACTATGTTACGAAAAGATGCTCCATTCCCGGATTTGCCTGGCCCACTCACCCAAACTATACCACGGTAAGCTTTTAGACGATTAAGCAAATTCTGGTTTCCTCAAAAACCAGGTAGCATTACAAGAGGAAACGCCCATTTTCTTGCCCGGGCCGGTGGATGGACAACTCGCGGCGCCCTTCCGGATAGATTCAAATTATTCCCGGGCCCCTGAAAGAGAGCCTTTCTATCGGATCACGATGCGAGCTATTAGAGAAACTTGCCTATCCCGAATACGCAGAAAATTGCGCTGTCGCGTTCGCCTAGGTTTGCCTTCCCGCAGGCGCCAGGCTGGAAAGCACCGGGTCGGTCTTGGAGGCGTCTTTTTCCTTCGCGGCCGTCTTGGAAGCTCCACGCCCCGCGCGTCCGGTATCGAGCCCGAACTGGCGAATTTTATAAAGCAGCGCCTTGTAACTGATGCCCAGCATCTTCGCCGCATCCTTGCGGCACCAGTGCGTCTTTTCCAGCGCATCGGCGATCGCTTCCATCTCCGCTTCGTCCTTCAAGCTGCGCACCAGCGCTTTTAATCCCTGTTCGCGCGCCGGAGCCGCTTCTTCTCTCGGCGAAATGCGCTGCCGCGTGGCGGACATTTCCAGCAGTTCCCGGAAACTGCCTTCATCATCCTCCAAAATCACGTAGCGCTTCACGAAATTTTCCAATTCCCGCAGATTTCCCGGCCAGGGATAACGCACGGCCGCTTCCAGCAAGTGCTGCGAGGGATTCATCGGCTCCTTGCTGAATTTTTCGCTGTATTTCTGCAGGAAATGCCGGAAGAGCAGGGGAATTTCCGAAGTCCTCTCGCGCAGCGGCGGCACATTGATGGAGAGCACGTTGAGGCGATAGTACAAATCCTCGCGCAGGCGCCCGGATTTCATGGCTTCCTGAATTTCCACGTTGGTCGCGGCCAGAACGCGGACATCCACATCGATCAGTTGGCGGCCGCCCAGGCGCGAAAACTGGTGGTCTTGCAGCACGTGCAGCAGCTTGGCCTGCAAGTGCGGACTCATCTCCGCGATTTCGTCGAGGAAGATCGTACCCTTGGTCGCCAGCTCGAATTTTCCGGGTTTCGAGCGCACGGCTCCCGTGAACGCGCCCTGCTCAAAACCGAACAATTCCGATTCCAGCAACTCTCCGGGAAGGGCGGCGCAATTCACCTTGATAAACGGCTGGCTGCGGCGCGTGGATCGCATGTGGATCATGCGCGCGACCACTTCCTTTCCCACGCCGCTTTCCCCATAAATGAATACCGGCACATCGACAGGAGCGATCTGCAGGATTTGCTGGCGAATGCGGACCATCTGGGGACTTGCGGCTAGGAAACACAGGTCTTCTGTGATGGTGTCGCAATATTCGCGCAAGGCCTTGTTTTCCGCGCGCAACTGCTGCTTCTGCCGGCACTTCAGCATGGCCACGTCGAGTTCCGCTTTTTCAAACGGCTTGGTCAAATAATCTTGCGCACCCAGGCGGATGGCTTCGACCACGTTGCCCACTTCGTTGGAACATGAAAGCATGACCACATTGAGGGACCTGTCGATCTGCATCAGTTGCTTCAAAGTCTCCAGGCCATTCATCTCCGGCATCAGCACGTCCAGAATGATGAAATCGGGACGCTCGCCGGCTTCGATCTTTTCGATCGCTTCCTGCCCCGAAACCACCGTCTCGACCGTGTAGCCCTCGACTTCGAGCAGCGTGCCCAGATATTTCCGTATGCTGGGCTCGTCATCGACCACTAGAATTTTTTCTTTTTCGGACATAAAGACCTGCCTTCATCGTAACTAAATTTTGATCGGCCTAACTATTGTCTATCGGCAGCAGGAACGTAAAGGTACAGCCCCGCCGGGGTTCGCTATCCACCCAGATCTTCCCGCGATGCGCCTGCACCAACCTCTTGGCAATGGCCAGGCCCAGGCCCATTCCGGAACAGGTGCGGTCCACGCGCACAAAATCCTCGAAAATCTCCTGGTGATGTTCGGAAGCGATCCCCGGGCCGGAATCCGAAACGGAAACCTTGATCCCGTTGGGCGCGTGCTGGCGTTCGCGCCGGCGGTCCAGAGCCTGCAATTCCTCCGCTGAGCGCCGCTCCCAGAAATAGAGTTCCGCGCGCAGCTGCACATGGCCGCCCGCCGGCGTGTGCTTCAGCGCGTTATCCAGCAGATTGGCAACGGTCTGCTGCACTTTCTGATAGTCGAATTTGAAAATGGGCAGGTTGCTGTCCAGCGTCGCTTCCAGCCGGACCTGTTTCCGCACGAATGCCTCGCGCCAGCGCGTGGCCAATTCGCCCAGGCAATCCCGCAGATCGTTCTCCCTCAAATGCAAAACGAGCTTGCCGCTTTCCAGCGCCGAGTAATTCAGGAACATGGAAACCAGGCGCACCAGCCGCTCCGAGCTGTCCTTGGACTCTTGCAGGATATCCCGCTGCTTGTCCGTAAGTTTTCCCAGCGACCCCGATAACAGCAGGTCGTAATAGCCCTTGATCACCGCCAGCGGCGTTTTCAATTCATGCGCCGCGGAGGCCAGGAACACCGTCTTCTGCCGGTTCACCTCCTGCAGCCGCAAGTAAGCGGCCAGCAGGTTCCTGTAGGTAATCTCGCGCTCCTGCAAGAGCTCCTGCACGGTATGCTGCGAGGTTCCCGCGGGCCGCGCCTCCATCGGATTGACCTTGCCTTCGAGTGAAACCACCAGCCAGCCCTCTTCGGCAAGCCACTGGATCCGCGCGATCGCCGTCCCGGAGCAGCATTCGAACTTGGAATCGATTTCCTGCTTCTCGCTCTTGATTTGTTCCTCAATCTCTTTTGGACTGATTTGCAGCAGGTCGCTGAACAGATTTGCGGCCGGTCCAAATGCGATTCCATGGGCGGCCAGCCGCTCTTTCCCCTGCCGGTTGGCCAGCAGGAACTTGCCCGAGCGGTCCGCAACCAGGATCGGCTGGTCCAGCAGATCGATAAAGGTCGCCAGCGAACTGACCGGCATCGACTCATTGGCGGGCAACATGATAATCGGGCTACGGCTCAACGGACTCTCCTGGGACACCTGTGCGCTTCAAATGGACGGAAAGCTCCATTTGAGTTTCTTTGGTTTATTGGCGGGGAACCATCAGATAGTGTCAAATGGAAATTGCAGTGTCAATGGTAAATGGGTTCTATTTTGCGCATATGTAGGAAACTAATCGCCAAAAATGAGGGGGCGGTTTGTGGAAAACAAATTCCGGTCTATCTTGCTCTTTCTGTAACTATATTATAATCTGTAGGTTATAAGCAGTTGAATTTAGAGCAAGGCTTGGCGTTCCATGTGCTTTGTTAGTGATGGGTACTAGTGCCCAAGTACTATTTGCGAACATGGGGAAATTATTTTCCCGTATCTTAAAACGAACTATTGCGAAAGAAAGTGAAGGCATGCCCCTAAGTTCCATTGAACGCCGGAGTTCTCAACGCATTCACCTGCAAATCCCGATGTTTGTTCGGGGCGTCGACACTGCCGGAGTAGATTTTCTCGATCTCACCAAGACTCTTGATATTAGCGCCACGGGCGCGTATCTGGCCAGTCCACGCTCGTTGCGTGTCGACCAACTCTTAAACCTAACGATTCCGGCGCCACCGTCTCCGTCGGCGACGGTGCCCTCGGAGACTCCTCCGATCCAGGCCCGGGTTAAGCGTCATTCGGCGTCTGGAGGAATTTACCTGTTGGGTGTACAGTTCGTGAAGCCGCTGGATTAGTGGCGCGCGGGAATCCAGCGGAAAAAAAGGTATGGATTTAGCTGGATAGAATGAGCAATTTTTTGCGCACCACGCAGCTCTTGTTTTTCAGGCCCGAATTCAGGCGCTGTAGAGCGGCGATTACCTGTTTAAAATCAGTGTCTTGGAGGGGGCGGCGCGTTTTCCCGGTTTGTGCCGGGTTCGTGGCTGTTCTCGTGCATACAATTCTAGGTCTCTCTCTCCGCGCCCGTCCCGCGTTGGGGTAATGAAGGTTCAACGGAATTTTTGATGCCGAACCCTGGTACCCCTAATCCGCCGCGCTGGTCGGCCGAGGACGCTTTCCTCGAGTTGCTCATTGATACGCTTGATAATCTGGAAGGGCCGGCCCGCGGACAGTTCCTACAGCGTTTTTTTCGGTCCATCGCGCAAGTGGATCTGGACGAAGCGCAAAGCCTCAATTTCTGGGAACAGGCATTGGCGCGCAAACGCGAGCTTTCCGAGAGTCTCGGCAAAAGAGTCGCGTTCCAGGCGGCTTTGCTGGACGTTCTGGCCTCTGCCAATCTGCTTCGCCTTCCCATCCTGATGGAATATGAGGAACTGCGGAAGCTTCAAATCAACGCCGCCACCGATCCCTTAACAGGCCTGTATAACCGCCGTTTCTTCGACGATTTTTTTGAAAAAGAACTCAACCGTTCCGTCCGCTATTCCCACCGTCTCGCGCTTGTCGTGTTCGATTTGCACCAGTTCAAGGATGTGAACGATCGCTACGGCCACCCGCAAGGCGACCTCTTGCTGCAAATGGCGGCGGCCACGCTGCGAAAATCCTTGCGTACTTCAGACTACGCATTTCGCATCGGCGGCGATGAGTTCGCGCTGCTTCTTCCCCAATCCGATCCGGAACAGGCGGCCGCATTGAGCCGCCGCGTTCGCGCCGCATACGCGGCCGCCATTGAGCCTCTGCAAATGGGGGTTCCTCTGGCCATGGATTTTGGACTGGCTGTGTATCCCGATGACGGAGAGCTTAAGGAAGTTCTGATTCGCGTGGCTGACGAGCGGCTCTATCAGCTCAAGAATGGCGTGCGTCCTTCGCACCGTGCGCGGCCCGCGCCCGCCGCAGCCGCTCCCGCGGAGCCGCAGAAGCCGGAAGTTCCGCCCGCGCCGCCCGTACCCTCCGCCGCGCCGTCCCCTGTTTCCGCACCGTCGGCGAAGGAAACAGATCGCAGGCGATGGGAACGTGTTTCCCTGGCCAAGACTCACGCCTACGCGCTCATCGGAGAAGGCGTCGAGTTTACGGCCCGGGTAATCGATCTGGGTTATGGCGGCGTCGCCCTGGAATCGGTGCGGCCCGAGGATTTCGGCGAGAACTTCCACGCCGTTCTCCACGTGCCGATCCTGCCCCCCGTGCGCGTCAACTTGAAGCGCATTTATCAGGTCCCGGCGAGCGCAGGCGCAACGCGAATAGGCTGTTCCTTCGAGACCTAGCGCGAAGCGAGCAAGTAGGACAGGCTTCAGCCTGTCGCTTTTGACTTTGCTTTTCCCCAGCCAAATCCAAACCCAGACAAGCTAAGAAGTCCGCGTGGCAACTCCGAAATCCATGCAGCCCACGGCTTCAAATCTCGCGGAAGAAGCCCCACCCCGCGTCGTCATTCCGAGCGAAGCGAGGAATCCCTCATTCTTTTCCCGAACGTCGATCCAAGAGAGATTCCTCGCGGAGTCTATCCCGGTCCCTGCCGGGACTCGGATTGACACGAAAAGGTTTTTTCCCGCACCCTGTTGAGCCGCTGCCGCGCCACAAGCGCGACTGCCGCAAGCACGCGCAAGCCTGCCCTGCCAAATCCTCGTTATTCCATCAACTGATGCAGCCGCTCGTCAAACGGGCTGCCGAGAAACGGCAGAATCTCTTCGCGAAATTTCCTGGTATGCGCCGCCGCTTCGTGCGCGTCATACGCCTTCTTGTCCTGCCACACCTCGACAATCGTGAAATGATTGGGCCGCGAAATCTGAATCAACACCTCGGCGCGCAGCGCCCCCGCTTCCTTGCGCGTGTCCGCCGCATATTGCTGAAGCAATTTGGTCGAAGAGGCCACTTGCGTCGGCACGGAGTCCACGTGCGTCACCACATAAATCTTGCCGTTTTTGGACGCCTCCTGCGATCGCGCCGGCCCGGCAAACCAGGTCGCCGCCAGAATCAACACCACCCACACTTGAAATACGCGTCGCGTCACCGCATTCCTGTTCAATAAAATCGGCATTTCCCGCCTCCTGATGACCACCATCACACTGCCATCCACGAGTATTCCATAAACGGCGGACGCAGCATACTACAAGGCCGCGCCGCGATAGCTCCCAAATTGCCCGCAGGACAGGGCACTCTTGCCTGTCCGAAGTAATCCCCGCTGAAATTGCGCCGGACAGACAAGATTGCCCGTCTCACCGAAGACCCCTTGGCACCGCTTGACGGATCGCGTATCATGGAAAATTGTCCGCTGACCAAGCGACGCGACTGTAGGCCCGGCACCTGGTCGGGAGTCGCGCAGACCGGCCAGCCGGCGGGAGATCTGCCATGAAACCAAATATTCACCCCGACTACCACGAAGTTACCGTGCATTGCGCCTGCGGCCACACTTTCCCCACGCGGTCGACCATGAAGGGCAACTTGCTGCGCGTCGAAATCTGCTCCAATTGCCATCCTTTTTTCACCGGCAAGCAAAAGCTTGTGGATACAGCGGGCCGCGTCGAGCGCTTCACCAAAAAATACGAGAAGGCCGCCGAAGCGCAACAAGCCATCAAGGACGCCAACAAGAAGCGGTAATTTACGTCCTGCGTGGGTAATGTCCCTAAATTTGGAAGTTGTGGACGTAGTGCGATTCTCTAGGAGGTCGGGGCTTCAGCCCCGACGTGCAGCATTGACGGATTAGGGGTTTTAACCCCTGAGGCTTCAGGGGCTAAAGCCCAGGAACGACCTGCATGGAACGTCGGGGCTAAAGCCCCGACCTCCTGAAAGACGCAACCATCGAGCAATTCTCAAATTCGGACTCTGCCACTGCCTATGGCGTCTATTCACGCTCTGCTCTGGGGTGTAGAATGCCGCGCGAGACATGGCCGCTCAACCGATGACATCCCCGCAGCCGGATCGCGTGCAGTTCGAGGCCGCACAGCCGCGCGTCACGCTGCGCAATCATTTCGCTCATCCCTTCGATTCGGCCATGGCCGCGGCGCGCACCTGCTACGCGCCGCGCCTTATCGGCCCCGAGGAAATCACTGACAAGCAACGCCTGCAAATCGGCGCGTCCACGTTTTACGGCGGACACCACACCGTCTACCAGCACGCGCACTTTGAATTTGGCCTGGAAAACGTCAGCCGTCAATTTGTCTGGTCGTTCCTGCACGCGCATCCGTTTTATAATTCCGAACAGCAAAGCCAGCGCTACGTCCGCCTGACGCATGCCTCCGCCTATTTGCCGCCCGAGCAGCCCGGATTCGGCCCGGCCGAGCGCGCCATCTACGAAGGCGCCGTGGCCCGCGCGTGGGGCTACTACAAGGAACTAACCGCGCTGCTGCAGGGCGACGCCCTCGAAATCCTCGCCGATATCTGGCACATCAGTTCCATGTCGCACGCCAAGCGCGTGCAAAAAGTGGATCGCCAGGCGGAAA
>Ga0316628_100002073_pt1 | contig 14624 bp, 20 predicted proteins | sample OWC_Aug_M2_C1_D5_FD_207648 | JGI IMG/M metagenome (GOLD analysis project Ga0316628, IMG submission 207648) | Wetland soil microbial communities from Old Woman Creek delta, Ohio, United States - OWC_Aug_M2_C1_D5_C | ecosystem: Environmental > Terrestrial > Soil > Wetlands | place: USA: Ohio... | reverse complement strand
AAATACCGGCGGGTGCGCATGTTACGTCAGCCCGACGCCGTCTGCCATCCTCCGTGGTGAATCGCGCTGACCCGGGCACTCCGATGCGCGCCTGGATCACCCGGAGGACGTGAGCGTCGCCCGGTGGGCGGGCTCCGGGGAAGTAACAGACCGGTAAGTTACCGTTGCAGCCCCGGGGGCCCCACGAGCCCGACCCCCGGCCGGGTCGCGGAGAGGGCCCGGCGGTGGCCACGGGGAAGAGCGCGCCCGTCCGGTAGAAGTCCACGCACGACATCGCGGAGGACGGCCGGGATCAGAACCGGGACGACAGGAAGACCTGGAAGCCCTGGTAGGTGGTTCCCACGCCATTTCGGAGGCCAGGCCCCCTCGTGCCGGTCGCCATCGGGTGCCTCGCTCCGACCCAAGGCGCTCCAGTCACTCCGTTTGGCGCCAGTCGAACTCGCCCTGCCCGCCAGTGGCACGGCGCATGCTCAGTCCTGAAGAGAGCCTTCCGGACCTGCGAGCTCGCCGGCCTCGGTGGCACAGCCGGCGTACGAGGGACGGACCTCGGCCGAGACCCTGAAGGAACGACCCGACTGGGAGCTGTTCCGCCATGGCTGTCCGGATGGCGAGACACCCCGGCAGGTCCGCGCGCGGGCTGACTGCGTGGTCAGCCGGCTGCACGCCGTGCCGGGTGACCTGCTGGTATTCTCGAGCGGCCATTTCATCTGGGTGCTGGCGTGTGGGCTACGAGAACAGCTCGTCCCGGCCGGTGATCCGGCTGTGGAACGACGACCACCACATTGGCTCGAAGAGCGCCACCCTGAAGTAAGGGTGACGGAGGGATTCCTCATGAAAGCGCCCGTGAAGGTTCTCGTGGTCGACGTCGGGGGGACGAGCCCGGCCGTCGAGTCGCACAACCTGGCGAGAGGCTGGGTCGGGTTCGACGTCCAGGCCGCTTTCGGCTGCCCGGTGAAGATGCTCAATGACGCGGCGATGCAGGCGCTGGGGAGCTACCGGCGGGGTACCATGCTCTTCCTCGGCCTCGGGACGGGTCTCGGGACCGCGCTGGTCGTCGACGCGTCGAGGCGGTCGTCAAGCGATTCGTCTCCGCGCTCCTCCTCGCCGAGGTCGTCCTCAGCGGAGGGAACGCCCAGAAGCTGACGAGGCTGCCGATGGGATGCCGGATGGGCGACAACGCCAACGCGTTCGTCGGCGGATTTCTGCTCTGGAAGGGTGCCAGGAAATGACCACGACCGTGACCCCGCTCGCCCGCCGTCCGGCCTGGAAGGCTCTCGCCGCGCACTCCCGGAAGATCCGGCCGCAGCATCTCCGCGCGCTGTTCGCCGCCGACCCGAAGCGAGGCGAGCGCCTGACGGTCGAGGCCGCCGGCCTCTTCCTCGACTACTCGAAGAACCGCGTCACCAACCAAACGATGAAGCTGCTGGTGCAGCTCGCGAAGGAGTCCGGCCTGCGCCAGCGGATCGACGCGATGTTCGGCGGCGAGAAGATCAACGTCACCGAGAACCGGGCCGTTCTCCACGTGGCGCTGCGCGCGCCGCGGCAGGCCTCGATCGTCGTGGACGGCCGGAACGTCGTGCCGGACGTCCACGCCGTGCTCGACAAGATGGCCGGCTTCGCCGACCGCGTCCGCCGCGGCGAGTGGAAGGGCCACACCGGCAAGCGCATCCGCAATGTCGTCAACATCGGCATCGGCGGCTCGGACCTCGGGCCGGTGATGGCCTACGAGGCGCTCCGCCACTACTCCGAGCGCTCGATGACCTTCCGGTTCGTCTCCAACGTCGACGGGATCGACCTCGTCGAGGCGACGCGCGACCTCGACCCGGCGGAGACGCTCTTCATCGTGTCGTCGAAGACCTTCACCACGCTCGAGACCCTGACCAACGCGCTGAGCGCGCGCGAGTGGTCCCTCGCCGGGCTCGGCGGCGACCGGAAGGCGGTGGCGAAGCACTTCGTCGCCGTCTCGACGAACGCCGAGAAGGTGTCCGCCTTCGGCATCGACACCGCGAACATGTTCGGGTTCTGGGACTGGGTGGGCGGCCGGTACTCGATGGACTCGGCGATCGGCCTCTCCACCATGATCGCCGTCGGCCCGGACGGCTTCCGCGCGATGCTCGGCGGCTTCCACCGGATGGACGAGCACTTCCGCACCGCGCCGTTCGAGAAGAACCTGCCGGTGCTGATGGGGCTGCTGTCGGTCTGGTACGCCGACTTCTTCGGCGCCCAGACGGTGGCGGTGCTGCCGTACGAGAACTACCTGAAGCGCTTCCCGGCCTATCTCCAGCAGCTGACCATGGAGAGCAACGGCAAGAGCGTCACCCTCGACGGCAAGGCGGTGACCTGCGACACCGGGCCGGTCTACTGGGGCGAGCCCGGCACCAACGGGCAGCACTCGTTCTACCAGCTGATCCACCAGGGCACGCGGCTCATCCCGTGCGACTTCATCGCGTTCGCCCGCGCGCTCACGCCGCTCGGCCGGCACCACGACATCCTGATCGCGAACGTGCTCGCCCAGGCCGAGGCGCTGGCGTTCGGCAAGACGAAGGAGCAGGTGAAGGCCGAGGGCACGGCCGCCGCCCTGGTGCCCCATCGGGTCTTCGAGGGCAACCGCCCGTCGAACACGATCCTCGCCGACCGGCTCACGCCGGAGACGCTGGGCGCGCTCATAGCACTCTACGAGCACAGCGTCTTCACGCAGGGCGTCGTCTGGAGCATCAACCCGTTCGACCAGTGGGGCGTCGAGCTGGGCAAGGCGCTTGCCCAGGCGATCATCCCCGAGCTGGAGAACCCGACGACTCCGCGGCTCACGCACGACAGCTCGACCAGCAACCTCATCCGGCGCTACCGGACGATGCGATCGGGCCGGTGAGCCTCATGTCCCCAGGAGCCCCCCTGTGAAGAAGAAGAACCACGTCCACGAAGCACCTTCGGCGGCGGACAGCCGGCCGCCCATGAGGCGCGAGCACTCCCGCGACAAGACCCGCTTCCTCATCGACGGGGTCCGCTCGGAGAACGCCTGGAACGCCGACAAGTACGTGTGGAGCGATCACGCGCAGGGTGAGAACTCCGTGATCGTCATCTGAGGGTGGCTCTGGAGCCACGGAAGCTCGCGCGAAAGGAAGACAACGATGCAGCTCGGCATGATCGGACTGGGACGGATGGGCGCCAACATGGTGCGGCGGCTGATCCGGAACGGCCACCAGTGCGTCGTCTACGACCGCTCGGAGCAGGCGGTGAAGGACCTGGTGAAGGAGAAGGCGGTGGGGGCCACCTCGCTCGCCGACTTCGTGAAGAAGCTGCAGAAGCCGCGCGTCGTGTGGCTGATGGTGCCGGCCGCGGTCGTCGACGGCTCCATCGCCGACCTGCGTCCATTGCTCGAAGCGGGCGACATCCTGATCGACGGCGGCAACTCTTACTACGTGGACGACATCCGGCGGGCGAAGGCGCTCGCCCCGCAGGGGATCCACTACGTGGACGTCGGCACGAGCGGCGGAGTGTGGGGCCTGGAGCGAGGCTACTGCATGATGATCGGGGGCGAGACGGGCGTCGTGAAGCACCTCGACCCGATCTTCGTGGCGCTCGCGCCTGGCCGCGGCAACGCGGTCCCCCGCACGCCGGGCCGCGAGAAGCTCGGCGGCACGGCGGAAGAGGGCTACCTGCACTGCGGGCCGAGCGGGGGCGGGCACTTCGTCAAGATGGTGCACAACGGCATCGAGTACGGGCTGATGGCGGCCTACGCCGAGGGGCTGGGCGTCCTGGTCGGCGCCGACGTCGGCAAGCACACGCACGAGGCGGATGCGGAGACAACACCCGTGCGCCACCCCGAGAACTACATGTTCGACTTCAACCTGCGCGACATCAGCGAGGTGTGGCGGCGCGGCAGTGTCGTGTCGTCCTGGCTGCTCGACCTGACGGCCGCGGCGCTGGTCGAGGATCCCGACCTCAAGCAGTTCACCGGCCACGTGTCCGACTCCGGCGAGGGGCGCTGGACGATCAAGGCGGCGATCGACGAGGGCGTGCCGGTGCCCGTGCTCTCCGCGGCGCTCTACCAGCGCTTCACCTCGCGCGGCGAGTCGGACTACCAGGACAAGCTCCTCTCGGCGATGCGCTTCCAGTTCGGCGGCCACCACGAGAAGCCGGCGAAGTGAGGGGCCGGCCATGAACGCCTCCCGCCTTCGCGAAGCTCTCGGGGCTCCTCCGCTACGTCGACGGCGACTACAACGCCCGCTCGACGTTCGACACGATCCGAAGGGAGCTCGGGAACGCGAGGCGCCCGGCCCGCCACCTCGCCATCCCGCCCGTCCTCTTCGGGAAGGTCGTGGAGCAGCCCGGGGCCTCCGGCTGCGCGAAGGACGCCCACGTCGTCGTCGAGAAGCCGTTCGGAACCGACCTCGCTGGTGAGTCCCTAAGGGAGACACCACGATGGAGACGCGAGTCCTCGCCGACGCCGATGCCGTCGCCCGGGAAGCCGCGAAGCTGATCGCCGCCGAGGCTCGGAGGGTCGTGGCGGCGCGCGGGCGGTTCGTCGTGGCGTTGAGCGGCGGCCGGACGCCGTGGCAGATGCTGCGCGCGCTCGCGGCCGAGGACGTGCCGTGGGCGGGCGTGCACGTGGTCCAGGTGGACGAGCGGATCGCCCCCGCCGGCGATCCCGACCGCAACCTCACGCACCTGCGCGACAGCCTGCTCGAGCACGCGGCGCTGCCGGCGGATCAGGTCCACGCCATGCCGGTCGAGGAGGTGGACCTCGAAGCGGCCGCCCGCCGCTACGCGCGCGCTCTCGAGCAGGTCGCCGGCACGCCGCCGGTCCTCGACCTCGCTCACCTCGGGCTCGGGCCGGACGGCCACACGGCCTCCCTGGTCCCCGACGACCCCGTCCTGGACGTCGTCGACCGGGACGTCGCGCTGACCGGCGTCTACCAAGAGCGGCGCCGCATGACGCTGACGTATCCGATGCTCGATCGCTCCCGGCGCATCCTCTGGCTGGTGACCGGCGTGGACAAGGTCGCCATGCTCCCCCGCCTGCAGGCCGCCGATCCATCGATTCCGGCCGGCCGCGTGCGTCAGGAGCACGTCCTGGTGCTGGCCGACCATTCCGCCATGGGGGAGAAGGCATGACCGACGACAAGACGGTCCAGCTCGCCGTCAACACGATCCGCACTCTCTCGATCGACGCGGTCCCGGCCGCGAAGTCCGGCCACCCCGGCACGCCGATGGCGCTCGCGCCCCTCGTCTACACGATCTGGAACCGGGCGATGCGCTTCGACCCGCGCGACCCGATCTGGCCCAACCGCGACCGCTTCGTGCTCTCGAACGGCCACGCCTCGATGCTGCTCTGGTCGATCCTGCACCTCACGAAGACGCAGGCGGTCGACGCCGAGTACGAGAACCTCGGGCATCCCTCCGTGTCGCTCGACGACATCCCACGTTCACGGAGGACGTCGCCGCGCGCTTCCCCGCCTGCGGCTGGAACGTCCTGCGCGTCGGCGACGCCAACGACATCGAGCGCTTCGAGCACGCGCTCTCTGTCTTCCGCAAGACCGAGGGCCGGCCCACGTTCATCGTGCTCGACAGCCACATCGGCTACGGCTCGCCCCACCAGCTGGACACGCCCGAGGCCCACGGGTCGTCTCGATGCCGTCGTGGGACATCTTCGAGCACCAGCCGAAGGAGTACCGGGACAGCGTGCTGCCGCCCGCCGTGAAGGCGCGCCTGGCGATCGAGCAGGCCTCGACCTTCGGCTGGGAGCGCTACGTCGGCGACGCGGGGCGCGTCATCGGGATGAAGACGTTCGGGGCGTCCGCCCCCCTCAGGGAGCTGCAGAAGAGGTTCGGGTTCGAGACCGACCGGGTCGTGGCCACCGCGAAGGAGCTGCTCGGCAGGAAGTAGGGGCCCCATGAGCCCGCCATCGCATGCGGCCGACCCGGAAGCGCGGCTCAAGCAGGAAGCCGCGACGCAGGCCGTGGAGTTCGTCCAGTCCGGGATGAAGGTCGGGCTGGGCACCGGCAGCACGGCGATCTTCGCGACGTGGCGCATCGCCGAGCTGCTGAAGGCCGGCCGACTGCGAGACATCGTGGCGTTCGCCACGTCGAAGGCCACGGAGGCCGAGGCCGTGCGCCTGGGCATCCCCCTGATGGCCGACGACCTGCCCCAGGACCTCGACGTGACCATCGACGGCGCCGACGAGGTCGACCCCGAGATGAACCTCATCAAGGGCGGCGGCGGGGCGCTGCTGCGCGAGAAGATCGTGGCCCAGGTCAGCCGCCGCGAGGTCATCGTCGTGGACGAGACCAAGCCGTCGCCTCGGCTGGGCACGCACGGGCCGGTGCCGGTCGAGGTGATGCCCTTCGGCTGGCGCAGCCAGGCCCGCTTCCTGGAGTGGCTGGGCGCGACGATCGCCATCCGCCAGGACGACGAGGGCCGTCCGTTCGTGACCGACTCGGGGAACATGATCTTCGACTGCCGGTTCGGCCCCATCGCCGACGCGCCGCGGCTGGCGGCAGCGCTCGGTGCGCGGGCCGGCATCGTGGAGCACGGCCTGTTCATCGGGCTGGCCGACGACCTGATCGTGGCCAGCGCGCAGGGCGTTCGACATCGGACCCGCCCCTCGCCGCGAGGTAGGCCTCATGCGTAAAGCCCAGATCTGCCCGTCCATCCTGGCCGCCGACCTGCTGCGGCTGCGCGAGCTCGTCCTTGCGGCCGAGCGGGGCGGCGCCGGGCGGTTCCATGTCGACGTGATGGACGGCATGTTCGTGCCCAACATCAGCTTCGGCGCTTCCATGGTCGAGGCCGTCCGCCGGGCCACGGGGGCGATGATCGAGGCGCACCTGATGATCGTCCAGCCCGACCGCTACCTGGACGAGTTCGCCCAGGCCGGCGCCGACGTGATCATCGTGCACCAGGAGGCGGGCCCACACCTCGACCGGACGATCGAGCGGATCAAGCACCTGGGGAAGAAGGCCGGTGTCGTGATCTGTCCGGCCACCCCGGTGGACGTCCTGGAGCACGTGATCGAGTCGCTGGACCTGGTGCTGGTGATGACGGTCAACCCCGGGTTCGGCGGGCAGAAGTTCATCGACTACACTCTGGGCAAGATCAGCCGGGTGCGCCAGATGCTGGAGGCCCGGAACCCGGGCTGCGACCTGGAGATCGACGGCGGCGTCGAGCTCGACACGATCCGACGGGCCCGCGAGGCCGGCGCCAGCGTGTTCGTGGCCGGCACGGCCGTTTTTGGCGACGCGGCAGGCCCGGCGGCCAGCATCCGGAAGCTGCTCGACGCGGCCGGATCGTAGAGCAAGGAGACTTCAATGAGGCTGACCATGGCACCGAACGTGCGCGGAGTCGGCGCCCCGGGCCGCCGCACGGTCTACAACCGATGACCGCCCTACGGGAGCACCTCGCCGTTCAAGTCGTCGAGGCGGGTAGCCAGGTCGATGTACTCCAACTTCCGAGTCGCTCGCTTTGCGATGTCCGGCGGGAGCCGTCTCGACCTGCCGGTCGCGTACAGCTCCCGGGTATGGCTGTCCGCGAACCTTGACACGGACTTCGTGATTCACGAAAATCGTGATATGGCGACTCGGAATGTAACCGTCTCTCTCGAAGAGGAGGTGGCTCTCTGGGCTCGGCTGGAGGCGGCCCGGCGCGACACGAGCGTGTCGCGGCTGCTGGGCGATCTCCTGAAGGAGAGGATGGCCCGCGAGAGCCGGTACGACCAGGCGATGCAGTCCGCCCTGGCGAGGCGACCCTTCCTGGCGTCGGACGGGCGCTACCTCAGCCGCGAGGAGGTGCATGACCGCGCCCGTCTTCGTTGACACGAACGTCCTGCTCTACGCCGCGGACACCGCCGACGAGCGAAAGCACCGCGCGGCCTCGGAGTGGCGACTCGAGCTCTGGAAGTCCCGGCGCGGGCGGGTCAGCTACCAGGTCCTCCAGGAGTTCTACGTCCAGGCGGTGAGGAAGAGCCCGCAGAGCGCGGACGCGGCCGAGGCCGAGGTGCGAGATCTCTTCGCCTGGGACCCGGTCGTCGTCGACGCCTCGGTCATCGAGGCGGCGTGGCGCCTGCAGAAGCGGTTCAGCCTCTCGTTCTGGGATGCCCTCATCGTCGGCGCGGCGAAGGCCGCGGGGTGCTCCTACCTCCTGACCGAGGACCTCTCGCACGGACAGGACCTCGACGGGGTGCGCGTCGTGAGCCCCTTCCGTGTGGCACCGTCGGACCTGGACCGGCCGCGCTGAGCGGCCGTAGGTCGAGCTTGGCCTCGAGGCTCACTCCACTTTCAGGCCCTCGGTGTCGCCGATGGCGACCCGTCCTCCGGGCCTGAAGCGGGCGTTGCTCGGGCGGGGCGATGCCGAGCCGGACGGCGTCGAACGTGGTCCAGCGCCGAGCGGGGGTCTCGGCCGGACGACGCTCGACAAGGGCGGCCTCGCGGGAGAGACGAACCAGACGCTCGCCCGCGTCCAGTGGGTCTACTAGCTGGCTCAGCCGGCGACGCCGAGCCAGAGGGCGAGCGCGCGGTTGACGCGAGTCAGGGTCTCCGGCTCGAGGGCGCCGATGACGGCGCCGATCCTCTCGCGACGGACCGTGGCCAGCTTGTCGACCATCAGCTGCGACAGCGCGCGCAGTCCGTTGTGAGCCGACGGCTCGACGGCGAGCCGAAAGAGCGGAGCGTTCACGAGGGTGCTCGTCACGGGCACCATGGTCATGCTCGCGTGCGTGTCGTTGAAGTGGTCGGCCTGCACGATTACCGCCGGCCGGGGCTTGCCGTAGTCGCCGGGGAGCACGACCGTGACGACGTCTCCGCGCTTCATGCGGTCCAGCCGTCGTCGTCCTGCAGGCTCTCGATCTCGGCGAGGATCTCCGTTTCGTGGGGGTGGCGCGCGGCGAGCTTCGATTGCCGACGGCACTCCGCAGCGAAGCGTGGCGCGCGGGTATCCGGTACCCAAAGCTGGACGAGGCGGAAACCAGCCCGGCGCATGCGCGCCCGGTACTTCTCGACACTCAGCCGGGCGGGATCAGACTTCATGACATGTAATCTGTCATGATTCGGGACGCGGCGTCAAGCCTCTTCCGGAGGCGGGCGCTCGTGACGTCGTCCCGGTCAAGCGCGATCTCCTTCTTCAGCACCTCGTGGTGCAGGTACGAGCGGAAGCCGAAGACCCCGTACACGAGGAAGACGCCGATCCACGTCAGGCCGAGCGCAATGTCGTTCGCCTGACTCCGGCGAGCACGTCGGCCGCAAATCGATTGGACGCCACACATCAGGGCCGTGTGTGGTCTTCTCGGTCGTGACCGGCACGGAACGTGCCCCCTTCGCTGACCGTGGAGCAGGTCGCGGCTGGACTCGCTGCGCCGCTTCGTGGATGATCGCGGGCGCCGGCATGATCCGGCCCCCGAGGAGGACACTACCGATGTTTCGAGCGGTGACAAGAGCTTTGGTCGCGACGGCTGCCGTCGTGGCGGCCGCCTGCGCTTCGACGTCGTTCCAGTCCAGCTGGAAGAACCCCGCCGCCGAGCCCGGGAACTTCAAGGGCCAGAAGGTCGCGGCCCTCGTCATGAGCAAGGAGCAGAGCGTCAGATTCGGAGCCGAGGACGCCTTGGCCCGCGAGCTCACCGCCCGGGGCATCGTGGGCATCGCCGCCTACTCGCTCATCCCCAAGGAGCTCGTCCAGGACAAGGAAAAGGCGAAGGAGTTCCTGGAGAAGGCGAACGTCGTGGGCGTCGTGGCCATGAGGGTCGTGGGGAAGGACCAGCAGATCACCCAGAGCGCGGGGGGCATGTACTGGGGCGGGCCGGCCTACGCGACCTTCTGGGGCGCCGGGTACTATGGCTACGGCTGGGGCGGTGTCTACAGCCCCGGCTACATCCAGACGGACACGATCGTGATCGTCGAGACGCTCGTGTACAGCCTCAAGCAGGACAAGCTGGTCTGGGCCGGTCAGTCCGAGACGACGAACCCCTCCAAGGTGGGGCCGTTCATCCAGGAGCTCGTCCGCAAGGCAGCGGCCGAGATGAAGAAGCAGGGCCTCATCCGCTAGCGGCGGCCTCTTCCGCCCCGACCGCAGGAGGACTCGATGACGATTGGACTGGCCTACATGGCTCTGTTGATGCCCGCCCAGTTCGCGAAGGAGCCGGCCAAGGACCTCTCCCTGCACTTCGAGAAGGCGCCCGGTGTCGAGGTGCGCTTCGTGGACTACCACTGGCAGCCGGCGCTCTTCGAGGCCATGGAGAAGGGCACGCGCGCCATCCCCGATGCGACGCGCAACTGGGTGGTCGCCCGGGTGATGGTCGAGACCCGCCCCCTGACCCTCGGGGGGGTCCGCATGCCGGTGGGCAGCTACGCGTTCACGCTGTGGCCGAACCTCGACGGCAAGGGGATGGCGGTCGAGATGCGCCGGGTGGACATGCGCGAAGTCTTCCCGAACCTCAACGCGATGGCCCCCGCGCCGCGGGGCGAGACGATCTACAAGGGCCCCGCGCGTTTCGAGACGGCGAGCCCGCCCGCCGACCGACTCGAAGTGGCCGTCACCGAGGGGCAGGGGACCGTCGTCCTGACCCTGACCTACGGGGACCGCCGCCTGGCCCTGACGCTCACCCGCTGAAGCGCCCGATGTCGCGGCTCTTCCTAGCTGCCGCGGGGGCGGTCCTGCTGCTGGCGGGGCTTCCCCCGAGGCTGCAGGCCCAGGACCTGTCTCCCCGGGCCTATCTCATCACCCCCCTGAGGTCGAACGCCGTCACCGTCGCCAACGTCTTCAACGACGGCGACCTTCACTTCGAGGGCACGGTCCCGATCACCGGCGCCACGGGTCGGATGAACATGCCGAACGTGACGCTCTACCATTCGCTGAGCGTCTTCGGCCGGTCGGCCAACGTAGCGGCGACCCTGGCCTACGGGGTGGGGAACTTCGCGGGGAACGCTTTCGGCGCGGAGGCGGAGATCTACCGCTCCGGGCTCTTCGATTCCGTCTTCCGCTTCTCCGTGAACCTGAAGGGCGCCCCGGCCATGAGCCTCGGCGATTTCCGTAAGTGGCAGCAGAAGACCCTCATAGGGGTGAGCCTGAAGGTCGTGGCGCCCACGGGCCAGTACGACCCGACCAAGCTCATCAACCTGGGGGCCAACCGCTGGGCGTTCAAGCCGGAGCTCGGCCTCTCCCGGCGCTGGGGCCACTGGGTTCTCGACGCCTACGCGGCGGTGTGGCTCTTCACGAAGAACCCGGACTTCTTCTCCCGAAACCAGTACGTCCCAGGCAACCACTACCAGACGCAGGCCCCGATCGCCGCCTTCGAGACCCACCTGAGCTACGACTTCAGGCCGAAGCTCTGGGTCTCCCTCGACGGCAACTTCTGGCGCGGCGGGCGGACGAGCCTGGACGGCGTCGAGAACCCCGCGACGCTGCAGAAGGCCTCCCGCATCGGAGTGACCGCCTCGTTCCCCCTGACCCGGACCCAGTCCATCAAGGTCGGCTACGCCGACGGGGCCTACGTCCGCTTCGGGGGCGACTACAAGATCGCCTCCGTGGCCTGGCAGTACTCCTGGGTCGGCCAACCGAAGAGGGTGACACCATGACCCCTCCTCCCGACGCACCCGGAGGCGGCTTCCGGAGCCTGACCACGCGGCTCATCGTGTGGACGCTCGTCTCCGTCGGTGCCGTCTACGTGGCCACGGTCTTCGTCTCCAACGGGCTCGCCCGCCGGATGGCGATCGCCGCCGCCGAGCGCGAGGCGGTGAACGAGACCGACGCCGCGGCGAGCCACGTCGAGGACGTGCTGCACTCGATCGAAGAGCGGACCCTGGCGCTCGGGGAGACGCTCTCCGTCCTCGCCCCGGACGGGGCAGACGCCGACCGCCTCCTGCGCCGGTTCGTGCAGGGCGACCCCGACGTCTTCGGCGGGGCGATCGCCTGGAGCCCGGGCCCCCGAGCGGAGCACCGGGCGCTCTACTACCACCGGGGCCCGGGCGGCCTCGAGCTCGGGGACCTCGCTTCCGAGGCCTACCGCTACTGGGAGCGCGACTGGTTCCGCGAGGCGCTCGCCTCGGGAAAGCCGCTCTGGACCGAGCCCTACCGGGACACCGGGGGAGGCGAGGCGTGGATGGTCACGTTCGCCGTCCCCTTCGGTGCGGCGGACGCCAGCCCCGCCGGCGTCGCGACCGCCGACGTGCGGCTCGTCCGCCTCGAGTCCATCGTGAAGGAGATTGCACTGGGCAGGGGGGGCTTCGGTCTCCTGGTGTCCCGCTCGGGCCACGTCGTCGCGGCCTCGGACAACGCGCGCGTCGATCACGCGGCCACCGTCCTGCAGCAGGCCCGGCCCGAGGCCCGGGCGTGGCTCGAGCCGATCCTCCGGAAGGTGCAGGCGGGGGAGCCGGGCTTCGCCCGGGTCGAGCGGGACGGGAGGCCCTACCGGCTCACCTACCGGCCGGTCCGGCGCGCCGGCTGGACCCTCTCGACGCTCTACCCCGAGGACGAGCTGCTCTCCGGGGTGTCGAGGCTGCGCGTCGTACAGGGCTCGCTCGGACTCGTCGGCCTCGCCCTGCTGGCCCTCGTCGTGGTCGTCCTCTCCCACCGACTCACGCGGCCGCTCTCGGCGCTCGCGGCGAGCGCCGAGACGATCGCCCGGGGCGACCTCGACGCGCCGCTGCCGCCGGTGGAGTCCCGCGACGAGGTGGGGGCGCTCGCGCGCGCGTTCCATCACATGCGCGACTCGCTCAAGGAGTACATCCGCAACCTGCAGGAGACGACGGCGGCCAAGGAGCGCCTCGAGGGCGAGCTCAGGGCCGCCCGGCGCATCCAGGTCGCCATGCTGCCGGAGCCGGCGGCGGGCGGCCCCGGCGAGGGGTACGAGCTCGGGGCGACCCTCGTCCCGGCGCGCGCCGTGGGCGGCGATCTCTTCGACCACTTCCGCGACGGCTCGCGGGTCTTCTTCCTCGTCGGAGACGTGTCGGGCAAGGGCATCGGCGCCGCGCTCTTCATGGCGCGCGCGAAGACCGTCTTCGAGACGGAAGCTTCGAGGGAAGCCGATCCCGGGGCGCTGCTCGCCCGCGTGAACCGCAGCCTCTGCCGCGAAAACGAGGCCGGCATGTTCGTGACGGCGGTGGCTGGCGTTCTCGACCTGGCGAGCGGCGAGCTGACGTTCGCGCTCGCCGGCCACGACCCGCCCGTGCTCGTGCCTGCGGCCGCTCCGCCCACCGCGCTGTCGGCCGACGGCGGCCGCGTGCTCGGGTTGATCGAGGTCTCCGACTTCCCGGTCAACCGTCTCCGGCTGGCCGCGGGCGACGCCGTCGTCGCCTTCACCGACGGCGTCTCGGAGGCGCAGGACACGGCCGGCGAGTTCTTCGGCGTCGAGCGGATTGTCGCGACCGTCGTTTCCCTGCGGCACGCGGCCGCCCCCGCCCTGACCGGGGGCCTCCTTGGGGCGGTGCGCGCCTTCGCCGGCGAGGCGCCTCAGTCGGACGACATCACCATCCTGACCCTGCGGCGCCTGGCCCCGGCGGCCTGAGCGCCTCCTCGAGGAGGACCGATTGAAGAAGATCGAGCCGTTCGTCGTCGTCGCCCTCGTCTCCCTCGCTGCGGGCGCGGCTGCCCAGACTGCCAAGGACGCCCTCGAGGTGAGCCGCCAGGCGGTGGAGAACCAGCGGCGCATCCTGGTGGCCGGCGCGCTGCCGCTGACCGACGCGGAGGCGGACGCCTTCTGGCCCCTCTTCGACGCCTACGAGAAGGAGCGTCGCCCGCTCGACGAGCGCGCGAACCAGCTGGTGGTCGACTTCCTCGCCGGCTCCGCGAGCCTGACCGATGCGCAGGCGAAGGCGATGGTCGAGAAAGCCCTCGAGATCGACGAGGCCCAGCTGCGGGTACGCCGCACCTACCTGGGCCGCATGGCGAAGGCGATCCCGGCCCGAAAGCTGGCGCGCTTCTACCAGATCGACAACAAGCTCGACGCCGTCGTCCGCGCCGACGTCGCCCGACAGATCCCGCTCACCCCCTGACGACACCTTCTTCGTGCGGATGGGCGATATGATCGCGGCCGGCGTCGTGTTCGTCGGGACGCACCTGGTCCACCGGGGCGTCCCGGGCATCGCCCGTCTGAACATGATCTTCGTCGTCCTGGCCCTTGTCGTCGCGTGGTTCCTCCTGCGGGAGTACCGCCGGACCACCGCGCCCGCGGCCGGACGGGCGGCGTGAGGCGCCAGGTGGGCCATTCAATGGAGGGCCTCATGCGCCGACATCGACTGGGTCGCGCCAGCGTTCTCCTCGTGGCCGGTCTCTTCACCGGCGCCGCACCTGCCGTCGCCTCGTCCGACGAGGCCCCGCAGGGGGCGGCCCCGGGCACGGCGGAGACGCGGACGATCGTCGCGGGCAAGGAGTTCGACCGGAGCGGCAAGTGGCGGTACTGGTTCGGGGAGGGCTACCGCAAGGCCTGGACGACGCCGGTCGAGGTCCCGGTGCTCGACCTGAAGACCGAGGCCGGCGGCCTCACGCCGGTGCGCCAGGTCGGAGGGCTCCAGACGGTCGGTCTCGCGCTGAAGGGCGCGAACGGCCGCGGCTTCACCTTCCGCAAGCTCGAGAAGCATCCCGAGCGCGTCCTGCCCAAGGAGTGGCAGGACAGCGAGCTGAGACAGATCGCCGCCGACCAGACC
>Ga0316628_100002072_pt1 | contig 14624 bp, 13 predicted proteins | sample OWC_Aug_M2_C1_D5_FD_207648 | JGI IMG/M metagenome (GOLD analysis project Ga0316628, IMG submission 207648) | Wetland soil microbial communities from Old Woman Creek delta, Ohio, United States - OWC_Aug_M2_C1_D5_C | ecosystem: Environmental > Terrestrial > Soil > Wetlands | place: USA: Ohio... | reverse complement strand
CCAGAGCGGGTAGGCGCCGAGCTTGGCGAAGCTCGAGAGGAACAGCGGGCTCGTGTAGAGGAACGGCGTCACGCCGCTCGCGCTCTTCACCGTCCCGAGGAACGTCGCCGCGTTCGCCTCGATCACCGCCTCGGTCTGTCCGTTGGTCGTCTCGAGGTCGAGGACCAGCATGTCGCCCGGCGAGAGGGGGCCGACCGTGGAGAGGAAGAAGTTGGCCTGCGCGACCGGGTCCACGTCGGCGTGGAAGAAGTGGTAGGCGCCTCGCACGATCCCGGCCGACTTCATGCCGGCCCAGTTCGTCTTGAACATCGAGTCGGTGAAGTTCGTGCTCTCGGTCGCCTTGGCGAACGCGAACGAGATGCCGGCCTGCTTCACCGCGCTCCAGTCGATGGGGCTGCCGCCGTTGTCGCCGTGATAGACGTCGATGCCCTTCACCGAAGTCTGCCCGCACACCGTGACCGCGGACTCGGTCGAACCGGTGTCGTCGGTCGCTGCGACGCAGCCCGCGATCGCGAGAGCCGGCGCCAAGGCCAAGAGCATGGAAAAGCGAAGCGTCACGGCGCGCAGTGTACGACCGCGAAACGCGAAGTCTCGCCCGTAAAACTTTGCACGACGGCGGCACGCCGCGCGGGATCGCGTGCCGCGCTCGGTGGTGTAGATTTTCGACCGGGCGCTACAGGACGCGCAGGTGCAGGGCGCTCGCGAGCTGCATCAGGCCGATCAGCGCCACGATCGTCGCCGCGCTGACGACGGGCTTCGCGGAGGCTTTCAGATAGACGCCGATGCCGCCGATCGCGAGCGCCGCGCCGAGCACGAGCAAGAGGGGAAAGCTGCCGAAGCTGAGGTGGAGGACCCCGAGCGACATCAACAGCTCGAGCCCGCTCGCCACCAGCGCGATGACGGGGAAGAGCCGCACGCGATGTTGGAGCAGCAAGACGATCGAGCAAGCAACCGCTAGACCCGGCATCAGCATGGGGAAGCCTCCTCTGGGCAGCCTATGCCTCAGCCGTTCGTACGTCGACTCGATGTTCCTCGTTGACGGGATGGGTCTATACATCTAGATACGTAGACGTGTCGTCGAAGCTCGATCACCACGCCGAACAGTTCGGCGCCCTCGGTCACCCCGCGCGCCTCGCCATCCTGCGCCACATCGTGCAGGGCGGGGCCGAGGGCACCACGACGACCGAGCTGCAAGAGAAGCTCGACATCCCGTGGACGACGCTGAACCACCACCTCGATCGGCTCGTCGCCTCGGGTCTCGTGGCGGTTCGTCGCGAGGGGAAGTTCGCGTTTCACACGGCGGAGTACTCCGCCATCCGAACGCTCACGGATTATCTCTGGGAAGACTGCTGCAAGCGGGGCAAGGGCTGTTGCTGACCGCGTTCGTAAGGAGACCGGAACATGGAGAAGCTCAAGATCGCCGAAGGAACGAACGCCCCGTGCTGCGAGCCGGGCTGCTGCACGCCCGAGGCCGAGCCCGTCGCCGCCGTGGAGACGGAGCGCGTTCGCGAGGTCGTGAAGGAGAGGTACGGCCAGGCGGTCAAGGCCGTCAGGAACGGCGCCAAGGCCTCGTGCTGCGGCTCCTCGGCGACCGATCCGGCGCTGGGCTTCGACACCGACCCCATCACGCGCGATCTCTACGACGCGACGGACACGCAGTCGCTCCCCGAGGCGGCGCTGCTCGCCTCGTTCGGCTGCGGCAACCCCACGGCGCTCGCCGAGCTGCGGCCTGGTGAGGTCGTCCTCGATCTCGGCTCGGGCGGAGGGATCGACGTGCTGCTCTCGGCCAAGCGCGTCGGCCCGACCGGCCTCGCCTACGGCCTCGACATGACCGACGAGATGCTCGAGCTCGCGAACGAGAACAAGGCGAAGGCCGGCGCGACCAACGTCATCTTCTTGAAGGGCACGATCGAGAGCATCCCGCTGCCGAAGAGCTCGGTGGACGTGATCATCTCGAACTGCGTGATCAACCTCTCCGGGGACAAGGACGCCGTCTTGCGCGAAGCGTTCCGCGTGCTCAAGCCCGGCGGCCGCTTCGCCATCTCCGACATCGTGCTTCGCAAACCGCTGCCCGAGGAGGCGCGCAAGTCGATGGAGCTCTGGACCGGCTGCATCGCCGGCGCGCTCCTGGAGTCGGAGTACGAAGCGAAGCTTCGCGCGGCCGGCTTCGGCGACATCGGAGTCGAGCCGACCCGGGTCTACGACAAGAAGGACGCGGAGGAGATGGCGGCTGGCGCTTCGTGCTGCGGCGGCCCCGACCTGACCGAGACGCTGAGCGCCCTGGACGGCGCGGTGATGAGCGCGTTCGTTCGCGCGACCAAGCCTCGCTGAAGCGAACGGATCCGCGAGGAGATACGCCGGCGGGTCGCCGCGCTCATCGATCGAGAGGGATGGGGCCGCTCGCGACGGCCGCGCTCGAACGTCGGCGGCCTTCCGACGTCGCGCGCTTGCGCGCGAGGACCAGGGACACCGCGGCGGCGATCACGGAGAGCGCGTGCGCCATCGAGACGCCGGCCATTCCCGCCCCGTGCGCGAGGGGGCGGCGGTCCTCCAGGAGCACGGCGAGGACGGCCATGCCGACGACGACCCCGCACGCGACGATGGGCCCGACGCGGCGCGCGGCCACCGCGTCCGTCGGCGCGTAGAGGGCCCAGCTGGCCAGCGCCCCGACGAGCGCGCCCACCGCCACCAGGTAGACGCCGTCGACGGCCATCGTGGTCGTGTTCACGAACGAGACCGGAGGCGCGTACCCGTCGCACGGGAACGTGGCGCAGTCTCCTCGCGTGGTCGACGCGACCACGTTCATGCTCACGAGCTCGAGGACGAGCCCCGCCGCACGTGCGAGGCTGACCACGACCGCCGTCCACGCCACCGCGGCCGCCGCGCGAACGACTCCCGGAGTCTCCTCGCTCTCGATGGCCTGCTGCCGGTACGCGCCCGCGCCCGCGATGAACGTGCTCGACCACGGCGAGGCTTCATGGGGCCTCCGCCACATGATGCCCATGGCGAGCAGCGCGCCGACGGCCGCCGACCCGAGCGCGGTGGAGGGGTTCACTCGCGACAGCGTAGCGCATCCGCGCGCGTGCGCCCGGCTCGACGTCGCGGCGCCCGCCTGCTATCGCACCACGCTGCCGCGGAGCGACGATGCCGCCCAGGAAACGAACGTTCTACGAAGCCGGCGTCACTCTCACGCTCGTCGAGCGGCGCACGCACCACGAGCTCCTGATCGGCGACGTGCCGATCCTCACGAGCGCGCTGCTCGGGACCGAGCGCGCGTTTGGTCGCATCGTGCCGCGGTCGGCGCGCCGCGTGGTCGTGGGTGGGCTGGGCTTTGGCTCGACGCTCGCGGGAGTGCTCGAGACGGTGGGGCCGCGCGCTCGCGTGCTCGTCGTCGAGAAGCTCGAGACCGTGGTCGAGCTCGTGCGGGGAGAGCTCGCGCACCTGGCGCGCGCCGCCCTGGACGATCCGCGCGTGGAGCTGGTGCGCGACGACGTCCGCGCGGTGATCGCGCGCGAGCGCGAGCTCGACGCGATCCTGCTCGACGTCGACAACGGCCCGGACTGGGGCTCGTTCCTGGCCAACGCGCGCCTCTACGACCGCCGCGGCCTCGAAGCCGCCAAGCGCGCGCTGCGCCGCGGCGGGATCTGGGCCGTCTGGAGCGGCTACCCCGCAGACGCGTTCGCGCTGCGCCTGCGCGACGCCGGCCTCCGCCCCTCGGTCGTCGTCTTCGAGGAGCGGGGCAAGGTGCAGGCGCGCGCGTACGTCGGCAAGAAGCCCTGACCGGGCCAACCGGCCCGCGTCGCGCTCAGCCGTCGATCGCGGTGCGGACGGTCTCGGCGAGCTGCTTCGCGGTGAAGGGCTTCTGGAGCAACTGCGTGTGCACGCCCTCGAGGAGCTCGCTGATGCGCGTCGACTCGGGCGCGTACCCCGTCATGAACACGACGCGCACGTCGGGGCGGATCGCGCGCATGTGCTCGAAGGCCTTGCGGGCGTCGAGCCTGGGCATGACCACGTCGAGGATCACCAGCGCGACCTCGCCGGCGTGGCGCTCGTATTCGCTCACCGCGTCCGCGCCGTCGGCCGTGGCGATCACCCGGTATCCGAGCTCGGCGAGCGTGCTCGCGACGAGCGAGCGGACGGCGGGCTCGTCTTCGGCGATGAGGACGAGCTCGGTGCCGGTGGCCGGGGCGTCCGACGGCCTGCGCGCGCGCTCGCACGACGTTGCGTCCCCGCCCTCCAGCGGCAGGTAGACGAAGAACGTCGCGCCCGCGCCCGCCGCGCTCTCGACGTGCATGAACCCCTCGTGCTGCTCGACGATGCCGTAGACGGTCGCGAGGCCCAGGCCCGTCCCGTCGGCCTTGGTCGTGAAGAAGGGCTCGAAGAGCCTCTTCTGCGTGGCCTCGTCCATGCCCATACCCGTGTCGCTCACGGCGAGCTCGGCGAACGAGCCGGCGCGGCACCACGGCTGCCGTCGTGCGTCCGCCTCGTCGAAGCGCACGCGCCGCGTACCGAGCCGCAGGGTCCCGCCCTGCGGCATCGCCTGCCGCGCGTTGGTGCACAGGTTCAAGAGCACCTGTTCGAGCTGCACCGCATCGGCCCGCACCAGGATCGGCAGCCCATCCTGCTCCACGACGAGCTCGACGTCCTCGCCGACGACCCGCTCGAGCATTCGCGCGAAGTCCTCGACCGAGATCGCGAGATCGAGCGGCCGCCGCTGGATGATTTGCTTGCGCGAGAAGGCCAAGAGCTTGCGCGTCAGGTCGACGCCCCGCTTGGCGGCGGCGTGGATCTCGGCGACCTGCGCATACACGGGGTGGTCCGGCGGTACCTGCCGCCTGGCCATCTCGCTGAAGCCGAGGATGACCGCGAGCAGGTTGTTGAAGTCGTGGGCGACGCCGCCGGCGAGCAGGCCGATCGCCTCCATCTTCTGCGACTGGCGGAGCTGGTCCTCGAGCCGCCTGCGCTCGGTGACGTCCTGCATGACGGCGATGACGTTGGTGGCGACGCCGGCGCCGTCGTGTTGCAGGCGCATCGAGGCCTCCGCGACGATGGCCACGCCACCCTGCGTCGTGAGCTCCAGCTCGCCCTGCCACGTGCCGGCGGCCTCGAGCTCGCCGCGAAACGATCCGTAACCCGAGGGAGCAGGCCACCGGATGCCGAGCAGCGACTCGCTGTGCCGGCCGATGACCTCGCTTTCGGACCAGCCGAAGACGCGCTCCGCAGCGGCGTTCCAGTAGATGACGAGGCCGCCGGGATCGACCGCGACCACGGGCTGGCTGACCTGGGCCAGCAGCGCGGCCTGGAACGCCAGCCGCTCCTCCTCCAGGCGGCGCTCCGTCACGTCGCGCCGGTTCCAGACGTAGGCCTGCACCGCGGGGTCGTGGAGCAGGTTGCGCGCCATGCCCTGGTGCCAGCGCCACGTCCCGTTCTTGTGACGGAGGCGCACGGTGCCGAGCACGCTCTCGCCCGGGCGCGTCGCGCGGGCCTCGCCGCCCTCCGGCGCATCCGCGGGGTGCACGATGGTGTTCGCGCTCATGCCGCGCATCTCCTCGGCGGTGTAGCCCAGCGACCGGAGCAGCGCAGGGCTCGCGTACTGGATCGACTCGCTGTGATCGAGCAGCACGATGCAGTCGTTGCCGTGCTCGACGAGCGCGCGAAAGCGTCGCTCGTTCGCCTCGAGCGTCTCGAGCGCCCGCTTGCGATCGGTGACGTCCCGGATCGTCAGCAGCACCTGCTCGACCCGGGCCGTCTTCTCGGCCACGAGCGGGACCACCAGCAGCTCGTACCACCGGGCGCCGAGGCCCGTCCCGTCCTTCGCCTCGCCGCGGACGACCTCGCCGGCGTCGATCGCGCGCCGCATCGCGGACTCGACCGGGGCCACGCACGCGGCGGCCAGGCACTCGCGCACCTTCGCGCCGGCCACCACGCGCCCGACGACCGGCGGCGCGACCTTGTTCACGAAGCGCAGAGTGCGATCGGCGTCGAGGATGAGGACGATGTCGGGGAGCGCCTCGACCAGCGAGCGCCACAGCGCATCCGGCCGGGTGGACGGCTCGTGCTCGGGAAAAGTGGTGATGTCCTGGCTCATGGCCGCCGAACCCGGCTCAGCCATGGTAGCTCCTCTGGGGCCGCGGTCGAGCACGTTGATTCGACGCCCGAGCGAACGAACGTACAGTGCACGTTGCCCCACGGGCCTAGTGAGAAAGGATGCCCTGCAACATGAGCGCTCGATCGAGATCCTCGGAGACCCTGGGCCGCCACTCGATGAGCAACTTCCGCAGCTCGACGTCGCGGGCTGCCGGGATCAGCTCGTAGTCGAGCGCGTCCAGCAGCCGCCTGTGGTCCGTCACCTGTTGCTGGACGTAGGCGCGATCGAAGCCGACCCGCAGCGAGAGGCTGCTGAGGGACACGAGCGCGCGGTCTCCCTCTTCGGCGATGCGCGCGCTCTCGGCCGTGGGCTCGACCCTCAGGTCCCGGGACGACATGAGCATGCGCTGCCGGAGCTTCGCGTCGTGCCGGTGATCGTAGACGAGCTGCGCGAACTCCTTGACCTGCACGTCGCTGGCGCGCGCGAGGGCAAGCCTGGCCTCCAGGACCGTCGCTTCGTTCGCTTCGTCCGTGATGGCGGCGATCTGCGAATCGCGTAGCCCCGCTGCGGGCGCCTCGACGCGCACGGGCATGGGCGCGGCGGCCGGCACGCCGGTCGGCGCCTCGGGGATGGCGGGCTCCAGCGGCATGGCCGAGCCGGTGGACCGAGGCACCGTCTCGATCCTGGCCGAGGTCGTGGTCACCTCCGGCTCCCTCGCACGGTGCTCGACGCCGCACGCGGCGAGCACAGCCGCGACGATGGCCACACGCAGCCTCATGACGAATTGCGTGGCTGCAAGACGGGTGCCTCGACGGACGGCCGAGCTGGTCCTCGGCCGTCGTCCTCGCGCTCACCATTCTCCTCCTCGTCCCGCCGGCCGCGCAACAGCGAGGCGCGCCGCGCGAGGATAGCGCGAGCGACCAGCACCGAGAGCGCCACGAAGACGAGGTTGATCGCGACGAAGCTCCGCAGGGGCAGCGCGAGGAGGGTGACCGACACGAAGACGAGCAGCGCGCTCGACACGTCGCCGAGGCGCACGAAGAACGTGTCGATCGCCTCCTTGGCGATGTACTTGGCGCGCCGGCTCGTCGGCAGCCAGAGCATGTTGAGCGCGGTGTTGTTCATCGAGTAGTCCGTCGCGTTCTCGGCGATGCGGGACGGGAAGGCGACGAGCAGCGTGGGGAGCCAGGCGAGCGCGAGGTTGCCCGCGAGCGCGACGAACGGCAGCGCGAGGAAGGCCGCGCCGACGCCGAAGCGCCGGACGACGCGCGAGACCACGAAGAGTTCGAGCACGAGGCTGCCGACGTCGACGTAGAGGTTGTAACGCGCGTACAGGTGGCCGATGTAACCGGACATGGCCGCGCCGCCGTGACCGTTGTCCTCGGCCGCCTGGCGAATGAGCTTCGCGAGCACGAACTCGCCGTCGGTCTTGATGAGCGTGAAGAGCACCGCGAAGACGGCGATGAGCGTCAGGTAGCGGTCGCGCGCGACGAGCCGGAACGCCTCGCCTCGCTCCGCGACCGGCTGCGCCGCGCGCCGCGATACCCGAGCCTCGCGACGGTGGACGATCTGGACGAGCGGCGTGGAGGCGAGGAGCAACGCGCCCGCGAACAGCAACATCCCGAACGTGCCGACGCGATCGAGTAGCTCGCGAGCCAGCCACGAGCCGAAGACGGCGCCGAGCGACGCGCCGACGCCGATGAGCGGGAAGATGCGCTTGCCGGCCTCCTCGGTGTACACGTCGTTCGCGAAGCTCCAGAACTGCGCCACGATCATCATGTTGAAGACGCTGATCCACACGTAGAAGGCGACGGCGAGCGCCGGGCTCGGGCCGAGCGCGTGCCCCCACGCGTAGAAAGCGGCGAGGTGCGACGCGAAGAAGAGCGTGACGCCGATGATCAAACGGTTGCGCGGCGGCCGCGTCGCCACGCGGCCGTACAGCGGCACGGCGACGGCGGTCGTCAGGCCGATGACCGCGCCCAGGTAGATCTTGTCCTGCGGCCCGCGCGGCAGCACCAGGATGAGCGCCTCGCGCACGGGCTTGATGCACGCGTACGACGTGAGCACGAGGAAGACGTCGAGCGTGAGCAAGAGGGCGGTGATCAGCTCCGCTCGGTGCACGCGCGTGATCGGCGCCAGGAAGCGGACCGTGTCCGGCTCGTGCGTCTCGTGCGTGCTCGGAGGTTCATCCATGGGGCTTCGCGGTGAAGGGAGATCGCGCCGATTGCAGGATCTCTGCAGGAACCGCGCCGACGGCCGAGCGAGATCACGCTCCGTCCGCGCGGGCACAGCCGATGCCTCGTTACGAGTCATGCACCCCAGCTGCGCGCTGCGGGCGACGTCGGTGCTCCTCTCGTCGCTCGCCATCACTTGCGGGCCGCCGCGGGCGCTGCCGTACTCGGGCTTCGTGGACGAGCCGGTGTCCGCGGTCGCGACGCAAGCGTCCGGGAAGGTCGATGCCGTCCGCGTCCGCGAGGGCGATCGCGTGCACAAGGGTGAGCTGCTCGCCCAGATCGACTCCGCCGAGCGAGAGGCGATCGTAGCCCAGGCGGAGGCGAGCCTCGAGCGTACGCGCAAGGCGCTCGAGGAGGCCGAGGCGAACTTCCGCGTAACGGTGCCGGGCGTGAGCGGGGCAGGAGCGGACGTGGCGCGGGCGCGCGCGACCCTCGAGCAGGCTCGGCTGGACTTCGAGCGCGTGGACAAGCTCGTGGCGAGCGGCTCGCTTCCCCAGGCGGACTTCGACGCGGCGCGCGCGCGGCGCCTCGAGGCCGAAGCCGCCGTCGACTCGCTGTTGGCGGCCAAGGCGCAGACGCAGGGCAGGGTGTCGGCCGCGGCCGCCGCGGTCGAGGACGCGCGCGCGGGCGTTCACACGGCGGAGGCCGCGCTCCAGCTGGCGAAGGTGCAGCTCGACCAGACGCACATCCTCGCGCCGTTCGACGGCGTCGTCGTGTCGCGCAACCTCGAGGAGGGGGAGTGGGCCGTGCCGGGAGCCGCGGTCGTCACCGTGGAGGACACGTCGCGCCCGTGGGTGCGCCTCGACGTCGAGGAGACGAGCTTTGGCGGCCTCCAGATCGGCACGCCCGCGCGCATCCGCGTCGTCGCGCTCGGATCGCGCGACTTCGGCGGCCACGTCTCGCAGGTGGGCGCCGAGGGCGACTTCGCGATCAACCGCGACGTCAAGCGCGGGCGTCCCGACATCCGCACCTTCCTGGTGCGCGTCGCGTTCGACTCGCCGCCCGCGGAGCTGCGTCCCGGCATGACCGCCGACGTGACGCTGACCGGGGGCCCGGCGTCGACCGGCACCTCCGTGGCGGCGAGCCCATGACCGCGGCGATCGAAGCTCGCGGGCTCACCAAGCGCTTCGGCTCGGTGACCGCCGTCGACCACGTCGACCTCACCGTGGAGGCCGGCGAGTTCTTCGGGCTGCTCGGCCCCAACGGCGCGGGAAAGACCACGCTCGTGCGGATGATGGCCGGCCTCATGAGCATCACCTCCGGCGAGGCGCGCGTCGCAGGGATCGACGTGCGCTCCGATCCCGACGGCGTGCGCGCGGTGCTGGGCGTCGTGCCGCAGGCGCTCACCTCGGACCTGGACCTCACCGCGTACGAGAACATGGACATCTACGCGCGCTACTTCGGCGTGCCGCGCGCGAGGCGGGCCAGGCGCGTCGAGGAGCTGCTGCACAGGGTAGGGCTCTGGGACCGGCGCAAGGACCTCGTCAAGAAGTTCTCCGGCGGGATGCGCCGGCGGCTCGAGATCGCGCGCGGTCTCATCCACAAGCCTCGGGTGCTCTTCCTCGACGAGCCGACGATCGGGCTCGATCCGCAGAGCCGCCACGTCATCTGGGATCTGCTGCGCGACCTGCGGCAGGGCGACGCGCTCACCATCTCGCTCACGACGCACTACCTCGACGAGGCCGACGCGCTCTGCGACCGCGTCGCGATCGTCGACGCCGGGCGCATCGTCGCGCTGGGCTCGCCCGCGGAGCTCAAGGCCAGGGTGCCGGGAAGCGACACGATCTCCATCGGCCTGGCGGAGCCGCCGCCGCCCGAGCGCCTCGCCGAGCTGCGGGCCGCCGCGGGCGTGCGCGACGTCTCCGCCGAGGACGGCGAGCTCACGCTGCGAGTCGACGACGGCGCGCGGCTGCTGCCGCGGCTGATCGAGGACATCGGCGCCACGGGGGCGACGGTGCGGTCGGCGAGCGTGGACCGCATCAGCCTCGAGGACGTCTTCATCCACTTCACCGGCAAGTCGCTGCGCGACGAGAGCGCGCCGCGCGGAGCGCCGCAAGGGCGCCGGGTGGTGTGATGGGCAAGGTTTGGGCCGTGATGAAGCGCGACCTGCTGCGCATGCTGCGCAACCCGATGGTGCTGCTCTCCGCCATCGCCCTGCCGCTCGTCTACCTGCTCATCCTCGGCAACTCGCTCCAGGGCCCGCTCAAGGGCCTGTCGCTCGGCGTCGTCGCGCAGGACCAGGGCCCCGAGACGCGCCGCCTGCTCGGCGCTCTGCAGGCCGTCGAGCACGGCCCCGGCACGGTCAAGCTCGTGCGCCTCGACGACGTCGACCTGGGCATGAAGCGGCTCCACGACGGCGACCTCGCAGGCCTGCTGGTCGTGCCGCCGCGCTTCTCGTCCGATCTCGAGCGCGGCGTCGCCGCGTCGGCCGGGCTCTTCGTCGACAACGTCAACGCAGTCGCCTCCTCCGCGGTGGAGGGCGCGGTGCAGGCCGCCCTCCCCGCCATCGAGCGCCCTCTCGCGCGCTACGAGCTGCACCTCGGCCCGCCCGAGGTGCGCCCGCAGGAGATCTACCCTCGCGTCGACTACGACGCCTCGCTGATTCCCGGCGTGGTCGTCATGTCGATCTTCATGGCGACCATGATCGCCGGCGCCTTCAACATGGTGATGGACCGCTTCCTCGGCGTGCACGAGGCGTACCTCTCGACGCCGCTGCGCCGCTGGCACATCAACGTGGGCGTGTTGATGAGCGGCACCGCGATCACCTGCGTCACCAGCGCCGTCGTCCTCGCGGTGGGCTTGCTCGCGACGGGCGTGCGCGTCCACGGCGGGGTCGCGGGGTACGCGCTGGTGTTCGCCGTCGTGGTGCTCACCGGCCTCGGCATGCTGGCCATGTCGATGGTGCTGCTCGGGCGCGCCGGGCACCCTCGCGTCGTGGGCCTGGTCAACGGCTTCTTGAACATCATCCTCTTCTTCCCGAGCGGCGCGCTCTATCCCATCGAGAGCTTCCCCGCGTGGCTCCGCGCCTTCGCGCACGTCAACCCGGAGATGCACGCCGTCGCGGCGCTCAAGGCGGTCCTCTTCCGCGGGGGCGACATCGAGGCCGCCACCCGCCACGTGCTGTTCCTCGCGGGGTTCTGCGCGGTGATGTTGCTCGTCTCCACCCTGACGACCAAGCGCACCCTCTGAGCCTGGCATTGGCCCCCGGCGGGCGCTACGGTCTGCGCGTTCTCCTCATGCGCTTTCTTCGCTTGCTCGCCCTCGGCGGCACGCTCGCTGCGTGCTCGCGCTCCGCGCTCGACGGGGGCCGCGGACAGCCCGGCTCCGACGCGGGGCCGGACGCGTGCGTCACGGTGAAGGTCGGCGACGTGGCCCGCACCCCCGCGATCCAGCAGGCGACGTTCGGGGGCGGGGCGATCGACAGCGACGACGATCTGCTGCTGCTGGTCGCAGGCCTCTCCGGCAACGGGGTGTGGGCCGAGTCGATCTCCGCGATCCGCCTCGGCTCCGGCGAGCCTTTGGCGATGACGCGCGCGGGCGACAGTCGCGTGACCCTCGGACCCAGCACGCGCGTGACCTGGGACTCGACGTATCACCGCGCGATCGTCCTCGGCGGCGGCCGCGGGCTCGTCGACCCCAACGCGGACGACAGGCAGGTCTTCGCGATGCGCATCGAGGGCACGAGCGCGGTGCTGTCGCTGCTGCCCGATTTCCCCGGAGGCACCACCAGCGACGTGCCGCTCGCGGCCGCCGTCGATTCCGTCATGTCGCGCCTGATCGTCATCCCGGAGAAGGGAGGCCAGGCGGGCCCGGTCCAGACGTGGGCGCTGAGCCTCGCGCCCGGCGGCGAGCAGTGGTCGCTGCTCGCCGCAGACGGCGCGTTGCAGAGCGTGCAGATGCTCAGCCTGAGCTACGACCCGGCGCGCAACCGCATGCTCGCCTTCGGCGGGGGTGCGATGTGGGCGCTGTCGCTCGAATCGCCGTCTTTGGGCTGGACGCAGATCCCCGGCACGCTGCCGCCGGCGCTCATGGACTACGCGACGGGCCCGCTCGGCGCGGGCCTCGCGCTCGCCTGGGACGACCAGGTTTGCGCCTTCGTCACGGCGGTCACCGACGGCAGCTGCAACTACGAGGTGTGGCGCCTGGACGTCGGCGACACGTTCACCGCGTCGCCGCTCGGCATCGCGGCCCAGCCGGAGACGCGCTACGGCCGCGGGGTGGGCGCGTTCGATGCGCGCCGCGGCAACTTCGTCTTCGGCAGCGCCTTCGACTGCGAGCTCGGTCACGACTACGTCGCCGCGTCGTCCGATTTTCTCCCCGTCTTGCCTTGAACATGCCTCGTACCCTCGCCCTCGCCGTCGCCCTCGCCGTGTTCTTCGTCGCCGCCGTCTTCGCGGCGTGCGGCGGCGACGTCGTGCCCTTCTTCCCCGGCGACGAGGGCAACCCCGCGGGAGGCGACGCGGGCGCGGTGTTCCCGCCCGACGGCGACGTCCCCGGGGTGTCGCGCAACGGCTGGACGTGGAGCAACGTGGGCCCGCAGGCCTCGGATCTGTTCGGCGCGTGGGGCAGCGCTCCGGACGACGTATGGTTCGTCGGCGCCGCGGGGACGATCCTGCACTGGGACGGGCACGCGTTCGCCGCGCCGGACAGCGGCACCGACCAGGAGCTTCGCGGTGTGTGGGGGAGCGCACCGAACGACGTGTGGGCCGTCGGCCGGCCGACGTACGCCGTCGGCGGCGCGGTGATCCTGCACTACGACGGCGCGACGTGGTCCGTCGCGAAGACCGTGCCGTCGAGCGAGCTCTACGCCGTGTGGGGCAGCGGGCCGAAGGACGTGTGGGCGGTCGGCGCCAAGGGGCTGGCGGTGCACTACGACGGCACCGCCTGGTCGGAGGTCCCGATGGACACGACCGACGATCTCGACGGCGTCTTCACGAGCGGCCCCGACGACGTGTGGGCCGTGGGCTCCCCGGCGTCGCTCGGCTTCAGCGCCACCCTCCTGCACTACGACGGCTCGACGTGGGCGCACGTCGTTGCGCCGGACGGGCGCGCGTCGTTCTCGAAGGTGTGGGGCACGAGCAGCAAGGACGTGTGGCTCGCCGGGCAGGCGCAGATCGACACCGCCCAGCCCGGCGACGACCCGAGCGGGTATGCGATCCACTGGGACGGCAGCGGGTGGGGCACGCCGCTGTTGCTCCCGTCGTACTCCACGCCGCTGCGCGCGGTCTTTGGCTCGAGCCCGAGCGACGTGCACGCGGTCGGCTCCGCCGGCGCGATCGAATCGTGGAACGGCTCTGCGTGGTCCGCGCACGCGCTGCCCGGCGACTACGAGGCCGTGTGGGAGAGCGGCCCGAGCGACGTCTGGGCGGTGGGGCTCGGGGGCGTGATGGCGCATTTCGACGGCGCCGCGTGGACGCAGATCGCGCCGCCCCCGCCGCCGCGCGGCTTCTACGCGGCGGCGGCGATCTGGTCGAACGGTCCGAGCGACGCGTGGGTCGCCGGCAACGGCGCGCTCGCCGCCGAGCTGCTCCACTACGACGGACAGAAGTGGGTCCCCTCGACGATCGCCGCGACTTCGCCCGCGTACCTCTGGTTCTACGGTCTCTGGGGCACGAGCTCGAGCGATCTCTGGGGCGTGGGCTCGGGCCCTGCCCCCAACTCCGCGCGCATCGCGCACTACGACGGCAGCGCGTGGTCGGTGGCCTACGATCTGCCCGGCAACTACGCCTTCATGGGCGTGTGGGGCGCGAGCGCGGACGACGTTTGGTTCTCGGGCGACGACGGTGTGCTCGTGCACTGGGACGGCGTGCACATGACCGAGGTCCCTCTCGGGACTACGAGCGATCAGCTCTTCGCCGTCCGCGGGACGAGCAGCAGCGACGTCTGGCTTGCAGGCAACACCAACCTCGATCTCACGATGCGCCACTACGACGGGCAGAACTGGTCGGTCGCGTACACGGGCTCGGGCATGGTCACGAGCCTGTACGTGGCGGCGGCGAACGACGCGTGGGCGGTCGGCTGGGAAGGCACCGCGCTTCACTACGACGGCACCACGTGGTCCGATGTGAGCAAGTCGCTGCCGCGCGAGGTGGGCGCGATCTGGGGGAGCGGCGCGAGCGACGTGTGGGCGGGCGGCTGGTTCGGGGCCGTGGTGCACTACGACGGGAGCGCGTGGTCCAGCGTGCCGCTCACGTCGGATGACGTCGTCGGCATTGCGGGCTCCGGGCCGTCGGACGTGTGGATGCTGACCAAGAGCGGCGCCATCCTCCATCACCCGTGAGCTACACGCCCGAGGTGTTCGG